>Ga0160428_1001886_pt1 | contig 14122 bp, 12 predicted proteins | sample SolpanmetagenomM_FD_108198 | JGI IMG/M metagenome (GOLD analysis project Ga0160428, IMG submission 108198) | Solar panel surface microbial communities from Lawrence Berkeley National Laboratory, California, USA - M | ecosystem: Engineered > Built environment > Solar panel > Unclassified ... | reverse complement strand
GCCGCGTCCCGGCTCTCCAGGATCAGCTTCGCCTCGCCGGTGTAGCGCGGGCTCACCACGTTGACGAACACGCTGGCGCCCAGCGCCACCATCAGGGTCGGCCCGACGATCCAGCCGATCGACCGGCGCAGAACACGCGGCACCTGGGCGAGGCCGAGACCCTCTTCGGCCTGCGGCTGCGACGCGGGCTCGGCGTGGGTCGAGCGTTGACGGATACGGGACATGCGGACGCTCTGGCGGCGAAGTCAGACCGGGCAGCCGTTACTGGCGCCCGCCGCCCATTAGTGGATGTTAAGGTTGCTCAAGAGTTAAAGGAGACACTAGCTGCCAGAACCGCCTGCGGCCGGAGCGATCATCAAGTTTTGTTAACCTTAACGGCCTAATCGATGCGGCAACCGCATCCATGACGGCGATGGTGATGAACCGGCGCGCTCTTCTCTTCACACTCGGCTCGACCCTGGCTCTCGGCGGGTGCCTGCGCCCGACCTTCCGAACCGGAGAGCTCGACGCCACCGGCACCGGGTCGATCGCCGCGCGCTATACGCTCGCCGCCGGCGATAAGCTCCGCGTCATCGTATTCGGTCAGGACAACCTGTCGAACATCTACGCGGTCGACGGCGCGGGCCGGATCGCGATGCCCCTGATCGGCACCGTCCAGGTCGGTGGGCAGACGACGGGTCAGGCCGCCCGGTCGGTGGAGGCCAAGCTCGCTTCCGGGTTCGTCCGTGAGCCGCACGTGACGGTGGAGGTCGACGCATATCGGCCGTTCTACATCCTGGGCGAAGTCACCACCTCGGGCCAGTATCCCTTCGTGAACGGCATGACGGTGGAGACGGCTGTGGCGATCGCCGCCGGGTTCGGACCCCGGGCGGCACGCGATTACGCGGTCCTCACCCGAGACACGGGCGGCAACCTCGTCTCCGGCATCGTGCCGATGACCTACTCGGTCCGCCCGGGCGACACGATCGTCATCAAGGAGCGCTTCTTCTGAGCGGCCCGGCGTTCACTGTCCGCTCTGCCACGGGTTGATGATCCGCATCGCGGTCTTCTGCGCGGGAATCGGCGTAGCCACCGGCTCCGCGGCCTTGCTGGCGCGGGCCATCATCCGGCGTGCTTCCTGGGCGGGCATGCTGCCGACCGGCGTGAACAATCCGGCCAGCACCCTGCGGGTGCCCTTGCTGACCATCCGCGAGTTCTGGACCGGCTCGAAATCGCGCAACGCATGGCGCTTCTCGGGATCGCCGGTGAAGACCTTGGCCCCGGAATGCAGGACGACGATGTCGCCCGGGCGCAACGTCTCGTCCTTCAGCAACGCCGCAGTGGCACCCGCTCTCATGTCGATCGGGATCTGCCGGGGACTGACTTCCGGCTCCTTCGCCCGGATTCTGAGCGGCAGCGCCGCGTAGCGGGTCTGGAAGCGTCGGCGGGCCGCGCCGAGCCGCGGCGTCGACCGGCGCCCGTAGGCGTAGTTGGGCAATCCCGGTGAGGCGGAAGGCGCCGCCGCCGGAGACTGTTGCGCCGCTGGCTTGGCGCCGAACAGCATCTCGAGGAAGCCCACCTCGGCGGCCTCTGTGCGCACGGCCGTTCCGACCAGAAGCGCACCGGCGATGATCGCCAGCGTGCCGCTCGTGCGAAGCCTCATGTCGTCCTCCGAAACGACGCCCGACGCGAGCATCCCAGCTTAAACGGCAGCGCGAGCGCGTGGGTTCCGGGATAGTGTCACTCTACGGTGAGACTACGAGTCAACGCGATGAAAGTGCGGTATTCGACGAATCAGTCGCCGGATAGATTGTGCAAAACCGGCCGCAGATCGGCGGTCGGTGCTTCGATCAGCCCGGGGCGGACTGCTCACCCTCGCCGATGCAGTCGAGGGCGCGTTCCACGGCGCTCACGGCGTCCAGCAGGTGCTGCACCGTGCGCTCCACCTCGAGGGCGGGCCGGCCCATCGCGGCGGCGCGGGCGCTTACATCCTCCAGTTGCTCCAGCAGGGCGAGGAGGTCACCCGCCACGGTCACGACCTCGCAACGGGCGAGGCGCGTGACGGCGGGGCGTGGTCGGAAAGGCAACACGTTGGTCATCGACAGGGAGTGTCACCCGAAAGGCCCCGGATCCGCCAGGGGGCGGCGGCTCCGCTCAACACGATTGCCGGCCGATATCCTGCGCAAAGCCGAGGCGTGGTGGATTTTCCGTGGCCGCCGCGCATCGGAGACGGCAGAACAGGTTTACCCGCCGCCACCGACCTTGACGGATCCTTCCTGGCGCTGACCATGCCGCGATAGCCCCTTCGCTCGATGTCGCGCCGGTCGATACCAATTCACCGGCCGATTCGGCACCCATCAGGATTCGACATGCGCTTAACCCTCCTCGCCCTGTCCGCGCTGTCGCTCGGCGGCCTGTGCGCCTGCACGAGCGACGGCCCCGGCTCGCGCAGCGGCCTCGCCGAAACCTTCAACCTCGACAACTACCGGGCCTCCGGCAACACCAACGGCACGCAGACCCGCCGCGACGTGAACCGCGCCTACACCCAGCCGACTCTGCCGACGATCGGCAACCGCGGGATGTAGGCGGCCGAAGTCGGCTCAGCGTTTCGCGACCGCATCCGCGAAGGTGGTGATCCGATTGCGGGCATAGACGGGAAGGCCGGCGCTGATCGAAGTGCCGGTGTTGAAGCTCGAATTGCCCATCAGGACCTGCGCGGGCAGCAGGTTCTTCAGGACCGGAACGCGGGCGTACTCGGCCTTGCGGTCGAGAACGTCGCCCTTGATCGCCAGGACCATGTAGGTCGTGACGACCGTCTTGGCCGGGTCGTTCGGCAGGGGTTGGAACACGGCCAGGAACTTGCCGAACCGCAGGATCTGATTGACCCAGAAGATCGTCTGCTCGAGTCCGCCGGCGACCGGCGCCTCGACCTTCGTGAGCGCCTGCAGCGGCGCGCCCTGGTCGGGCCCGAGCACCCGCAATTCGCTCTGGAAGGAGACGTATTCGGCGATCTTCTTGGACGAGCCGTCCTCGAGTTTGTTGGCGAGCTTCACGCCCAGGGGCAGCTTGCCCTCCAGGTCGTAGCGGGACTCGATGCAGGCGCCCGCGCCCTCACACCAGGGGCGGTCGGGTCGCTTCGCGAAAGCGGCGGCCGGATCCTTGTTGGGGGTCACGTCGACCATGGCGACGGCCCGGTGCTTGATCGCGGGGTCCATCTTCTGGATGAAGCCGAGATTGGCATAGGCGGACAGATCGATCGATTCCGGCGGGCGGGCCACCACGAACCGGCCCTCGGCCACGTAGATCTTCAGGGTCTCGTGGCGGGGCTTCGTCACGCCATTCACCGTGACCGTGTAGTCGGGCTCCTTGTAGCCGGGGTAGGGCGCCAGCACCGCGGCCTCGGCGGGCCGCACCTTCTGCCAGTCGAGGTACGGGATCAGGCCGTTCTCGGGCGCGGACGGGTTGTCGCGGTGATCCGTGAACAGGATCTGGCCGGGCTTGATCGTCGCCGGATCGACGGCCGTGATGGATGGGACTTCCTTGATCCGCTCCGAACCGGGGGGCGGCGTCGTGTTGGCGGCGGGCGTCTGCGCGGCGAGCGGCGTGGCGGCCGTCAGGGCGAGGGCGAGGGCGGCAGGAAACTGCGGTCGCAACGGGCGTCTCATCTTTCGGAACGGGTGATCGATAGGGCGATCAGAAGCCGGGATCTTCGCCGAACAGGTAGTCCGGATCGCGGCGGCGGGGCCGACGTACCCCTTCGTCCCCGAAGGGCGAGCGGGCCCCCTGGCCCGGCCAGGGCCGGTAGGAATCCTGTACCTCCGGATCCAGATCGCCCTGCGCACGGCGGCTGCGCGGGGCAGGCCGCTCACCGAACGGATCGAGGAAGTCAGGACGCGGGCGCTCGCCGGTCATGTTGCCGTTGTAGTCTCCGGCAACGCTGGCGCCGTCATCGGCTCCGGCCAGGTCGCCGTCCTCGGCGTCGGGCCGCATGGCGTAGAGCGTCTCGCGCGGGACGAGGCGGTACTGCGTGTCGGCCATGCGGCCGTCGCCGCTGGTCCGGAAATGTTCGAGAAAGCCGCCACCGGCGACCCGCACGCCGCTGCGCGGATCGACGGGCAGGTCGGCGATGAACGGCCGCGCCTCGGAGGAGGGGCCTCGCAGGGCGGTCTTCGGGACCCCGTTCGCCCAGGCCGCCTGCAGGATCGCCGCGGCGATCGGGACCGAGACGTGTCCGCCGGTCTGGCCCCGGCCCAGCGTCTTCCGGCTGCCGTCGGCGTTGTCGTATCCGACCCAGACCACGACGCTGATCTCGTTGGTGAGGCCTGCGAACCACGCGTCGTTCTCGTTCTCCGACGTCCCGGTCTTGCCGGCCACGTAGGGCGACACCTTCGACAAGGCCGCCGCGGTCCCGTGCTGGGTGACGCCCTGCAGCATGGTCTTGAGCTGGTAGAAGGCGATCCGGTCCGCCGAACCGATGCGCGTCGGCTCGCGGGCCGCGTGCGTGTAGAGCGACTTTCCGTCCCGCTCCACCGATTCCAGGGCGTAGGGCGCGGGCCGTGCGCCCTCGTTGGCGACCGCCGCGTAGAAGCCCGCCAGGTCGAGCATCCGCACGGGTTGGGCGCCGAGCACGAAGGGATAATAGGGCTCGCACTCGGCGTAGATCTGCGCTTCCAGGGCGATGTCGCAGACCCGCTTGAGGCTCGCCGGCGCTTTTGGGGCGATACCGCCCTGAAGCAGGCGGGCCGTGACGAGGTTCTTCGAGAATTCGAGTCCGCGCCGCAGGGTCGTGGGACCGGAGCCGCCGCCCTCGTAGTTCTTCGGCGACCAGGATTCGCCCGTGCCGTTGATCGGCTGGAGGGTGACGGGCGAGTCCATCACCAGGGTGTTCGGCTGGAGCCCGGCATTGAGCGCAGCCAGGTAGGTGAGGGGTTTCAGGGTCGAGCCCGGCTGGCGCACCGTCTGGGTGACGCGGTTGAGCTGGCTGAGTGGATACGAGAAGCCGCCGGTCATGGCCAGGATCCGGCCGGTCTGGTTTTCCAGCACGAGGGCCGCGCCCTGGACGGTTGGCCGGACGCGGATCTGCGCGCGTGGGCCGCCCTTGCCGGCGGTGAGCTTCACCCGCACCAGGTCGTAGGGCTGGAGCTTTCCGCGGGCGACGCCGGCGTCGAGGCTGGCCGTACGGCCGTCCGCCAGCCCGACCTTGATCCCCGCGCGGCCGGTCTCCAGCACCACAGCCAGGGGCCAGCGCACGTCGTAGAGCACCGGACGTGCGCTCTCCAGCGCGAGCAGCCAAGCGGGTTTGTGGGCCGGCGCCGGCGCCGCGGCCTTCCCGGCCTTGAGGCTCCTGGCATCCGGCTTGATCGCGTCCGCCCGCGCCCCGGTCACGCCGGGAGCGGCCTGCGCGGAGGCTTCGGGCGCGGGCGTCGCCGCCTGGATGCGGCGGACACTGTCGGCGAGGTTCAGTTCGGGACCCGCGAAGGTCTGCCGCCCGGTCGAACGCTCGTAATTCGCCAGCCCGTCCTGGAGCGCCTCTTCGACGGCGCGCTGCAGACCGGCATTGATCGTGGAGCGCACTGTCAGCGAGCCCGCGGTGAGCGAATCCACGCCCGCGAAGGTGCGTGCCTCGCGGTTCAGGAAGTCCACCACGTAGAAGCCGGAATCGCGCCTCGCGATCTCGATCGGCTTCAGGCCGAGATCCGCCTTGATGGCGGTGTTCATCTCGGCTTCCGTGATGGTGCCCTCGTCCTTAAGGCGTGCCAGCACGTAGGCGCGCCGTTCCCGGGCGCGGTCCGGGTACCTGTCGGGACTGTAGAAATTCGGCCCCTTGGGCATTCCGGCGAGCAGGGCGGCTTCCGGCAGGGTGAGCTGGCTCACCGGCTTCCCGAAATAGCTCTGCGCCGCCATCTCGATGCCGTAGGCGCCGCGGCCGAGATAGATGCCGTTGAGGTAGAGGCCCAGGATCTGCGGCTTCGTGAGGATGCGCTCGAGCCGCGAGGCCACGATCATCTCGCGGATCTTGCGCTCGTAGGTGACGTCGTCGCCCACCGAGAGGTTCTTCACCACCTGCTGGGTGATGGTCGAGCCGCCCGCGGGCCGGCCCGGCGAGGCGAGGTTGCCGATGAAGGCGCGGATCACGCCGCGCTCGTCGATGCCGTGGTGGCTCTCGAACCGCTTGTCCTCGGCGGCGATGAAGGCCTTCTGAACCAGCGTCGGGACCGCGGTGATCGGCACGACGATGCGGCGTCCGTTCGGCTCGGACGCCTCGGCGAAGGGCTTGCCGGCTCCGTCGAGGATGCGGGTCAGGCCGGGGAGGGCCTTGTCGCGCAGCGCCTCGGCGCTGGGGAGGTCCTTGGTGGCGTTGTCATAAAATTCGATCACCGCTCGCGCGTCGAACGGTGAATTTGCCGGGTTCTCGCCCTTGCAGAATTGCTTGTAGCTCGTGTTGAGCTCGTTGATATCGAGCCCGTGCAGGATCTTCGGCGCGGCGGGACCGGCCACGGTCGACGGATCCTCCATGGCGGTCGAGATCAGCTCATCGAGGTTGATGTCCTCGATGTCGAAGCTCTTGCGCATGTGGGCGCAGCCGTCGCGCAGCAGGCGCACGACCTCCGGTCCGTCCGTGGCGGGGTCGAACCGGGTCCGGACCGCGTCCGGCCGGGTCGTGACCTGGCTCAGCGTGAGGGCGGTCGCGAACAGCTTGATCAGAATGGCGTTCATGCGGGCCGGGTTCGGGGACGCGACGGGGCGGCCAGGCAGAATCCGGGCACGCGGCTGAACAGGGCGTGGACAACGCGGCTGATTTAAGGAGGACGGGTTACGGCAACGCTTTCGGCCGCATCGACGTTCGTGCTTCACGACGACGCCGGGGGGCCCGTATGATCAACGACCTGTGGTACAAGAACGCCATCATCTACTGCTTGTCGGTCGGCACCTTCATGGACGCCAACGGCGACGGCATCGGCGACTTTTCCGGACTTGAGCGCCGCCTCGACTACATCCAGAGTCTGGGCGCCACCGCGGTCTGGCTGATGCCCTTCCAGCCCTCCCCCAAGAAGGACGGCGGCTACGACATCGCCGACTATTACGGCGTCGATCCCGATTACGGCTCACTCGGCGAATTCGTCGCCTTCACGCACGCCGCCAAGCAGCGCGGCCTGCGGGTGCTGATCGACCTCGTGGTCAACCACACCTCGGACCAGCACCCGTGGTTCCAGTCGGCCCGCTCCAGCCCGGATTCCCCCCACCGCGACTGGTACGTCTGGTCGAAGGAGCGCCCGGTCAACGCCGACGAGGGCATGGTCTTCCCGGGCGTGCAGGACACGACCTGGACGTACGATTCGAAGGCGAAGGCGTGGTACTTCCACCGCTTCTTCAACTTTCAGCCCGATCTCAACACCGCCAACCCGGAGGTGCTCGCCGAGATCCTGAAGATCATGGGCTTCTGGATCGAGCTCGGCGTCTCGGGCTTCCGGATGGACGCCGTGCCCTTCGTCATCGCCGAGAAGGGCTCCGATGTCGGCGGCAAGCCGCGCGAGCAGTTCGAGATGCTGCGCGACCTGCGCGAGTTCCTGCAATGGCGCCAGGGCGACAGCATCATCCTGGCCGAGGCCAACATCCTGCCGGAGCAGGATCTCGATTATTTCGGCGACGACGCCGACCGCATGCACATGATGTTCAACTTCCAGGTCAATCAAGCGACCTTCTACGCCCTGGCCGCCCACGACGCCCGGCCCCTCGTGAAGGCGATCGAGCGGACCAAGCCCCGCCCGATGTCCTGCCAGTGGGGCATCTTCCTGCGGAATCACGACGAACTCGACCTCGGCCGCCTCACCCAGAAGCAGCGGCAAGCGGTCTTCTCCGAGTTCGGGCCCGAGAAGGAGATGCAGCTGTACGGGCGCGGGATCCGCCGCCGCTTCGCTCCGATGCTGGCGGGGGACCCGCGCCGCATCCGGCTCGCCTACTCGCTGATGTTCACCCTGCCGGGCACGCCGGTGCTGCGCTACGGCGACGAGATCGGCATGGGCGACGACCTCTCGCTGAAGGAGCGCGACTGCGCCCGTACGCCGATGCAGTGGACCAGCGAGCGTCAGGGCGGTTTCTCCAAGGCCGACAAGACCGTGCTGCCGCTCATCGATCACGGTCCCTACGGCTACGCGCACGTCAACGTCGCCGACCAGCGCCACGAGCAGGGCTCGCTGCTCAACTGGATGCAGGGCATGATCCGGCAGCGCAAGGAGGCGCCGGAGATCGGCTGGGGTGACGTGGTGGCGCTCGACGCCGGCCGGCCGTCGGTTCTGGCCTTGCGGTACGAATGGCGCGGCAACGCCGTGCTGTGCGTCCACAACCTCGCACCGGAGCCGACCGAGGTCGCCCTCGACACCGGATTGCCCGAGCCGCAGGGCGACCTGCTCGTGGATCTTCTGACCGGCGCGCACAGCGCGGTCGGGAAGGATGGGACGCATTGCCTGTACCTGGAAGGGTACGGCTACCACTGGTTCCGGATCGGCGGGCTCGATGCCCTGCTCAAGCGTCGGCCAGCCTGAGGGCGGCCCCCGGGTGTGCCCGGCCGCCGATCGCGCTAAACCAGGGCGATCCGCGCCCGCCGGGCGCGCCGAGGACCGTATACGCGATGCCAGGAACGCCCCGCGCCGGGATCATCCCGGTCACGCCCTTCCAGCAGAACTGCACCCTGATCTGGGACGACGCCACCAAAGTCGGGGCCGTGGTCGACCCCGGCGGCGACCTCGATCGGATCGAGGCGGCGATTCGGGAGCAGGGCGTCCACGTCGAGAAGATCCTGCTCACGCACGGACACGTCGACCACGCGGCCGGAGCCGACGAGTTGCGCGAGCGCCTCGGCGTGCCGATCGAGGGGCCGCATCAGGCCGACAAGTTCCTGCTCGACTCGCTGCCGGAGACCGCGGCGAATTACGGGCTGGGCGAGGCCCGCCCGGTGACGCCGGACCGTTGGCTCAACGAGGGCGATGCGGTCACGGTGGGGGACCTCGGCTTCGACATCCTGCACTGCCCCGGCCACTCGCCCGGCAGCGTCGTGTTCGTGAGCCGGGACGCTCGCTTCGCCCTCGTCGGCGACGTGGTGTTCAAGGGCTCGGTCGGCCGTACCGACCTTCCGGGCGGCAACCACGAGCAGCTCATCCGCGCGATCAAGGACAAGGTCCTGCCGCTCGGCGACGACATCGCCTTCATCCCGGGCCACGGTCCGACGAGCACGCTGGGCGAGGAGCGCGTCTCCAACCCGTTCCTGCAGGATTGACGCCGTGGACAAGCGACGCATTGGACGCTCCGAACTGACGGTCGCGCCGTTCTGCCTGGGCGGCAACGTCTTCGGCTGGACAGCCGACGAGGCCACCTCCTTCGCGATCCTCGACCGCTTCGTGGCGAGCGGCTTTGACTTCATCGACACCGCCGACGTCTACTCGCGCTGGGCGCCGGGCCACGCGGGCGGAGAGTCCGAGGCGGTGATCGGGCGCTGGTTGTCCGCTCGCCCCGGGGTACGGGACCGGATCGTCCTGGCCACCAAGGTCGGCATGGATCTCGGCGACGCCGGCAAGGGGCTCTCTCCCGAACACATCGCGCGCGGCTGCGAGGCCTCGCTGCGCCGGCTGCAGACCGACCGGATCGACCTCTATCAGTCGCACCTCGACGATCCCGCCGTGCCGCTGGACGAGACCCTGCGGGCCTACGAGCGGCTGATCGCGGCCGGCAAGGTCCGCGTCATCGGCGCCTCCAACTACGGCGCGGCGCGGCTGACCGAGGCCCTGACGCTCTCGGCGTCCGCCGGCCTGCCGCGCTACGAGTGCCTGCAGCCGGATTACAGCCTCGCCGAGCGCGGCTATGAGGCCGAACTCGAACCCGTATGCCGCGCCGAGCAGGTCGGCGTGATCGGCTACTTCTCCCTGGCCGCCGGCTTCCTCACCGGGAAGTACCGCGCGCCCGGGGCCGCCGCCGGCCGGGCTCGGGAGAACCGGGTTTCCAAGTACCTGACCCCGCGCGGCCTCGCGCTCCTCGACGCCCTGGATTCGGTCGCCGCCGAGCGGGGGGCGAGCCCCGCCCAGGTGGCACTTGCCTGGATCATCGCCCGCCCGGGCATCACCGCGCCGATCGCCAGCGCCACGTCCGTGGCCCAGCTCGAGGAGCTGCTCGGCGCCGCGCGCCTCACGCTTCCGGACGAGGCCATCGCGCGCTTGGACACGGCGAGCGCAGGCGGCATCGAGGGCTAACGCCGCGTTAAGCCGAGCGCGTCAGAAAAGCGGGGCACGGGCTCGGCTCAAGCCCGTAAAATCGTGCATTCTCAACGCGGAACCCCTATATCAGGTGGACCAGATGAGAGCGCAGGCGTGGGCGCCCGACGGCGCGAGTCGCTCCGTCGCTTCAAGGCCCGCCTGCCCGAGGAAGTACATGTCCGACACCCCCCAGACCGAGCACGCCGAATACGGCGCGGAATCGATCCGCGTGTTGAAGGGCCTCGATGCCGTCCGCAAGCGGCCCGGCATGTATATCGGCGATACCGATGACGGCTCCGGATTGCACCACATGGTGTACGAGGTGGTGGACAACGCCATCGACGAGGCCCTGGCCGGCCACGCCGATCTCGTGACCGTCACCCTCAACGCCGACGGATCCTGCACGGTCTCCGACAACGGGCGCGGCATCCCGGTGGACATCCACAGGGAGGAGGGCGTCTCGGCGGCCGAGGTCATCATGACCCAGCTGCACGCGGGCGGGAAGTTCGACCAGAACTCCTACAAGGTCTCCGGCGGCCTCCACGGCGTGGGCGTCTCGGTGGTGAACGCGCTGTCGTCCTGGCTGCGCCTGCGCATCTGGCGCAACGACACGGAGCACGCGATGGAGTTTCGCCACGGCGACGCCGTGGCGCCGCTCAAGGTCGTCGGCCCCGGAGACGGGCGGCGCGGGACGGAGGTAACGTTCCTCCCCTCGACCGAAACCTTCACGATGATCGAGTTCGATTACGGGACGCTGGAGAAGCGCCTGCGCGAACTCGCCTTCCTGAATTCGGGCGTGCGCATCGTCCTGACCGATGCGCGCCACGCCGAGAAGAAGCGCGAGGAGCTGTATTACGAAGGCGGCATCGAGGCGTTCGTCCGCTACCTCGACCGGTCGCGCAAGCCGATCGACGGCATGGTGAGCCCGGTGGTGGTTCGAGCCGAGCGTGACGGCATCCGGGTCGAGGTGGCGTTCTGGTGGAACGACTCGTTCAACGAGACCGTCCTGCCGTTCACCAACAACATCCCGCAGCGCGACGGCGGCACCCACATGGCGGGGTTCCGGGCGGCGCTGACCCGGCAGATCACCGGCTACGCCGACTCGTCGGGCGTCTCGAAACGCGAGAAGGTCTCGCTCACTGGCGAGGATTGCCGCGAGGGCCTGACCGCGGTCGTCTCCGTTCAGGTGCCGGACCCGAAATTCTCGTCGCAGACGAAGGACAAGCTCGTCTCGTCCGAGGTCCGCCCAGCGGTGGAGAACGTACTGAACGAGGGGTTGTCGACCTGGCTGGAGGAAAATCCCCAGCAGGCCCGCTCCGTGATGGGCAAGGTCGTGCTGGCGGCCTCGGCCCGCGAGGCGGCCCGTAAGGCGCGCGAGACCGTGACCCGCAAGGGCGCCCTCGACATCGCCTCGCTGCCCGGCAAGCTCGCCGATTGCCAGGAGCGCGATCCGAGCAAATGCGAGATCCTGCTGGTCGAGGGTGATTCGGCCGGCGGCTCGGCGAAGCAGGGCCGGGACCGGGCGTTCCAGGCGGTGCTGCCGCTGCGCGGCAAGATCCTCAACGTCGAGCGGGTCCGGGCGGACCGGATGCTATCATCGGCCGAGATCGGCACCCTGATCACGGCACTCGGCGCCGGGATCGGTCGCTCCTCGACCGACCGCGAGGGTTTCAACCCGGAGAAGCTGCGCTATCACCGCATCATCATCATGACCGACGCGGACGTGGACGGCTCGCACATCCGCACGCTGCTGCTGACCTTCTTCTTCCGTCAGATGCCGGAACTCATCGACCGGGGCCACCTCTACATCGCGCAGCCGCCGCTCTACAAAGCCGAGCGTGGCCGCCGGGCGATCTACCTCAAGGACGAGCGCGCCCTCGAGGATTACCTGATCGACCAGGGCACCGACGGAGCGATCCTGCGCCTGTCCACGGGGGCGGAGTTCGCGGGCGCCCAGCTCAAGAGTCTCGTCGAGGAGGCGCGCACTTTCCGGAACATCCTGCAGGGCCTTCACACCCGTTACGACCGGGCCGTGGTCGAGCAGGCGGTGCTGGCGGGGGCGTTCGACGCCGAGGTGGCGTCCCGGGCGGGCGAGGCCGAGGTGCTGGCGGACGTGACCGCGCGCCGGCTCGACGGCATCGCGGACGAGATCGAGCAGGGCTGGTCGGGCGAGGCCTTCGAGGGCGGCTACCGCCTCAGCCGAACCCTGCGCGGCGTTCGGCAGGTCGCGACCCTCGACGCCGGCCTGATCACCTCTCAGGAGGCCCGCCGCCTGGCGGAGCGGGCCGACGCGTTCCGGGAGATCTACGGCGAGCCCGCCACGCTGATGCGCAAGGCTGACGAGACCGTGCTGCACGGCCCCGTGGCCCTGTTCGAGGCGGTGATGGCCTTCGGCCGCAAGGGCCTCCAGCTCCAGCGCTACAAGGGCCTCGGCGAGATGACCGCCCAGCAGCTCTGGGAGACCACCCTTGACCGCGACGTGCGATCGCTCCTCCAGGTGAAGGTGAAGGACACGACCGATGCGGACGACCTGTTCGTCAAGTTGATGGGCGACGTCGTCGAGCCGCGCCGCGAGTTCATCCAGGAGAACGCGTTGAGCGTCGCCAACCTGGACGTCTGATCAGACCCCGTGTAATTTCTCAGTAAAACATATCCCGGGAAGCGAGTTATGTGGACCGATTTACTGAGAAGCCTGACCTCGCCGGTATATCGGCCGGTTTTCAGGCCGGTAGAGCATTGATTCAGAGATGCTCTCCGCTGTCAACATCGAGCTTTCGTCAGTGCCCTTTGGTGACCGAGATCCAACGCTTCGGGGATGGTTACCTGCTGAGCGCCATGGCCGCCGAAGCCGTCGGGGTACGGACCGCTTAGGTTCGGAGTGGGTAAGGAAGACGGGGTTCCATCCGGCGTTGGTCGTCGCGGCGGGTGCCAGAGCGGGCAAACACCCTCGCAACGTCGACCGGGCGTCGGAGGAGGCCCAAGCCCTCATGGGGCCGCCCCCCTTCGGTTATGATTAAGCCGCCCGGCTCCTGAAAGGACTGCCTCATTGTAAGTGCTGGCGCTCAGAACAGCATCCAGCCGGTCCTGCAACCGCTCCGGCAGTACGGACTCTCAGTCCACCATCGCGGGCGTACCGACCAAGCCGACGATGGCAGCTACGGCCGCCTCACACTCGCCGGCGTCCATCTCCGTAACCTTGGCGTAGATGTCCGGCGAGCGTGGAAGACCCTTCATCCCCGCGATGCCCGATACCTGAGCGGGGGCGAACGTGGCTTGGGTAGCAAGGTCGCCGTCCTCCAGGGCGAGCATCGGGATGGACGAGTAGAGATCGTCGAGCCTCAACTCGACCCCGATGGCCGCTAGCCGGAGGACGGCGTTGGTCCTTGTTGGACTTCGTAGTGCCATCCGTCTCCCTGACGGTGAAAGAAATCAACCCGGCGCTGGTCCTGCGCGACAAGGACGAAATGCATGAGGTCCGGCAGCGTCTGGTATTCGAGCCATTTCCCGCCGCGGTCGTACCGTCAGGTCATCGAGGGGCCGGGTCAAGGCATCGTGGGCGATGGAGCCGCCGACCAGCATGCGGATTACCTGCCCGTCGATGTACTCCAGCCGCTCCCCTTCCTCCGCCGCTTCGCAGAGGCGTTCGTACTCATCCAGCCCGATGAAGTCGTCGCGTAATGCAGCGGGCATGCTTTGGCACTATAGGTTCCCCCTCATCATACGCTTGGACGTGGCGATCCGGAAGCTTTGGGCAAGGCACGGTGGCCGTTCGGCGCTCGCACGGGAACGTCCGGGTCAGCGCGACGCCTGTGCTCCCTCTGTCGGATGCTGACCGGCCCTTTGCGGGAGGAGGACGATGAGCGCGACGATGAAGGCCGCGATCACGGCGGAGGCGAGCG
>Ga0160428_1001885_pt1 | contig 14136 bp, 16 predicted proteins | sample SolpanmetagenomM_FD_108198 | JGI IMG/M metagenome (GOLD analysis project Ga0160428, IMG submission 108198) | Solar panel surface microbial communities from Lawrence Berkeley National Laboratory, California, USA - M | ecosystem: Engineered > Built environment > Solar panel > Unclassified ... | reverse complement strand
CTGGGTACCATCCGTGGCTTTACCGTGCCGATAAACGGCTTCGGGCTGCTGGCAGACGGGGCAGAGAACGGGGAGTTGAACCATCGCCAAATTTACGCTACTCTACACGTTCAATACACGACCCATTTTTCTACTCGCCTCTTACCTGGGGCAAACAATTACCATAACGGATTTTACCATGCGCATTCTTTCTTCGGAAGTAAGAGGGGTCGTTATTTTCCATTCGGGCTACGGCCATACCAAACGGGTAGCCGACGCCGTAGCCGACGGCGCGCAGGCCGCCTTGTTGCCCATCAATGCGGACGGGAATCTGCCTGACCAGGCGTGGGCGGCCATCCAGGCGGCGGACTTTATTATTCTCGGCTCGCCCACCTACATGGGTGGGCCCAGCTGGCAATTCAAGAAGTTTGCGGATGCGTCGTCCAAACCCTGGTTCGCCGACCTCTGGAAGGACAAGGTTTTTGGGGGGTTTACCAACAGCGCCAGCATCAACGGCGACAAACTGGCAACGCTCCAGTATTTCACGCTGCTCGCGGCCCAGCATTGCGGGATTTGGGTGGGCATGGGCCTGAAATCAGCCAATACGAAGGCTTCGCAACGCGATGACCTCAATCGCATGGGTTCCTTCCTGGGCCCGATGGCCCAGACGCCCGCCGATGCTACGCCGGAAGAAATGTCTACGGGAGACTTGGAAACGGCGCGTCTCTACGGCGTGCGCGTGGCCGAGGTAGCGGCCAGGTTGTTTTCGACTGCGCAGCAAAGCCACGCGCTACAGGCCATGGACGAGCGCCCGCACTAGCGGCGACTGCTGGCTGGCCCTAATCGTTGTGCCAGGCAGCACTTCGATGGGCACATTTCCCCGACCATCTCAGTTCGGGTCTCCCGAGAATTAGAACACCGTATTTACTAGACATACTAACTTCTGAAAATCAGAACTTTGTCTAGTAAAAGGAAGTCGCTGACTGTCATGCTTATTTGGCATCCGCTTGTCGAAGCATGACAGTCCTTTTCAAAACAGGCTGCTTTACAACTGATAGTACTTCTACTGAAGCCTGCTGGTCTCAAGGGCTATCTGGGGAGAGATTCGCAAAGCTGTCTGCCTAGCGGATTTTACTGCTGGAAGTGGCTTAGCGGGGTTTTCTGCTCCTACACTCGGGAGGCCGCTATAACAGGAGATAAAACCGGTCAAAAGGTTTGCCAACTGGCTTGAAAAAGTCAGTTGGCAAACCTTTTGACCGGTTTTATATTTTATACAATGTAATCTTATCAAATATTTCCGGCTGCCTGGTTGGCTTGCTCCTCCCCTTACTCCCCATGAGCCCCGCTACCCCCGAGTTCGAGTTTGACCCCCGGCTGAAGCTGGACGAGCAGGTGTGCTTTCCGGTGTATGCGCTGTCGCGGCTCGTGACCAAGGTCTACCAGCCGCTCCTGGGGCCGCTGGGCCTCACCTACCCGCAATACCTGGTGATGCTGCTGCTCTGGGAACATCAGGAGCTGGCCGTCAAGGACATCGGCCAGAAACTGCTGCTCGATACGGGCACGCTCACGCCGCTGCTCAAGCTGCTGGAGCAGCGCGCGCTGCTGAGCCGCCGCCGCGACCCGCGCGACGAGCGCTCGGTGCTGATAAAGCTGCTGCCGGCCGGCGCGGCCCTGCACGAGCTGGCCCGCCAGATTCCAACGCAGCTGGGCCAGCGCTACTCGCTCACCCACGACGACGTGACGGTGTTACGCCGGGAGCTGCACCACCTCATCGACTTGCTTTCCTAACGTTTACTTTTTCACCCTTTCTTTTTTTCAAGTATGGCAACCATCATGCATTCTTCCCAGGCCAAATCCATTGGGGGCCGCGACGGCCGCATCGAGTCCGACAACAACATCCTGAACCTGGAGCTGACCATGCCCCGCTCGCTGGGCGGCCGCGACCGCCAAGGCGCGACCAACCCCGAGCAGCTCTTTGCCGCGGGTTACGCCGCCTGCTTCGGCAACGCCGTCATTCACATCGCGCGCCAGGCCAAGGTGAACGTGGGTGAAATCTCCATTGATGCCAAAGTAGACCTCTTCATGGACGAGCAGCAGCTGCCTACCCTGGCCGTGGCCCTGCACGCCAACCTGCCCGGCGTCGACCAGGCGCAGGCCGAAGACCTCGTGGCCAAAGCCCACCAGGGCTGCCCCTACTCCCGCGCCACCCGCGGCAACATCGATGTGAACATCACCGTCACGACCGACGCCGAAGTGCCCGCGCAGGCGTAAGCTGCCGTGACGCCCCCTAGCCCCCTTCTTGCCAAGAAAGGAGCTAGGAGGCGTTAGCCGTTGCGTTCTTTTTCCCACCCATTTTCTTCCTTCTCATGCAATTCGCTAATAAAGTCATTGTGATTACGGGGGCGGGCTCGGGCATCGGCCGCGCCTGTGCGCTGCGCTTCGCCGCCGAGGGCGGCCGCGTGGTGGTGGCCGAGTACAGCCCCGAGGGCGGCCAGCGCACCGTGCAGCTCATCGAAGAAGCCGGCGGCACGGCGTCGTTCGTGCTCACCGACGTGTCGAACAGCGCCAGCGTGCAGGCCATGATTCAGCACGCCGTGAGCACCTACGGCCGCCTCGACGTGCTGTTCAACAATGCCGGCGTGCCGGGCGAAGTCACGCCGACGGCGAACTACAACGAGGACATCTTTGCCCGCACCATGAGCGTGGATTTGTTTGGGGTGTTCTTCGGGATGAAGTACGGCTTGCAGCAGTTTGAGCGCCAGGGCGATGGCGGTGTCATCGTGAACATGGCCTCCATGTCGGGCATCCACGGCACGCCGGGCATGCTGGCCTACTCGGCCGCCAAGTTTGCGGTGGTGGGCATGACCAAAACTACCGCCCTCGAATACGCCGACCAGCACATCCGCATCAACGCCGTGTGCCCCGGGGCCATCGAAACCGAGGGCCTCAAAGGCATGGGCGAGGAGCTGCTGAAGCAGTACGCCGCCAACCAGCCTATGAAGCGCTTCGGCACTCCCGATGAGGTAGCGACCGCCGTGCTCTGGCTGGCCTCCGATGCGGCCTCGCTCATCACCGGCATCGCCCTGCCCACCGATGGCGGCATCTCGGCCCGCTAGCCCGCTTTACAAACTCTTTTATGAAAGCCCTGCAAATCAGCGCCTACGGCGATAATTCCGTCGTTGCTATCAACCTCGACGCGCCGCTGCCCACAGTAGGCCCCGGCACCGTGCTGGTGAAGGTGTACCAAGCCGCTCTCAACCCGGTAGACTGGAAAATGCGCAACGGGGCGATGCAAGCCTTCGTGCCGCTGGACTTTCCGGCCACCATCGGCGGCGACTTTTCGGGCGTGGTCGAGGCCGTGGGCGACGAGGTGCGCGGCGTGAAAGTTGGCGACGAAGTCTTCGGCAACGGCATTCGCTCGCTGGGCGGCTCGGGCGCGTTTGCCGAGTACGTAGCCGTGCCCGAAAGCAACGTGGCTGCCAAGCCAGCTTCGCGGACGCACCGCGAGCTGGCGGCCGTAGTGGCGGTGGGCACCTGCGCCTACCTGGGCATCGACGAAGTGGGGCAGGTGGTGCCCGGCCAGCGCGTGCTGGTGCACGGCGGCGCGGGCGGCATCGGCAGCCTGGCCGTGCAGCTGGCCAAGGCCAGAGGCGCGCACGTAACGGCTACCGCCGCGGCCACCGACCACGCCGTCGTGCGGCAGCACGGGGCCGACGAGGTGCTGGATTATGCCACCGATTTCTGGGCCACCACGCCCGCCGACTACGACCTGGTGCTCGATACGGTGGGCGGCGACACTTGCCGGCGCTCGTATGGGCTGCTGAAAAAGGGCGGCAAGCTCGTCTCCTTCGTGGCGCAGCCCGACCCGGCGCTCATGGACCAGTATGGCGTGACGGCTTTTTTCGTACTGGGCTTTCCGCAGGGCGAACGGCTGGCGAAAGTGCGCCAGCTGCTGGCCGACGGGGTTTTTGTGCCCACCATCAGTAAGGCCTTTCCGCTGGACCAAGGCGCGGCGGCGCTGGATTTCCAGGAAAATGGCCATCCCAAGGGTAAAATCGTGCTGAGCGTGCTGTAAAGTCCGAGGCCTCGTAGGGCAGCGCCTAGGGCAGTTTTGGGCTGCTGCCCCCGATACAGCGGAGCACCCTGGCACCCTGCTACTTCCACTCAGCCACGTTGCTTATTCCTATAGCGGTTTTCAGGTTAGTGTACATGCCTGCTACCCTTGCGTGGCGCCTCACGAGACCCCTCTGGGGCCGGCCCCCTCTCCGAAAAGAAGAGGGGGAGCCGACCGCGAGCGGACGCTAGTAATTGACATAAAAGTCGTTAGGCTCCCCCTCTCCTTTTCGGAGAGGGGGCCGGCCCCAGAGGGGTCTCGTGAGGCGCTTCGGCAGAGCAGTGTACAGTAACTTGGTAACTGCCCCTAGGGTATTTTTTTAGCTTAACTTCCTTTAAACCAACTGTATGACCAACCACGATTTTAACCCTGTTGCCGTCGCCGATGGCACCGAAATGGACCTGTACGTAGCCCTGCCGGACGGTCCGGGGCCGTACCCGGCGATTCTGGTGTTGCAGGAAGGCTTTGGGGTGAACCACCACATCCGCAGCGTGGCCGAACGGCTCTGCGCGGCAGGCTACGCGGTGGTATCCCCCGACTTGTTTCACCGCACCGTTCGGCGCTTCGAAGGTAGCTACACCGATGTTGCGGCGATTATGCCGCACTTTCAGGCCGTCACGGTGGCGGGGCTAACGGCCGATTTGCAGGCCGCCTACGAGTGGCTGCGGCAAGCGCCGGCCGTGGCGCACGAAAAAACGGGCAGCGTGGGCTTTTGCCTGGGCGGCCGGGTATCCTTTCTGGCCAATGCCGTGCTGCCCCTCGCGGCGGCAGTTTCGTACTACGGAGGCGGCCTCGACCAACTTGCCGCTGAAGCCGTGAAGTTGCACGGGCCCCACTTATTCTTCTGGGGTGGGCTCGATGCGCACATTCCGCCGGCGGCAATTGACACTATCGTGGACGCAACCAAAGCTGCCGGTAAGGACTACACCAGTGTGGTCATCTCCTACGCCGAACACGGCTTCCACTGCGACGAGCGCAGCAGCTACCACCCGCTGGCGGCCAAAGAAGCCTGGGCCCACACCTTGGCTTTCTTCGAGAACCGACTCAAACCAGCCGCCGCGTAATCAGGCAACCGATTATCTGCCATTTTCTCTTTTCAACCAAACCAGATTTTTATGACTCCTACCAAAGGCTACGCCGTGCATAGCGCCACCGATACGCTCGGGCCGTTCGATTTTGAGCGCCGCGCCGTAGGGCCGCACGACGTGCAGTTCGAAATCCTGTTCTGCGGCGTGTGCCACTCCGACATCCACCAGGTGCGCAACGAATGGGGCAATTCTATCTACCCCATGGTGCCCGGCCACGAAATCGTGGGCCGCGTCACGGCCTTGGGCGAGCACGTTAAGAAGTTTAAGGAAGGCGATTTGGCCGGCGTGGGCTGCCTCGTGGACTCGTGCCGCGAGTGCGACAACTGCCAGAAAGGCCTGGAGCAGTTCTGCCGCCAGGGTGCCACCGGCACCTACAACGCCGAGGACAAAAAGCACGGCGGCCTGACTTTCGGCGGCTACTCCAACCAGATAGTGGTGGACGAAAACTACGTGGTGAAGGTGAGCGAAAAGCTCGACCTGGCCGCCGTAGCGCCGCTGCTGTGCGCCGGCATCACCACCTACTCGCCCCTAAAGCACTGGAAAGTGGGCCCCGGCCACAAAGTAGCCGTGGTGGGCCTGGGCGGCCTGGGCCACATGGCCGTCAAGTTTGCCGCCGCCTTCGGGGCCGACGTGACGGTGCTCAGCACCTCGCCCGAGAAGGAAGCCGACGCGGCGGCCCTGGGCGCGCACCACTTCGCCCTCACCAAAGACCCCGCGCAACTCACCGGCTTGCAGTCGAAGTTTGACTTCATCGTGGACACGGTATCGGCGCCGCACGACTACAACATGTACCTCAGCATGTTGAATACGGATGGTGTCATGATTTGCGTAGGCGTGCCGCCGACGCCGATGGAGGTGCTGGGCTTCAACCTCTTGGGTGGCCGCCGCAGCATCGCGGGCTCGGCCATCGGCGGCCTGCCCGAAACGCAGGAAATGCTCGACTACTGCGCCGAGCACAATATCGTCTCCGACATCGAATTGATTGACATGAGTTACATCGACCACGCCTACGAGCGCATGCTGAAAGGCGACGTGAAGTATCGCTTCGTGGTCGATATGGCCACGCTCTAGGGCTCGCCTAGCACCCACTAGCTGGTAGCTTTAACCAGCCGCTCCGGTCCGGGGCGGCTGGTTTTGCTTTATCCCTACCCCCATGTTGCCGGCGCGGTTGCAGCCTTTTTGTGGTTAGCACTCCGCCTAGCCATACGTCTGCCTGTTGCGCGCGGCTACTACCCCGGACGTTGCTTCTCAAAGGGGCGAAGCACCGCCGCCGCGAACAAACCCAAGCTGACTAGCGCCGCTACAAGGCGAATGCTGTTGTAGAGCTGCCACTGGTTGCGGAGGGCTTCCCAGTCGAACGGCAGGGTTGCAGGAGGCCAGCTAACCACTTGGTTAGCGAAGGGTATATCGACTACGACCGTAATGACCAAGAGTAGTACCATCAATCCAATCGCCGTCAGGGTGCCGAAGAAGGCGCGTGACACTGGCCGGGCCAGCGCCATAAAATAGGCCGAGGCCGCCAGCAGCAAGAGGCAAGCGGCGGCTAAAAACCGCAGCTCCCCCGCCAGCTGAAGGACGAATTGGGCGCAGGCGCTTACGGCGGAAGCGGGAAACACCTGCTTGTATTGGCCGACGACCAGCCAGTTGCCCCAACACAGGCCGCTCACCAGCAGCACGAGCAGCAAGGCCAGGTACTGCACGATGCGCCCAACTTCCAGCAGTTTGGTTTTCTTGAGCCGCTGCACCACGTTCGCGTACTGGGTATGCACCCGGTCGTCGGCGGCGTGGGTGCCCTGCTGCACGGGCGCGGCGTAGGCCACCATTTGCCGCTCGTAGTCGGCCAGGGCGGCCGGCAAGCTCGCAAATTTCCCGCTGGTGAGGTTCTGCGTCAGGGTCAGGGCATCGACGAGCCCCAAGTTGACCCCGAGGCCCCCAAACGGCGGCATGGCGTGCGCCGCGTCGCCTATCAGGGTCAGGTTGGCGTGGGGCTGCTGGATTTCTTCGGCCGGGAAGACCCGGAGGGGAAAGCCGCTGTAGGTGCTAACGGCGTCGAATAGCTCGTGGTACACCGCCGCGTGCTGCGCAAAGAGCCGGTGCAGAAACGCGCGCATGGCGGCCGCATTCCCAAAATCCAGCGGGCTTTCGCACAGCCACGGCTCGGTCTTGCGAAAGGAGGCATATAGGCAGACGCTGCCATCGGCCCGCTGGTGCAGAAACAGGGTTTTCTTGTCTTCGACCACCGCCAGGTTGTCCAGGCCGGTGAGCTGGGACAGCGTCGGGCAGGTGGTGGCGTAGTCGTCAATTTCGCCCTGAATGACGAACGTGCCCGTTTCTTCGGCCAGGGTGCCGAAGACCAGGCCTCTGGCTTTGGACTGGACCCCGTCGGCGATAATGACGAAGTCGGCGGCGGCGCTTTCCCCGTTTTGAAAGCGCAACGCGTAGGCCCCGTCCTGCTGGTCTAAGGCTACCACCTGCCGGTCCCAGACCACGGTGCCGGCCGCTAGGCTATCGAGCAGGAGCTGGCGCAGGACGGGCCGCTCGATTTCGGGCTTCGACTTATCGGCGTTCATCTGAAAGAGCACCCGGCCCTGCTTGTCGCCCATCTTCATGCCAACCGGCCGGGAGTGGGTCAGAAAAGGGGCGAGCAAGCCGGCTTTTTTCAGCGTCCGCTGGCCGGTTTTCCGGTGCAGGTCCAGCGTCCCGCCCGACAGGCGCGCCGTGGCCCCGGCATCGCGCTCGTACACGGTGACGGCTACGCCTTTGAGTTGGAGCAAGCGGGCACAGGCCAAGCCTACGGGCCCGCCCCCGATAATGGCGGTTCGTTTAGAGGTTAGTAAGGTGGTGGCCATAGCGGACGGCGTAAAAGAGGGGTAGGTTCGCCTGCAAAGGTCCGCGACCTCATCCGAGTAAAATAGCGTAATTTGGCCACTTATTAGTCCCAAACGACCAACTATGCCCCTCGAACTGGTCACCTCCGGCACCAATAGCTTACCCGCCGCTTTAACCAGCCTGGCCCCTGCTGCCGGCGACGACCCGGCTACCGGTAAGCGGGCCATTGACCCGGCGCTGGGCCGCGGCTATATCCAAGTGGTGGACCTGGGCCCGCTGCTAAAGCTGATGATTCACCAGTACGAGCTGCGCCAAGCGGTGCGGCTGCGCAAACTGCCGGCCCCGACCAGCGCTGATACCCTCATCTTCAGCTTTCGCCATGTCTTTCAGCCGCGCCCGGCCCAGCCCGGGCCAGCCAGTAGCGCGGGCCCGCCCGCCCGCGCCTTGCCCACCGTGCGGGTCAGCTCGGCCGACATGGAATTCGAGGAGTCGGCCCCGGCGAACGCGACCATCAATGCCATCCTTATCGCGGCCGACATCGCCTTATTTAGCGATTTGCGGCCGCCTCACCAAACGAACGAGGTCATCCAAACGCTGCTGGCCAGCCGGCAGCCGTACGTATACGAAGTCTTTAGCTCACCCGCGATGCAGGCCGTGGCGGCCGAAATCATGGCGGCGGATGCCCCGCCTGAATTGCAAGGATACTACCTGAAGCTGAAGGCCGAAGAACTGCTGTACTTATTCCTGGCCGAGTTGCTCAAGCGCGAACATGCCCCGCTTTACCCGCTGAACGGGACGGATGCCCAACGCCTCTACGCGCTGCGGGACCAGCTGCTGGTGGACCTGCGCACGGTGCCCAACCTGCCGGAGCTGGCGCGTACCGCCGGCATGAGCGAGAGCAAGATGAAGCGCCTGTTCAAGCAGATTTTTGGCACCACCATTTACACCTATTACCAAACGGTGCGCCTGCAGGAAGCCATGCGCCTGCTGCGAGACCAGCACCTGAGCGTTTCCGAGGTGGGGTACCACCTAGGGTTCCAAAATATGAGTCATTTCACCCGGCTTTTCGAACGGCATGTCGGCCTGAAGCCCAAACAGTACAGCAAAAGCACCGGAATAAAGCCTCACGCGAAAGCCCTGGGGGGAAAGGGCTGATGGGGAGTGGAGGCACCAGGATGGCCACGGCAGCGGGGCCGGCCGGGTAGCGCAGCTGGGATAATCCGGCCCGCTTGCCTTTCCCGCAGGTGGGGCAGGAAGGCCTTGGTTACCCGAATGACGTCCAGCAGGTTGGTGCTAACAAGGGTACTCACCATGTAAGCGGTCGCTGCTGTCGCCGGCTGCCGTAGGCGCCTTCGGGAAGGAACCGGTGGGCTGCTTGTTAAGGCTACCCCACCTGGCTGGCCTGGTCACGAGTCTGTGCCGGCCCCTTTACCGCTTCGCCGACTGGGTAAGCCGCTCCCAATTGCCGTGCGCGAACAGCTCTTTTTGGTTGGGAGAGAGGGCCGTTTCTTCCAGAAACAAGCGGCCTGGTTTGCCGGGCTTATACTGGTAGGGATAATCGGTCGAGAACAGCAGGCGTTCGGGCCCCACAATTTCCAGGGCGCGTTGCAGGTACGGCTGGCTCCACATGCCGCTGGGCGTTACGTACAGATTCTGCCGAAAGTAATCGGCGACAGGACGTTGCAAGGTGGCTACCCGCGCCAGGAAATTGGCCTTGGTTAAAAGCTTGGGCCAACAGGCGAATTTGGCATATCAGTTCACCCGCCAGCCTTGGTTTTTTGGCGGTGTTTTAAGCCAAAGTCAATCAGGGCGTTAATGACCGGCTGGGTGTCGATAGCGTGCTCGGTCAGCGCATAAGACACCGTGACGGGCTTGGTATTATTAACGGTGCGCGTTATCAACTGGTGCTGTTCCAACTCTTGTAGCTCTTTCGAGAGCACTTTCGGCGTAATGCCGAGGGCCGAGTGCTGCAAGTCGGTGAAGCGCATCGCGCCCTGGTTGTAGAGGTTGAGCAGCAGGCAGAATTTCCATTTCCCGCTCACCAGCTCCAGCGCGTCTTTGAGCGCGAGCAGCCGCTCTTGGTACAGGGGAGAATCTGGCGGGCAGGGTACAGGGGTCATAAAGGTAGTTGCTTTCCTAAAGGTAATGCATAGCAAATGTAAAGCAGCTATCTAATAATTTTGCGGGCACATTGCGGCAGCAGTGGGCGGCCGGAAGCTGACTCCTGCGCTCTTTTCACGCTAAGCTTAGTTATCCTTTTATGAATCAGCTTATTCTAGTGCTTGGGGCCACGGGCCAGCAAGGCGGGGCCGTCGCTCGGCAACTGCTTGCCCACGGCTTTCAGGTCCGCGCTTTCACCCGGGATGCCACGGGCGAAGCGGCGCAGCAGTTGCAAGCGGCAGGCGCCGAACTCGTGACGGGCGACATGGGCGACGGGGCGGCGCTGGCCGCGGCCATGCGGGGCGTGTACGGCGTGTTCAGCGTGCAGCCCCCGGCCTGGGCCCCCACGCCCGAAAGCGACGCGCAGGAAGCGCGCATCGGGCAGTTGGTGGCGCAGGTGGCCCAGCAGCAGGGGGTGCAGCACCTTGTTTATTCGTCGGTGCTCGGGTCGGAGCTGCAAGTCGCGTTCCGGCCGGCGTTCAAGTACGCCGTGGAAGAATATATCTGGCAGTCGGGCCTGCCTGCGACCGTGCTCAAGCCAGCCGTGTTCATGGAAAATGCCTACTTGCCGCACTTTGGCTTGCCGGCCGCGAGCATCTACAACGCCACGCCGTTCGAGTCGCCGACGCCTTACATCGCCGTGGAAGACATTGGCGTGTTTGCCCGGCTCGCCTTCCAGCGCCCGCAGGAATTCATCGGCCAGTCGCTGAACCTGGCGGGCGATAGCGTAACCGTCACTGCCCTAGCCGAGCTGCTCACCCGCGAGTTGGGCACGCCCATCGCGGCGGTGCAGGTGCCGCTGGAAATGGTCAAGGCGCAAAACGAGCTGTTCGGCCAGTTTGTCGAGGCCGTCTACACCCACGGCATCCCGCCGGTAGACCTGGCAGCCCTCCGAGCTACCCACCCGCAACTGCTGACGTTTGCCGAATGGGTGGCGCGCACTCCCACTAAAACCCGTTTGAAACAGCTGCTGCCGCAGTAAGCAGCCGCATTCTTTCCCACGTCCACCTGTAATATCCAGCCATATGGCACATAAAGCACTAGCGATAACCGACGCGAATTTTAATCACCTGCTGGCGACCGAGCAGGTTATATTGGTCGATTTCTGGGCCGAGTGGTGCGGCCCCTGCCGGCTACTAACGCCGGTGGTGGAAGAATTGGCCGGCGACTACGCGGGCCGTGCCCTCGTCGGCAAGCTTGATATTGAAGCGAACCCCCAGGTGGCCGCCAAGTTCGGAGTATGCAGCATCCCCACCTTGCTGGTGTTCAAGAATGGCCAACTGGTGGATAAGCAAGTAGGAGCTGTGCCGAAGCACGTACTCTCCCACAAGCTGGAGGCACACCTGGCAGCATCCTAGGCCGCAACTGCGACTTTTAAACCAAACTTTTAGCTAAGGCCGGAATTCAGTCATTCCAAGTAAAAGAGCATCACCTCGCCTCAGTGCCCCAGGATGATTTGCAGGGTCGGGTAGTTATCGAATACGCCGGCCAGCAGAAAACGACGGCGAGGCATTGCTCAAAAAGGAAGCTCGGAAAGAAAGGCCGCGTAAAAGCCGCCCGAACCCGAACGCCCACCCGCATTTGGCAGGTGGGCGTTGCTAACGGCTTGTGTTGAAGAGCTGCGGGGCCCTAGACGCTGAGGTTGCCTTCGATGGAATCGTCAAAGGTTTGGCCGATGACTGCGCTGGCCGCCGTTTTTACGGCGGCAATCAGGTTACCGTGCTTGTTGTCCCAGTAGTAGCCATCCTGCGGCGTTACCTCTACGGCCGTGAGGCGCGGGTCGTTTTCGCCCTCCGTAAACCAGGCTTTCAGCAGCGGATTCCACAGGTCCTTGATGCGGGCGTGGTCGGTGGAAATGGTGGCCGTGCCCACTACGCTCAGAAAGCCGGACTGGGACGAGCCTTGAAACAGGAGCTGCACGGATGGGTCCTGCTGGATTTCCTGGTTTTTGTGGCTGTCGTTGGCGCTCAGAAACCAGAAATGGCCCTGGTCGTCTACCTGCTGCACCGCCATGGGGCGGGTAGCGGGCACCTCCTGGCTGCGCAGGCGGGTGCTGAAGAAGCAGGTTTTGGCCTTATCGGCCAGCTCCTGCATTTTTTTGATGGCGTCGGCGGCGGGCAGGTCCTGGTGGTTTTGCTCGGGCTGCTGCTGGTTGATGCTGTCCATAATGAAGGGGAAAAGAAGAAAAAGGAAAGCTGCTTAACGGATTTACGCGCCGCCGGGTGACAGTTGCCCGCTGATAAGTAAGTGCTGGCGGGCGGCGCTGCCCTGGGCCAGCATCCAGCCGGGGTATTCGGGGGCGGGGGCACTGGCCGCGTCGAGGGCGTGCAGCTCGTCGGCGGTCAGGGTCAGCTCCGTGGCCTTGAGGTTCTCGTCGAGCTGCGCGGGCTGCTTGATGCCCAGGATGATGCTGGTGACGGCCGGCTGCTGCCGCAGCCAGGCCAGGGACACGGCCGCCAGCGAAGCCCCGTGGGCGGCGGCTACCTTATCCAGCGCCGCCAGTACGCCGGCACCTTTTTGCTCATCCACGGGCGGAAACTGCACGGTGGCGCGGCGGCCTTCCTGCTTGTTTTTGCGGTACTTGCCCGTGAGGTAGCCGCCGGCTAAGGGGCTGTAGACCAGCAGGCCCAAGTTTTCGGCTTCCACCACCGGCACGATTTCGCGCTCCAAGTCGCGGCCGGCCAGCGAGTAGTAGGCCTGCACCGCCTGGAAGCGCTCGGCGTGCAGGCGCTCGGCCGTGCCCAGGGCTTTGGCAATCTGCCAGGCCGCCCAGTTCGAGACGCCCACGTAGCGCACCAGCCCCTGGCGCACCAACTCGTCTAAGGCCCTGATGGTAGCCTCGACCGGGGTGGCGGGGTCCCAGCCGTGCAGCTGGTAGAGGTCGATGTGGTCGGTGCCCAGGCGTTTCAGGCTGGCTTTTACCTCGTGCAGCAGGTGGTAGCGCGAGGCCCCGCCATCGTTGGGGCCGCCGCCGGTGGCGTGCTCGGCCTTGGTGGCTAGCACCACCTGCTCGCGGGCAATGCCCAGGTTTTTGAGCGCCTGGCCCACCATGGTTTCGCTTTGCCCACCGGCGTACACGTTGGCCGTGTCGATGAAGTTGATGCCGGCGTCGAAGCCCCGGCGAATGATGGCCTCGGCCTGCTGCTGGGTGACGCCCGAAGCGGCGGCGTACTGGCCCGGCGAGTTACCAAACGTCATGGTGCCCAGGCACAGCTCGGAGACGAACAGGCCGGTAGTTCCTAGGGGGTTGTAGCGCATACAGAAGAAGAAATGAGTACGCCAGCAAAGGTCCTACCCCCCTGTTGGCCGCCTCTCGCGATTCTTGCGCTTGTTTGTAAGTTCTTGCTATGTTGGGTTTTCGTTACAACGGGGCGAAAGCTTACGCTGCGGGCTTGCCTGGTACCTGGAGGTTGAGGTTAGGTCAGCCCGTTAGCCTAAGAAAGCCAGCTCCGCTGGTGAAAGCGAAATGTCCGCTGCTCGGATATTTTCTTCCAGGTGCTGGATGGAGGTGGTACCTGGAATGGGTAGTAGCCACGCCGATTGATGCAGCAGCCACGCCAGGTTGAGCTGCGCCACCGTGGCGCCTTTGGCCTCGGCTACTTCCTGGAGCTTGTGCTGCGCCGTGGGCAACGACGTTTGGAGGGAGAAAAAAGGAATAAAGGGAATTTGCTGCTGCTCGCACAGCGGCAGGAGCTCGCCCCCCTGAAATCCATACGGGCTGCCTGGGTCCGTCACCCGCTGCGTATAGCTGTACATATTCTCCACACTCGCAATTTTACCCAGGGTGCGGGCCGTATTAAACTGGTCAACGGTCGCGTTGCTAAGAAGCTGTTTAAGTTAAATTCGCAGGATTTTTACTAGGCCTTTTCTTATGCGAATAAAGAAATATACCTCTGATTTGCTGGCTCGGGATTGGGAGGTAATTGAGCCGCTGATAATGGTGCGTCGGCGCAGCAAATGGCCGTT
>Ga0160428_1001884_pt1 | contig 14144 bp, 10 predicted proteins | sample SolpanmetagenomM_FD_108198 | JGI IMG/M metagenome (GOLD analysis project Ga0160428, IMG submission 108198) | Solar panel surface microbial communities from Lawrence Berkeley National Laboratory, California, USA - M | ecosystem: Engineered > Built environment > Solar panel > Unclassified ... | reverse complement strand
TTGTGGATGCCGAAGGACTCGATGACGCGGACTGGGAGAAGACATACAAGGGTCCCGCGGGTGGTGTCATTACCGTTCGCTCTGAAATGGGCGAACCAATTCACAAGCTTGCTACTCGGGGCATTAAATTCTGGGCAGAGATGGATCAGAAGATTTTCAGCCTCGACAAAGCCAAGCGTATTCCTGAACTGCAGAAGCAGAGAGATTACATCATCAAGAACCTGAACGAGAATTATCAGAAGGTTTGGTTTGGCCGCAATAGTACAGGCGAATCTGTTGATCTCGAGGACATGACCTATGGCGAAGTGGTCCGAAGAATGGTAGATTTGATGTTCGTGAAGCATCAATCACGCTGGATTGAGAACAGCTTACGAAACCTAACTGGCGACTTCATCCGTCGTGTCGAGGAGCGCTTTGTTGGCACTGAGGCAAAAACGTCGCTCTTGCAGAACTACTCTGAGCTTAACGATCCTTATCCCACTATTGATCGTATCCTGGCAGAGTATCCCGAAGCGAGTCAGCAACTGATCAATGCTCAGGATGTGCAACATTTCCTAATGCTCTGCCAACGTCGTGGTCAGAAGCCTGTACCATTCGTGCCTTCTCTAGATGAGAACTTTGAATTCTGGTTCAAGAAGGATTCTTTGTGGCAATCGGAAGATCTTGAGGCAGTAGTTGATCAGGACGTCGGGCGTATCGCGATTCTCGCAGGTCCTATGTCTACCAAGTACTGCAAGATTGTTGATGAGCCTGTGAAAGACATTCTCGATGGTGTACATGAAGGTCACATCAAGCTCCTCACACGTGATGTCTACAATGGCAACGAAGCCAACATTCCAACTGTTGAGTATTTTGGTGGAAAGCTGATCGAGCCTCAAGGCGAGCTGAACGTCGACGGCCTGACTGTCAAAGAGAGTGGCAACACTGTCTCTTACTCCTTCGCGTCAGCATCCAACGTCATTCTGCCCTCTGTCGATGCATTCCTGTCTGTTCTTGCTGGTAACGAATATTCCTGGAGACATGCCTTCTTCACCTCCGATGTCTTTGTGCAAGGCCAACGCTTCCAGACAAATCCTACAGGCCGCATGTTCAATCCAGCGCACGGAATGGTTGTGACATTAACAGACGTCAATGAGCCTGAGAAGACCACCATCACCATCGAAGAGCCTTGGCAGGGCAAGCTTGTCAAGACTCTCGATGTATCAATGACGGGCAAGAACTCTCTCTCTCTCAACCTCTGGGAACACCGCAACACGCTGGGCAAACCCGTACCATTACCTTTCAAGTTCACCTACAACCCTGACACTGGCTACGCACCTATTAGGGAGGTAATGGAAGGCCGCAACGATCGTATCAAGCAATTTTACTACAGTGTCTGGTTCGGCGATGAGCCTGTACCATTCGAGACTCCTGTGACTTCTAGGTTTGACGGAGGCAGCTCTACCATTACAAAAGAAGCAATTGCCGACTTTGTGCATGCTGTGGGAAATACTGGTGAGGCCTTTGTCGACCGTCCTGGCAAAGAGATCTATGCTCCTATGGACTTCGCCATTGTTCTCGGCTGGAAAGCCATCACCAAACCTATCTTCCCTCGAGCCATTGATGGAGATCTGCTCAAGCTTGTTCATTTGTCCAATAGCTTCCGTATGCTGCCTGGTGCTGAGCCACTGAAGAATGGCGACACTGTACATACAACAGCTGAGGTCAATGCTGTGCTCAACCAGGATTCTGGGAAGATGGTCGAAATCTGCGGTACTCTCACCAGAGACGGACAACCCATTATGGAAGTTGTCAGTCAATTCTTGTATCGTGGCAACTACACTGATTACGAGAACACATTCCAGAGAACAACTGAAAAGCCGATGAATCTACATCTCAACACGACTCGCGATGTAGCGGTTTTGAGATCGAAGGAGTGGTTCCAGCTTGAGAGAGAAGATATTGAACTGTCAGGTCAGACTCTTACATTCCGATTGCAAAGTTTGATTCACTTCAAGAACAAGACTGTCTTCAGCTCAGTCGAGACCCTGGGTCAAGTTTTGCTTGAGTTGCCTACAAAGGAAGTTATCCAGATTGCCTCGGTCGAGTACAACGCTGGTGTTTCGCATGGTAACCCTGTTCTTGACTACCTGTCAAGGTATGGTTCGGCCTTTGATCAACCCATCAATTTCGAGAACGCAATCCCGCTCAATGGTCAGACACCTCTCGAGCTCAAAGCACCAGCATCTAATGAGCCGTACGCAAGAGTATCTGGTGACTATAATCCTATACACGTCGCCAGGGTTTTCGCTAGCTACGCTGGACTACCTGGTACTATCACTCATGGTATGTACTCCAGTGCTGCCGTCAGAAGTCGCGTAGAGACTTGGGCTGCGGAGAACAATATCGGCAGGGTTCGTAGCTTCCACGCATCTCTCGTTGGTATGGTTCTGCCCGATGATCTCATCGAGGTCAGACTTCAGCATATTGGTATGGTTGCTGGTCGCAAGATCATCAAGGTCGAAGCGAGTAACAAGGCTACTGAGGAGAAGGTCTTGCTATGTGAGGCCGAGGTAGAACAACCGATTTCGGCGTACGTTTTCACTGGTCAGGGTTCGCAAGAGCAAGGCATGGGTATGGAACTGTATGCAAGCAGTCCTGTAGCAAAAGAAGTGTGGGATCTCGCCGATCGTCACTTCATGCACAACTACGGTAAGTTACAGCATCCTAAATTGAGAATTGCAATCATTTGCTGACAATCTCCCAAGGCTTCGAGATTACCAACATCGTCCGCAACAATCCCAAAGAGCTCACAATCCACTTCGGTGGACCTCGCGGAAAGGCCATTCGCGCCAACTACATCGCCATGACCTACGAAACTGTGGCTGCTGATGGAACCATCAAGTCTGAGAAGATGTTCAAGGAGGTTGACGAGAACACAACTTCATACACTTACCGCTCACCCACTGGTCTCCTGTCTGCAACTCAATTCACACAACCTGCTCTTACTCTGATGGAGAAGGCTGCATTCGAGGACATGCGATCAAAGGGTCTCGTACAACGCGACAGCAGTTTCGCCGGCCACTCCCTCGGTGAATATTCTGCTCTCGCCGCCATGGCCGAAGTCATGCCCATCGAATCCCTCGTCTCCGTCGTCTTCTACCGCGGTCTCACCATGCAAGTCGCCGTCGAGCGCGACGAACTCGGCCGCTCAAACTACTCCATGTGCGCCGTCAACCCCTCGCGCATTGGCAAAACCTTCTCCGAACAAGCACTCCAATACGTCGTGGAAAACGTCGCCGAAACCACCGGCTGGCTCCTCGAAATCGTCAACCTAAACGTCTACAACCAGCAATACGTCTGCGCCGGCGATCTCCGTGCCCTCGACACTTTGACTAACGTCCTTAACTTCCTCAAAGCGCAGAAAATTGACATTCAGAAACTCATGCAAACCATGGAGCTGGAAGACGTCAAGGAACAACTCGTTGACATCATCAAAGGCTGCGCCGAGCAAACAAACGCCAAACCTAAACCCATCGAGCTCCAGCGCGGGTTCGCCACCATCCCGCTCCGTGGCATCGACGTGCCTTTCCACTCGACCTTTTTGCGCTCGGGCGTCAAGCCGTTCCGCAGCTTCTTGCTCAAGAAGATCAATAAAACCAGCATTGACCCCAGCAAGTTGGTGGGCAAGTATATCCCCAATGTGACGGCCAAGCCGTTTGAGATATCAAAGGAGTACTTTGAGGATGTGTACAGACTTACGAACAGTCCGAAGATTAGGGAGATTTTGCAGAATTGGGAGAGTTATGAGAGGGGGAATACGACGCCGAGTGAGGTTAGGGAGATGAGGAGGGCGAGTATGGCGCAGCCATGAGTGTGTGTGATGTTGGCTGTGTCAGATTTGAGTGGATAGAGAGAGCGAACGGAGACGGGTTGGAGCTGGTAGAGAGAGTTCAGGATGATGAAAGATTATGAAGGGAGCTTGGAGATAATATGTGAGATGAGAAAATGATGGAAAAGTCGTATGTACAGTATGTAGTAGAACAGTAATCAAATGAGCGAGCTTGATTTCTGGTGCTCGGGTATGGCAGTACTCGAGCATGAGGGTCAAGTAAGCTATGTATTCAAATAGAATTCTTTCTTTCTTGTCTTGTCCTGACTTCGATGATTGATCGTACTCCTGGGAAAAGAGCGTGGAACAAGTTCTTCCAGATGAGGATGAAGACCCCATGAGGAATATTTGGCAAAGCATGACAATGAGCGAAAGCTGCTGGGAGTTTCAGAGGAGGAGGAGGAATTGCGCGCTGTCGCTTCGTCGAGTGTTAAAGGTTCAAGAAGGTGGGTATGTGAAGAGGGAATGGGAATTGCACTGCGGAAAACGTTCATAGTGGGATGGTACAAAGTTGGAAACTGGAATGGCTGGATCATCACCACATACCCTCAGCGGTTACGATTTCGTGCTTGCATTTTCTAGCATCGCGTGCATAAAGTCTGGGCTTATCCCATCACTTTGGAAATTGATGATTCTCCTTCCACTGAGTGACGTCGTGCACGCTCCAGCGTTGCAAGCATTCTCCCTTCTCAGCGATGACCGGCACTTTGCCTGTTGTTTTCTCACTGCTCGGTGGCCTTCTAGAACACAAATCCTGCTTCACAGTTATGCAAAGAACTCCTCTCCTTCCACTGGTATTCGTACTTCATAAGTCGTGAAGCAACATTGTGCTTCAGCAGTGCCCTCCAAGGCAACAACAACACCCCACTTGACCTTTTCTTGGTATGCGCCGACGTCGAACCGAGGACGGTGACAGGCCGCTGCGATGACGCCACTGCAAGACCTCATAATCGGAAGTCCAGTAGGATTTCTCAGATCGCTCAAGCCGATGAGGAATAGAAAGGCGACCAGAGCAACTACTGTCACACAGAGGAGTGCAGGCGGTGAATATCCTAATGTCAGCAGACCACCATCGACATCGATGCTGGGTGGATCACCTGAAGCTGACAAAGCGACAACGTCGGCGATGAACAAACATTGCGAGACCAGGTAATGCATGAGCACGCTGATTATCATCAAGGGAATCGACACTCTATAAGGCAACGAGAGCCAAAAAGTGCCCCTTTGCTTGTTAGACGGTTTCGTCACACGAAGTCCCTTTCGTGTTTGCGAGAACTGAGCCCATTCGCGAGAAATGTACATCGATGTCAATGCGCGATTGAAGCAGATATAGCATATTGATAGTCCAATTTGGGGAGCGTTGGCCAAGCAGACAAGATTGCCAATTTTACCACCACTAACCTTGCTGAGTAGTAAGGTCGGCGAGATTGCGCCGAGTCCTGCGCTAAAGGGGTGTGCTATCTGAGTTGTGGTGAGGATAGTGAAGAGAAATGGGATCAGAAATATGGATAGCGCACTGTGGTCTTGATTAACTGCTGAGCCTCAGTGCCAAAAGAAGGGCGAGATCGAGAAGGAGCATAGGGGTGGTAACACGTCGTCGTCAGAATTCGTGGGCAAGGACCGCTGTGAAGTGTACCCTAACTCTCTTCGAGCTACTTACCTTATACCCTTCTCTAATATCCTAGGATCTTCCTCGAAAGATATTTGATATCTGATATATCCGTTAAATTTAGAAGGTCTATGGGCACTCTCCACAGCCGTCTTAGGTTACTCCCACCTCATTGATGGCCCACGAATTCTGACAACGACATGGTAATAGACCACTCGACGAAACGAGCCCAGTATACTTGGCGGTAAACGTCCTGGGTGGTGTCGGGAACGTGCTTGTGCTGAGTGTCAAGAGGAATGTGAGAACACTCACATGAAAACTGAAGCCATCTTCTCATTGTCTGAGATGGCAGATGACCATCGACGATAGTTGCGCAGAATACTGAATTTTCTCTTGGGCACGTTATATCGCAGTGACCCACGAAAGTCCGTACAATTGGAGAAGCAGTTTCCGCTGTTCACGCTGTCCGGAATTTGTAAGAATGATGCTATTGCGTCTCCGATTGTGATCAAAACAGTCTCTTCGCATGAGAATAGGGTCAAGACTATGATGATCAGCTTGACGAGATTCAGGGCGATGACGGCCATCAAAAGTGTGGCATTGAAGTTCAGCTGACACAGTTCTTCACTAGACTTCTGTGCCCAGCATCCAGTGATGTTTTCCTGACCAATTGGCCACAGATAGTGCAGACTCTGGTTCTGCGTATCCATGTGGAGAAAAGCTCGAACACATCCAGGAAAAGGGAACCGTGAGCTTAGGATAGGATGCGTAGTATTGTACCGAGGAGTTGTGAGATGTTGATTCGTTACTTGCCATCACCAACACATTGCGGTATCGTGCTTGGTATTGTATAGCATAAGCATCAATACACTCAGATCTGTTGAGATATGTCAGCCTGTCTTCCATAGCAAGACTCTGTAGACCAGACAGAGTCATGTTCGCCTTCGGATCGGTTAATAATCTCGGATCGTTGGTGACGAAGGGAGCGCCATCCAGAAAATTTGTCGTCACAGCGAAAGTGTAGTATTCATTGGCTAAGGAAGATGGGTAGAGGACACTGTTGTACCTGCCACAAATCTATCAGCAGAGTCCATCATATGAATCTATAGGTAAAACGCACAGTAGATGCAGAGGCACCGCTGTGAGTCCTAGCATCAGCCACAAGATTGTGCGCTTGGTATCGATGTGAAAGATATTTCGCACGGATTGGACGCCTATGTCCAGAAACGTATGATTCCTATGGGCATGATCGACCTCCTGTCTTGTCGGCGCTACCAGGACTTGCGTCGCGAAATTGCTCGATCCTAAAAGCAGTGTAGATAATACGTTGATCACCGCATGGCCACCGAGCTTGTACCGATTGATGACCTTGCAATCGCCTTGTAGCAAAGATCCTTGGCCATCAGGCCTAATCTTTAAATGGTGCTTGCCGTATGCGTAGATGCCGATATTCAGGCACAACACTAGCACGACGATTACAATATTGATCATTGCAGTCTTCCGCCATCCTGACCAATAGGAAGCGCGAAAGACCTTCCCGGACCTCTTGGTAAGGTGAGGGGCGGTCGACATGTTCGACATAAGAGGCGTGTCCACATTGTGAGATCGCTCTATCATGAGGCTTTCATTGACGTTCGCGTTCGAATCCGCCCAGATCAGTGAGTTTTCGTCCTCTTGAGAAGGCTCCGTCCTATATCTTTCTAAGTCGTCGGTGTTCGAGTCACTCCAGGTCAAGAGGCTTCGATCGTCTTGCCGACGTTGAATCGCACGAACTTCGGCGATGTATGCTCTTTCATACGGCTCCATACTGTTCGGAGAAGCACAGTCATCGGTGATATCAGTAGAAAACCGACGATAGGGAGGAGGAGGATCAGACATGTTGAAGAATATGGGCCTTAAATGACGCGAGACACTAAGCCGTCAACTGGATTCATCACGTCTCGAGAACGAGAACGAGAACACTGCAGCTTATGAAGGAAACAGCTATGCCGCAACAAGGCTGCGCCTTGCGCCATGCGATGTCAGCCGAAGTCGCACACATACTTATAGTCGATTACTTTCGCTGCTGATGCCAACTCCGGCTTCATTGTCGTCTGCTGCATTGAAAGGAAAGCAATACTCTCGGTATTGGTGTTGGGAGATCATGCGGCTGTACAAGTGAGGGGACGGAGAGGTTGTCTCGAGAATGCGCGTATCGTATAAAGAGCTCTGGAGAAGGAGGTATCTCAAGAGAAGCACAGAGAAGAGGCTCTAAGTGTAAAGGGAAAGCGGACTAGAAGCACAGGTCTCAGAATGATGGTAGCTTGAGAATGCTGTAGTAGAAGTAGAAGTTTAGAAGAAAAGATAATAGATTCTGGTCTTTCCCTCTGATCAACTTGCCCACGGAGCCCACTCCGCTCCTTCTCCAAGACGATCTCTCTTCGCGCATCGCGACTGACGTTTTGTCCATTGGAATTGAAAGGGTCTTCTGACAAACATTCGCCATGCCTTTTCGCAAAGGCCACAAAGGTTATCCCCGCAAAAGTACAGGCGGTAGAAGTATGTGGAAACAAACATATCAAGCTATACGACATACTCAGACTAACATGCCTTCCGCAGTCGTACTAACAACCAAAGCGAAAGCGGCCAAGGGAGGAGATGAAGAGATGGGCGATGCACAGGACGAGACGATGGTGAAAGATGAAGCTGACGGCGACGGACTCGAAGGCGAGGAAGGCGAGGCAGGCGACGGCGTTGACATGGGCGAGGATGATGAGGACGAAGCGCAACTGGAAGAGGTAGATTCCAATGCCACCCCAGAACTGGAGGATGGCGTACAGCGAAAGAGACGGGTTGCATCACGAACGCCGCTTATCAAAGCAACACCGGATCTAGACGACTCAGAGGTACCAGGCGAAGAACCCTTCCGAATAGGTACACCACGCCGCACAAAAGCAAGAGGACGAGGAGGTTTCAAAGGAGGTTTCAGAAAGAAAGCAAGAGTAGGAGCTGCTGCGGTGGCCGAAGAGGCATCAAAACAGATTGTGGACAAGGACGGTAACACAGTGGAGGTGAACAACGATGAACTCGATTTGCCAGAAGATGCAGAAGGCGAAACAAAAGTGGACAAGTGGGGTAATCTGTCTGGCAGTCGCGAGTACCGAGTGCGACTGTTCAAGGTACTTGGGAGAGGCGATCGCATGTACATGTTGTCAACAGAGCCAGCCAGATGCATGGGCTTCAGAGACAGCTATCTCTTCTTCGCCAGGCATACGAAGCTGTTCAAAGTTGTTTTGGATGACGAAGAGAAACGAGACATGATTGATCGCGAGATCATACCACATAGCTATAAAGGTCGAGCGATCACCGTCGTCACAGCGAGATCAGTGTTCCGAGAGTTTGGCGCAAAGATCATTATTGGTGGAAGGAAGGTTACAGACGATTACTATGCTACGGAAGCAAGAGAGCGTGGTGATATTGAAGGCGAGCTAGCCGCACCAGATGACAAACTACCCTCGGAGAAGAAGACATACAACAAGAATCAATACGTTGCCTGGCATGGAGCGAGCAGTGTATACCACAATAATGCTCCCAGTGCACCTTTGCTACTCCCTGGAGGTAAGCGCAAAACTAACATCAACATGGGCAACTGGATGTTTGAACACGCCAGGGCCGCAAGCGTCTTCAATTCACAACTTGCCACACAACGCCGAAAGACTTTGAATGGAGTCTACGATACTCATACGAATCTAATGTGTTACCCACGCATCATGCAGCCGACCCACGCACGATGGGAGTTCGTCCCGCCAGAGTCGCCAACGTCGAGTCGAATCCGGAAGCTCGACATGCTCGAGGAGAGCAAGGTCAGTGGAACAGCTTTCACAACCTCCGAAGGTCCAGCAAACCCAGAAGAGATGAATAATGACCTGAACCCCATACCACCACAACCAGATCCTACTACAGCACTCGCCACCACGCCATTGCCCATCACATCACCTCCAGCGCCACTCGAGCTACCGCCACCTTCCAGTCTTCTTACGCGCAATTACCTGATCGTAGATACTCTTCTCGAAACCACACCATACGCATCTCTGCCAATTCCAGGTCCAGAAGAGCCAGAGACAACGCCACTTTACGACGGCAGCGGACGATTGCCAGATCTCAATGAAGAAGACTTGGCTGATCTGCCACCAGAATGTAGAGAAGCGTTTTTGGAAGCAAAACAGGAAGAAGGCAAATGGAGGGATAGGTGGGGCACGCAGGAAAGAGATGGTTGGCGGGGTCAGATGAGGGTTGGAATTGGTGTGCTAGGTATATAAAAATGCCAACCACAGAATCACATGCTGAGTGCCAACATGGAAGGCTGCTCACAATGGAATGAAGCAAGAGGCCGATGTCTTAAAATAGCTCTCAATACAGAAGGTCATCGTGCCTCTTAGCTTTATATAAAGAGTTAACTGTACAATACATGCTGCGTCGTAGAATAGAGGCTTTATGCTGATGCGTATCAACCTTCTAATACATCCACTGGGCTGCTCCCAAGCTCAGTACTGGCTATGACAAAGTGTGTGGTCTCCGTGAATGAAGAGAGGTGTACTTGCACTCTATATCACGACCTTCTCCTGATTTCAACTAATGTACTCCGAACAGTGTGTTCTTGCTTGCAAAGCAGGCGTGGGGTTTCAGATGAGTTTCCGTTTCACCCCGTCCGATGAAGAGGTGGAAATGAGCGAGGTGGTGCTTAACGCGAGCAAGATACGAGAATACTAGATGATGATCATGCCTAGTCAGAAGTTGTATGCATTGAATATATATCGACTTATGTGATGTACAAGATAACAAGTGGTATATGTAGGAGGGTGCAGTGTGGTGTTTATTGATTAGTAGGTGTGCGTGCTGTGGCAACTCGGGAACAGATCGAGACAAAACGGTGCTTACGAGTCGCTTTCTTCTCTCCCCCTTGGCACTGGGCACCAAGAAACTCCCACCTCATCATGGCTGCGCAATCGCCTCTTTGTCTTCCTTCAACATACCTGACTTATATCTGTGCATTGTGACTTGCTTCCCTCGTCAAAGAGTTAAAAGAAACAAAGCAGTGTCGGTCCGAAGCGGATAGTGAGATGATCTACAGGGTGGTGGCTCTAGTTGCCCTTGCCTTATTCGTGCACATAACAGCAGCACATTCACAAGCACGAAATCAATTACGGTATCTGGAAGTCTTAAACAATACGCGGATACAGTCACCGAAAGGAAGAGTCAATGCGTATTCACATTTTGATATTCTGCTGCAACCGCGGTCTCAACATCATAGGATTAGACTGAGTCTGGAGCCTAATCACGACGTTCTGGGAGACGGAGCCACGGTCAATTATATTGGTGCTGATGGATCTATCACTCGTTCGGAGACGATAGACAGAGCGGACCATAAGGTGTTTAAGGGGACGACGAGTATAGAGAACGACGACGATACGTGGACAAATGTTGGCTGGGCCAGGATTAGTGTTCTGAGAGATGGCGTTCGACCGCTGTTCGAGGGAGCATTCTCTGTGCACCATGATAATCACCACATCCAGCTCAACTCAAACTACATGCAGACGAAGCACGAGCTGGATCCGCAACTTGAGGAGGAAGATGACAATTTTATGGTGTTGTTCAGAGATTCTGATATCGAGCAACATACGCATACTGAGTTGAAGCGGAGTGTTTCATCCGATGCAACATGCCTGTCACATCAGCTGGAATTCAATATACGACCAGATCATCCTATTTACCAAGCCAGGCTCAACAAGGAGGAAGGCCAGTGGGGCTCGATGTCGATGTCCAATGTCTTCGGAAAGCGTCAATTCGATACTCAAACTACAGGTAACACTGCTGGTGTTAACTTGACGCAAAGTATTGGACAAGCTCAAGGATGTCCATCGACAAGAAGAGTTGCCCTTGTAGGAGTGGCCACAGATTGTACATATACAAACAGATTCAACTCGACACAGTCGACTCGCCAGAACGTCATCAGCGTCATGAATGCTGCATCCAGCGCCTGGGAATCGACTTTCAATATCAGTCTGGGGTTGCAGAATCTGACTATCATGGACTCGTCATGTCCCGGCACACCCCAAGCAGCTACGCCTTGGAACCAGGATTGTGGTGTAGCGAACCTAGACATTTCGGCAAGACTGAATTTGTTTTCGCAATGGAGAGGTACACTGAAAGATAACAATTCTCACTGGACGTTGTTGACATCGTGTAATACTGGAAGTGCTGTTGGCTTAGCATGGCTCGGACAAGTATGTGTAAATGACGCATTCACAACAAACACGACGGGTGGTGGCTCAGAAACGGTCAGTGGTGCAAACGTCGTGGCCTATACATCAACAGAGTGGCAAGTTATCGCGTAAGTATACCTCCAACATTTCTCATATAACTCCAAGCTAATCAACAACGAAACAGGCACGAAACAGGTCACACCTTCGGCGCCGTCCACGACTGCACAGCAGGGACCTGCAGCGACGGCACGACCGTCAAATCACAACAATGTTGTCCCCACTCCTCCAGCCTTTGCTCCGAAACAGACCAACTCTACATTATGAATCCGTACACCACCGCCGGCATCACCGCCTTCTCCCCATGTACCGTCGGCAATATCTGTAGCGCCATCGGTCGTAACTCAGTCAACACGCAGTGTCTTTCAACAAACAAGAACATCGTCACCATCAGTGGCGCACAATGCGGCAACGGCATCGTCGAAGCAGGCGAAGATTGCGACTGTGGTGGTACAGCCGGCTGCTCAGACGATCCCTGCTGCAACCCGACGACGTGCAAGTTCCTTGGCAATGCTGTCTGCGACGACGCAAATGACGATTGCTGCAATCAATGCCAATTCAGTAGCAACGGCACGCTTTGTCGCGCTAGCACTGGAACTTGCGATCCAGCTGAATATTGTACAGGCGCCACTGGAATCTGTCCTCGCGACGTCCTCGCACCAGATGGTCAACACTGCGCCTCCGGCAACTCATCGAACAGCAACCTCGCCTGCGCTTCCGGCCAATGTACAAGTAGGAACATGCAGTGCCAGACAGTCATGTCCGGCTACTTCAACGCCCGCACCGCAAACCAAACATACGCCTGTGACGACATCGGCTGTTCTCTCAGTTGCGCCTCGCCTGCTTTCGGCCCCGGTGCTTGCTACGGCTTACAGCAGAACCTACTCGACGGCACGCCGTGCGCTGGTGATGGCAAATGCTATAATGGCAATTGCAAAGGCGCGACTGCAGGCGGAAAGATCAAAAGCTGGATCGACAACAACAAAGCCGTCGTCATTGGCATCGCGGCTGGTGTGGGGGTGCTTCTCCTCATTATTCTGGTCTCCTGCTGTACGAGCTGTATTAGACGCTCGAAGCGGAATGGTAAAGTCGTTGCGAGTGCGAATGGTGGGAACCGTATCGCGAGACAGCCAATGCAGCAAGCGCCGTGGCCTATCCAACAACCAATGCAGCAGCAACAGCCGTACAACCAATTTCAACCTAACTACCAGGCGCCGCCAATGCCGCCGCAGTATGGATTTTATGCTCCGCCGCCTAGTTCGCCTCCTGGAAACCATGAGAGTGTCCTGTATGGTGCTGGCGTTATTGGGTCGAGAGGGTCACCGCCGCCCCCACCGCCTGCTTATTCGACGATGATGCATGGTGCGGGTGCCAATTCGAGGTATACTTAGGGAAAGGAAAATTGGTTTGGATTGGATTGCGGTTGCGGTTGTATTGGGTTAGACTGGATTGAACTGGACCGGACTGCATTGAACGGATTGGCTTGCAGAGTTTCAAGGGACTATGATTATGAAGGATCTTTTGTTTATCTACATTTTGGCATTGTGCATATTATTAGTATCTGGCTGGAAATTTCATTGGGAGGAAGCAAGTGTTCTTAAGTATCCTACAATTTCGTGTTCCATAATGTCGAATCTCTTGCTCTTCCAAAGATTCCTCAGCTTCCACATCTTATCACATTCGATCCCATCCATCTTCGCTGCGCGCTGAGTCTGTTCCGTTACACCCCTAGCTGGATACTAAGTCTTTAGATGCAGAGGCAGTCTCCGACCTTACGAAGACACTTGGTTGCTCCCTTCTGTCCTTGATCTTTCTCGAATTGGATCATCATCAATCAGAAGACCTAGCTCCCGTGCGAGACTCGTCTTTCGCTTATAGCATCCTGCAATCTTATGACTTGTGAACTTGATCCTCCGTTCTCATTCCTGGTATATTTATGCACAGCAGCTTATCCACAGCCATGTCCAACAAGAGGCTCTGTTTACCGTTGTCGCATACCGTAAGAATAAGCGGTGCCAACCCACATTTCATTCAGAGGTTGCACATTAGTTCAGGACAAAACCGAGGAGGGCCGGTTTTACTTTCAGATGAAGAACAAAGGAGAGATAAGCTAGAGGACCGAAGGTAGTGGATTCAGGCAATGCGCTTTCTCTTTTCATTCACACGGAAATTCGAGCAGCCGTATACTGTAATCATAATTCAACTCATGTCCAAAGCTTACAGTACTGCATTTCACAAATCCTTGCAATGAGTTTCATATAGGAAGACAATCGAATTCCCATAGGCAGTGATATGTAGTAGTATTAGGCAGAAGGGGGTGTAGTCGTCACACCAAGATTGTTTCTTACTAATGCGAGCACATTCT
>Ga0160428_1001883_pt1 | contig 14164 bp, 10 predicted proteins | sample SolpanmetagenomM_FD_108198 | JGI IMG/M metagenome (GOLD analysis project Ga0160428, IMG submission 108198) | Solar panel surface microbial communities from Lawrence Berkeley National Laboratory, California, USA - M | ecosystem: Engineered > Built environment > Solar panel > Unclassified ... | reverse complement strand
CGACAGGCCCGCATTCTCGTAGATCCCGGCGACGTTGTAGGTCCACTTCGACACGCCAAGAATCGGCGTCTGCGTCACCGACCCGCCCAGCGCCGCGGGTACCCCGGTCTTGGCATCGAGATAGGTGACGTTGGCGTCGATCCCGAACGACTTGGCCCAGCTCGGCAGCCCGTCGAAGTCGAGGAAGGTCGTGAACAGCGCCTCGGCGCCCTGGATCCGGCCCTTGCCGCTGTTGAAGGGCGTGTCGACGTTCAGCGCATAGCCGTTCTCGTCGGTGGTCGCGACGCGGTAGTTCGAGATGAAGCCGTTGAGGTCGCGGCGGAACACCGCGACCGCGACCTGGCCGGTCTTCGACAGGTAATATTCCAGCGACGCATCGTAGTTCTTCGACTTCAGCGGCTGGAGATTGGGATTGCCCGCACTGCCGTTGCGGATGCAGCTGGCCGCCGCCGGGTTCTGCGCGGCGGGCAGGATGCGGTTGGTGACCGGATCGAACTCGCAACCCGGGATCGAGCCCGAGTTGACCGCCGGGTTGTACTGGCCGAAGCCCGGGCGCGACCGCGTCTTGGTCGCCGACAGCCGCAGCTGCAAGGCGTCGGTGAAGCGGATGCGGGTGCTGACGTTGGGCAGCCAGTCGGTATATTTGGTCGTCGCGTTGATCGGCGTCGCCACCGATCCGCTCAGCGAGGTGCCGACCAGGTCCAGCGTGGTGCCGACCACGCGCACGCCGATCGCGCCGTCGATGCGGATACCGGTGCCGAATGCGTAGCGGATCTGGCCATAGCCCGCATAGGAGGTCTCGTTCGAGCTATAGGTCGCCGAGGGGTTCACCGGCGGAGTGCCCTGCGGGAAGCCGACGAAGCTGCGCAGCTGGTCGATATTGCCGCGGATGCTGTCGTAGGTCGGGGTGTAATAGCCCCCCAGCCCGTTCAGCGCGCCCTGCGGGAAGCCGCTCGGCCCGATGTCGTACGACACCGGCACCGCGCTGAGCGCCAGCCGCTGGCCCTCCAGGTAGGCGTAGCGGTCGCCATCCTCGTAATGCGCGTTGCGATCGACATAGCGGAACCCCGCCTCGATCTTCGTCAGATAGTCGTTGCCGGTGTCGTAGGAGGCATCGACCCGCGCCTGCCAGTCGCGCCCGCGCGCGATCTGCTGGCGATCGTAGAAGCCGCGGAAGATATAGGTCGACGGGCTGTTCGGGTCGACGTTCGCCAGCGTGAAGGTCGGCCCGGCGCCGGCATTGGTCAGCCCGGTGTTGAAGCTGACCGTGGTCGACTGCGCATAGGCGGTGTCGAACGAATAGATCGAATTGGTGAAGGTGCTCGCGGTGCGCGCGACGTCGGCGGCCAGGTGGAACTTCTCGCCGTCATACTTGCCACCGATCGCATATTGATAGGTGTCGGTCTTGCCATAGGTCGCGCCCTGGAAGCCTTCCGGCCGGTTAGGGTTCACGACGGTCGCGCTGTCGATCAGGTTGCCGGTGCCGTAGACGACGTTGTTGTAGGTCGTCAGCGGGTTGCCGTTCGCATCGTTGCCGCGCGAATACAGCGGCACGCTGGTCTCGCGATCCGAAACCTTGTTGCGGAATCCCTGCCACAGCCCCTCGGCATAGAATTCCAGCCCCGGCTGCGGGCGCCACTGCAGCGCGCCGTTCAGCGACGGGCGCGACCGCCGGCCCTCGCCGAAGGTGATGCGCTGGATGTCGGGCAGCCGCGCGACGGTGTTGGCGGGCTGGATCGTCGGGGTCGCGATGAAGTCGGTGTTCGACACCGTGGAGTCGAGATAGTGGAGGCTGGTATAGCTGAAGTTCAGCAGCGCCCCGACCTCGCCGATGCCGGTGTCCCAGCGATCCGACACCAGCAGGTTGCCGTTGGGGTTGAAGTCCTTCGACCGCTTCTCATACTGGCCCCAGAAGGATCCCGCGATCTCCAGCCCGTCGAAGTCGAACGGCTTGCGCGATCGCACGTTGACCTCGCCGGCCAGCCCGCCCTCGACCAGGTCGGACGTCGTCGTCTTGAACACCTCGATCGCGGCGATCGCGCCGGCGGGGAAATCCTGCAACGCGACCGCGCGCGCCTCGGCGGTGAAGATCTCGCGGCCGTTATAGGTGGTCGCGAAATCGGGCAGGCCGCGGATCAGCACCCGCGTCGCCTCGCCGCCGCCGCGATCGACCTGGACGCCGGGAATGCGCGCGGCGGTGTCGGACAGGGCGACGTCAGGCAGCTTGCCGATGTCGGAGGCGACGATGGTGTCGACCTGCTGGACCGCGTTGCGCTTGATCTGCTGCGCCGACCGCAGCGACTGGCGCAGCCCGGTGACGACGATGTCGGAATCGGCGGCGGCATCGTTGCCCGCCGACTGGACGTTGGTGCCGGCGGCGTCCTGGGCCGCGGCGGGGGTCGCACCGGCGACGTCGGTCTGGGCGGCGCCGGCCTGGTCGACGGGCGCCGGCGCGGTCTGCGCATGGCCTGGCGAAGCCGCGAGCGCGAGGCTCGACGACGTAGCGAGAATGACGAGCTTGGCGCGCATATACCCCTCTCCAACCTGGATGGCCTCCTCTCGGAAGCTCTTGCCGGTTTGCTTAAACCTCCAACCCGATCGCCGACAAGTGAATTATCATATAAACTTGAGTTAGGGATCGTCCTGAGCGTGTAAACACGCACACTCACGGTCGCTTTACGCTCGGTTCGGCAACCTGCCTGCGCCTTCGAGGCGCCATGGTCGGATATATATGATTTGAGTTTCGCTTCTTGTCCGTTATCAAACTGGCATCCGCCCGCAGAGCGCGGCGACGATCGAGGAGAGGCTATGAAGACGCTGGCGATGATCGCCATGACCGCCGCCCTGGGCTGCCCGGGCGCGGCGTTCGCCGCCGAGGCGCGCAGCAGCAGCTTCGGCACGCTGCCCGACGGCCGCGCGGTGCCGCAGGTGACGCTGAGCAACGGCAAGGGCGTCAGCGCGACCGTGATCGCCTATGGCGCGGCGCTGCAATCCTTGGTCATGCCCGACCGCGCCGGCAAGCGCGCCGACGTCGCGCTCAGCTATCGCACGATCGGCGAATTCGTCGCCAACCCGCAATATTTCGGCGCCACCGTCGGCCGCTTCGCCAACCGCATCAAGGCGGGCCGGTTCGCGATCGACGGCAAGACCTATCAGGTGCCGACCAACGACGGCCCCAACTCGCTGCACGGCGGCAAGCAGGGGTTCGACAAGGTGCTGTGGCAGGTGGTGTCGACCCGCTCGGGCCCGATCGCGTCGGTGACGTTGCGCTATGTCAGCCGCGACGGCGACCAGGGCTATCCCGGCACGCTGACGGTCGATGCCACCTATTCGCTCGACGAACGCAACGCGCTGTCGATCGAATATACCGCGACCACCGATCGCCCGACGATCGTCAACGTCACCAACCACAATTACTGGAACCTGTCGGGCGAAGGCAGCGCCGGCGGGGCGATGGGGCACCTCGTCACCATCCCCGCCGACACCTACCTGCCGACCGACGCGACCGCGATCCCGACCGGGGTGTTCCAGCCGGTCGCGGGTACCCCGTTCGACTTCCGCACCCCCCAGCCGGTCGGCGCCCGCGTCCGCGACGCGCGCGACCGCCAGATCGTCTATGGCCGCGGCTACGACCATAACTGGGTGATCGGGCGCAGCGTGACCCGCGATCAGCATCTGATGGCGCGGGTCAGCGACCCGGCATCCGGCCGCGGCTTCGAGCTCTGGTCGAACCAGCCGGGGCTGCAATTCTATTCCGGCAATTTCCTCAACGGCACCAGCGCCGGCAAGGCGGGCGGGCTGTACCGCGAGGGCGACGCGCTGGTGTTCGAACCCCAGGCATTTCCCGATACACCCAACCGGCCCGACTTCGGATCGGCGCGGCTCGATCCCGGCCAGACCTATCGCAACATCATGACCTATCGCCTGACCACGGGTCAGCCGCGGTGAAAGGACCCCGCCCCGCCATGCGCCACCGCCCGATCGCCTTCGCCGCCGCCGGCCTGATCGCGCTGACGTCGTTCGCCGCCCCGGCCGACGCGCGCGAACAATGGAGCAAGCCCAGCGCCAATCGCTGGTATGCGCAACAGCCCTGGCTGCTTGGCAGCAACTACACCCCCGCCACCGCGATCAACCAGCTCGAGATGTGGCAGGCGGACAGCTTCGATCCCGCGACGATCGACAAGGAACTGGGCTGGGCCGAACGGCTGCACATGAACACGATGCGCGTGTTCCTGCACAACCTGTTGTGGGAACAGGATCCCGAGGGGCTGAAGAAGCGGATCGACCTGTTCCTGACGATCGCCGCCAAGCACCATATCCGCCCGGTCTTCGTGCTGTTCGACAGCTGCTGGGATCCCAATCCCAAGCTCGGCCCGCAGCATCCGCCGATCCCCGGGGTGCATAATTCGGGATGGGTCCAGGCGCCCGGCGCGGCGCGGCTGGCCGATCGCGCGCAGTACGACAAGCTCCAGCATTATGTCGGCGACGTCGTCGGCAGCTTCGCCAAAGACAAGCGCATCCTGGCCTGGGACGTGTGGAACGAGCCCAACAATGGCGGCGGCGGCGGCGGATCCTATGCCGATACCCCGGACAAGAAGGCGCTGGTCGCCGGGCTGCTCGACCAGGTGTACACCTGGGCGCAAGACGCCGACCCCAGCCAGCCGCTGACCAGCGGCGTGTGGACCGGCGACCATTGGGACCAGCCCGACACGCTCGACGCGGTGGAGAAGATCCAGCTGGCGCGGTCCGACGTCATGACCTTCCACGATTACAGTTGGCCCGAGACCTTCCTGCGTCGCGCCCGCCAGATGCTGAGCTATGGCCGCCCGGTGATCTGCACCGAATATATGGCGCGCGGGGCGGGTTCGACCTTCGACGGGTCGCTGCCGATCGCCAAGGCGCTCAACATCGGCATGGTCAATTGGGGCTTCGTCGACGGCAAGACCCAGACCCGGCTGCCCTGGGACAGCTGGAAGAAGCCCTATACCTATGAAGAGCCGCAGGTCTGGTTCCACGAGGTGCTGCGCGCCGACGGCACCCCCTATCGCGTCGCCGAGACCGACCTGATCGCCCGGCTGGCGACCGCGCCCAAGGGCGTCGTCCCGGCCACCCCGATCAAGCCGTGATCCGCGCGCTCGCCGGGTTGGCCGCGCTGCTGCTCGCGGGCGGCGGCGCCGGCGCGGCCGACGTCCGATCCGTGTTCGCGGGCGCCGACCCCGACGCGATCTATGCCGATGGCCAGATGTGGATCTATCCCACCGGCCATGGCGACGCGCTGGAGGGCTGGTCCTCGTCCGACCGGGTCCATTGGCAGGATCGCGGCGCGCTGCTGCGGCTGAAGGACATCGCCTGGGCGGGCGAAGACCATGCGCGGCGGCATTATCTCTGGGCGCCGACGATGGTCGCGCAGGGCGGCCGTTACTACCTCTATTACTCGATCGGGCCGCAGGACCCGACGCCCAGCCGCCTGGGCGTCGCGACCTGCACCGGCCCGGCGGGGCCCTGCACCGACAGCGGCAAGCCGCTGTTCACCGGCGGCGCCGGGTTCGAGGCGATCGACCCGATGGTCTTCGTCGACGCGAAATCGGGGCAGCGGCTGCTCTATGCCGGCGGCAGCGCGGGCGCGAAGCTGCGCGTCTTCGCGCTCGCCCCCGACATGACGACGATCGAGCGCGAACTGCCGGTCGACCAGCCGCCGGGCTTTACCGAGGGCGTCTTCATGCACGAGCGCGGCGGGATCTATTACCTGTCGTACAGCCACGGCCACTGGAACCGCAGCGACTATTCGGTCCATTACGCGATGGCGCCCTCCCCCACCGGCCCATGGAAATATCGCGGCGCGATCCTGTCGAGCCAAGGCAAGTACAAGGGTCCCGGCCACCACGCCTTCGTCCGCGATCCCGCGACCGGCGAATGGCTGATCGTCTACCACCGCTGGGAGAACAAGGCCGGCGACGGCCCCTATGCCGACGACCGCCGCATCGCGATCCAGCCGATCACCTACGACGCGCTGGGGCAGATCGTCCCGGTGGACATGACGCACGAGTAGCACGCGCCCACCATCCCGCCCCACCCCACCCCGGCGGAGGCCGGGGCCCAGTCGGGAAGGCGGATGTGACGACGGGCACCGCTCGCCAAAGAACGTCCCCTAGCTGGGCCCCGGCCTTCGCCGGGGAACAGCCTAGTGCGCGGTCTTCGACGAAATCGCGTCCGCTACCACGCCAAGCCACCCGCTTTGCTCCGCCTTTTTTTTGATCTTCCGACGTGTAGGGTGGCCGCGATGGCGCCCCCGGAACCTCCCGAAATCGTCCGCACGCTCAAGGATCTGGCGCGGCTGGCCGGGGTGTCGGCGGGGACCGTGTCGCGCGCGCTGGCGGGCAAGTCGCTGGTCAACGACGAAACCCGCCGGCGGATCGAGGCGCTCGCCGCGCAGCATAACTTCCAACCCAACCAGATGGCGCGGCGGCTGCGGACCCAGCAGACCGGGGTGATCGGGATCGCGGTGCCGCTCGGCCACGAACGCCGCCAGCACGTCTCCGACCCCTTCTTCCTCACCCTGTTCGGCTATCTCGCAGATGCGCTGACCGAGCGCGGTTACGACATCATGCTGTCGCGGATCATCCCCGATGCCGACGACTGGCTCGACCGCGTCGTCCGGTCGGGGATGGTCGACGGGGTGTTGCTGATCGGCCAGTCGGACCAGTTCGACGTGATCGAAAGCGTCGCAACCGTCTATCGCCCGCTGGTGGTGTGGGGCAGCCATGTGCCCGGGCAGCGGCATTGCGCGGTCGGGGTCGACAATTTTGCGGGCGGCCGGCTGGTCGGCGAGCGGCTGATCGCGGGCGGGGCGCGGCGGATCGCGTTCATGGGCGAGATCCGCACGCTGGAGATCACCGAACGCTATCGCGGGCTGTGCGCCGCGGCGGCGGCGGCGGGGATCGCGGCGCCGCGGCAACTCGCCACCCACCTCGCCTCCGACGTGATGGGCGAGGAGATCGCCGCCAACCTCGATTCGGTCGAGGGCGGGATCGACGCGATCGCCGCCGCGTCCGACGTGATCGCCCGCCAGGCGATCCGCATCCTCGGCGAACGCGGGCTGTCGGTGCCGGGCGACATCCGCGTCACCGGGTTCGACGACCTGCCCTTCACCGAACAGATGGTGCCGCGGCTGACCACCGTGCGCCAAGACCTGGCGGCGGGCAGCGCGGCGATGATCGCGGCGCTCTTCGCGCGGATCGACGGCACCGATGCGCCATCGGTCGAGATGCCGGCGGTGCTGGTCGCGCGCGACAGCGCCTGACGCGGCGCCCGCGCGCCCGTTCAAGCGGTTTCAGCACCAGGCTGGTGGTCGGCCCGGCCAGGTGGATCACGGTGTCGCGCCGACCGGCAGCCCCTGCGCGTTGCGTTCGCGCACGCTCCACACCGCGGCGGCGGCGCAGAACATCAGCGCCCCGCACAGCGTCAGCATGTGGCGCGGGTCGCCGCCCAGCAGCCGGTCGTAGAACAACCAGGTGGTCGCCGAGAAGATCAGCATCGGGATGACGATCATCATGTTGAAGATGCCCATATACACCCCCGTCCGTTCGGGCGGGATCGATCCGGCCAGGATGACATAGGGATTGCCCATGATGCTCGCCCAGCCGATGCCGATGCCGATCGCGGGCACGAACAGCAGCGCCTTGTCGGCGACGTGCGGCAGCCACAGCATGCCGATCCCCGCCAGCACCAGGCACAGCGCGTGCAGGCTCGCCGCGCCGATCCGCCGGGCCAGCGGCACCATCGCGAACGCGGCCAGGAAGGCGACGCCATTGTACCAGGCCGCCATCTCGCCATTGGTCAGCACCGCCGAATGGAAGCCCGACGAGGTCGGCACGCGGGTGGCGTAGACCGACCGTCCGATCGAATAGATGACGTACGCCCAATAGGCCGCCATCGCATACCATTGGAACAGGCTCATCACCGCCAGCTTGCGCATCGCCACCGGCATGTCGCGGATCGCCGCGCCGATCTCGCGCAGCACCGCGCCCGCGCCCTTGGGCTCGGCGGCGATCCGCGCGCGCTCCGACAGCGACAGCGGCAGTTCGGGGACGCGGCGGATCGACCACAGGATCGTCCCGAAGCTCAACGCCGCGCCGACCATGAACGCGATCCGTGCGGTGTAGGGGATGTCGTGCGCGTCGACCCAATCCTGGTTCATCCCCGCCCAGACCAGCAGCGACGGGGTCAGGAAGGCGAGCATCTGCGCCAGCCCGGTGAACGCCGACTGGGTCAGGAAGCCGATCTGGTGCTGGCCGGGGTTCAGCCGGTCGGAGACATAGGCGCGGTACGGCTCCATCGTGATGTTGTTGCCCGCATCCAGGATCCACAGCATCGACACCGCCATCAGTAGCGAACCCGACAGCGGCATGAAGAACAGCCCCAGCGCGCACAGCACCGCGCCGACCAGGAAATAGGGCGTGCGCCGCCCCCAGCGCGAATCGGTGCGATCGCTCATCGCGCCGATCAGCGGCTGGACGAGCAGGCCGGTCAGCGGCCCGGCGAGCTGGAGCAGCGGCAGCGACGCCTCCGACGCGCCGAGATAGCTGTAGATCGGCGCCATATTGCCCTGCTGCAGTCCGAAACTGAACTGCAGGCCCAGGAACCCCAGGTTCATTTCCAGGATGCGCGGCAGCGAGAGATGCGGCTTGGAATCGGGCAGGCGCATGCGGCATCCTCTCGAAGCAGCGCCCGTCTGCGCGAGCTGGCAGCCTTCTCATAGCCGACGCCGCGACGTTTTCAACAATCGATTGCAGGTACCCGGCCAGCGCAACGAAAAAGCGGCCCGGCGGAGGGGTCCACCGGGCCGCGAGGCTACGCTAGGGAGCTTCACCTGGCGTGTTCGTGAGCGCCGTGCGGCGCGAAGTGGTTATTCGGCGTTGCCGAGCGCGCCGTTGCCGTTGCCGAGATCGGCAGCACCGTCGTTGCCGAGCGCGGCGTCGTCGGCGCCGGCTAGGTTGTCGGTGGCGAAGTTGCCGTCGGCCGGGGTCTCGTCGTTCAGCACGACCTCGTTCTCGACGACGCTGTTGTCGGTGGTCGCGCCCTTGCCGCAGGCGGACAAGGCGAGCGCCAGCGCGATGGCAGCGGACCCGGCAACGATGGATTTCTTCATGATGGACCTTTCCGTGGTGAAATCAGTGGCCGCGCAGCGCGCCGCGATGCGGGCTGGCGGGGGCGGCGAAACGGGGATGGGCGATGCCGCGGCGCAGGCTCGCGGCGCGCATCGACTGGCCCATCAGCGCGAAGAAGGCGCGGCTGGCGGTCGAACGGTGCGCGTCCCATTCGGGGTGCCATTGCACGCCGAGCACGTCGGCGCCGCCCTGCCGCGCGGAGAACGCCTCGACGACGCCGTCGTCGACCGCCAGCGCCTCGATCCGCAGGTCTGCGCCGAGCCGGTCGACGCATTGTTCGTGGACCGAATTGACCGTCAGCTGCGCGGCGCCGGTGGCGCGTTCCAGCGTGCCGCCGGCGACCAGGCGGACGTCGTGGCAATGGTCGAACAGCGATTCATAGGGCTGGCCCCAGGCGCCCGAATGGTGCCGCGGGCCGTCGTCGGGGCTGCACAGCGTGCCGCCGAACAGCACGTTGATCTCCTGCAATCCGGCAGATGCCGAAAACCGGCTTGCCCAGCCCGATCATCCGTTCGCCCAACCGCAGCGCGACCTCGTCGCGATCTTCGTCCAGCGCGCGGTCGGGCAGGCTGGCGCTGCCGCGATAGCGGTGCGGCGCGACGTGCGATCGCGATCCGGTCAGCAAGAGCCCGTCGAGCAGCAGCGACAGATGCGCGATGTCGCTCGCCTCCGCCATCGCCGGCACCAGCAGCACCGTGGCGTCGGCCAGCATCGACAGCGGCTCGACGAAGCGCGACGCCACCACCTGGACCGCGCGCGAGGCGACCTCGTTGCAGCACAGCACGCCGACGACCGGCCGCGCGGTCATTCGCGCACCAGCTGGATCAGCGATTCGCGCAGGGCCAGTCCGGCGCGGCCGTCGAGCAGGCGCGCCTCCGGCTGGACGACGACGCCGTCCGCGGGCACGTCCGACAACAGCCAGACATTGCCGCCGATCGTCGCCCGGTCGCCGATCGTCACCCGGCCGAGGATCGTCGCGCCGGCATAGATGACGACGTCGTCGCCGACGATCGGATGGCGGGCGTAGCGCGCGCGCATCGCCGCGATCCCCGCCCCCAGCGCCGATCGCGCGCCGAGCGTGACATGCTGGTAGATCCGCACCCGCCGCCCGACGATCGCGGTTTCGCCGATGACGACGCCGGTGCCGTGATCGACGAAGAACCCCTCCCCGATCGTCGCGCCGGGATGGATGTCGATCCCGGTTCGCTCATTGGCGATTTCCGAGATCAGCCGCGCGACGATCGGCGCACCGAGTTCGTAGAGCGCGTGCGCCAGACGGTGGTGCAGGCACGCGATCGCGCCGGGATAGCAAACCAGGATCTCGTCGACGCTGCGCGCCGCGGGATCGCCCAGGAACGCCGCCTCGACATCGCTGTCGACCCGTCGCCGCACCTCGCCAGCGTCGCCACGAACAGCCGCACGATCGTCGCCGCCTGGTCGGGATCGAAGGCGCGATGCGATTCCTGCTGCCAATAACCGAGCTCGGCGGCGACTTCGCGCTCCAGCAGCGTCACCGCGCGCAGCAGGGTCGCCGCGACGAAGCCGTCCTCGCCCGCCGCATCGCCGCGATACTGGCCCAGCCGGCGCGGATAGAGCGCGGCGAAGACCAGCGCCAACGCCGCATCGACCGCGCGGCGCGAGGGGAAGCTTTCGACGTCGCGCGCCTCGTCCTGGCGCTGGCGCCACGCCGATCGCGCTGCGCCCAGGGCGGCGACCGCGCCGTCGATCGCATTGTCGGCGACGACCAGGGGATGCCGCGAGGCCATCACCCGAACACCGATCCGCTGCTGATCCACCGCTTGCGCGACATCCGCTACCTCCGTCGTCAGGAACTATAGTCCACGGCGGCGGTAGGAATTGAAAGAAAAGGTTGCGGCGGCGGAAGCCGGGGTTTGCGATCATCTGGATCGTTACGCTCGCTCCTAACGAAGGTTGATGACGCGGCGCCGCGGCTGGGGAAGATCAAGGCGCCAGCAGAACGAGCGAACGATGCGCGATCAGTCCGACACCGCCAGCAACGCCTTCGAACAGGACCAGCCCGACGCCGACGCCCGCCACGCCGCGGAGGGGCGGATCGAAGCGCTGCGCGGCCGCGGCGGGGTCTTCGTCGATGCGGTGCGGGCGACGCGGATGCCGATGGTCGTCACCGATCCGGCGCTGCCCGGTAACCCGATCGTCTTCGCCAACCGGGCGTTTCTCGACCTGTCGGGCTATGCGATGGACGAGGTGCTGGGCCAGCAGCCCTATTTCATGAACGGTGCCGAGACCGATGCGGCGGACGCGGCGGCGCTGCGCCGCGCGATCGAGCGCGACGAGGACGAGGTCGTCGAGACGGTGCAGTATCGCAAGGACGGGTCGCGCTTCGTCGCGTCGCTGTTCCTCAGCGCGTTCAAGGACCAGGACGGCACCACCCGCCACCAGTTCCTGTCCTATCTGGACATCACCCGCCGCGTCGATGCGGAGGCCAAGCTGGTCTCGCGCGCCGCGATCCAGGAGCGGCTGCGCGCCAGCGAACAGCGGCTGCGCGCGCTGGTACTGGCTGGCGCGCATTCGATCTATCGGATGAGCCCCGACTGGCGGCTGATGTACCAGCTCGACAGCGATACGCTGGCGGCGACGACCGCGCCGATCGAGGATTGGATCGAGAAGTACATCCCCGCCGACGACCTGGCGCTGGTGACCGCCACGGTGGAGCGCGCGATCGCGACCAAGTCGCTGTTCGAGCTGGAACATCGCGTCAACGCTGCGGCGGGCGGCATCGCGTGGGTGGTGTCGCGCGCGGTACCGCTGCTCGACCGCGACGGCGCGATCGTCGAATGGTTCGGGGTCGGCACCGACGTCACTGCGCGCCGCCTGGCCACCGACCGGCTGCGCGCGGCCGAGGACCGCTATCGCGGCGAGCTGGAACGCCAGGTGCGCGAACGCACCGCCGAGCTGGAGGCGAGCCGCGACCTGCTCCGGGCGACGATGGACGCCTCCACCGACCGGATCGAGGTGTTCGAGGCGGTGCGCGACGGCGCCGGCGCGATCCTCGGCTTCCACCGGGTGCTCGGCAACCACCAGGCCGCGGGCCCGACCGCGCTGTCGGACGAGGTGTTCGACGCGTTCCGGCGCGTCACCGACACCGGCCGCGCCGAACAGGCCGAACGGCGGCACGGCGACGATGCCGACGCGGGCTGGTTCCTCCAGAGCGTGGTGCGGCTGAACGACGGCGTCGCCACCACCACCAAGGACATCACCGACTGGAAATATGCCCAGGAGGAGGTGCTGCGGCTGCGCGACGCCGCGGCACAGGCTCGGGTGCGCGAAAGCGAGGAGCGGCTGCTGCGCTATGGCGAGGCGTCGCAGGACATCCTGTGGATGCGCGATACCGAGACGCTGCAATGGCAATATCTGACCCCGGCGTTCGAGGCGATCTATGGCCTTCCTCGCGACCGCGCGATGGCGGGGGACAATTTCCGGTCGTGGCTGGCGCTGATCCTGCCCGAGGATCGCGACTGTGCCGCCGACAATCTGCAACGCGTCGTCCGCGGCGAGATGGTGACGTTCGAATATCGCGTCCGCCGCCCGCTCGACAGCGCGGTGCGCTGGCTGCGCGACACCGACTTCCCGATCCGCGACGATCGCGGCCGGGTGGTGCGGATCGGCGGAATCGGCCACGATGTCACCGAACTGAAGGCGACCGAGGCCGAGCTCGCCGCCGCCGAACAGCGCCAGCGCGCGCTGCTGGAAGGGATCCCGCAACTCGTCTGGCGCGCGGTGGACAGCGGCGAATGGACCTGGGCCAGCCCGCAATGGACCGCCTATACCGGCCAGTCGGATGCCGACAGCCATGGCTATGGCTGGCTGGCGCCGCTCCATCCCGACGATCGCGACACCGCGCGTCGCGCCTGGGCGACCGCACTGGAGAGCGGCGGGTTCGAGGTCGATTACCGCATCTGCAACGCCCAGGCGCGCGACTATCGCTGGTTCACCACCCGCGCGACCCCGGTGCGTGACGCCGACGGCACGATCGTCGAATGGCTCGGCACCTCCACCGATGTCGACGAACTGCGCACGATGCAGGAGCACCAGCAGGTGCTGGTCGCCGAGCTCCAGCACCGCACCCGCAACCTGATCGCGGTGGTCCAGTCGATGGCCAACAAGACGATGCGCAGCGCGACCGGGCTGCCCGATTTCCGCGACAGCTTCCGCGACCGGCTGGAGGCGCTGTCGCGTGTCCAGGGGCTGTTGTCGCGGCTGGAGGAGCATGACCGCGTGACCTTCGACGAACTCATCCGCACCGACCTGACCGCGATGGGGGCGTTCGACGAACAGCCGCCGCGGGTGACGCTGGACGGGCCGGCGGGAGTCCGGCTGCGGTCGAGCACGGTGCAGACGCTGGCGATGGCGCTCCACGAACTCGCCACCAACGCCGCCAAATACGGCGCGCTGCGCCAGCGCGGCGGCCATCTGCGCATCGCCTGGCAGGTCGAACCGCAGGGCGACGGCGGCCAGCCCTGGCTCCATGTCGACTGGCGCGAGACCGGGGTGGCGATGCCCGCCGCCGGCGCCGCGCCGACCGGGACCGGCCAGGGCCGCGAGCTGATCGAGCGCGCCCTGCCCTATCAGTTGAAGGCGCGGACCGGCTATGCGCTCGGCAGCGACGGCGTCCATTGCACGATCAGCATCCCGGTCTCGGCATCGATCGCGCAGGCGCCCGCGCATGACTGACCGCACGCTGCGCGACTGCCGCATCCTGGTGGTCGAGGACGAATATATGCTTGCCGACGACCTGTGCAGCGAACTCGCCGGCGTCGGTGCGATCGTCGTCGGGCCGGCCGCCACCGTCGCCGACGCGCTGGCGCTCGTCGGCGACGCGGCGGTGCTGCACGGCGCGATCCTGGACGCCAATCTGGGCGGCGAGCCGGTCTACCCGGTCGCCGACCTGCTGGCCGCGCGCGGGGTGCCGATCGTCTTCACCACCGGCTACGACGCCGCCGCCATCCCCGCCCGCT
>Ga0160428_1001882_pt1 | contig 14165 bp, 11 predicted proteins | sample SolpanmetagenomM_FD_108198 | JGI IMG/M metagenome (GOLD analysis project Ga0160428, IMG submission 108198) | Solar panel surface microbial communities from Lawrence Berkeley National Laboratory, California, USA - M | ecosystem: Engineered > Built environment > Solar panel > Unclassified ... | reverse complement strand
TGGCTGCTCGCCATGCTGGCTGCCGCGTCCGGCGTGGCCCTGTGCCTGGGGCGCTGGCGCATTCCCAACAACTGGCTGCTGGGCGGGCTGGCCGTCGGTGCGGCGACCGCCTTCTTCCGGCTGCCGCTCTCGGGCGTGCCGACGATGGTGGCGGAGCTCAGCCAGGTGCTGATCGGCACCGCCCTGGGCGCGCGCTTCACCGCGGAGAGCCTGCGCAAGCTGCGCCGCTCCATCCCGGCCAGCATCGCCAGCACCGTCGTCATCCTGCTGTTCAACGCGCTGCTGGCCGTGCTGCTGACCGGGTTCATGGCCGACGGGCTCGAGACGCTGATCCTCGCCAACGCACCCGGCGGCGTGGCGGAAACCAGCCTGACCGCGAAGGCGCTGCACCTGGGCGTCGCCACCGTCACGTCGTTCCACCTGGTCCGCATCATCCTCATCGTCCTGCTCAGCGCTCCGTTGTACCGGCTGCTGCGACGGCTCGGGCTTCTGTCGCCGCAGCGTGGCGCGGCCTCCCTCCCCTCCCAGCCCCACACCCAGACCCAGACCCAGACCGCGAGGCCCTGATCGATGAACGATGCCGCCGTCACCCCCCATGCCGACCCGGCTCGCGCCCCGGCACCCGCCCCGGCCTCCTGGCCCGTGCAGCCCCTGCCCCGGATCTCGCGGCCCGCCGCGTCCGCTATGATCCGGCCGCACCGCTCCTTGCTCCCTACACCACCCGGGCGTCAGCCTTCGCGTCCGGGCAGGACACGCCACGGGCCTTCCTGGAGCGGCGCCTTGAGGCCATCGCGGCGAGCGAGCCTTCGGTGCGCGCCTTCGTGCTGGTGGATGCCGAAGGCGCACGCCGGGCAGCCGACGCCGCCACGGCGCGCTGGCAGGCCGGGCGGGCAAGGGGACCGGTGGACGGCATGCCGGTCGCGGTGAAGGACATGATCGAGACGCGGGACCTGCCGACCGCGATGAACAGCCCGATCTACGCCGGCTGGTCGCCCAGGCGGGATGCTGCCGCGGTCTGGGCCCTGCGGCAGGCCGGCGCGGTCATCCTGGGCAAGACCGTGACCACCGAGTTCGCGGTCGGGAACTCCGGACCGACCCGCAACCCCTACGACAGCGGCCGCACGCCGGGCGGCTCCTCTTCCGGCTCCGCCGCCGCGGTCGGGGCGGGCATGGCGTCGCTGGCGCTCGGCACCCAGACCCAGGCCTCCACCATCCGCCCGGCGGGCTATTGCGGCGCCTGGGCCATCAAGCCCAGCATCGATGCGCTGCACACGGGCGGCGTGACCCCGCTGGCACCGACCCAGGACCACCTCGGCGTGTTCGGCGCCAGCCTCCAGGACACCTGGGCGGGCGCCAGGGCCATCGCGCGCCACGTGGGCGGCACGCCGCCGCACGCCGGCCTCGCCGGCCCGGACACGGCCCCTCCCCCGGCCCGGCCGCGGGCCCTGGGCCGGCTGGACATGCAGGGCTGGGCGGAGACCGACCCGGAGAGCCGCGCGGCGTTCGAGGCCGCCTGCGCCGGGCTGGAAGGCGCCGGCGTTCCGGTCGCCGACCGGAGCAGCCATGCCGGCATCGCGGCGTTGGAAGCACTCCTCGCCGATGCCAACCACTATTCCTACGACATCCTGGCCTGGGAGACGCGCTGGCCGCTGCTCTCCTACCTGGACCACGGGGCCGGGATGGTGGGGCAGCGCATCCACGACCTGATGGCGCATGCGGCGGCGATGGATGCGAGGGCCTATGCCGCGGCACTGGAGCGGCGAGCCGCACTGCGGCGCGCGGTGGCGGCGCTGCGCGTCGAGTTCGACGGGTTCCTGGCGCTCTGCTCCTCCGGTCCCGCCATTGCGGGCCATGACTTCACGGGGTCCCGGTCCTATGCCTTGCCGTGGACCATGGTGGCGGCGCCGTCCATCGCCCTGCCGGTGCTGGAAGCGGACGGGCTGCCGCTCGGCCTGCAGCTCTGCGGGTTCCAGGAAGAGGATGCGGCCTGCTGCGCCGTCGCCGGCTTCGTCCGGGATGCCCTGGCGGGACACGGCGCATGAGGACGTCCGCCGTCCTGGGTCTGCTGGCGGCGATCGCCTGGCCCGTCGCCGGCCAGGCGCAGGGCACGTTGCGCATCGGCATGACGGTCGCCGACATCCCCCTGACAACCGGGCAGCCGGACCAGGGCATGGAGGGGTACCGCTTCACCGGCTACACCATCTACGACGCGCTGGTGAACTGGGACCTGTCGCGCGCCGACGTCCCGCCCAGGCTCAAGCCCGGCCTCGCCCTGTCCTGGGAGGCGGACCCGGCGGACCGGCGCCGCTGGCGCTTCCGACTGCGCCCGGGTGTCCGCTTCCACGACGGCTCCGCCTTCGATGCCGATGCCGCCGTGTGGAACCTCGCCAAGATCTACGACAAGGCAGCCCCGCAGTTCGATCCGCGCCAGGCGGCCCAGGTGACCGGACGCCTGTCCGCCATCGCCGGCTACCGTGCCGTGGACCCGGAAACGCTGGAGATCACCACGCAGGACGTGGACGCCTTCTTCCCATACGAGATCTCATACCTGTTGTTCTCCTCGCCGGCACGATGGGAGGCCCTGGGCCGGGACTGGTCGCAGGTGGCGCTCCATCCCTCCGGCACCGGGCCGTTCCGGGTCGAGAGCGTGGAGCCGCGGCAGCGCCTGGTGCTGGTGCGCAACGCCGGGTACTGGGACAAGGACCGGGTTCCGAAGCTCGACCGGCTGATCCTGCGGCCCGTGCCGGAAGCCACCACGCGCACCAGCGCGCTGCTGTCCCGCCAGATCGACTGGATCGAGGCACCGGCGCCGGACAACCTGCCGCAGCTGCGGGCGGCGGGGATGAGCATCGTCCAGAACCTCTACCCGCACATCTGGCCCTACGAGCCCAGCCGCCTGCCGGGCAGCCCCTGGTCGGACATCCGCGTGCGCAAGGCAGTGAACCTCGCCATCGACCGCGACGGCATGACGGAGCTGCTGGCCGGCACCATGAAGCCCGCCACGGGTTACGTGCCCGAGGGGTCGCCCTGGTACGGCAAGCCGGAGTTCCGGGTCCGCTACGATCCGGACGAGGCGAAGCGCCTGCTGGCCGAGGCCGGATACGGGCCGCGGAAGCCGCTGCGCCTGCGCGTCGCCATCTCCACCTCCGGCTCCGGCCAGATGCAGCCGCAGGTGATGAACGAGTTCATCCAGCAGAACCTCGCCGCGGTGGGCGTGGACCTGCAGTTCGACGTGCTTGAGTGGGAAACCCTGCGCGGCCGCCGCCGGGTGGGCGCGCAGGCTCCGGTGAACAAGGATGTCGGCGCCATCAACAACAGCTACGGCCCCATCGATCCGGCGTCGGCCTTCGTGCGGCAGTTCGCCAGCTGGATGGATGCGCCGGCCGGGTTCAACTGGGGCCAGTTCCACGACCCGGAGATCGACACCCTGCTGCGCCAGGCGCAGGCGAGCTTCGTGCCCGCGGAGCAGGACGCCCTGCTGGCGCGCGTCCATGCCAAGGTCGTGGACCAGGCCGCCTACGTCTTCGTGGCGCACGACCTGGCGCCCCGGGCCATGACCAAGGCGGTGCGGGGCTATGTCCAGGCGCAGTCCTGGTTCCCGCAGCTCACCTCCGTGTTCATGGCGGACTAGGCGCGGCACGGCTCTTGCGAGGCACGGCACGGCTCTTGCGAGATGCGGCACGGCTCTTGCGGAACAGGCTTGCGGCCAGGATCCGGCCGATGACGGAGAGGCGAGTGGCATGACCGACCGGTCCGACGACCTCCAGCAGATCCCCGATGTGGGCGGCCCGGCGCAGCCCCTGCTCAGCGTGCGCGGGCTAACCCGGCACTTCGCGTTGAAAGGCGGATTGTTCGGCGGGCTGGGTGCCCCCCGGGCGGTGGTCCGTGCCGTGGACGGCATCTCTTTCGACCTGCGCAAGGGCGAGACCCTCGGCATCGTCGGCGAGTCCGGCTGTGGCAAGAGCACGACCTCGCGCCTGATCATGGCGCTGATGCGGCCGACGGCCGGGGAGATCGTGTTCGATGGCCAGACGATCGGCCCGGGCGGGCTCACCCTCAAGGAATACCGCCGCCAGGTGCAGATGGTGTTCCAGGACAGCTATGCCTCGCTCAACCCGCGCCTCACCGTGGGCGACAGCATCGCCTTCGCGCCGCAGGTGCACGGCATGGCGCGCCAGGGCGCCAACGCCCGGGCGCGGGAGCTGCTGGCCGCCGTGGGGCTGGAGCCGAACCAGTTCGGCGGCCGCTACCCGCACGAGCTGTCCGGTGGCCAGCGACAGCGGGTGAACATCGCCCGCGCCCTGGCGCTGCGCCCGCGCCTGATCATCCTGGACGAACCGGTCTCCGCCCTCGACAAGTCCGTGGAGGCGCAGGTGCTGAACCTGCTGATGGACCTCAAGAGCGACTTCGGCCTCACCTACCTGTTCATCAGCCACGACCTGGGCGTGGTGCATCATGTGTCGGACCGGGTGCTGGTGATGTACCTGGGCCAGGTGGCCGAGATCGGCCCGGTGGATCGGATCTACGCCGGCGCCGCCCATCCCTACACCGCCGCCCTGCTGGACAGCCGCCCCTCCATGGACCCGGCCAACCGCCGAACGGAGCCGCCGCTGACCGGGGATCCCCCCAACCCGATCGACCCGCCCTCCGGCTGCCGCTTCCACCCGCGCTGCCGCTTCATGGAGCCGCCGTGCAGCACGACCGTGCCCCCCTTGGCCACGGCCGGGCCGGACCACCGGGCGGCGTGCCTGATGGCCCTGCCCGGCAGTGGTCATTCCCAAGCTCCGGCGATGGCGGCATGACCGGGAACCTCGTCGAGGCGCGCGACCTCCACGTCCGCTTCGTCACCCGCGACGCCACCGTCCGGGCGGTCAACGGCGTGTCGTTCGATCTCGCGCCGCGGGAGACGCTGTGCATCCTGGGCGAGAGCGGCTCCGGCAAGAGCGTCACCCTGCGCGCGCTGATGCGGCTCAACCCGGCGAAGCGTACCGTGGTCGAGGGCCGGCTGCGGGTCGGCGGGCACGACCTGGTGGCGGCGAAGGAGCGCACCCTGTCCGATATCCGCGGCAGCGTGGTGTCGATGATCTTCCAGGAGCCGATGACGGCGTTGGACCCGGTGTTCACCATCGGCCGGCAGATCCGCGAGACCATCCTGCGGCATGAGGCGGTCGGCCGGGCCGAGGCTGATCGCCGTGCGCTGGAGTTGCTGGAGCTGGTGCAGATCCCGTCCGCCCGCCGCCGCCTGGACGCGTACCCGCACGAGATGTCCGGCGGGCTGCGGCAGCGGGCGATGATCGCCATCGCCTTGTCCTGCCGCCCGAAGCTGCTGCTGGCGGACGAGCCCACGACGGCGCTGGACGCCACGGTCCAGATCCAGATCCTGCTGCTGCTCAAGCAGCTGCAGGCGGAGCTGGGGATGGGGATGATCTTCGTCACCCACGACCTGGGCGTGGCGGGCGAGATCGCGGACCGGGTGGCGGTGATGTATGCCGGGCGCTTCGTGGAGGAGGGACCGGTCGGCGCCCTGATGCGCGCGCCGCTGCACCCGTACACGCGCGGCCTGCTGGGGGCCACGGTGCACGACCAGCCCCGCGGGCAGCGCCTGACCACCATCCCCGGCGCGCCGCCGAACCTGGAGCACCTGCCGCGGGGCTGCGCCTTCGCGCCGCGCTGCGCGCTGGCCGAGGCGGCCTGCCTGCCGGCGGTTCCCACCCTGCGCGGTCCGGAGCCGGGCCATCGGGCGCGCTGCATCCGGGTGCAGGAATGCGGACTGGAGCGCGCGGCATGATGTTCTACGTGATCCGCCGCATCCTCTATGCGGTGCCCATCGCGCTCTCGGTCGGGCTGGTGTGCTTCATGCTGGTGCATATCGCGCCCGGCGACCCGGTGAACGCCATCGTCCCCCCCGACGCGCCGCAGGCCGTGGTGGAGCAGGTGCGCCGCGCCTACGGCCTGGACAAGCCGCTGCCGGTGCAGTTCGCGCTCTGGCTGGGCCATGTGCTGCAGGGTGACCTCGGTCGCTCGCTCGCCACGGGCCGCCCCGTGTGGGAGGAGCTTCGAGGCGCGGTCGCCAACACGTTGCGCCTGGCCGTGGTGGCCTCGGTGCTGGGCTTCCTGATCGGTGCCGTGCTGGGTGGGCTGTCCGGCGTCTTCCGCGGCCGGCTGATCGACCGCGCCGCCACCACGGTGGCGGTCGCCGGGGTGTCGGTGCCGCACTACTGGCTGGGCATGGTGCTGGTGATCACCTTCAGCGTTACCTTCAACGTGCTGCCGGCCATGGGGGCCGGGCCCGACAATGCCGCCGGCTGGGGCTGGGACTGGGCCCATATCCGGCATCTGATCCTGCCGTCGGTGACATTGGCGGTGATCCCGGCCGGCATCATCACCCGCGCCATCCGCGGGACGGTCTCGGAGATCCTGGGGCAGGAGTTCATCGGCACGCTCCGCGGCAAGGGGTTGCGCGGCCGTACCGTGGCCTACCACGTGGTGATCAATGCGGCACCGCAGGTCCTGGCGGTGATGGGGCTGCAGCTCGGCTACTTGATGGGCGGCTCCATCCTGGTCGAAACCGTGTTCAGCTGGCCCGGCACCGGATTCCTGCTCAACAGCGCCATCTTCCAGCGTGACATCCCGGTGTTGCAGGGCACCATCCTCGTGCTGGCGATCTTCTTCGTCCTGGTGAACCTGATGGTGGATCTGATGCAGACCGTGCTTGATCCGCGGATCAGCCGCGCATGACCGCCGGGGCGGTCTCCACGCTCGGTTCCGCACTGGTGCCGCCGGCGGCACCGGTGCGGGGCCGGGGCTACTGGGCCGGCGTCGCGCGCCGGTTGCGGAGGGACCCGGTCACGCTGGGCTGCGCCACCGTCCTGCTGCTGATGATGCTGGTGATCGTAGCCGCGCCGCTGGTGGCGCCCTTCGATCCCTATCAAGGCAGCATGGCCCGCCGACTGCGTCCCCTGGGCTATGCCGGGCACCTGCTGGGCACGGACGAACTCGGGCGGGACATGCTGACCCGGCTGATCTATGGCGGACGCCTGTCGTGGTTCCTGGGCATCACCCCCGTGGTGCTGGCCTTCGGCATCGGCGGCCTGCTCGGCGTGGCGGCAGGCTTCGCCGGGGGCTGGGTCAACTCGCTGATCATGCGGGTGACCGACGTGTTCTATGCCTTCCCCTCCGTCCTGCTGGCCGTCGCCATCTCCGGCGCGCTCGGGGCCGGGATCTTCAACGCGATCCTGTCGCTGACCTTGGTCTTCGTGCCGCAGATCATCCGGGTCGCGGAAACGGTGACCACCGGGGTCCGGACCCTGGACTACGTGGAATCCGCCCGCGCCAGCGGGGCCGGGGCCCTGACGGTCGTGCGGGTCCACGTGCTGCCGAACGTGCTGGGGCCGATCTTCGTCTATGCCACCGGGCTGATCAGCGTGTCGATGATCCTCGCCTCCGGCCTGTCCTTCCTGGGCCTGGGCACGCGGCCGCCGGAACCCGAATGGGGGTTGATGCTGAACACGCTCCGCACCGCGATCTACACCCAGCCGGTCCTGACCATGCTGCCCGGCTTCTGCATCTTCGCCACCAGCCTGTGCTTCAACATGGTCAGCGACGGGCTGCGCTCCGCCATGGATGTGCGGGGGTAGGTCAGCGGGACACGGACACCGGCGAGAAGTCGACATACCAGCTTTGGGCCTGCACCACCCCCTGCACCTTCTTCGTCACGGCCCGGGGATTGACGTCGTGCACCACGAAGATCCAGTCGGCCTGGTCCACCATCCGCGTGTTGATCTTCGCCAGCACGGCATCCTGGGCCTCGGGGTCGAAGCTCTCGCGGGCCTGGGCCGCCAGCCCGTCCAGCTCCTTGTCGTTCAGGAAGCCCCAGTTCAACCCGGCCGGCGGCGTGGCCTGGCTGTCCACGTGGCGCAGGAAGGCGCTGAGCGGATCCATGGAGTTCCAGGAGTTGTTGATGGCATCGATGCCCTTGCTGCCCGGCCCCTTGGCGCCACCGGCATCCCGCCGCGTCCGCAGCGCCTGCCATTCCAGCACCTCGAGCTCGAGCTTCACGCCGACATCGGCGAAGTTCTGCTGCACGAACTCGTTCATCGGCAGCGGATACATCTGGCCGGAGCCCGAGGTGGAGATCATGAAGCGCAGGCGCAGCGGCTTGGCGGGTCCGTACCCCGCCTCCGCCAGCAGGCGCCGGGCTTCCACCGGGTCGTAGCGCACGTCGAAGGTGGGGTTGCCGTACCAGGGCGTGCCGGTCGCCACCACGCCGGTCGCGGGCTTCGCCAGGCCGCTGAGCAGTTCCACCATGCCGTCCCGGTCGATGGCGAGGTTCAGCGCCTTGCGGACGCGGATGTCGTTCAGCGGGCTGCCAGGCAGGCGGTTCAGCGTATAGGGCCAGGAGTGCGGCATGGTTCCGGTGAGGATCACCATCCCGCCGGACTTCAGCCGCGCCACGGTGTCCGGTGCCGGCGACTCGATCCAGTCGAGCTGCCCGCTCAGCAGTGCCGCGGTGCGCGTGGTGGCATCCGGCACCGGACGCAGCATCAGCCCGGCGCAGAGAGGCACCCGCGCCTTGTCCCAATAGGCCTCGTTCCGGGTCAGCAGCGCATGATCGCGCGGCACGTACTCCGCGGCCTTCCACGGGCCGGTGCCGGAGGGGTTGCGGCCGAACGCCTCCCAGCTCCCGGCCTCCTTCCAGCGCGTGGGGCTGGCGATCAGCAGGCCGGTGAGCTGGTAGGGCAGGGTGGCATCGATCCCCCTGGTCGTGATCTCGATCGTCATGGCGTCGATCTTGCGATACCCGGCGATGCCCGGGAGGCGCCACAGCACCTGCGCCACCACGGACGGGGCATACTGCGGTGCCGCCTTGTCAAACACCTTCTCCAGGTTCCACAGCACCGCGTCAGCGTCCACAGCCGAGCCATCATGGAAGCGGATGCCGGGCCGCAGCCTGATCGTCCAGCGGGTCCGGTCCGTCTCGTCCACCGACCAGGAGGTCGCCAGGCCCGGCGTCAACTTGGCCGCCTGGTCGGCACGCGACAGGTCCCAGTTCACCAGCGCGTCGTAGAGCGTGTAGCCCATGAAGCGCAGCCCCTCCGTCCCCTGATCCGGCGCGCCGTTCTGCGACGGCAGGTCGGCCAGGGTCATGCCGACGCGCAGCGTGCAGCCGGACGGCGCCTCGGCGCGGGCGGGCGCGGCGGCCACCAGGGCGGCCAGGGGCAGCGCCGCGGCAAGCAGGATCGGCGTTCTACGCAGCATGGATCGGTCTCCGGTTCAGGCCGCCATCCATCTCGCAATTCCCGGACCACCCAGGAGGATCCATGATCACCGAAACCCCGATGCCGACCGCCACCGCCATCCTGGATGCGATCGGCCGCAAGCAGATGAGCGCCCTGGACGTCGTCGAAGCCTGCCTGGAGCGCATCGCTGCCCGGGAGCCGACAGTGCAGGCTTTCGCCCTGCTCGATCCGGAGCGCGCGCGCGATGCGGCGCGACGGCTGGAGACCGCCGGCGGGACCGGTCCGCTGCATGGCGTGCCGCTCGGCTTCAAGGACATCATCGCGACTGCGGGGCTGGGCACGGAGTACAACTCCGCGATCTATCGCGGCCATGTACCGGGCCAGGACGCCAGCGTCGTGGCGCTCAGCCGGATGGCCGGTGGGATCGTGCTGGGAAAGACCGTGACCTGCGAGTTCGCCAACCGCGCGCCCGGCCCCACCACGAACCCGCATGATCAAGCCCGCACGCCGGGGGGCTCCTCCTCCGGTTCCGCCGCCGCCATGGCCGCCGGCATGGTGCCGCTGGCCCTCGGGACGCAGACCTCGGGCTCGGTGATCCGCCCGGCCTCGTTCTGCGGCGTCCACGGGTTCAAGGGGAGCTGGGGCGAGATCAGCTATGCCGGCACCAAGCTGACCTCCGGCACGCTCGACACGATCGGGATCTACGCCCGCTGCCTCGACGACATCGAGCTGTATCGAGCCGTGCTGACCGACACCCGACCGGTGAAGCTGCAGCCCGGCCTGCAGCCGGCGCCGCGGATCGCCGTCTGGCTCTCCCCCTTCGCACATCTCGCGGGGCCCGGCTGCATCGAGGCGGTCGAGGCGATGGCGGCATCGGCCGATCGCGCCGGGGCCTCGGTGCGGAAGATGGAGCTGCCGCCGCGGTTCGGCCAGCTCAACGACGCCGTGCGCTGGATCTCCGCCTATGAGGGCGCGCGATCCCTGGCCTGGGAGAAGAGCTTCCACCGAGACCGGATCAGCCCCGACCTGCGTCTTGGCCGCATCGCGGATGGCGAGGCTTGCAGCCCGGAGCAGTACCGCGCCTTCTGTCGTCTCGCCGAGCGTTGCCGCATCGAGTTCGACGCGGTGTTCGAGGAGTACGACGTGCTGCTGACGCCGGCTTCGCCGGGAGAAGCCCCGCTTGGTCTCACCCACACGGGATCCGCGGTGTTCAACGGAACCTTCACGGCCCTGCATGCGCCCTGCGTGTCGCTGCCAGGCTATGTCGGACCGACGGGCATGCCGATCGGCGTTCAGCTCGTCGGCCGGCGCGGCGAGGATGCGAGGCTGCTGACGCTTGCCGCCTGGCTCGAGGCCGCGTTCCTCAAGACCCGCTAGGGCGCGTCACGCGGCCAGGGCGTGCTCGTCGTCGGGAGACCAGGTGAGCCTGGTTCCGCTGCCGGGCTCCACGGGAGCGGCGTAGTAGACATGGTCCGGCACCATGACCGAGGCCTCCTCGCCGGAGTTGGTCTTCAGCGCGACCCGGACCACCGTTCCCAAGTATTCCACCGCCACCACCGAGGCCGGGACGCCGCCCGGCCCGGCCGGCTCCAGGCGGCAGCGATCCGCCCGGATCGCGATGGGTCCGGCCGATCCCGTCAGCACGTTCTGGCCGCCGATGAAACGGGCGATGAAGCTGCTGGCCGGGCGCTCGAACACGTCCCGCGGCGTGCCGACCTGGCGGATGTGGCCGTCCTCCATCATCACCATCTGGTCTGCCAGCGCCATCGCCTCGTCCTGGCTGTGCGTCACGTGGATGAAGGTGATGCCCAGCTCCCGCTGCAGCCGCTTCAGCTCCTCCCGCACCCGCACGCGCAGGAACGGGTCGAGCGCCGAGAGCGGCTCGTCCAGCAGCAGCACCTGCGGACCGATGATCAGCGCCCGCGCCAGGGCCACGCGCTGCTGCTGCCCGCCGCTGAGCTGGGCCGGCAGGCGCTCGGCATAGGCGCCGAGCTGCACCAGGTCGAGGAACTCGCGCGCCTTGCGCAGCCGCTCCGCCTTGCCGACCCCGCGCATGCGCAGGCTGAAGGCGACGTTGTCGACGCAGCTCAGATGCGGGAACAGCGCGTAGGACTGGAACATCATCGCAGTGCCGCGCTTGACCGGCGGCAGGCCGGTGACGTTGCGCCCGTCGATCAGCACGTCGCCGCCGCTGATCGATTCATGCCCGGCGATCATCCGCAGCGTGCTGGTCTTGCCGCAGCCGCTCGGCCCCAGCAGGCAGCAATAGCTCGCCTTCGGGATCCGCAGCGAGATCGCGTCCACTGCGGTGGTGGCGCCGTACCGCTTGCTGACATCCACCAGCTCGACATCGTAGCGCGGGTCCATCAGGCCATCCTCATGCTTCGCCGGCGTTGCAACCGCAGCACCACCGCCAGTGTGAGGCCGATCAGGGTGAACGACACCACCGTGGTCACGGTGCCGATGGCGAACAGCACCGGCGTGCTGTCGCTGGCGATCAGCGCGTAGATCTCGAGCGGCAGCGTGTTGTGGCTGCCGATCGTGAGCGTGGTCCGGGCGTACTCGTCATAGGACAGGGTGAAGGCGCCGATGCCCACGCCGATGATGCCGGGCAGCAGGATCGGCACCGTCACGTAGCGCAGCCGCTGCCACGCGTTGGCGCCCAGGTCGGTCGCCGCCTCCTCGTAGGACCGGTTGAACCGGGCCACCACGGCGAACATCGTCAGCAGACCGAACGGCAGCGTCCAGGTCAGCTGCGCGCCCAGCGCCGAGGTGAACAGGCCCTGCTCCAGGCCCAGCATCTGGAAGCCGAGGCTGATGCCGAAGCCGACCAGCAGGCTGGGCATGACCAGGCTGGCGATGGCGACGTAGAACAGCAGCCCGGCCCCGGGGAAGCGCCGCCGGAAGCCCAGCCCGGCCGCGACCGACAGCACCACGGTCAGCACCGAAACCAGCGCCGCCAGCAGCAGGGAGCGGCCGAACGAGGCGGGGATGTCCGCCATCTGGCCCGGCCGCAGGATGTCACCGAACCACTTGGTGGACAGGCCCACCATCGGGAAGGTGACACCGCCGTCCGGACCCTGGAAGCTCAGGACGTAGATGATGACCATCGGTCCGTACAGGAACAGCAGGAACAGCGCCATCAGCCCGGCCAGCAGGTAGAAGGTGAACGGGCGCCGGTCGTCCATCAGCTCACCAGCTCCTTGCGCACGTCCACGATCCGCATCATTCCGGCAACCAGCACCGCCACGAAGGCGACCAGCACCACCGCATTGGCCGAGGCGGGCGGGAACTGCATGGCCTGGATCTCGGTCGACAGCGCGGACACGATCGAGGCGCTCTGCCCGCCGCTCATGCGCTTGACCACGAAGTAGTCGCCGATCACCTGGGTGAACACCAGGATCGAGCCCAGCACGATGCCGGTGCGCGCCAGCGGGATGATGACCCAGAACAAGGTCTGGAACCGGCTGGCGCCCGCGTCCCGCGCGGCCTCGATCAGCGCCTTGTCGATCTTGGACAGCGAGTTGGCGATCGGCCCGATCATCAGCAGCGTGTACAGGTGGACGTAGGTGATGATGACCGAGAAGTCCGAGAACAGCAGGAACTCAAGCGGCGTGTCGATGATGCGCAGGTCCAGCAGCATGGTGTTGAACGCACCGTTGCGGCCCAGGAACGGGATCCAGGCGATGGTGCGGATGATGCCCGAGGTCCAGAACGGGATGGCGCAGGCGAGGAACAGCAGCATGCGCATCCGCGCCGTGCGGACGTGGAACACCAGGAACTGCGCGATGCTGAAGCCCAGGAACAGCGTCGTCGCCCACACGATCAGCGCGAACCGCAGCGAGCTGAGATAGATGCGCAGCGTCGCCGGCGTGGTGAACACCTCCACGTAATTGTCCAGCATGAAGGCGGGGTACATGCCCACCCGGTCGTAATCGAAAAAGCTCACGACCAGGAACAGCACGGTCGGCGCCACGAACAGCACGGCCAGCACGACGGCGACGGGCGCCACCTGCAGCCACGACACCGCCCAGGCCGGCAGGCCGACCCGCGCCCGGGGCCGGCCGTCGACGACCAGCTCGAGGGCGTGGGTGCCGCTCGCCTGCATCATGCGGAGATGAACTCGTTCCAGCGCCGGGTCAGGTAACGGTCCTCGTCCATCACCGAGTTCCACACCGCGATCTTGCCCATCCGCTCGTCATACGAGCCGCCGTCGCGCACGACGCCGGCCTTCTCCATCAGGCGGCCGGTGGGGCCGTGGATGTCCTCGGCGGCGGGTTTCCCGGCGTACCAGTAATCCCATTCAGCGGTGCTGAGGAACTTCCTGGTGTTCGCCGGCTGGGCCGAGTAGTAGCCCTGCTTGCCCACCATCGCCCCGGCATAGCCCGAGGTGTACCAGTTCAGGTACTCGTAGGCGGCGTCGAGCTTCAGGCCGGTGAGGTGCTTCATCATGCCGAAGCAGTAGCCCCAGCCGCGATAGCCCTCGTTCAGCGGCTGGAACACGCAGGGGATGCCGCGGCTGCGGACGGCGGTGACGGCGGGCGACCACATCGACTGGATCACCACCTCGCCAGAGGCCATCAGGTTCACCGACTGGTCGAAGCTGCCCCAGAAGGAGCGGAACTGGCCCGACTTCTTGATGGCCGTCATGATGGCGATCGTCTTGTCGATCTCCTCCTTCGTCATGTTCCCCTTGTTCGCGTATTTCACGTCGCCGCGCGCCTCCACCGCCATGGCGACGTCGATCACCCCCACCGTGGGGTTGTCCTGCAGCGCCGCCTTGCCCTTGAAGGCGGGGTCCAGCAGGTCGGCCCAGCTGGTGATGGGCCGGCCGGTCAGGTCCGGGCGGACGCCGAGCGTGTCGGCGTTGGTGATGGTGGGGACGGCGGTCAGGAACTCGGTGGGAGCGGTCGCGAACTTCGCCCC
>Ga0160428_1001881_pt1 | contig 14178 bp, 9 predicted proteins | sample SolpanmetagenomM_FD_108198 | JGI IMG/M metagenome (GOLD analysis project Ga0160428, IMG submission 108198) | Solar panel surface microbial communities from Lawrence Berkeley National Laboratory, California, USA - M | ecosystem: Engineered > Built environment > Solar panel > Unclassified ... | reverse complement strand
GCCCGTCGTGATGCGTTCCGTGACCGCCACCCGCTACGTGGCGCCGCTGCGCGAGGGCGGCAGCCTCCCGGGCCTGTGCGAGGCCGACGACCTCGGCACCTACGTCGTGAAGTTCCACGGCGCGGGCCAGGGCCGCCGCGTCCTCGTCGCCGAGGTGCTGGCCGCCTCCCTGGCCGGCGCGCTGGGCCTGGCCGTGCCCGAGCTGGTGCGCGCCGAGGTCGACCCGGTCATCGGCAAGGGGGAGCCCGACGAGGAGGTGCAGGACCTGCTGCTGCGCTCGCCGGGGGAGAACCTGGGGATGGACTTCCTGCCCGGGGCGCTGTCCTACGACCCGCTCGTGGACCCGGTCGACGCCGCGTGGGCCGCGCGGGTGCTGTGGTTCGACGCGTTCTGCCTCAACGTGGACCGGTCCTGGCGCAACCCGAACGCGCTGTGGTGGGGCGGGCGCCCGTGGCTCATCGACCACGGCGCGGCGCTGTACTTCCACCACGACTGGCCGCGCGCGGCGGCCAGCACGACGCGGCCGCTGCGCCACGCCGAGGACCACCTGCTCATCGGCGCGGCCGGCGACGTGCGCGAGGTCGACGCCGCGTGCGCCGCGGCCCTGACGCCCGAGGTGCTGCGGGCCGCCGTCGAGGAGGTGCCCGAGGGCTGGCTGGCCGACGAGCCGGGCTTCGCGTCGGTGGCGGAGCTGCGCGAGGCCTACGCCGCGTGGTTCGCCGCCCGCCTGGGCGGAGGCCGGCCGTGGCTCGCCGAGCTGCGCGCCGTGCAGACGGCCCCCCGGGGAGCCCGCCGTGGCTGAGCCCGCCGGGGTCCCCGCGCCCCCCGCGCCCTGGGACGTCTACGAGTACGCCGTCCTGCGCGTGGTGCCGCGCGTGGAGCGCGCCGAGTTCCTCAACGTCGGGGTGCTCCTGTGGTGCCGCTCGCGCGAGCACCTCGCGGCCCGGACCGCGCTGGACGCCGACCGGCTGCTGGCGCTGGACCCCGGTGCGGACGTCGACGCGGTCGGCCGCCACGTCGCGGCGCTGCAGCGCGTCTGCGCCGGGGCGGCGGGCAGCGGCCCCGCGGGGGCGGAGGCCAAGGGGCCGCGGTTCCGGTGGCTGACGGCGCCCCGCAGCACCGTGCTGCAGACGTCGCCGGTGCACCGCGGCGTCACCCGCGACCCCGCCGCCGAGCTCGAGCACCTCTTCGCCCGCCTGGTGGGGCTCGGGTGAGACGCCCCCTCGCGACGCTCGCCTTCGCCCTGGCCTGCCTCGTCAGCCTCGTCGTCCTCTTCGCGCCCAGCTCCGGGCCCGCCGGTGCCGTGCCCCACCTCGACAAGGTCGTGCACGCGAGCGTGTTCGGCCTCCTCGTCGTGACGGGGGTGCTGCGCTTCGGCCGCCCGCGCGCCGCCGTGCTCGCCGCCGCGGCCTACGCCGTGCTCAGCGAGGTCGTCCAGCACGTCGCGCTGCCGGGGCGCACGGGCGACCCCACCGACGTCGTGGCGGACGTCTGCGGGGCGCTGCTGGGCCTGCTCGTCGTCGTCCTCGTCGGGGGGGCCCGCCCGCGCGCCGCCCGCTCCCGCCGCTGACCGCCGCCCGCGGGGTCAAGGTCGCCCGCCCGCGTGACGACGTCTACGCGGGACGAGCGGGCGAGGAGAGGTCGGGCGGGTGTCGGGGTCGGGCGCGGGGACGAGCAGGGGGCGCGAGCGCTCCCGCGCGGGCGCTCTCCTGACCGGGCGCCTCGGCGGTGCGGCCTTCGCCCTCGCCGCGGCCGTCCTCGTCCTGGTCTACCTGGCGGGGCCCCCGTCCGCGCAGGACGCGACCCTCGCGGTCGCGGGCGTCACGGCGGTCGCGGCCCTGGTCGTCGGGTGCGTGCGCCGGCGCCCGCAGCCGCAGGCCCCCTGGTGGCTCCTGGGCGTGGCCGGCGCCCTCTTCCTGGCCGGTTCCGCGCTGCGGCCCTGGAGCCTGGCGCAGCCGGGGGCGACGAGCTACCTCGGCGACGAGGTCACGCTCACGGGCTACGCGGCCCTGCTCCTGGCGCTGCTGCGGCTGGCCCGCGCGCACGGCGGCCTGCGCCGCGAGGTGCTCTGCGACGTCCTCATCACCGCCGCCACCGGCGCCCTCGCCGCGGTGCAGCACCTCGTCGTGCCGTCCGTCCTGCTGGGTCAGGCCCTGGGCCTGTCGGTGCTCACCGCCGCCTACCCCCTCGCCGACGTGGTCCTCGTCGCGCTCGTCCTCGACGTGCTGTTCAGCGCCCCCCGCCACCGCAGCCACCAGCTGCTGGGCCTGGCCGTGGTGGCCCTGCTCGTCGGCGACACCTGGTACGCCTGGTGGTGCCGCGAGGGCACCCTGCTGGCGCCCGCGGTCGTCTCCACGCCCTTCCTGATCGGCTACCTCCTCATCGCCGCCGCCGCCCTGCACATGCCCCGCTCCGGCGGCGGCGCTGGCACCCCGGCGCCGCGCCGGGGCGTCGACGCCTGGTCCCCGCGGCGGCTCGCCGTGCTCGGCGCCTCGCTCGTCGCGCTGCTCGTCCTGGTCGCCGTCGGCTCGGCCGCGCCGTCGCCGGCGACCCGCTGGGCCACGGTGGCCGCGGTCGCGGTGGTCCTGCTGCTGCTCGTGGTCCGAGCGGTCTCCGCCGTCAACGGCCAGGCCCGCGCCCGGGCGGTCCTCGCGCACCGCGCGAGCCACGACGGCCTCACCGGGCTGCCGAACCGCGAGGAGCTGCACCGCCTCGTCGAGCTGCGCTGCGCCGCCCCCCGCCCGGAGGGGACCGCGCACTGGCTCCTGTACCTCGACGTCGACGGCTTCAAGCGCGTCAACGACTCCTGGGGGCACCAGACCGGCGACGAGCTGCTGGTGGAGGTGGCCGGGCGCCTGCGGGCCGTCGCGGGCCCGCAGGCGACCCTGGCCCGCACCGCCGGCGACGAGTTCGTCGTGGTGCTCACCGCGACCCCCGGCGCCGTGGCCGCCTGCGCCGAGGAGCTCCTCGCCGCGGTCGCCGCCCCCGTCCGCCTCGGCGCGAGCGAGGCCGTGGTCACCGCCTCCCTCGGCGTGGCCGAGGTGCACGCCGACGTGGAGACCGCGCTGCGCGAGGCGGACACCGCGATGTACCAGGCCAAGCGGGCCGGGCGGCGGCAGTGGCTGCTGCACGACGACACGATGCGCACCGACCACGGCGCCGCGATCCAGCTGGAGGCCGACCTGCGCCGCGCCGTGGAGGCGGAGGGCCTCGCCGTGGCGTACCAGTTCGTCGTCGACGTCGCCGACGGCCGTCCCGTCGGCACCGAGGCCCTGCTGCGCTGGGACCGCCCCGCGGGCGGCAGCGTCTCCCCGGTCGCCTTCGTCCCCGTCCTGGAGGAGACCGGGCTGATCCAGACCGTCGGCCTGTGGGTCCTGCGCCGGGCGCTGCACCAGCTCGCGGACTGGCGGCGCGCCGGCCTGGTCGACGCCCGGTTCACGATGTCCGTCAACGTCTCGCCCCGCCAGCTGCTGGACCCCGCGTTCAGCGCGCGCGTCGGGCGGCTGCTGGCCGAGTGCGGCGTGGACGGCCCCGGGGTCGTCCTGGAGATCACCGAGTCCTCGATGCTCACGGAGGCCGACGCCGCCACCGACAACCTGGCGGCGCTGCGCGCGCTGGGCGTCGGCCTGGCCGTGGACGACTTCGGGACCGGCTACTCCGCGCTCAGCTACCTGCGGACGCTGCCCGTGACGCGGGTCAAGATCGACCGCAGCTTCGTCAGCGGGCTGGGCTCGGCCGGCGGCGAGAGCGACGAGGCCCTCGTGCGGGCCGTCGTGGCCGTCAGCCGCGCCCTCGGCCTGGGCGTGACCGCCGAGGGCATCGAGACCCCCGCCCAGCAGGAGGTCGTGCGCCGCCTCGGCGTCGACCACGGGCAGGGCTGGCTCTGGGCGAAGGCCGCGCCCGGCGCGGAGGTCACGGCGGCGCTGGCGCGCCGGCGCGCCGAGGCGGGGGAGGCGGCGCGCGCGAGCGGGCCGCGGGAGGCCGTGCGGGGCTGAGGGAAGGTTCGGGCGGGCGGTCCGCGGCCCTGCCGGGACGCCGCCCTGCCAGGATCGGGCCATGACCGCGCACGCCACGCCGCCTCCCGGCCTGCCCGCCGACCACCCGCTGGCCGCGCCCAGCGGGCTGCCGTTCGCCCTGCCCCCCTTCGACCGCCTGAGCACGGCGGACCTGCGGACGGCGTTCGAGGCCGGCACGGCCGAGCACCTGGCGGAGCTGGACGCGCTGCTCGCCCGCGACCTGCCGGCCGCCGAGCTCCTGGACGGCCTGGAGTCGGCGGGGCAGCTGCTGGGCCGCGCGGCGTCGGTGTTCTTCAACCTCGTCGGCACCGAGGCCGACGACGAGCTGCGCGCCCTGCACGCCGACGTCGCGCCCCGCCTGGCCGCGCACTCCGACGCGGTCCGGCTCGACCCGCGGCTCGTGGAGCGGCTGCGGGTCCTCGCCCAGGCGCCGCCCGCCGACCTGGACCCCGAGGCGCTGCGCCTGCTCGAGCGCCTCCACCGCGACGCCGTGCGGGCCGGGGCGCTGCTCGAGGCGTCCGACCAGGAGCGGCTGCGGGCGCTGAACGCCGAGCTGTCCGGGCTGACCACGGCCTTCGACGACGCGCTGCTGTCCGACACCAACGAGCTCGCCGTGCGCTTCGCCGACGCCGTCGAGCTCGAGGGCCTGCCGCCCGCGGAGGTGGCCCGGGCCCGGGCGGCGGCGCACGAGCGCGGCCTCGACGGGTTCCTCGTCCCGCTGGTGCTGCCCACGGGGCAGCCGGTCCTGGAGTCGCTGCGGCGCCGCGCGAGCCGCGAGCGGGTGCACGCCGCCTCCGTCGCGCGCGGCGGTCGCGGTGGCGCGCACGACACCCGCCCGCTGCTGCTGCGCATCGTCGAGCTGCGCGCCGAGCGGGCCCGCCTGCTGGGCTTCGCCGACCACGCGAGCTGGGTCGTGGCCGACGAGACCGCCGGTGACGTCGAGGCGGCCGTCGGGATGCTGCGCCGCCTCGCGCCCGCCGCGGTCGTCAACGCGCGCCGGGAGGCGGGCGAGCTCGAGGAGCTGCTCGCGGCCGACGGCGAGGAGCTGCCGCTGCGCGCGTGGGACTGGGCGCACTACGCCGGGCGCCTGCGGCGGCAGCGCTTCTCCGTCGACGCCGAGGCGCTGCGCCCGTACTTCGAGCTGGAGCGCGTCCTGGTCGACGGGGTGTTCGCCACCGCCGGTGCGCTGTACGGCCTGGAGTTCCGCGAGCGCGACGACCTGCCCGTCTACAACCCGCAGGTCCGCACGTTCGAGGTGGCCGACGAGGACGGCCCGCTGGGCCTGTACCTCTTCGACCCCTACGCGCGGCCGTCCAAGCGCGGCGGCGCGTGGATGAGCTCCTTCGTCGACCAGTCGCGGCTGCTCGGCACGCGGCCCGTCGTCGTGAACTGCCTGAACGTGCCGCAGCCCGCGCCGGGCGACCCGACGCTGCTCACGGTGGACGAGGTCGAGACGCTGTTCCACGAGTTCGGCCACACGCTGCACGGCCTGCTCTCCGACGTGCGCTACCCGACGTTCTCGGGCACGAGCGTGCCCCGCGACTTCGTGGAGTTCCCCTCCCAGGTCAACGAGTTCTGGGCCTTCGAACCCGACGTGCTGGCCCGCTACGCCCGCCACCACGAGACCGGCGAGGTCCTGCCCGCGGCCGCGGTCGAGGGGCTGCTCGCCGCCCGCCGCTACGGCGAGGGGTTCGGCACGACGGAGTACCTCGCGGCCGCGCTGCTCGACACGGCCTGGCACCGCGTCGCGCCGGGGGAGTTCGCCGGCGCGGAGCCCGAGGCGGTCGAGCGGTTCGAGGCGGCCGCCCTGGCCGAGGCCGGCGTCAACCTCGACGCCGTCCCCCCGCGCTACCGCAGCACCTACTTCCACCACGTGTTCGGCGGCGGGTACGCGGCCGCCTACTACTCCTACGTGTGGAGCGAGGTGCTCGACGCGGACACCGTGGAGTGGTTCGCCGAGAACGGCGGCCTGCGCCGGGAGAACGGCGAGCGGTTCCGGCGCACCCTGCTCTCGCGCGGCGGCAGCACCGACCCGCTCGCGGCCTACCGCGAGTTCCGCGGCCGCGACGCGTCGATCGAGCCGCTGCTGCGCCGGCGCGGGCTCACCGGGGCGTGACGGCCTCGACGCGGGGCGCGGCGGCCGGCGCGGCCGCCCGGGAGGAGCGCCACCCGGCGGCGTCGACGAGGCGGTCGCGGCCGTCGGTCTTGGCGGCGTAGAGGGCGGCGTCTGCGCGGCGCAGCACCTCGGGCGGGTCCTCGACGCCGTCCCAGCGCGCCGCGCCGATCGAGCAGGACTGACCGTCGGGCACCACGGAGCGCAGGGCGTCGAGGCGCGCGAGGCCGGCGCCCGCCTCGGGGCAGGGCAGGAAGACGGCGAACTCCTCCCCGCCCCAGCGGGCCAGGAACCCGTCCTCGCCCAGCAGCTGCGCCCACGCGGCGGTGGCTGCCTTGAGCAGCTCGTCACCCGCCTGGTGGCCGCGGGCGTCGTTGTAGCGCTTGAAGTGGTCCAGGTCCAGGAGGGCCACGAGGAGGTCCGTGCCCGTGCGCTGCGCCTGCGCGCACGCGCGCGACAGCTCGTGGTCCCACGTGCGGCGGTTGGCGATGCCGGTGAGGGGATCGGTGCGGGCCAGCGCGGCCAGCTGCACGGCCTGGCTGCGCACCTGCTGCAGCAGGTCCCAGATCCGGGCGACGACGAGCCCGACGAGCAGCACGGAGCCCAGCGACAGCCAGCCCGTCGGCACGCTCCGGCCCGCCAGGTGCAGCCCGAGCTGGACCAGGGCGGGCAGCACGGCCGCGACGGCGAGCACGACGAGGCGGGCGGGGGTGAGCCCGCCGGGCGTGGCCGGCTTGCGCTCGGACAGCGTGGGGGCCGAGGCGCTGCAGGTGGCGAGGGCGATGCCGACGTAGAACGACTGCCACAGGAGGTTCACGCCGCGCCCGGAGGAGTCGGCGCCGGTCGTGAGCTGCACGACGTTCCAGAACACGTCCGCCGTCACCGTCGCCGCCGTCCCCGCGACGAGGAACCAGTACGCCCGCGTGCGCGCGCCCGGGCCGGTGAGCATGCGGGCCAGCAGGAACACGAACAGGACGTCGGCGACCGGGTAGGCGGAGCTGACGGTCCGGGCGAGCGGGGACTGGGTGCTGTCGGTGGCCAGCGGCAGGACGATGAAGGTGCCGAACAGCGTGGCCGCGCTCAGGGCGACGACCCCGGCGTCGAGGAGGTTGCCGCGCGAGGTGGCGCTGCGCTGGCGGTTCAGGCCCAGCAGCCCGAGCGTCACGGGGACGTAGGCGAGCAGGTAGGCGGCGTCCGCGGGCGAGGGCCAGGTCTCGTCGCCGCGCAGGTGCTGCACCGTCAGCCGGCTCTCCCCGAGCAGGTAGAGCAGCTGCCCCGCGGTCAGCCACGACCAGGGGCCCCGCGCGGCGCGCGGCACCCGGTGCACGGCCAGGACGCTCAGCAGCACCGCGAGCAGGACGGGGACGAGGTAGGCGATCGTCCCGGCGCGCGAGGCCGGGTCGGGGACGGCGGCCAGGGGCAGCGACACGACGCACAGCAGCGCCGCCGCGCGCACCCAGCGGGGCAGCGGCGGGCGCGCGCCGGATCGGGTGTCGTCCACGTCCCTCCATCGGCTGCCCGGGGCCGCGACTGCAGTGCGGGGGGCGCGTCAGCTCGCGGCGAGCGCCGTACCGCGGGCGGCCGCGTCGGCCGCGAGCCACCAGCGGCGCAGCTCCGGCGCGGGCAGGGGACGCGACCACAGGTAGCCCTGGCCGATGGTGCAGCCCAGGTCGCTCAGGACGCGGCGCTCCTCCTCGGTCTCGATGCCCTCGGCGACCGAGTCCAGGCCCAGCGCCTGGGCGAGGCTCAGCACCGTCCGGACCAGGGCCGGGTCGCCGCCGCGGCCCAGGGCCGTGACGAAGGAGCGGTCGACCTTCAGCACGTCCACGGGCAGGCGCTGCAGGTAGGACAGCGAGGAGTAGCCGGTCCCGAAGTCGTCCACGGCGATGCGCACGTCCAGCGCCCGCAGGTCGGCGAGGACCTGCTGCACCGCACCGCCCTCGGAGACCACGACCGACTCGGTGATCTCCAGGACGAGGCGGTGCCCGGGCAGCCCGTGGCGGCGCAGCAGGCCCGTCACCTCGCCCACGAGGCCCGGCACGAGCTGCGCGGAGGCGAGGTTCACGGCCACCGTCAGCGGCAGGCCCTCGGCGTGCCACGCGGCCAGCTGCCGGCACGCCTCGGCCAGCACCCAGCTGCCGAGGGCCGCGATGTGCCCGCTCTGCTCGGCGACGGCGATGAACCGGTCGGGGGCCAGCAGGCCCAGGCGCGGGTGCTGCCAGCGCACGAGGGCCTCCACGGCCGCCGGCCCGCCGTCGCACAGGCGGACGGTCGGCTGGTAGTGCAGGACCAGCTGGCCGCCCCCGACGGCGCCGGCGAGGTCCACCTCCAGCTCCAGGCGCTCGGCGCGGGCCCGGCGCACCGAGTCCTGGAAGGTGCGCACGGCGGGGCGCTCGGCCGCGGGGGCGGCCTTGGCGACGTACATCGCGGTGTCCGCGTCGCGCAGCAGCGTCCCCGGCGTCGTGCCGGCGTGCCCGACGGCCGCGACGCCGATGCTGCAGCCCACCTCCAGCCGGTGGCCCTCGTGCTCGACGGGCCGGCACAGCGCCTCCAGCACGCGGTGCGCCACCTCCTCGGCGGCCGCGACGTCCACGTCCGCCAGGACGACGGCGAACTCGTCGCCGCCCAGGCGGGCCGGGGTGTCGCCGGCGCGCAGGGCCTCGCGCAACCGGGCGGCGCTGGCCCGCAGGACGGCGTCACCGGCCGCGTGGCCGTAGCGGTCGTTGACGGCCTTGAAGCCGTCCAGGTCCAGGTAGAGCAGGGCCGTGCGCAGGCCGCCGCGCACGTGCTCGGCGGAGGCCTGCTCGAGCCGGTCCAGGAACAGCGCCCGGTTGGGCAGCCGGGTCAGCTGGTCGTAGAAGGACTCCCGCAGGCTCTTCTCGGTGTAGGCGTCGGTGAGGGCGACGCTCGTGTGCTGCGTGAACGTCGTCAGCAGGTGCTCGGGGGCCTCGTCGACGCCGAGCTGCGGCGAGGCGCCACCCGCGGGCACCGCGGCGCTGTCGAGCAGGACGAGCGCGCCGACCACGCGGCCGGAGGCGAGCACGGGGGCGGCCTGCCACCGGCAGCCCGCGTCCTCGCCGCTGGCCCAGCCCCCGGCCTCCACGGCGGCCCGGGCGTGCGCGAGCACGTCCCCGCCCCCCGCGTGCCCGGCCACCCCGCGGCGGGCGCCGACGCGCAGGCGCTCGCGGTGCAGCGGGTCCTCCAGGACGACGACCGCCTCGAGCCCGCCCAGGACGCGGTGGGCGCCGTCGCACAGCAGGTCCAGGACCTCCTCCAGCGGGCGGCGGTGGGAGATGGCGCGCTGCAGCCCCAGCAGGGTGCTGAGCAGCAGCTCGCGCTCGCGCAGGGTGGCGAGCAGGCCCTCGCGCTCGGCGGCCAGCTCCTCGCTGCGCCGGCGCTGGGCCTGCTCGGCGGCGAAGGCGCGCGCGGTGCGCAGCGCCTCGCCCAGCAGCCGGCCGGTGCCGATGAGCAGCAGCCGCTCGGCCGCCTCGAAGCCGCTGTCGTCGGCGCGCGCGACCACGAGCCGGGTCTCGCCGTCGCCGCCGGGGACCTCGCTGTGGGCGAGCCACGCGCCGGGCAGGCCGGGCAGGTCCACGGGGGAGGGGCGGCCCAGCCCGGCCACGAGGGCCGCCGCGAGCGGGGACCCGGGGCGCACCCCGGCCCCGCCGAGCACCACGCCGTCGCGCACGACCGCGGCGACGTCGACGTCCAGGACGTCGGCGGTCCACTGCGCGGTGAGCGGGACCACGGCGTCGGGGCTCCCCGCGCGCCCGAGCGCCGTGAGCAGCTCGACGAGCTGCAGGCCCTGCTGCGCCGTCCCGGCGGACTGCGCGGCCGTCGGCTCCACCTCAGACCGCCAGCGCGACGACGGTCTGGTTGTGGCAGCCGCCGGCTCCGGAGACGCGGGCGACCTCGCCCACGCTGAAGGTGAGCGCGACGTCCTCCGTGCACGCGGCGGCGCGCGCGGCGGCGACCTCCTGGCGGCGGGAGCCGTCGCTGAGCAGGCTCCGGCGCGCGACGCAGCTGAAGACCAGCACGCCCGCGGCGGGGGTGCCGCCGAGACCGGCGACGGCCTGGGCGAAGGCGTCCCGGGCGCCGGCGACCATGGCGTCCTCGTCGCCGCCCATGACGTGCACGGCGCTGCCCTGGGGCAGGGGCGAGACGAAGGTGAGGGTCCGCTCGGCCAGGTCGGCCGACCAGAGGGTGCGGGCGACGTCGGCGCGCCGGCGCGAGAGGCCCAGCGGGTGGGGGCCCCCCGCCGCGAGCAGCGTCGCGAGGTCGGGGTCGGCCGGGCCGGGCGGCAGCGCCCTCTCGGCCCGCAGCCGCTCCAGGTAGACGTCCAGCGCGGGGCGGCCGTCGAGGGAGCGCACGAGGGTGCCCTCCGAGCCGGTGACGACGAGGGGACGGCCCCGGCGGGACAGGCCGTGCGCGCACCCGACGCCCAGCGGGCGGTCGGAGCTGATCGCGGCGCCCACGAGGCCGTCCTGCAGCACGTCGGAGCCGTGCAGCTGCCAGGTGCGGGAGCCATCGATGTCGCCGTCGGAGCCGCCGCCGACGAGGGGGACGCCGGGGCCGAGGACGGAGTAGGCACCCTGCACGACGGCCTGCAGCAGCCCGTCGGTGCCGGAGCCCAGGACGAGCAGGACGACGTGCTCGCGGTCCGGCCCGGCCGCGACGGCGGCCACCTCGGCGCCGCGCGCGTCCGCGTCGGCGGCCGTGCGGACGCTGAGCCCGGGGCCGCCCAGCGCCGTCACGACGACGTCGGCGGGGGCGTCGCCGGAGCGCGCGAAGGACGTGCCCGTGCTGGTGCCGACGACGGCCGCGCCGCCGCTGACGGACCGCACGCCCGCGAGCACGGCGCGCAGGTCCAGGCGCCAGGAGGCCATGACGACGACGAGCACGCCCTCGCGCCCGCGCAGGGCGTCGGAGGTGGCGCGCGCCGCCGCGGCCGCGGGGTCCCCGCCGGCGTCGGCGGAGCCGACGGTCATCCAGCGGTCAGCGTCCATGGTCATCCGTCGGCTCCCGGGCCGCCCGGGTTGAGCCCGCGCGGGGTGGAGGTCCCGGCCCGGCCCGGCCGCGGGGCGCGCGGACGGCGGAACATCGCCGGTCGGCGCCCGGTTGCCGCCGACGTGAAGGCGATCTCCTACACCCGCACGGGTGACCCCGACGTCCTGCAGCTCGTCCAGCGCGACGTGCCCGAACCCGGCGCGGGGGAGGTGCGCGTGCGCGTGGTCGTCTCGGGCGTCAACCCGACCGACTGGAAGTCGCGCCAGGGCGGGCCCGGGGCGCAGCCGATGGCGTTCCCCGAGGTCGTGCCGAACCAGGACGGCGCGGGCGTCGTCGACGCGGTCGGCCCGGGCGTCGAGGGGTTCACGGCCGGCGACCGCGTGTGGATCTTCCTCGCGGCCCACCAGCGCCCCACCGGCACGGCCCAGGAGTTCACCGTCCTGCCCGCCGACCGGCTCGTCCTGCTGCCGCACCAGGCCTCCTTCGAGCTCGGCGCCAGCCTCGGCGTCCCCGCGATGACCGCCCACCGCGCGCTGACCGTCGGCGAGGACCTCGGCGACCGTCTGGCCCCGGGCTCGCTCGCAGGCGCCAGCGTGCTGGTCTCCGGCGGGGCCGGCGCCGTCGGGCACGCCGCGATCCAGCTGGCCCGCTGGGCCGGCGCCACCGTCCTGACCACCGTCAGCGGCCCCGGGAAGGCGGCGCTGGCGACCGCGGCCGGCGCCCACCACGTCGTGAACTACCGCGAGCAGGACGTCGCCGAGGTGGTCCGCGGACTCGTGCCCGGCGGCGTCGACCTCGTGGTCGAGGTGGCGCTCGTGCCGAACTTCGCCCTGGACCTGCAGGTCGTCCGCTCGCGCGCGACGATCGCCTCCTACGCCAACAACGGCGGCGACTCGCTCACGCTGGACGTCCGCTCGAACATGGTCCTGAACACCCGCCTGCAGTTCGTCCTGCTCTACACGGTCGGGCGCGAGGCGCTCGACGCGGCGGCGGCGGACGTCACCGCGGCGCTGCTGGACGACGCCCTGCCCGTGGGCGAGGAGCACGGCCTGCCCCTGCTCCGGTTCCCGCTGGAGCGCACGGCGCAGGCGCACGCGGCCGTCCAGGGCGACGCCGTCGGCAAGGTGCTCGTGGACGTGACGGACGCCTGAGGGTCGCTCGCCCGAGCCCGGCGGGGAACGCGCGTCAGCCGTCGAGGGAGCGGTTCAGCCCCGCCAGGAGCTCCAGGGCCTGCCGCGTGGGGCGGCGCGCCGGGTCGGCCTCCAGCGCCCAGGCCTCGACCGGAGCGATCCCCGCGCCCTGGTAGGCCAGGGCCTGGGCGACGTCCATGACCGCGTCCCGCCCGGCGCTGGGGAAGACGTGCTCCCCGACCATGGGGACCGCCCCGGCACCGGGAACCCCGGCGGGGAAGCGGCGGAGGACCCGCTCGACCAGGGACGGCGGGACCCCAGCCCGTCCCCGCGCCTGTCGGCGCAGCGAGGAGGCGTCCGCGACCACCTGCCGCAGCAGGGCCGCCGCCTGGTGCCGGGCCTGGCGAGGCGTCAACGCCCTCGCCGGGGTCGAGCTGCCCGGCCGGTCCGCGGGTGGGGGCCAGGGCAGCGCCTCGCCCGTCGGGGTGCGCCCCGACCAGTACGCCTGCACCGAGCGGGGGAGGTCCGCCAGTCCGACCGCCGTGCTCGCGGTGCGGGGCCGCAGGCCGGCGCTCGCCAGCCGGTCGCGCCAGTGGTCCAGCAGGTGCCGCTCCCAGCGGGCGCTGAAGGCGTCGACCACGAGCCCGTAGCGGTGCCGGCACAGGGCCAGCCACAGCGCGGCGGAGTGCACCTCCACCCGCCCCCAGCCCTTCGAGGACATGGTCAGCGCCGTCAGGACCGCGTCGGCCCGCCGGCGGGTGTCACCGTCGGGAACGAGGTCCGAGGAGGGAGCGGGGGAGGAGGAGCGCTCCCGCAGCCACGTCCGCAGGTGCGGGTCGGTGACGGGCTCGTTCGCCTGCCCGGAGGCGATCAGGTGGATGACCGCCTGACGGTCCATGCCCGCCGTCAGGACGTCGACGGGGACGAGGAGGTGCCACGGGCCGGGCCAGCGCGAGGACACGCTCGGGTGCTCGTCGACCGCGGACTCCGCGGGCAGCAGGCCCACGGCGCGCATCGCCCGCTCGTTGAGCTTCCAGCGCACGGGCACCGAGCCCAGGTCGGCTCCGAGCAGGGCGGCGGCGGCCCGTCGCGGCCGAGGCGCCGGCGGGCGCGGGTCGGTGCCCGCCGGGTCGCCTCGCCGTGGCCGCACGAGCGCACGGTAGCCCCGGGCCGCGCGGGGGCGCGGCCCGGCGCCGACGGCTCAGGCCTCGGGCAGGACGCCGTCGGCGTCGGGGACCCCGCCGTCGATGTCGTCGGCGTCGACGATCCGGTAGGCGTAGCCCTGCTCGGCCAGGAACCGCTGGCGGTGCGCCGCGAAGTCCTGGTCCTTGGTGTCGCGCGAGACGACCGTGTAGAAGCGCGCCGACCCGTGGTCGCCCTTGGGCCGCAGGACGCGGCCGAGGCGCTGGGCCTCCTCCTGGCGCGAGCCGAACGAGCCCGACACCTGGATCGCGACCTTCGCCTCTGGCAGGTCGATGGAGAAGTTGGCGACCTTCGAGACCACCAGCGTCGTGATCTCGCCCTGGCGGAACGCCTCGAACAGGCGCTGGCGCTCCTTGACCGTGGTGTCGCCCTTGATGACCGGGCAGTCCAGCCGCGCCGCGAGGTCGTCGAGCTGGTCGATGTACTGGCCGATGACGAGCGTCGGCTCACCCGCGTGCTGGGCCACCAGCCGCTCGACGACGCGCGACTTCTCCGCCGACGTCGCGCACAGGCGGTAGCGGTCCTCGTCGTCGGCCGTGGCGTACAGCAGCCGCTCGGAGTCCGGCAGCGTGACCCGGACCTCGACGCAGTCGGCGGGCGCGATGTAGCCCTGCGCCTCGATGTCCTTCCACGGCGCGTCGTAGCGCTTGGGGCCGATGAGGGAGAACACGTCGCCCTCGCGGCCGTCCTCGCGCACGAGCGTCGCGGT
>Ga0160428_1001878_pt1 | contig 14191 bp, 15 predicted proteins | sample SolpanmetagenomM_FD_108198 | JGI IMG/M metagenome (GOLD analysis project Ga0160428, IMG submission 108198) | Solar panel surface microbial communities from Lawrence Berkeley National Laboratory, California, USA - M | ecosystem: Engineered > Built environment > Solar panel > Unclassified ... | reverse complement strand
TGAACATGTCTTCGCAAGAGAACAAAGCATGACGCACGTCTTATCATTGGCCCTGAGAAACTCACTGAGCGCGCTGCTGCCTCCTCTTGGGGTTGGCGGGCTTTTTGGTTGGTGTTGTCTGCTTTGAGTTCGATGCGCCCTCGATGTACTTGAGCAGCTCATCGACACTCTTCTCATGCAACCGCGATCCCGCCGCAGTACTGGCTGCGGAACGAGTGGCTGCGTCGGCGGCTGCACCCTGGCCCGTCTGACCAGCCATCGGCTGCAGCCTCGTGCCCATTGTGACCCCGGGGGTGAGTTGATTGATGCGGCGAAGGCGTCGGGCCTGCGCATCCTTTGCATGCCTTGCGATGCTCACAGCATTCTGCGTGAGTTGTTCTAGCCAGGTCTCGGCCTCTTTGGTGTTGCGGTCGGTCGGGCCGAGCTCGGTGTTGAAGATGTTGTACGCTTCTCGCATGCGGTTCACAGCGCCCTTGGAATCCTGGTCGAGGGCGAGAGCTTGGGCGAGTTGAAACAGTAGGGTGGCGGTGTTTACGGATCCTTTGCCGCTTACTTTCTGGCAGATTGATAGAGAGGTCTCGAACCAGAGGCGAGAGTCATGGTAAAGTTTGAGCTGCTGTAGCATGACTGCAGCGTTGTTGATTGTGGTGATGGAATCGGGATGATCGTTACCGTACACAACCTTCCAGAGATCCAAAGCGTGGCGCATGTAAGTCAGCGCAAGACGGGTGTTGCCAAGCGCGTGCTCCAGGAGACCCAGATTCAGATAACTGAGGACCGTCTCGTTTGAATCGACTCCAAGAGTACGCTCAGCGACAATGACCGCTTTGCGGCCCAGTTCGACAGCGATGTTCTTGTCGTCTAGACTATAAAAGAGTGTGGATAGTTGGTAGTAGACCCGTGCAACCTCGGGGTGAAGGATGCCGTATATCTGCTCATGCAACGATAATGACTCTAGAAGAAGCTCCTGCCCAAGGTCTCTTTGATTTTGCGCAACGGAGATCCTCCCAGCCTCAAGCGCCTCTTCTGCAAGCACACTTCTTGGTGAAGCGTCCTTGAGAATCGGAACTATGTTTTGAATGTCGTCCGGTTGGAATGTGTGTGTGGTTGAGACTGACGGCGTTATGCTTGCAGCCGGGGCTTCGGCGGCACGTTTTTTCTTCTTACCTGACGTAGACGCATGACCGTTTGTCGTCGCTACGTGGTTATCCGAGGCATGTCCATTCAACCCGTTCGTCGTCGGCAGAAGGCTTTTGTTGAACGCATGTTGTCTGGCTACAAGCTGCAGACCAAGCTTGAGAGACACCTCGCGGAGAAGCTGTTGAGGCTTAATCGATTCCGTCCAGTTGCTCTCAAGAGTGTATCTATACCTGAGACTGACTTGTCGTTCAATTTCCTGCTTCAAAAACTCAGGACTGACACTCTCGTAAGTGAGTGAAGCTTTCGGGTAAAGTGGCTTGAGGTCATTCTCGGTAGCAGGCTCAGGCTTTTCGTTGAGTCCGGTTCCCAACAGACAGTTCAGGAGGTGCGAAACACAAGCACTGGCAAAGGGGGATGGGAGATAGCGCAAATGCTTGTTAGCAATATGCTTGAAGGCTCTTGCCACCATCTCTTGTTGAACGAGATTCTTCAGTGCTTCCAGACGAGGCTCAGGCTTACTAGCGATCTCGGCGATTTTGCCAAGGTAACGAATGTTGACACCACGCTTGTGAAGTAGAGCGGATAGTGACTGGCCATCCATAGGAAATCCAACATCGCCCTCTTGCAGCTCAGAGATCTAAAGAGATATAAGCCTCACGTGGGAATCATCACCAGAGCACTGAGGATCACTTACCAAACGGGGAATGGTTTCCTTGACAAGGAAGTCGCAAGCCGCGCGTACTTCCTGCTCATCTTTGGCCCACTCCTCCTTTTCCTCATCTGTTCGCGGCTGTTGGCCGCTAAAGACATCCGGGTTCAGCGCAAAATGGAACTTCGATATGTCGACACGTTCGGTCTCCGGATCCTTTTTGGGCGTTTCACTTTCGTCTTTCGCATCTTCCTTATCTTGAGCACTGACCGATTCATTCGTTTCGGAAGTAGTTGCTTCACCTTCGGCGGCAGCATCTGCGCCATTGACCGCCGCGGTACTGTTCACTGTTGCCTTGTCGGCTTTATCCGTTGCAGCCTCACTTCGGGATGCGTTCTTCGCAAGTTCCGTCTTAACGTACTCCCGTAGCTTTGTTCGCCAGTATGTATCAACTAGCTCCGGACGCAGAACAGTCATGCGATGGGGATATCCGTTTGCTGTCTTCGCGGAGTCCTCAGATGCTTGGTCAGGCTCCGCCCAATGTTGCTCTATCCAATAGACATCAAGTGGTGTGATCCTGTAAAGATCTAGCACATACTTCCTGCCATCAGTGCCGAGCAAGCCTTTAGTTTCGATGCTTGCTTCAAGATCGTGGCGTACTCCCTCCTTGTCCCACACGGCATGTTTCTTGATGCGCATCGCGGCGGAAAGCTTGTTGAACAGAGGTACGAAAGCCTCGTTCTCAGATACGACATCTTTGCCCTCGACACCACCATAATCGATTTGCTGTTCACCGGGCTCGCGCTGCTTAAAAATACCAGGGACGATGCTTTGGCCGACCAGACGCTTTCCCAGGTAGTCCACGACAACAGTGCCGGGAGTCGAAAGTCCCTGAATGTCTAACTGGTTAACGGTCTGTACTCCCATGACATCCTTCCCTGTAGCAACTCGAGCCGCTTCGTCTCCACCCTCGTTCGTGAATGTGCCAACGCCATCTGCGCCGAATGAGTAGAAAACGTTGTTGTACACAAAAATTTGAGCGTCTTCAGTCTCCGTAGGATTCAACGGTGCAATCTCGCCCCTCGCAATGAGTACGGCGCCTTGCATAGCAGCCTCGTTGTAGTCCGCAAACAGCTTAGACGTTACGCGTTCACGGAATACGCGGTCTTGCACCGTTTCTCGTGGCAGTTCCCTTGTTGTTTGGAACTCTTCATTCCAATCGCGCAGAGTTTCGGTATTTTCGGCACCCGAGATGAGGTAGCTTTCCTGAGACCTAGAGACATCCGGCAAGTGCGCCGAAAGCGACGTCGATGATGGGGATACCACCCAAGGGCTATTGGGAATCGCGTTGGACAACTGGAAAGCGGAGAGCGGATCCCGCAGACCGTTGTAGTCCTGAAGCGCCTTGAAGGACGTCTCGAAAGAGGGGGATAGTTTTGATATAAGGGTTAGAAGAGAGTGTGCGGAAGAGTCCTTGAGTCCTGGTTTTGGAGAGGGGTCGAACTTGTTTACAGTGGACTTGTTGATGTAAAACCCTGAAACATGCGAAGTGATTTGGTGTTGCTCTCCCTCCGTCGTAAGAAGCTGCAGGTACAGGAGATGCCCCTTCATGCGCAGGTTATAAGGTGGAGGGTTCCAGGGGGACAAAGATATGGAACGTATCGTTTTCGGAGGAGCTTCCTGGGCTGGAGGCAACAATGACTGAAGACTCCCCGGAGCTCCCATATCATAACCGGTCATGGGATGTTGTCCCTCACCTCCCTCCGTTCCTGCTTTAGTTACAGCCTCGCTTCCAGAGATTCGTACGAAGTCGAGAAGTGAGGTGCCAGCTTGAATGCCCTGAACGGTATCGGTCCTGTCCCCCATCGCACCAATAAGCTCACGGATCCGTAGAAAATGAATGCGTGCATCTTTCCCAGTGTAAGCATCCTCCACAAGTGTGAGCTCCACGTTCGGGACGATGCCGGGGATCTCGGACAGATCTACGAAGTCTGGGATCCTCTCGCCATCGCGCTCGAGGTGGAAGCAAGAATATTGAAAGGTGTGTGGCAAGTCAATGATTGACTGGCGGATGTCTTGTGCTTGGTCTTGAGTCGATACCTGTGCCCCTCTTAGTGTGTGCGGCAAGTGCGTGTCCGAGTGTCATTACTATAGTCTGGGTCTGGAAAGGTTCGTGTGGCAGCCGGACGGTGATCGAAAAGGTGTCTGACCAGTGAAGTTAGTGTTGATACAGCGTCGATGCCAGTCGAACAGGCCAAGCTCACTCTCGACAGCCTGGTTGTCCACAGTGTCTCCGTTGGTGTGTTCGTCGTGGTTTGCACAATTTGCACAGTCTTCAAGCTTCTGGGGGAGTGAGTCTGTACAGACGGTTAGCAACGCTTTGTAGAGCACTCTGAGTTAATATTGTGATTCTTGGAGAGCAGACCTTCCAACGAGCCTGTAGCGGTCACAGCGTTGGCCATGACGGAAGCAGATCACTATGTGCGGATTGGAGAACAGCGCAGACGATATGAACATGCGCAAAGACGTCGGGACTGTACAATAGAGAGCGTCGTAGTGCACAAGAACGGCGAATGCTCTCGCTTTCTTGTGGAGAAAGCGAAACCACAAATTACTGCATCACACGGGTCTTTCCGCATCTTGCCTTTTCCAATGCCCGTCCGACCGCCAAGACCGAGCGCAGTTTGTCGTCGTGACCGGACTGCCGTGCACCACAGACGGTGCTTCGTCGATACATCAGGCTTACGGGTTTTGTTTTCCGTGAGCGAAGGTGTCACGTACCTATGAGATGACCTAGCAGCCAACTAAGCACAATGCTTTCGCGACGGCCTACCTATCGTTTATGGCCGTTGCCTTCCGCGCTGAATCGTCTGTCATCTGCGCAGTCGAGACCAGCTGGAGGCTTTCTGGCGCAACATCGTTCTCGTCGATTCTATGCTTCGCAACAACAACCAAACCCGCTGCCGGATGCCATTGAAGCGGACGAAGAACCCACCGACGAGAGAAAGAAAGACGATGTTCATTGGCGATCGACCCTTTTCAAAATGTTCGAAAGTGCTATGACCACTTTCGCATCCATTACTATTTTAGGGTGGGTCTTGTCGTGTGTGCACTTGGAACTGTGCATCTCGATTTTTTTGATTGTGCCTACACCTCACGCTCAGTTAAACAGAGTAAACCTTGTTTTAACGTATATCTGCTGAAGTTCAATCCATGGAGCAAAGATTGAGTATCACAAGACTCATGGTTATATTGACGGCTTCGAGAACCTCGCTGACGTTTGGTTCAGGTTAGTGGGATACAGCTACACCAGATATTACAAGTACATGGTCCTGAAGAAAATAGAAAACGCATTCCAGCCAGGGGACCCGTATTTGGAGCTAGCAACCAAGGGCAAAGACTCACAAATCGACGATGTCCACTGGATCGAGCGGGACGAGCAAAAGAAGATCGATGCAATCGTTAGCGGGCTTGATTCTGGCCGGTACTTTCTCCTGATTGGCGAGAAGGGCACTGGAAAATCGTCCATGCTTATTGAAGCGATGCAAAAGGTCAACGGCGAAGGAATTTCCATGTTGGACGCTCATGCCGATATCGAGATATTTCGTATTCGTTTGGGAAAGGCCCTCGACTTTGAGTACCACGAGGACAATATTGGTATGCATTGCTATAACCTTTTCAATGGAACAATCTAATTCTCAAAGGGTCTTTGTTCTCAATTCGTGGTCCTCGAGACGCATCCGCACTGCTTGATATTGAGCGAGCCTTCAACAAGCTTGAGAAAGTAGCCATAAAGAATCGCGATAAGGGCGGCAGACCGTTCGTTCTTATCATCAACAGCCTACATCTTCTACGCGATGACGAAAATGGAAATGACCTCTTGGAGCTTCTTCAGCAACGCGCTGAACAGTGGTGTGCTACTAGTCTGATCACCGTAGTATTCAACAGCGACGACTACTGGATTTACGAACGCTTGAGGCAGCATGCGACTAGGATGGACCTTGTCCCAGTCACAGATCTGACAAAGGATAAAGCTATCGCAGCGCTCAAGATCTACAGAAGGAAGTGGTTTAGACACGAATCCCCAGACGAGAGCGTCTTCAAGGATGTGTACGATCGAGTTGGCGGTCGGATGGCATACTTGAGCCGCGTAGCCAAAGCGTCCGACATGATACAGGCGTGTAAGGACATCTGTGTAAGAGAGAAGACGTGGTTCCTCAACAAGTGCTGGATCTTGGGTGAGCCGATGGACGACGACGTTATGGATCAACAAAAATACGCGGTACGCTAATCTTCATGACTGTGCTAAGATGTTCCTCTCTAATGTTGTCACAAACAGTCAGCGGCCATGGTTCTGGCTAAGGCATTGGTCGAAAAGGAGCAGGAGATTGGTAGGACGTATGACGATTATGACAACCACCTGCTGCCCGTGATACCTCTGCATGAAGCCCGGCAGATCATGACCAGGGCAGATTTCATACAGAGTTATGATCAGGTCAACCTCTTTACTATTGATTCCAGAGCTATGGTTCGCGCTGGTTCGTGTCCCCGCACACGTACATCCTTCTCCAGACGCTAACAGCTATAGACTCTGTCCCAATGCAACGAGCATTCCGTGAGATTGTTTCACAGGAAGGCTTCGATGTCTATCTTCAAGCGACCCTTGATCGGATTTCGGCCATTGAGAGTCTTGGCAGAACAAGAGAACTGACCATCAAAGATCTTTGGAACCAAGGTAAATACCGTCTTACCGTCTCAGGAGGGAATGGGAAGCCAGACAGCAGTGCTGTGTTTGAAGTTATTCCGCCGCCAGAGGAGGACGACGGAAGCCCCTAGCACCCCTACTAAAGCAGTTCGTCTTGTGCGAGATGACACATAGTCAAGGACCACCACTTTGCATTTCTTCTACGATTAAACCAAACGCACTCCTATATACGAGCCGACGCAAATGGAGCTTGTTCTGCCTACCCCACAGTGAATTCAGGCGACGCTGATGCACGTGTTGCGGGCCGTGCCGACAAGGCGGTCGCGGCTGTCAACCATGGATTGAACAAACTGGCTGTTGTTTATTTGTTTTGTTTACTTTCCGTTGCCATCCCATACAACATCAAGCTACAATGCATTATCGTCGCAGAGACTTACCGCCATAGCTTCACTCCATCCATGCTACTTGCATTTACTAACATTGAGCATACCATATCAAATACACTTGGATACTCTACTTTTGGAATGTCTCTGAGCCCAGCCACTACACCATGATTGAAGCCATTGGAGACCCGGGGATTCGTAGCACTTCTTACTCGAACATTCGCTCAAACGTTTCATGGACGGCCTCACGCTGTAATCGTCTTCTCCGACCACTCATCTCGAAAATCAGTGCAATTCGTAAAACAGCCCAACATGAAGCGCAATATCACAGCCATCCGGCCAGGCATGCGAAACCGCGAAACCACGTTAAGAGAGATCCCTCGGCGATGTGGGAACCTAGCGAGAAGGAGAGTGAGGAAGATGACGACCAAGACTGGGCTGCAATGAAGCCACGCATGAAAGTAAACCGCAGATATACGTCCAAACCAGACCATAAATCGTTCGAGAAGAAGCGTTGTACGAAGCTCCACGTTACGAACAAGCACGTCAGCATCGCACCGGGTCAAATAGTTGTTTCCACCCCTCTTCTTGTGAGGACTGTGCCTCAACCAGTTCCGAATACCTCACACCACAACCCACAACGACACACACAATCTGCGCGAGATATCTCAGATGGCTTTGTTGAAGAGGTATCCAGGTTCAGCAAAAGAGACAACAGCCACAACGATAGCTTGACTGATGGTCTTTGTGTCGCAGTTGATGTACTGCTAAGGAGTACATGTGATGAAAAGAGGGGCATTGCTGAAGGATTTGCATCTGCAAGAACAGGCTCTCGATCGCTGTTCTCTATGTGTCTCCGTGCAGTACCCAATTATATCGTCTTTGGAGACGGGTCAGGAGAAAGAGACAGCGACCGAGATGAAGAAGACGCCACTGCAGAAACGTACACATGGCTGGAGGAAAACGAGTGCATGCCAGGTAGGGGATGGCCTCACATGCGCCAGGTGGTCAGGGCACACGCCATGCACTTGCTAAAGGAAGCCATTCAAGATGGAACTTTGAGCGCTAGAGCAACCAACGCAGTTCTTCGACGGGTCTTCCTCAGTGGCAGTCTAGAGCAGGTTTGGATGTTGAGGGAGGTCCTCCTTGATATTCAAGGGGTTGACCACACGAAATCTTCTTCCGCCGGACCACACCTCTTAAACACAAATGGTGACGGGATGCGTGCCTTGGTTAGCACCATCTCGACTGTGTTCAATTCGTTCCACCTTCGATGTATGTTCAGGTTACTCGACTCCAAAAAACTCGATATCCTACGGCTCGCCAACCGAGACTTCGAAGAATTTTGGGTGAGAATCATCAATTCACTTTCGCAGCGTGATAGCGAAAGTCATGCTGCACTTCAACTCGTCGAAATATTCTTAAGTATTGCATGCGAGCCACGAACGTCTTACGAGAACGATCGAGAAACTCATGCCCTTGGAAGAAGCAGATGCCATGAGACAGTTTTACAGAACAGAGTCACGAGCCTTTGCGTGATACTAGTCACCATTGGATTGACAGACAAGGTGAACAGTATGGGTACAAATGAGGTACCGCTTCCAGATATCATTAGACCTATCAGAAGCGCCGTTGTTACTTCCTCACAGAAAGACCAGTCACCAAGAAGGCCTATTCTAGCATGTATAATAGCGACGGCCGACCTAGTCTTTGAGCTTTCCACCCTCCCGGACGACGCAGGACCAGCACAAACCCGCCAAGCACGACAAACGATCCGTCATATCAATCGAGTGCGCACGTACGACTCCAACCTAGGCCCGCGGGATCTCAGCACTAGGGAACCTCTATCATGTTTCGTCTCCGCTCTGGCGCTCTGCTATGACCGAACTGGGCAGTGCGGGGCCGGCTTCACGATGCTGAAGCACGTCGCGCGCAGGCTCATGGATCCGCGGCTCGAGAGCGTCGCACAGGATTATCCTTTTGCGTGGACTTTGGCGCTGCGCTCGGCCGCGGCGTTTGCACAGCAATCGAACAAGGCGCAGCACGTTATCTTCGCACAGCAGCTTGAGAGAGTCGCAAGTGATCCGGGGGGAAGGCATACGGCCAGGACCTGCAGTGCGGTTGAGCGAAGCACGCAATCAGCTAGATACCGGTGGGAGGAGGGGATCTGTGAGTGGGTAGTTGCCACGCCAGCCCGAGTGGACTTTTGCAAGGTTGAAGGCACCGCGAAATCATTGAAAGCCGCCGGTAACAAGTGGGCAACTCGAACACGGAAACGCAAGACGGCGGGTGGTTTCGTCGGTGGGCAAGTGCTAGAGGATGAGGAGGATCTGAGCGGCGCCGCAGCATGGTGGACTCTAGCAGCCTGCGTGGTCCCTGGAGAAGACTTCATGACAACGTCAGTGTCTACGGCGAAGGTGGCAGCGCCCGAGCACAAGCGGCGCAAATCTGGACCACTAGTTCCGCGCTCAGGCAATGATGCAGGCCCTACACGCAGATCACGTTCCGGCACATGCCCCGTTGCAAGTGAGAACAATGACGATAACAATGAGAAGAATGACGACGATGTTGACGAACTTTCCGCCTGTTTGGACACCGTCAGCACCACTCGGGTGATGCACAAGAGGAGGAAGACTATACGACGAGCCAACCAGCCGTTTATAATGTGAAACGGTCCGAGACGACGTTTTTGGGTTAAAGGACTTTTGAATTGAGATGCAGAATTTTGGTACCTTTTGGGCAGGACCAACCTCTATGATTAGAAATGATTATTAAATGAACACACACGTAACGGTCTCGAGCTATGCCACTCAAGGCGGCAACACTCGTTGTTGCGAGTTCTCCGCTAAACATGCCGTGGGTGACTCTTGAAGCCACATGGTGCAGAACCAAACCGAGACATCCCAAACAGCTCATCGAATTCGCTGTTCCATCCGGAGAAGCGCGATAGGGGGTGTCTGCGAAGAAAAGAGCAAGCGGATACTTCGAAACAAATGCAGCCGGCTCTGTAACTGGGACAGTCAGGAACGAACGGCTCAGTTCTTTTTTCTGTCGTCAACAATTCTGACCGTTTTCTTCTCCTTTGGCGGACCGCTCTTCTTGGGGCTCTGGGGAGGCGGCATTGTCTGTGTGCCGAACTTGGGGATGAACTTCCCAACTCTCTTCTTGTACTCGGCGTAGTCGACGTACTTCCCGTTGGTCACGCTTTCTGTGAAAATGGTGGACGAGTAGAATAGGACGAGATAACTCAGCGTGCCGACAAAGGACCAGTTGGCGAACGAACGCGTTTCGAAACATGACCACTGGTAAAGTGTTACCCAGACCGCTTGCTCCGAGGCGAAGTTGGGATGCCGTGAGTAGGCCCAGAGTCCTTTAGTTAGGAAGCCACGCTCCATATCGTCGCGCGTCCAGCCTTGAGGCACCTTCGCGGTTTCCTTATATGAGTTTTTGGCTTGGTGGAAGTCTGTTGGTTGTGTTATTATCAAATTCAACTCCTTTTATCACGAGGAGCACGGCTTACCCCACTGCTGTTGATCGGCAATGAACGAGGAGATGACAAAGCCTATCATAGTTCCTGCGAAAACAACATCGGAAACATTGAAAGCATTATCCCCGATGCGGGCAGCTACCAGCAAGACGTAGGTAGGCGCTGTAACGATGTAAAGAAGGACCTTGAAGGCGTTAGTGGTAGATCTAAAAGTGTCTTGAACTGCAAGCTTACGCTCTGAGCAAACGAGATGAAGAAAACGTTGAGCAGGAAGAACAGGGGTGGAGGGATCTTCTCTCGAAGGATTGCCCAACGATAATCTTCAGAACCAACCGTGTATCCACCTTTGCGCCAGTAGTTGAATGAGAGGCGCATCTACAAGTGGTGTCAGTAGGCGAGTTCGGACGTCCCGGGAAAGGTCACTGACACTCCATAAGATGCTGACCAAAGCCAATGCATTGAGTCTTTGGGTAGGAACGCCAGCCAAGTGTGCCCATACAGCGTAGTGCACGTTGTAGAGAGTTGGCAGCAGGGACCAGCATCTGTCGACCTGAGAATAGTTCCTGGTGATTTCCGAAACCACCAAGAATATTGGCGCGAGGAAGAGCGATAGCGCGAAGCCGAAGATCAAGGGATTCGTGGAGACGTATACCTCCTTGAGAGCATTGAAGCTGAAGGCCGCGTCGAGGACACGGTAAGGGAGCTTCTGGAACTGAGCGATGTACGGGGCGACAGTGAGGCCATAATCACCGCAGGCGGTAGCAGTAGTAAGCAACGGTATAGCTGGAACAAAGGGCGCCATGGTATGGGTCGAGCGAGTGAGAATGAGTGAGCTGTGAGGGATAATGGGTGTTGGTCCTACTTACAAGAAGCGAAAAAGGTGATGACGGCATCAAGCTTGGCGGCGGGGCGGGAGCATTTTCAATGTTGTCTCCTAATTCTTTATAGACGGCACGCGTCTTAACGCAGACAGCTGAGCTACTTGCCGTCCTGATCATGTCATCGGCACGGCCATGGTTAGGAAAATACTATGCGTCGCTGAGAAGCCCTCGATCGCCAAAGCGGTCGCCAATCATCTAGGTGGCCACGTTCCTGCAGTGAGGCTTTGCCAGTCGTGGTCTCTGTGTTACATCGTTGACATCGTCGAAGACCAGTGCGCCCGGCCTACCCTGGCTGAAGAACTATGAGTTTGAATTTACATTCAGCCCGCCATGGGGTCATTGCAAGGTCGTTATGACTAGCGTCGCTGGGCATGTTACAAGTTCGGACTTTGATTCTCAGTACCGTAACTGGAGTCAGCCACCTGCCCAAGAGTTGTTCGATGCCCGTATAGTCAAATTCATAGAGAATGTCAGCTTCGTTTCCTCCTCTCTTATGTGGTGCGGCTGAAGTTGATCAACGATGACTGCAGGACAAGAAACCAATCGCCAAGAACATTGAGACTCACGCGCGTTATGCCGCGGGTTTGTTCATTTGGACCGACTGCGATCGTGAAGGCGAACACATCGGATCCGAAATCCGTGATATTGCCTTGAGGATGAACGCCAACCTGCAAGTCAAACGGGCTAGGTTCAGCAACATAGAGAGAGCGTAAGTGGAAAGAGGTAGTGGAAGGCCGAAAGGTGATCTAAGTTGTCACTTAGGCACGTTATCCATGCTGCAAAAAATCCAGTTGAGTTGGATCAGAAACAAGCAAATGCAGTGTCCGCCCGAATAGAGCTTGACTTACGTGTCGGGTCATCGTTCACTCGCATGCTCACCCTCAACCTTAGACCGATGATTGAGCACGTCCAAGAATTGAAAGTGATCAGTTACGGTTAGTTTCAATAATCTAAGAGTGTCTTACTCCGACTAACGCCCTGACAGGATCATGCCAGTTTCCTACACTGGGGTTCGTCGTCGACCGTTACTTCAAAGTCAAGAACTTCGTCCCCGAGATGTTCTGGAAGATTCAGGTTACCCATACTCGGGATGGAATCAAGGTGCAGTTCAATTGGCGGCGGGTGCATCTCTTCGACCGCATGGTCGTCACTATCATTTTTGAGCGATGCATACAAAGCAAGACTGCTGTAGTCTCCAATTTGCAGACGAAGCCGACGAAGAAATGGAAGCCTTTGCCTTTGACTACTGTGGAGCTACAGAAGATGGGCAGTCGGTTTCTCAGGATGGACAGTCAGAGGGTCATGAAAGTACGTGATGCACCGTGATTATTCGGTCGGATTGCTAATCGAACCCAGATTGCGGAAGAACTGTATCAAAAGGGTTTCATCAGTTACCCTCGCACGGAAACCGATCAATTCGATCGTGAGACGGACTTGAAGCAGTTCATTGAAAAGCAGACCGTTGACAACGATTGGGGAAACTTTGCCCAAAGCCTACTGGACGGAGGGTTCAACCAACCGCGATCTGGTCGCAACAACGATAAGGCGCATCCACCCATCCACCCAGTAAATCACGCGACAAATCTTGGTGTAGAGGAACGCCGCGTCTATGAGTTCATCGTTCGTCGGTTCCTGGCTTGTTGTTCGGAAGATGCCAAGGGCGAGTCTTCGATTGTGGAACTGACGTATGGAGGAGAAATCTTCAGCGCGAACGGACTGATGGTACTGGAGCGCAACTACCTCGATGTTTACCCTTACGACAAATGGGAAAGCAGCCGACAACTGCCGATCTTCACACTGGGGGAGTCCTTCGTACCCGATGAAGCTATGATGGGCGATGGTAAAACAAGCCCGCCAGGCTATCTTACGGAACCGGAGCTGATCTCATTGATGGACGCGAATGGAATCGGAACAGATGCGACAATGGCGGAACACATTGCTAAAATCAAGGAACGGAGTTATGTAATGACGCAGGCGCGAAGCGGAGGTCCTCCTGCCGGATGGGATAGTGATGGTGAAGCACCTTCTGCCACCAGAGGCGGCCGAGGTGGGCGAGCGCGTGGACGAGGACGCGGAGGTGGTGGACGTGGAGGAGCGGCGGGGAACAACGGTGGTGGGCAACAGTCGATGCAGGTGTTCATTCCCACGACGCTCGGCGTAGCTTTGATCGAAGGCTACGACAACATTGGATTTGAAACCAGCTTGAGCAAACCGTTTCTGAGAAAAGAGGTATAGGAATCTTGCGGAATGAGCCGTAAGTCAGCAAGGAGAGCGTTCTGACACATGGAAACAGATGGAGCTGCAAATGAAGGCCATCTGCGCAGGCACGAGAAGCCAGCACGATGTAGTGCACGAAAGCCTTGAGAAGTACCGCGAGGTGTTCTACACGTCCTTGCAGCAGATGGACGTCCTGAAAGGGGTAAGTTGCAGGGTTGTACTCGGATGCCCAACACTGGCTAACTTGGTTGGGCGCGCAGTCGGTCAGGAAGTACATTCTCGGCGAAGTAGGATGAAGAGATATATACTGTGATTTGATGCTACAGTGTTCACTCGAGCTCATGCCTGTACAATAAGCGTGCCGAAGTCGGGGTCAGATTACTGTAGAGGAGAGGTTGTGTGATGGGACGGGGGCGATGATTCATCTCTGAGACGATGGCAACATGATACGCAACAACAATAAGTAGCTAGATAGAAGGATGAATATGATGATATACATCGCCATGAAGTTATTGAATTATATAGAGTAATAATAATAATAATAATAATAATTATAATAATAATATAGCCAGTATATATACAGTATGTCCCTGCCATTGACGGTTGAGACGCATCGCTTGACCATCCTTGTCCCCTCCAATCGCATCTTCACCACCCGACCCGTGCGCCTGCCGCCTCCTGCCACACACCACACCACACCTCACCACACCTGCCCTGCCCTGCCCTGCC
>Ga0160428_1001877_pt1 | contig 14198 bp, 13 predicted proteins | sample SolpanmetagenomM_FD_108198 | JGI IMG/M metagenome (GOLD analysis project Ga0160428, IMG submission 108198) | Solar panel surface microbial communities from Lawrence Berkeley National Laboratory, California, USA - M | ecosystem: Engineered > Built environment > Solar panel > Unclassified ... | reverse complement strand
GCCGACGGCCGCCACGCTCCGCTCGCCGCCCCGGGCGATACGCTGACCGCCGCTTTCGAAGTGATCCCGGGTCCGCACCATCAGACGCCGCCGTGCCGGCACTTCCCGACCTGTGGCGGCTGCCAACTCCAGCACCTCGACGATGCGAGCTACGCCGCGTTCATCGTTGATCGCATCGCCGGCGAGCTTGCCGCACACGACCTGACCACGGAGATTCGCCCGCCCAAGCTGTCGCCGCCGAAAAGCCGGCGTCGCGCCGCGCTCCAGGCGGAAATGAAGAACGGCCGCATCCAGATCGGTTTCAGCGAAAATGCCAGCCACACATTGGTCGATATCCAGGAATGCTGGATCCTGCTGCCGGAACTGTTCGCCGTCATAGCGCCTTTGCGCGCACTCCTCGCAAAGTTTCTCAAGAAGAACCGGCGCGCCCGGCTGCACCTTACGATGGCCGATCAGGGTATCGATCTGTTGGTCGAGGGGATCGAAGCCGAGGGACTGGACGCGGCGGAGGCGATCAGTACTTTCTGCCAGCGCAACGGCGTGGCGAGGTTCGCGATCGACAGCGGCCTGGGCGCCGAAATACGCTGGGAGCCGGAGCCGGTCACCATCACGCTGAGCGGTACTCCGGTCGCCTTGCCTACCGCCTCGTTCCTGCAAGCCACGCGCGAGGGCGAGGCGGCGCTGATCGATGCGGTCAGAGAAGGCGTCGCGTCCGCCGCGACGGTCGCCGACCTGTTCGCCGGGCTCGGCACCTTCACCTTCGCGCTGCCGGGAAAAGTCTATGCCGGTGAGGCCGCGCGCGACGCGATCCTGTCGCTGAAAGCCGCCGCGGCGCGTACGGGACGGACTATTTTCGCCGATCACCGCGATCTCTACCGCCGCGCGCTGACTACCGCCGAACTCGATCGCTTCGATGCGGTGGTGCTCGATCCACCTCGCGCCGGCGCCCGCGAACAGGCCGTGCTCGCCGCCCCGGCGAAAGTGCCGGCATTGGTCTATGTGTCGTGCAATCCGAGCAGCTTCGCCCGCGACGCACAGATTTTGTGCGAAGGCGGATATAGCCTCGACTGGATCCAGCCGGTCGGTCAATTCCGCTGGTCGACACATGTCGAGCTCGCAGCGAAGTTCTTTCGCTAGATCAGCCTATTAGCTGGGATAGCTTGCGCCGACGAAGAACAAGCCGTCGGGTGGCGCGTTCAGCCCCAGCCGGGTCCGGTCGCGCGCCGCCAAGGCATCAGCGAGATCGTCCGGCGACCATTTGCCTTGTCCCACCAGCGCAAGGCATCCGACCATCGAACGCACTTGATGATGCAGGAACGAGCGGGCCTCGGCGAATACACTCAGCCGATCGCCGCTTCGCACGACCTCCAGCCGGTCCAGAGTGCGCAACGGGCTGTTCGCCTGGCAATGCGCCGAGCGGAACGTGGTGAAGTCATGCCGTCCGACCAAGCGCGCGGCTCCCGCAGCCATAGCATCCGCATCCAACCCCTTAGGCACGCGCCACGCCAGGCCGCGCTCCCAAGTGAGCGGCGCACGGCGCAGGACGATGCGATATTCGTAGCTGCGGCCGATGCAGGAAAATCGCGCATGCCAATCGTCCGCGACGATCGCGCAGTCCAGGATCGCCACCGGCGCAGGACGTATTTTCGCGTTGATCGCTTCCATCAACCGGAACGGAGCGATCTCCCGCACGATATCGACATGCGCGCGCATCGCCGTCGCATGCACCCCGGCGTCGGTCCGCCCGGCGGCATGTACGGCGACCTCTTCGCCCGTAACCGCGAGGATTGCCGCCTCGATTGCGGCCTGCACGCTGGGCGAGTTGCTTTGCCGCTGCCATCCGGCAAATGGCCGGCCATCATATTCGATCGTCAGCGCGAAACGCGTCAAAGCCGCGTGCCCGACGGAATAAAGAAGCCGCGGAGCAGTTCGCCCGCGGGCATCGCTCCGCGCCCGGCGCGCTGCAGCAACGTCGGCCGGATGCGCCCGCCTCCGCACTGGATCGTCAGTCGATCGTCGACGACCATACCCGGCGTCCCCGTTCCCTCCTGCCCGAGCTCGGCGGCCAGCACCCGCACGCGCTCGCCGGCGATTTCGAACCATGCGCCGGGTGGATTGAAGCCGCGGATCTGCCGCTCGACCGTTTCCGCCGGGGCCGCAAAGTCGAGCCGCGTCTCGGCCTTGTCGACCTTCGGCGCATACGTGATCCCGTCATTCGGCTGCGGCGCGCCCGGATATGCGTTCAGATCTGACAGTACCTGCACCATCAGACGTGCGCCCATCGCGCTCAATTCGTCGGTCAGCTGCCCGGCGGTCTTGCCGTCGATCGGCGTGCGATCCTCCAGTCGGACGGGGCCGGTATCTAGTCCGGCCTCCATCTGCATGATACCGACCCCGGTTTCGGCGTCGCCCGCCAAGATCGCGCGCTGGATCGGCGCCGCCCCGCGCCACCGCGGGAGCAACGAGGCATGCACGTTGAGGCAGCCGAACCGGGGCGCGTCCAGTACCGCCTGAGGGAGGATCAAGCCATAAGCGGCGACGACGGCGATCTCGGCGGCGAACCCGGCGAATTCGACCTGCGCTTCCGGCGTACGCACCGTCACCGGCGTTCGCACCGTAATGCCAAGTGCCTCGGCACGGGCCTGGACCGGCGACGGGGTCAGTGCCTTGCCGCGCCCGCTGGGGCGTGCCGGCTGACTGTAGGCCGCCACGACGTCATGCCCGGCATCGACCAACGCCTGTAGCACCGGCATGGAGAAAGCGGGCGTACCCATGAAGATAATGCGCATGCGCCACGCTCTGGCCGCATGGCATTCCCCTGCGCAACCCCCTATCTGTTCCGCATGGCCTCTCCCGAAATCGAAGCGTTGACCCAGGCCCTGTCGCGGCTACCCGGGCTCGGCCCGCGATCGGCGCGGCGGGCGGTGCTTCATCTGCTCAAGAAACGCGAGACGGCGCTGGCACCGTTGTTGACCGCTCTCAGCGCGGTCGAGGATAATCTCGCAACCTGTTCGAATTGCGGCAATATCGATACCACAAATCCGTGCGCGATATGCGCCGACCATCGTCGGGATTCGCGCGCTTTGTGCGTCGTCGAGGAGGTCGCCGATCTATGGGCGCTCGAGCGATCCCGCCTGTTTCCGGGCCGCTTCCATGTTCTCGGTGGGCGGCTGTCGGCGCTGGAAGGCGTCCGCCCGGAGGATCTGGCGATCGATTCGCTTGTCCGGCGAGTGGAGGAAGGCGGCGTCGACGAGGTCGTGCTGGCGATGAACGCGACGCTGGAAGGGCAAACCACCGCGCATTACATAGCCGAGCGGATTGAGCGGTTTCCGGTGCGCGTCACGCAACTCGCGCATGGCCTGCCGGTCGGCGGCGAACTGGACTATCTCGACGAGGGCACTTTGGCGCAGGCGCTGCGCGCGCGTCGGCCGGTGGCGTAGCAACGCGCAACGCGCCGCTCCCGGTCAAGTTCTTCGCCGCGCAACTTGACGCCGCGCACGCGCTTTCCTAGCTCGCAGGCATGGCAATCCTAGACATTCTCGAAGTACCGCATCCCGGCCTGCGCGCCGTCGCCAAACCCGTCGACAGTGTGACGGACGAGGTCCGCACGATCGTGTCGGACATGTTCGATACGATGTACGACGCGCGCGGCATCGGCCTCGCGGCGACGCAGGTCGGGATCGAGCAGCGTATCGTCGTGATCGACTTGCAGGAGCCCGAGAGCGACGCGGAAGACGCCAAGCCGGTGCGCGCGCCGCATGTCTTCATCAATCCGGAAATCGTTTCCTTGAGCGAGGAGCTTGGCAGCTACAACGAAGGCTGCTTGTCGATTCCCGAGCAATATGCCGAGGTCGAACGCCCCGCGCGCTGCACGATCACGTGGCTGGACGATACGGGCGCGGATCATCGCGGCGAGTTCGACGGGCTGATGGCGACGGCGATCCAGCATGAGATCGATCATCTCAACGGCGTGCTGTTTACCGACCATATATCGAAGCTCAAGCGCGACATGATCATGAAGAAGCTCGCCAAGGCGCGCAAGGCGGCCTGACGCCGCCGTTGCACCGAGCCGCTAGAACAAGCCTTCGATCTTGCCATCGGCACCGAAGCGGATCGCCTCGGCCGCCGGAACGCGCGGCAGGCCCGGCATCGTCATTATCTCCCCGCAGATCGCCACCACGAAGCCGGCGCCAGCCGACAGCCGTACCTCGCGCACGGGTACGACATGGCCGGTGGGCGCACCGAGCTTGGCCGGGTCGGTCGAGAAGCTGTACTGCGTCTTCGCCATGCAGACGGGCAGGGCGCCGTACCCGGCTTCTTCCCAGCGCTTCAACTGGGCATGCACGCTTGGCTCGGCGATCGCCTCCTCGGCGCGGTAGATCCGCGTCGCCACGGTGTTGATCTTCTCGAACAAAGTCAGGCCGTCGGAATATAACGGCGCGAATTGCGCGGCGGCGGTGTCGCACAGGGCCGTCACCTTGTGCGCCAGTGCCTCAGCACCCGCGCCGCCATCGGCCCAATGCGTGCACAGGATCGCTTCGGAACCAAGCGCCGCCGCGATCTCGCTGATCGCCGCGATTTCCGCCGCACTGTCGCCGTCGAAGCGATTGATCGCCACGACGACTGGTATGCCGAACATGCGGACGTTCTCGATATGCCGGGCGAGGTTCGCGCCGCCCCGCCGAACGGCAGCGACATCCTCCGCCCCCAAGTCGGCTTTCGCGATCCCGCCATTCATCTTCAGGGCGCGCACCGTCGCGACAATCACCGCCGCGGATGGCTTCAAACCCGATTGGCGGCACTTGATGTCGAAGAACTTCTCCGCGCCGAGATCCGCGCCGAACCCGGCTTCGGTCACGACATAGTCGCCAAGCGCGAGCGCGGTCCGCGTCGCGATCACCGAGTTGCAGCCATGCGCGATGTTGGCGAACGGTCCACCATGCACCAGCGCCGGCGTGCCTTCCAACGTCTGGACGAGATTGGGTTTGATCGCCTGCGCCAGCAACACCGCCATGGCGCCATCCGCCTTCAGGTCGCGCGCCGTCACCGGACGGCGATCGCGCGTATAGGCGACGACGATCCGGCCGAGCCGCGCTTCCAGATCATGGATATCCGTCGCCAGGCACAGGATCGCCATCACCTCGGATGCCACCGTGATGTCGAACCCGCTTTCGCGCGGATAGCCGTTTGCCGGGCCGCCGAGTGACTGCGCGATGTCGCGCAACGCGCGGTCGTTCATGTCGAGCACGCGCCGCCAGACGATCCGCCGCACGTCGATGTCCAGCGCGTTGCCCCAATGCACATGGTTGTCGATCATCGCCGCGAGCAGATTATGGGCCGAAGTGATGGCGTGGAAATCGCCGGTGAAATGAAGGTTGATATCCTCCATCGGCGCGACCTGGGCGTAGCCGCCGCCCGCCGCGCCACCCTTCGTGCCGAAGCACGGGCCGAGCGAGGGTTCGCGCAGGCACAGGATTGACGGCTTCCCGATCCGGTTCAGCGCGTCCGCCAGCCCGACCGATGTCGTCGACTTCCCCTCGCCTGCCGGGGTCGGATTGATCGCCGTGACGAGGATCAACTTGCCTTGCTTGCCGGTCGCCGGAACGCGGGACAGATCGATCTTGGCCTTGAAATGGCCGTACGGCTCCACGGCCTCCGCCGGAATGCCCATTCGTTCGGCGATCCGACCGATCGGCCGTAGCGTGGCGGCGCGCGAGATTTCGATGTCTGACAGCATGGCGCCATCCGTAAGCCGGATCGATGCCGCTGCAAGCCGAAGTGCGGATTTATCGCTGTTCTGTGCGCTGCGTTCGATCTATGTTCCCGCCATGCTTCGCTATACCCGTTCGCCCGCCATTCCCGTCGTCGATCTCCAAGAGGTGGGGCTCCACGGGATCTTACGCAGCGTCAACTTCGCAGAGTCGTTTTGATGGAGATTTTGCTTGCCGCGATCATCGCCGTCATATTCGGATTGGCCGTCGGTTGGCTGTTCGGCAATCGTACGACGCTGCATGCCCGCGCGGAGCGGGACGCGCGAACTGACGAGCTGAAACGAGCGATCGTCGATCTCGCATCGGCCGAGGAACGCGCCCGTGGCGTGGCCGACCTGCGCGAGGAACTGGACGCCATACGGGAAGATCGCGATCTGGCGCGGACCCGACTGGCGACGCTGACCGCGCAGGCCGAAGCGTTCGAGGCACGGATGATCGAGCAACGCGACGTCCATAATGCGCGGATGGTAGAGCTGCGCGAGGCGAAGGACGTCATGGCGTCGCAATTCAGCGAGGTCGCTGGTCGACTGCTGTCCGATGCGCAGACCAATTTCCTCAAGCGCGCGGACGAGCGGTTCAAACAGTCCGAGGAAACCGCCGGGCAGAATTTGAAATCGATGCTGCAGCCGGTCAGCGATCGCTTGCTCAAATATGAGGAAGCCGTTTCCAAGGTCGAGAACGAGCGCAAGGGCGCCTTCAGCGAGTTGAAGGGCCAGATCGAGCAGATGCGTATCGGTCAGGAAAAGGTTTCGAGCGAGGCGGCCAAGCTGGTCAATTCGCTCCGCAATGCTCCGAAGTCGCGTGGCCGTTGGGGCGAGCAGCAGTTGAAGAACGTGCTCGAAAGCTGCGGCCTGTCGGAACATACCGACTTCCAGACCGAGGTCAGCATCTCCGGCGGCGACGAGGGCGGGCGGCTACGACCCGATGCGATCGTCACCGTCCCAGGCGGGCGCAGCTTGGTGATCGACGCCAAGGTCTCGCTCAACGCCTATCAGGACGCGTTCGGCGCGGTCGACGAAGCGGAGCGCGCCAAGGGACTGACGTTGCATGCCGCTTCGATGAAGGCGCACATCAACGGTTTGGGCAACAAAGCCTATTGGAGCCAGTTCGCCGACGCGCCCGATTACGTCATCATGTTCGTTCCCGGCGAACATTTCCTTTCTGCCGCGCTGGAGCAGGAACCCGGGCTGTGGGACTTCGCCTTCGAAAAGCGCGTGCTGCTGGCGACGCCGACCAATCTCATTGCCATCGCCCGCACGGTCTCGGCGGTGTGGCGGCAGGAACGTCTGGCAAAGGAAGCCCGTCAGATCGGCGAACTCGGCAAAGAGTTGTACGATCGACTGGCAAAGGCCGCGGGCGATTTGCGCAAGGTCGGCGGCGGACTGACCAGCGCGGTGAACAATTACAACGCGTTCGTCTCCAGTTTCGAAAGCCGTACTTTGGTGACCGCGCGCAAGCTGAAGGATCTCAACATCGAGCCCGGCGCACGCGAGATCGAAACGATGCAACCGGTCGAGGCGCTGGCCCGGTACGGCGAAGCACCCGCTTTGCCGGACGATCGGCAGGAGGCCGCTGAGTAGCCGGCCGGCCGCGTCAGGTTCCGGCGGGTCCGGTAACCGGGCGGGGCGATCAGCTCCGACGCTGCGCCAATACCTCATACGCCATCACCGCGGTCGCCACGGCCGCGTTGAGGCTGTCCGCCTTGCCGAGCATCGGGATCTTCACCAGCACGTCGCATTCCGCGGCCATCTCCGGCGGCATGCCCTGCGCCTCGTTGCCGGTAAGCAGGAACGTCGGCGCGTCATACCGCGCAGCGCGATAATCGGTCTCGGTGTCGAGGCTAAGTCCGACCAGCTGGCCTGGTCCGGATCGTAACCATTGCAAAAAATCGGACCATTCGGCCATCACCACCGGCACCGTGAACAAAGCGCCCATACTGGCCCGGACCGCCTCGACCGAAAAAGGATCGACGCATTCGCCGATGAGGATCAATCCGCCCGCACCGACCGCGTCGCCGGTTCGCAATATCGTCCCGAGGTTGCCCGGGTCGCGCAGCCGTTCCGCGACCAGCCAGATGCCGGCCGACGTCCTGTCGAGCACCGTCAGGGCCCCGGCGAACTCGGCGAACACGCCGACGACGGCTTGCGGATTCTCCTTGCCCGACAGCTTCGACAGGATGTCCGGCACCGTCTCGATCGCCTGTCCGCCGCTATCCTCGACGTCGAAGATGAGCGTCCGCACCAAAGGATGCCCGGCGCCTTCGCGAGAGTAGAACAGATATTCGGGGATCCGACCATTCTCCCGCGCCTCGGTCAGGATGCGCAGGCCCTCGGCGAGGAACAGTCCTTCCTCGCGCCGATGCTTTTTCTCGCGTAACGATCGGATGCGCTTGATCAGCGGGTTGGAAAAGGCGGTGATCTCACGGGGCATGTTCGGGCCAATATATGTGGAGCTACGCGCCCCTTATCGGGGCGTCCGCGGTGAAGTCGAGTGACCGCCGCGCGGCACGGTTCAATCCTCGCCGAACTTCGCCTCGACCAATTCGCACAAGGCGCCGACAGCCGCTTCCGCGCCGTCGCCATCCGCCGAGATGACGATCGAGTCGCCCATGGCCGCGCCGAGCATCATCAACCCCATGATCGAGGTTCCCGTCACCGATCCCGCGCCGTCCTTCTCGACCGTCACTTCGGTCGGCTGCGTCGAGGCGAGGGTGACGAACTTGGCGCTGGCCCGGGCATGCAGCCCGCGCTTGTTGGTGATCAACACGGTACGCTGCACGGGCATCAGGCGGCCGCCTCGCCAAGCACTTCCGAGGCGACCGTGATGTACTTGCGGCCAGCTTCGCGCGCTGCGGCGACCGCGTCGACGACCTTCATCTTCGAACGTGCCGATCCAAGCCGAATGAGCATCGGCAGGTTGATGCCGGCGATCACCTCGAACCGGCCTTTTTCCATCAGCGAAATCGCCAGGTTGGACGGCGTGCCGCCGAACAGATCGGTCAACAGGATCACGCCTTGCCCGGCGTCCACGTCATGAATGGCATCGGCGATATCCTTGCGGCGCGCCTCCATATCGTCCTCGGGACCGATCGCGATCGTCGCGATACGCTCCTGCTTGCCGACGACATGCTCCATCGCGGTCACGAACTCCTCGGCAAGGCGTCCATGCGTCACCAGAACCAGGCCGATCATTCCAACTTCGTTCCACTGCCAGTGCTGTCTGCCGGGGCACCTTCCAGACTATCCTGGGGCGCAGCGGCGAGATCACGATGCGCAACCGTGGGCGAAAATCCCGCTTCGCGCAACCGCCGCGCAACGCGCTCGGCGACGTGGACCGATCGGTGTCTCCCCCCGGTACACCCGAAGGCGATCGTGACATACGATTTTCCCTCGATCTTGTAGCGCGGCAGCAACAGCAGAAGCAGCGACTCGATCTGCTCCATCGCCGCGCCATAAGCGACATCGTCGGCGATATAGGCGCTTACGTCGCTATCCAGCCCGATTCCGGGGCGCAGTTTCGATACCCAATGCGGATTGCGAAGGAAGCGCATGTCGAACACCAGATCGGCGTTGCGCGGCAGGCCGCGGGCGAAGCCGAACGACGTAATCGACAAGGTCGGCACGCCCAATCCGCCGCCTGAAAACGTCTCCCGGACTTGCTGGGCAAGCTGGTTGGAGGTCAGATCGGTCGTGTCGATCAGACGATTTGCCCAGCGGCGCAACGGCTCGAGCAGCTCGCGTTCCCGCGCGATCCCATCGCTGGCTGGACGATCCAATGCGAGCGGATGGCGCCGCCGCGTCTCCGAATACCGACGCTCGAGTTCGGATCCCGAGCAATCGAGGAACAGGATTCCGATATCGTGGCCATGCTGCTCGCGCAGCATCTTGATCCGCTTGACGATCCGGTCGGGATCGAAGTCCCGTGTCCTGGCTCCGATGCCGATCGCCAACGGCCGATCGTCGCCCGCCGATCCTTGCGGCAGGGGTGCTCCGAGCAAGCGGTCGAGCAGGAGGAGCGGCAGATTGTCGACGACCTCCCACCCCAGATCCTCCAGCGTGCGGAGGACCGTCGACTTGCCCGCGCCGGACAGGCCGGTCACCAGCAGGATGTTCTTCGGCTCCGTCATCGCTGCACGTCCCGGGTAAGCGCCAATTCCACCTTTATCGGCGCGGAAGGATGCCGTGGATCGATCCCGACTTCGGGGACTTCGATACCGGCGATCGTCCTCGCCATAGCAGCCATCGGCATCCGTTCCACCTCGCACGTCAGCCGGACCAGCAATGCGATGGCAACATCGTCGGCATAGGGCATCGTCAAGATGCCAAGGCCGCGCACTTCGATCTTCCCCGCGATCGTGGTGGGAGCGGACGCGACCAGTCGCCCGCCCTCCGCTTTCAGGTTCGTATAGTCGTCGCTGACCAAAAGCGCGCCACGATCGATCAGGCGGAGCGCCAAATCGGACTTTCCCGCGCCGGATGGGCCTTCGATCATGACGCCGCGGCCGCCGATCGCCACCGTGGTGACGTGCAGTGTAGCGTTGGTCCGATCGTCGGTCATCGGCGTTCGGCCAGCGGCAGGAGGACGACGAACCGGGCGCCCGTCAGGCGATCCTCGCGAGATTCGACGAAGATATCCCCCTGGTGCCCTTCCACGATCGTCCTCGCGATCGCCAATCCGAGGCCAGAATGTTTGCCGAACGCCTCGCTCTCCGGGCGTAGCGAGCGGAACCGGCTGAATACCTGTTCTCGCGCGTCGATCGGCACGCCGGGCCCTTCGTCCTCGACACGTATCCGTACCATATCGTTCTCGCGGGCCGCCGAGATCGAGATGACGCAGCTGTCGGGCGAAAAGGACACCGCGTTATCGAGCAGGTTCTCGAAGACCCGTTCCAGCCGGGCGCCTTCTCCCATCACGACCATGCGTTCGCCGTCAGGGTGGTCGTAGCGCAAGCGAATGCCGCGTTCCACGCCGCGCGCTTCGCGTTGGGCGATCAACCCCGCGATCATCGCGTCGATGTTCAGCGGCTCGAATTTGGCGCGGCTTAGCTGGGCGTCGAGCCGCGAAGCTTCGGAGATGTCGGTGATCAGGCGATCGAGCCGATGGACGTCGTCCCGCACGATCGAAAGCAGCTGCGCTTGCAGCGTCGTATCCTTGACCATCGAAAGACTTTCGACGGCCGATCGCAGCGACGCGAGCGGGTTCTTCATTTCGTGCGTGACGTCTGCCGCAAAGGCTTCGGTCGCGTCGATCCTGGCGCGCAATCCCAGGCTCATATCGGACAATGCGCGGGCGAGCATGCCGATCTCATCGCGCCGGGATGGCAAGCGCGGCACCACGACTTCGCGGGCGCGGCCCAGGCGAACACGAACCGCCGCTCGCGCCAGGCGACGAAGCGGCCTGACGATCGTGCGAGCGAGGAACAGGGAGAGAAGGATCGACACCAGCGAGACGATCAGCAGCACCACGCTCAGGCGAAAGCGTTCGATACGCACCGTCTGCGTGATGTCCGTGGCGTTGGCGGTCGTCATGACGACGCCATGGCCGACAACGGCCGCCGCGGCCGTCAGGATCGGACTTCGATCCGGCGCTCGCCATACGGTGGCAGAAATCGATTTGTGCTCGTGAGCCGCGCGGACGTCGGGCCAGGCGAAACCATCGGCGCGTTCGCGATACAAAGGGGGGCGAGGGGCACCCACGACCGTGTCGATCATCGCATCCAGGAAACGCGCCGCCGCCTGTCCGCGCCCCTGCTTGTCCGGGTCGCGCAGCACCAAATTCCGCAACCCGAGCGCACGCGTGTCCGCTACGAGTTTGCCGCGTTCGTCATACAGTCGCAAACGAGCGGCGGTGTCCTGCGCCAGCCGGAGCATCAGCGCGTCGCGTCGATCGGGGGCGACCGAGCGCAACGCCTCGGCAATCAGCCGAGCCTCGCTACTGGCCTGGGCGACGCGGCTATCGACGATGCGACTGCGGTAGGAATCGAGATAGAAGAACCCGCCGGCCAACAGCGCGAGTGCGAAGATATTGACAGCGAGAATACGCGGCGTGAGCGAAACGCGCCCCGACCAGCGCAGGCTGAGCTCGCCATCCTCGTTGAGTTCGGACGCGGTCATTCTTCCGAAAATCGATACCCTGCGCCGTACAGTGTTTCGATCGCGTCGAATTCGGGGTCGATCTGTCTGAACTTCCGGCGGACGCGCTTGATATGGCTGTCGATGGTTCGATCGTCGACATAGATGTCGTCCTGATATGCGGCGTCCATCAGTTGATTGCGGGTTTTCACGATGCCGGGGCGCTGGGCCAAGGTCTCGAGTATCAGGAATTCGGTGACGGTGAGGGTGACGTTGGTGCCGCCCCAGGTGACGCGGTGCCGCGCCGTATCCATCGCCAGGCGCCCGCGAGCGAGTTCGCCCGCCGCGACTTCCTCGTCGCTTGCCGGACCGGACTGTGTCAATTCGGTACGCCGGAGGATCGCGCGGATCCGGGCGATCAGCAATCGCTGGCTGAAAGGCTTGGCAATGTAATCGTCGGCGCCCATCGCCAGGCCGAGCGCCTCATCGAGTTCATCGTCCTTCGAGGTCAGGAAGATCACCGGCGTGGCCTGCTTCTCGCGGAGCCGGCGAAGCAGTTCGAGGCCATCCATTCGCGGCATCTTGATGTCGAAAATCGCCAGATCCGGTGGATTGTCGATCAGCGCCTTCAACGCGGTCTCGCCGTCCGAATAAACGCGCGTCACGAATCCTTCGGCCTGCAGGGCAATCGATACGGAGGTGAGGATGTTGCGGTCGTCATCGACGAGCGCGATCGTAGCCGTCATCAAGTTCGTCCTGCATCGGCGGGAAGTGTCACCTAGTCGAAACCGGCAATCGGCTCAACACTCCGGCCCGTTAGCGTTGTCATCTGGACACGGCCCAATTTCGCGCGGTAAGCGCAGATCAACGACGAGATACGCGTACGGACATAAACCGTATCGATTTTTGGGAGAGTTTCATTTTGAGCGATCGTATTCCTACAGCCGGGCTGGATGCTCAGGGTATCGAAACCCGGGCGAACCTTCACTGGAACCTCGTTACTGCCCGCCTCGTGGAAACGGCGGTCGCCAAGGGCGAAGGCAAGCTTTCCGCCGACGGACCATTGGTCGTCGAGACCGGCGCGCACACCGGCCGCAGCGCACAGGACAAATTCATCGTGCGCGATGCCGAAACCGAAGCCGCCGTGTGGTGGGGCAAGAGCAACAAGGGGATGAGCCCTGAGCATTTCGCCGCGCTGAAAAGCGATTTCATGGCGGCGCTACGGGACAAGGAAGACCTGTATGTCCAGGACCTGTTCGGCGGGTCGCAGCCCGAGAACCGCGTTCGCGTCCGGGTCATCACCGAACTCGCGTGGCACAATTTGTTCATCCGGACGATGCTCGTGCGTCCGTCGGAAGCGGAACTGAAGGGCTTCGAAGCCGAATATACGATCATCGACCTGCCAAGCTTCCGCGCCGACCCGGCGAGGCATGGCAGCCGCAGCGAGACGGTGATCGCGGTCAATTTCACGGAGAAGCTGATCCTGATCGGCGGGACGAAATATGCCGGCGAGATGAAGAAGAGCGTGTTCGGCTTGCTCAACTACCTGCTTCCGGTGGATGGCGTGATGCCGATGCACTGCTCGGCCAATATCGGCCCGAACGGCGATACGGCGGTGTTCTTCGGCCTTTCGGGCACCGGCAAGACGACGCTGAGCGCCGACGCGAGCCGGACCTTGATCGGCGATGACGAACACGGCTGGTCCGACACCGCGGTCTTCAACTTCGAGGGCGGCTGCTACGCCAAGATGATCCGTCTGTCGGCGGATGCCGAACCGGAGATCTTCGCGACGACCAAGCGCTTCGGCACGGTGCTGGAAAACGTGGTGATGGACCCGGTCACGCGTGCGCTGGACCTCGAAGACAACAGCCTGGCCGAGAACAGCCGCGGCGCGTATCCGATCGATTTCATCCCCAATGCGTCCGAAGACAATATGGGCCCGGTGCCGCGCAACATCGTCATGCTGACGGCGGATGCGTACGGCATCCTGCCGCCGATCTCGAAGCTCACGCCGGATCAGGCGATGTACCATTTCCTGTCCGGATACACGGCGCGCGTGGCCGGTACGGAGATCGGCGTGACCGAACCGGACGCGACCTTCTCGACCTGCTTCGGGGCGCCGTTCATGCCGCGGCATCCCTCGATCTACGGCAATTTGCTGAAAAGCCGGATCGCCAAGGGCGGGGTCGACTGTTGGCTGGTCAACACCGGCTGGACCGGCGGCAAGTACGGCGTCGGCAACCGCATGCCGATCAAGGCGACGCGTGCGTTGCTGAACGCGGCGCTCGACGGGTCGCTCAACGACGCCGAATTCCGCACCGATCCGAACTTCGGGTTCCAGGTGCCGGTCAGCGTT
>Ga0160428_1001876_pt1 | contig 14199 bp, 14 predicted proteins | sample SolpanmetagenomM_FD_108198 | JGI IMG/M metagenome (GOLD analysis project Ga0160428, IMG submission 108198) | Solar panel surface microbial communities from Lawrence Berkeley National Laboratory, California, USA - M | ecosystem: Engineered > Built environment > Solar panel > Unclassified ... | reverse complement strand
GATAGCGGCCACCGACCGGCTTGCGCTTGCCGAACCGTTCCTGCTCGCTGCCCGGTGGCAGCCGAATCTGCTCGACCCAGTCGTAGATCACGACGCGGTTCCTGATCCGCCATTCGCCGCCGCGCTTCTCGAACCAGTCGATGTAGCGGCATTTCATATCCCATTGCTGCAATCAGTCCGGACCGAGCTGGCGCTGGAACGCGGAGAAATACGTCTCGACCGCGGCGCCGTCGGCGCGCAGCTCGATCAGCATGTTGTGCAGTTGATGGATCCCGCGATCGATCTTTGGCAGGACGCTCATCGCCCAGTCGCAAAAGCCCTCCGCGCTGCCATTATACTTGCCGTGATCGTCCGTGCCGTCCGGCCAGTAGGCGGATCGCAGCGCGGCCTCGTCGGCCCGGTCGATGCCGCGGCAATAGCGGTACAGGCAGTCGCGAATCGCCTCGCGATCGAGCAGATGCTGCAGATCCGTCATGAAGGGTTCCTCACGCAGGGATCGCCGCGAAGCCCGCGCGGTGATGCTCGGCCGGGCCGAAGGCGATGTTGAGCATCTACTGGCGCCGCAGATGATGGCTGACGACAGTTCCTCGCTGATGCCGACCCCGCCGTGCAACTGCACCGCCTGCTGCCGGACATAGACGCCGCTTTCGCTTACCCGACGACGTTCTGCTCGTCGAAGAGCTGCCTCACACCGCCACCGGCAAATTGCTCAAGACCGTATTGCGCGCGCAATACCGGGAGCATCTCGGCGGGATCGGCTAGGCACCACCGCGGGGCCGGCGTGCTAGGGATCGAACCGAATGATCTGCCGCACCGCCCGTCCGGCATGCAGCGCATCGAACCCGGCATTGATCTCGTCCAGCCGAAGATAGCCGCTGACAAGTCTATTGACCGGCAATCGGCCGGCGCGATACAAAGCGACGTAGCGCGGGATGTCGCGTGTCGGTACGCAAGTGCCGATATAGCTGCCCTTCAGCGTACGCTCGTCGGCGACCAGAGCGACCACATCGACCGCGAGCGCCGCATCGGGCGGTGGCAGGCCAGCGGTCACAGTCGTGCCGCCACGGCGGGTCATAGCGACCGCACTCTCCAGCGCGCGGATCGATCCGGCCATTTCCAGCACGACGTCGCACCCGCCATGGGTCAACGCTCGTACCGCAGCGACGGCATCGTCGCCCGCTTTTACGACCGCGGTTGCGCCGATCACCGTGGCCAAAGCGAGCTTATCCTCCGCAAGATCGACCGCAATCACTTGTGCTGCTCCCGCGGCGACGGCACCGAGCACCGATGCCAGTCCGACGCCGCCAAGTCCCACCACCGCGACGGTCTGACCGGCCTTGACGCCTGCGGTATTGACCACGGCTCCGACGCCGGTGAGCACGGCACACCCGAACAAGGCGGCCTCGTGCAACGGCAACTCCTTGTCGACCTTTACGAGTGAGCGCCGCGAGACCACCGCATGCGTCGCGAATGCCGAGACGCCCAGATGATGGTGCACTTCGCCCGCTTCGTCATGCAGCCGCACGCCGCTGCCGAGCAGCGTTCCCGCGCCGTTCGCCGCGGCTCCGGGACCGCATAAAGCCGGTCGTCCTTCGGCACAGGGCAGGCAATGGCCGCAACTGGGCATGAAGACCATCACGACGTGATCGCCAAGAGCAAGATCGTCTGTATCCGATCCGAGTGCTTCGACGATCCCGGCCGCTTCGTGGCCCAACGCCATCGGCAATGGCCGGGGCCGATCGCCGTTAATGACGGACAGATCGGAGTGGCACAGTCCCGCCGCGACGATCCGCACCAGAACTTCGCCCTTACCCGGAAGATCGAGCTCGATCGTCTCGATCCGGAGCGGTTTGCTTTCGGCGTAGGGCAGCGACGCGCCACGCGTGCGCAGGATGGCAGCTTCGATCTTCATGGGCCTACCCTTTCCTCGTCGACCGCGACAGGCAAGCGCAAAGCGGCTGCACTTCGTCTCGGCGCGGAAGATCGCATGAGCGATAACGGGGTGCGGGGCTTCCGCGCGCGTCCGGCGGATTATACGCGGCGGTGCGCTTAGAAGGAGCGGCGATGACGAAGCCCCCACTGCGTGCGAGCCCCCATTACGTCGTATGGCGGACGATCACGACGCGCTGGAGCCACAACGATGCGTATGGCCACGCCAACGATGCCATCTTTTATCATTGGTTCGATACTGCAATGAAGGCTTGGCTGATCGACGCCGGACTGCTGCACATCGAGCAGGGCGACCCGATTGGTCTCGCCGTCGACACACGCTGTCGGTACGCCAAATCCGTTGCCTACCCCGAACCGGTCGAGATCGGGCTTGCACTTGGCCGGCTTGGCACGTCAAGCGTCTTCTACGAACTCGGGGCGTTTCGTCCCGGCGAACACGACCCGCTTGCCGAAGCCGCCTTCACACACGTCTATGTAAGCCGGGCCGAGCGACGGCCGGTCGCCTTGCCGGATGCTTGGCGCCGTGCTTTTCTGAAACTCACGCCGATGCCCGAGGTCTCTCAGCTCTCGACTAATTCCGCGACGGGCTCGAAGATCAACTCCTGATAGCCATCCGCCGCCGCTGCGCAATGCTCGCCATATTTGGCAAAGCCGCGCGTGAACATGGTTAGACCGCGAGACTTACCTTCGACGTTCGCCCCGACATACCAGGTCTGCGCTTTCGACAGCAGGCTCTTCTCCGCTAGCGCGACGACGATCTCCATCCACCGATCCTTGCCCGTTTTGGTCGGCTCGGCTGTGGCGAGGCCGTTCGCATCCATGTGCGCCATCAGCGCCATGATTCAGTCGACATTCTGTTCGTCGATCAAGATGATATTGGCGAGCGCTGCAGGCTCGTTCGCGAAGCACACCATGAACAAATTGGGGAAGCCGGCGATCATGGAGCCGAGATAGGATTCCGCGCCATACTGCCATTTCTCGCGTAGATCCTTGCCATCTCGCCCGATCACTTCGAACGCCATCAGCGCGCCGGTCAGTCCGTCATACCCAGTGGCGAAGATCAATACATCTAGCTCGACGTCCTGCAATTGGGTATTAACGACTGCCTCGGTGATCTCGAGGATCGGCTGCTCGTACAGATCGACGAGATGAACGTTCGGCTGATTGAACACCTCGTAATGGTGCGTGTCGAGGCACGGCCATTGCGCGAAAATCGGGTAGCCCTTGGGCTTCAACGCCTCGGCAGTCTTGGGGTCCTTGACGACTTCACCGATCTTTCCCCGCACGAAGTTGGCAACCTGTTCGTTGGCATCGGGATTGGTCAGCAGATCGCTGAACGTGCCAACAGACGCATGGCCGCCAAGCTTCCAGGCATCCTCCATCAACTGGTTTCGTTGGCTCGCCGGCAAGCTGTAGAAGGGCCGCGTCGATGACGGACGCACGCCGCCCAGCGCACTGAAGCGAGCCGCCGCGCGAAGCCCGGGATAGTGATCGGTGCGAAGCGCCGATTCGACCGCCCGTCGTTGCATCCTCTCGTCTCCGCCCGGTCGCGATCGGCCCTGCCGGGGCACTATCACCAATGGTGATGTACATCGACTATCCGCTCGGGCCTTGACGTCCCGCCTTAACGAAAGAAGCCGCCGGTCTTGCGACCGACGGCTTCCCCTTGGATCAAGCTGGGTGGGTTCAGGCGAACGTAACGCTCGTCGAAACCTTGCGGCGGCGCATCGCACCACCGACCAGGCCGAAGCCCATCAGCATCATTGCCCAGGTTGCCGGCTCAGGCACTGCGCCGGCATTGGCGAACTGGTTGTAGATCTGCGCGGTGGTACGCAGGTAGTTCGTACCGCGCGAGTCGACCGCGATGTTGTAGCCGATGGCATCAAACGCCGCGAGATCAAGCGCGGTGACTTCGCCGCGCTGCGCATAGCAGAACGTCGGATCCATGATGCCGATCTGCGGACCGCATGCATTGGCGCCGGTGGCATCCTTCCAGTGCGATGCCTGGTCGCCGTCACCGTTGTACGAGCCGGTGGCGAACAGCGAATTGCCGTTGAACTGCGTACGGCCGCCATCGATCGAGAAGTATGCGGGTGCACCGACGGACAGATCGAGTACCGGGCCGGTACCGGGTGCAATGTTGTTCGGATCATTGCTGTAGCGGAACATGTCCAGTGCCGAGAACAGCGACGTCTGGTTGAAGTTGAACGTGTTCCCGGTGGCTACTCCAGCGCCCCGCGGGCCCCCGAAATAATCCAGCGTGTCGACGCCGGAAACGAAGCCGAGAGCGTGACCGATTTCGTGGATTGCGACGCCGATAAAGTCGAACGTGTTCGCGCTGATGCCGTCCGTCGGGTTGAAATCAAAGTTGAAGTTGGTGCTGAACTGCACCTCACCATCCAACTGCTGCGCGTTGTCCGCAGCATAGGTGGCGGTACCGCCAATTGCCTTCACGTTGGAAGTGTTGAGGTACAACGTATTGTTGTTGGTGGCGTTGATACCGGTGGTCTGGTTGTCGTACCGCTGCGTGGCGGTGTTGATGCCGTTGTTGCCCGAGTTTGGGCCGTTGGTGATGAATGCAGCGGCGCCGTTGGTCAGCGTCGGCAGAACGATACCCGTATCGACCGCCGAATTGCTCTTCGTGGCGTTGACGCCGGCTTCCCATGCGGCAGCCGAATAGTCCATCGCCGAGCTACCGGTCGATCCGATCACGCCGGTCGGGAGTGCGGCGGAGCCGACGCCGAGGCGGATGGTGATGTTGTTGGTGAGAACCGAACCCCAATAGGCAGCGGCGATCTGGAAGCCTTGGCGGAATTGCGCCTGCTGCTGCGTCGTACCGGCGAAGCCCTGGTCGACGAGAACGATCGTAGCGGCATTCGCGCCACCGGTGCCTGCCAGCGAAACCATCGCTGCGCTTCCGCACAAAAGAGCCTTGAACTTCGTCATGGTAGTCCCCTTCGATTTATCGTTATGCGACCGTAGCCGCTCGGTTGTCTCAACCCGATATGATCCTTGCATGGACTATGCCAGTGGCGGATTCCCGCGGAAAAACTGTTTGCAAGAGAGGGGTTTAAGCCGATCTGTAAGAAGTTCTTACAGCGGTCTGAAAAAGTTCCATGTTACATGCGCTCTTCCGCGCCAATCATTCAAATGCCGACCTGAAGCCATCCGCGTGACGAGGGCGTCATTGACGAAGTTGCCGCTTCGTATGGTCTCAGTTGCCGTCGCGCGCGCGCTGCCAAACGAGAGCAGGACTTTGGCGGGAACCATCAGCCGGACCGCACGCAGGACAAATCGAACGTCGTAAGTGTGGTAACGAAGGCCCGGCGGGGGTTGAGGTCGGTCCGCCGGGTGACAGACAAAGAAAAAGCCGCCGGTCCTTCGACCGGCGGCTCTCCTGTCTTGGTCGGATCAAGCGATCAGGCGAAAGACGTCTTCGTGCTGCGGCGACGATACCGTGCCGATGCACCCATCATGCCGAAGCCGAGGATCATCATGCCCCAGGTTGCCGTTTCCGGAACCGCGCCTGCTGCAGGCGTACGAGCGATCGTCAGGTTGTCGACGGTCGGCCACAGGGTGCCGCCGGCCGGCTGCACTGCCGAGATCGTCAACGAGCTCAGGCCACCGGTCGAAACGAAGCCGAGGAAGCTCGAAGTCGTAGCATTGGTGATCGTCTGCGTGCTGGTTCCCGTTGCGTCGACAGCCGTCAGCGTGACGCTGCCTGCCGCAAAGGCACCGGCAATGTCGCTACCGAAGAAGTTACCACCAATGGCGTTTGCGCCACCCGTGAAATTCGCGAACGTGATCGACGACAACGCCTGATTGGTCGACAGCCAAGGGTTGGCGGTCGTGCCTGCGCCGTAGAGCAGCCCGTCGCCGCTTGCCGTTGCGCTATAGGTGTACGTACCTGCGCTGCGGGTGATCGGGCTCTGGGTCGAGCCGTTGATGTTGAAGCCGGTGTAGGTGTCAACACCCGGTGCCGTCACTGCAGCAAGAAAAGCAGCCTGGCTGGTGTAGACGACGAAGGTCGCGTTGGCAGCGGTGGTGCTGGCGACGAGAGCGGCACCGGCGAGAAGAAGATGAGCAAGACGCATGTGAAATCCCCTGATGATCGTAAAATGAAAGATGCTGTAGTTCTTAACGACCTGGCAATGTTTCTGCATACATCGTGCCGTTCCCGGATTTCTGCCGTTCTGGCATTGCTGCGCAACCGACCTGTAAGCGATAGCGACAGTTTTCTAAGGACTTGCGGCAATATGTTCGCCGATCGACGGCGAATGACTACGACTTGGGCAGATGCCGCTTGTCGAGCTTTCGCGCGAGCGTCCGGCGGTGCATGCCGAGCCGGCGCGCGGCTTCCGAGACGTTGAAGTCCACTTCCGCCAGCACGTGGTGGATATGTTCCCACTCCAGCGTCTTGATCGAGGTCGGCCGGATAGCGAGGCCGGCATCCACATCGCCTTCGACGCGACCGAACGCGCGTTCGATATCGTCGCTGTCCGAAGGTTTCGTCAGATAGTTCGTCGCCCCGAGCTTGATCGCCTCGACCGCCGTCGAGATGCTGGCAAAACCGGTGAGCACGACGATGCGCATCGCGGAGTCATGCGCGTGAAGCAGTTGCACGCAGGTCAGACCGGAGGCGCCGCCGAGCCGCAAGTCGACCACGGCGAATTCGGGCGCGAAGGTTTCCAGTAGCGCAGACAGATCCGCCGCGTCCTGCAACGACCGGACGTCGTATCCGCGGCGTTCGAACGAACGCGACAAGGTTCGCGCGAAGCCGGCGTCGTCCTCGATAATCAGCAGGCGGCGTGGCTGAGTCATGCCGCGGGCTCCAGTGCCAACGCGTCCAGCGGGAGCGACAAGGTCACTTCCGCACCCCGACCCGAAAGATTGCGCACGCTGACCGATCCGCCAAGCGTCCGCATGACGTTGACCGCGAGGAATAGCCCGAGCCCCGCTCCGCGCCGGTTCTTGCTCGAGCGGTACGGCTTGCCGACGCCTTCCAGCATCTCGGCAGGGAAGCCGCGGCCGTCGTCGCGCACCGTGAGCACGAGCACGCCGTCGTCGCAGTCGGCGATCAGATCGACGCGCGTCGCGCCGGCCTCCGCGGCATTGTCCAGCACGTTGGTGAGGATCTGCGCCAAAGTCCGATCCGCCGCGATCACCGTGTCGCCGCCCAACCGATCCGCCACCGACAACAGACCGGGGTGTTGTGCGCACCACTGTTCGGCGACGGACAGGACGAAGGTTCGCAACGTCATGCGTTCGAGATTTTCGCTGCGCGCCTCACCCGAGGCATAGAGGATGCCGCCGACGATCTCCTTGCAGCGCGCCACCGCCGCCTGCATTTCGCCAATTTCTTCGGAAACAATCGGGTCGGCGGCAAGCGCCGGCTGCTTGCGCCAATCACCGAGGATGACCGACAGCGACGACAAAGGCGTACCGAGTTCGTGCGCCGCGCCCGATGCGAGCAGGCCCATCCGCACGATATGATCCTCTTCCGCCGCGCGCTGGCGCATCTCGGCGAGGCTGGCATCGCGATGGCGCAGGTTGCGGCCGATGCGGGTGACGAAGAAAACAAGCAGCACGGCTGCCAGCACGAAATTGATCCAGCTCGCGAAGATGTGCACTGGCGACAGGCTGCTGGCGAACCCCTCCGGCAGGACAAGTTCGCGGTGGTATAAAGCGAGCAGCCCGAACGCGACGCTGTGCAAGACGACAAGCGCCCAGCTGGACCATGCCTCCAGCAGGACGGCGCCGATCACGACTTGCAACAGCCCGATCGGCGCGAAAGGGTTGGTCGCTCCGCCGCTCATATAGAGCTGTGCGGTGAGCGCAGCGAAGTCGACCAGCAAGGCGACGAACAATTCCCAATTCGCCACCTCGCGACCTCGCGCCAGCACGACCAACGTGACGACGTTCAGCGCTGCAAGGCCGGTCGCGACAGCGATCATCGGCAGAACGGGAAGACTGACGCGCATTCCGAAGTGCACGATCAGGATCGTGGCCAATTGCCCGGCCACAGCGATCCAGCGTAGATGCGTCAGCACGAGCATGTTGCGTGTACCGGTCTGGTCGGCACCCGGCGCGGCGACGATCATGTTCGACAGTATACGCAGGTCGGCCATCGGGTCGTTCTAGGCCCGCCCGCGCCCGAGCGCCATCCACAGGCTGACGCCGGCCAGCATCGCCGCCATGGCGAACCACGTCAGCGCATATTGCAAATGGTTGTTCGCGAAGGCGATTACGGTAAGCCCGCCGCGCGGCCAGCCGGGTTCGGAGACGCTGTCGGCATCGACGAAGTACGGCGCGACGCTCCCCAGTCCGTGACGGGCTGCGATTGCGGAGACGTCGCGCGAATACCAGCGATTGCCGGCTACATCATTGCTGCGCAGGAAGCCGCCACCGGGCTCGCTTATACGCAACAGCCCCGTGACGGTGACGGGAACGGACGATAGTGGTGGACGCGCCTTGTGGTCGGGTGGGACGAAGCCGCGGTTGACCAATACGGTAAAGCCACGATCCGTGACCAGTGGCGTGAGCACCCAATAGCCGCTGCCCAGGTTCGTCACCGCCTGCACCAGCGTCTCCCGGTCATGCCGGTAGCTACCGTGCAATGCGACGCGCGTATAGGCGGCGTCGCGACCGATCCTTGGCCAGCCGGCCGGTCCCGGAGCCGCGACCGGCGCAGCGGACAGGCGATGTTCGACCTGGGCGATCAGCGACAATTTCCACGTCCGGCGTTCGAGCTGCCAAAAGCCGAGCGCAACCAGCCCGGCGATCGCCAGCAGCGCCAGCCCCGCCAGGACGACGCGTCTCACATCCCGCTCGCGTCGCCCGACACCGTTCCCATTCCGGGCATCATGTTCAGGTTCATATGATGCATCACCCACAAGGATCCGATCAGTCCGATTGCGACCAGAACGACGGTGAAGATCAACGCCATCATGTTCCAGCCGCCCTCGGAGCGCGTGTTCATATGCAGGAAATAGATCATGTGGACGATAACCTGGACAAGCGCAAAGCCCATGATGACCAAGGCGGTCGTCTGCTTGTCGCCCAACGCGCCGCCCATGACGAGCCAGAACGGGACCGCCGTCAGCACGACGGAAAGGGCGAAGCCGATCAGATACGAGCGGCGCGTGCCGTGGCCGGGCGCGTCGTGACTGTCGTGCGCGTCGTTCGGTGCTTGGGTATCGGCGCTCATCTGAGGACTCCGAGCAGGTAGACGAAGGTGAAGACGCCGATCCAGATGACGTCGAGGAAGTGCCAGAACAGCGACAGGCACATCAGTCGGCGCTTGTTCGCCGCGGTCAGGCCGAACCGTCCGACCTGCGCCATCAGCGTGACCAGCCAGACGATGCCGAGCGAGACGTGCAGCCCGTGTGTGCCGACCAGCGTGAAGAAGGACGACAAAAAGGCACTGCGCTGAGGTGTCGCACCTTCGTGGATCAACGCGCTGAATTCGTACAATTCTATGCCGATAAAGCACAGTCCGAACAGCCCGGTGATCGCGAGCCATAGCAGCGTTCCGGTCTTCCGTTCCTCCTCCATCGCGAGCATCGCGAAGCCGTAGGTGATCGACGACAGCAGCAGCATCGTCGTGTTCACCGCGACCAGGGGCAGTTCGAAGATCTCCGCCGGGGTCGGCCCGCCGGCGTAGCTGCCGCCGAACACGCCGTAGCAGGCGAACAGCATCGCGAAGATGAGGCAGTCGCTCATCAGGTAGATCCAGAAGCCGAGCATCGTGCTGCCCCCGGCTTCGTGATCGTGTTCGTCCGCGAGATAGAAGACGTCGCGGTCGTGCGTGGTGTGTGCGTTGGCCATCGCTCAGCGCTCCAGTGCCGCGAGACTGCGGCTGCGCGCATCCTCGGCCGTGGCGATCTCTTCCATCGGGATGTGGAACTCGCGGTCGTAGTTGAAGCTGTGGTGGATCGCGGTCGCGACGATCGCGACCAGGCTGAGCGCCGCGAGCCACCAGACGTACCAGATCAAGGCCACGCCGCAGACCGCGCTGAGCCCTGCGAGGAACAGGCCCGCGGGCGTGTTGCGTGGCATCAGGATCGACCGGAAGCCTTTGACGGGACGTTCGAAATTGCGGCTCTTCATGTCGTACCAGGCATCGAGATCGTGGATCACCGGAGTGAAGGCGAAATTATAGGCCGGCGGCGGCGAGGACGTCGCCCATTCCAGCGTACGCCCGCCCCACGGATCACCGGTCGTGTCGCGCAGGCGATCGGTGTTGCGGTCGCGGATGCTGACATAGAACATGATCAGCTGCGACAGGATGCCGAGTGCGACGAGGAAGGCACCGAACGCCGCGATCAGGAACCAGATCTGGAGCGACGGATCGTCGAAGTGACGCAAGCGACGCGTGACGCCCATCAGCCCGAGCACATAGAGCGGGGTGAAGGCGAACCAGTATCCGGCGACCCAGAACCAGAAGGCGAGCTTGCCCCAGAATTCGTCGAGCTTGAAGCCGAACGCCTTGGGGAACCAGTAGGTGATCCCGGCGAACATGCCGAACACCACGCCGCCGATGATCACGTTGTGGAAATGCGCGACGAGGAACAGCGAGTTGTGCAGCACGAAATCGGCCGGCGGCACGGCGAGCAGCACGCCGGTCATCCCGCCGACCGTGAAGGTCAGCATGAACGCGACGGTCCACATCATCGGCAGTTCGAAGCGGACGCGGCCGTGATACATCGTGAACAGCCAGTTGAAGATCTTCGCGCCCGTCGGGATCGAGATGATCATCGTCGTGATGCCGAAGAAGCTGTTGACGCTGGCGCCCGACCCCATCGTGAAGAAGTGGTGCAGCCAGACGAGATAGGACAGGATCGTGATGACGACCGTGGCATAGACCATCGACGTATAGCCGAAGAGCCGCTTGTCGCTGAAGGTCGAGGTGACTTCGCTGAACACGCCGAACGCCGGCAGGATCAGGATGTAGACCTCCGGATGGCCCCAGATCCAGATCATGTTGACGTACATCATGGGGTTGCCGCCCATGGTGTTGGTGAAGAAGTGGGTGCCGAGATAGCGGTCCGCGCCGAGCAACGCGAGCACGGCGGTCAGCACCGGGAAAGCGGCGACGATCAGGATGTTGGTGCACAGCGCGGTCCAGGTGAAGACCGGCATCTTCATCATCGTCATGCCGGGCGCGCGCATCTTGACGATCGTCGCGACCAGATTGATCCCGGACAGCAATGTCCCGACCCCGGCGATCTGCAACGCCCAGATATAGTAATCGACACCGACACTGGGCGAGTAATCGATCCCCGACAGCGGCGCCATCGCGAGCCAGCCGGTGCTGGCGAATTCGCCGACGAACAGGCTCATCATGACGATCGCGGCGCCCATCGCCGTCATCCAGAAGCTGAAATTGTTGAGGAACGGGAAGGACACGTCGCGCGCGCCGATCTGCAGCGGGACGACGAAGTTCATCAGCCCGGTGACGAACGGCATCGCGACGAAGAAGATCATGATCACGCCGTGCGCGGTGAACACCTGGTCGTAATGATGCGCGGGAAGATATCCGTCGTTCGCCCCGAACGCCATCGCCTGTTGCAGCCGCATCATGATCGCATCGGAAAAGCCGCGCAGCAGCATGACGAGGCCGAGGATCATGTACATCACGCCGATCCGCTTGTGATCGACGCTGGTGAACCATTCGCTCCAGAGATACCCCCAGACACGGTAATAGGTCAGCACCGCGACCAGCGCCGCACCGCCGAGTGCGACCGCGCAGAACGTCGCCACGACGATCGGCTCGTGCAGCGGCAGGGCATCGAGCGTGAAGCGCCCGAACAGGATCTTGAGAAGCTCAGGGGACATGATCTGGCCTTAACGCTGCACAGGCTTGGTGGATTGCGGATCGATCGGCGTGCCGGGGGGCGAAGGCGGTCGTGGCGACTTGCCGAGATCCTCGGAATCGCGCAGCAACGCGCCCTCTTTCTCGCCCGGTTTGCGATTGCCGGTATTGTTGGTCGGCGCAGGCAGGGCATGCCCCATCGTGCCGCCCATCTTGCCCTTCATGTCGTGCTGCATCGTCTCGCTCATGCACTGCATGCCGGGTTCGACGCACATTTCGACGATCCGATCGAACAGGCCGGGCTGGACCGAGGACCAGCGCCGGGCCGGGACGTTCTCGCTCGGGCGGACGACGGCACGATAGGCCTTGGCATCGAGCAGCCCGCCACCGGTGCGCGTCCCGGCCGCCCAGCGCGCGAAGCCGGCATCGTCGACGCCCGCGACGGAGAAGCGCATGCCCGAGAAACCGGCACCGCTGTAATTGGCCGAAAAGCCTTCGAACTTGCCCGTACGGTTCAGCACCGCGTGAAGCTTCGTCTCCATCCCCGGCATCGCGTAGATCTGTCCGGCAAGCGCCGGGATGTAGAAGGAATTCATCACCGAACTGGCGGAAATGCGGAACCGCACTTCGCGGTTGATCGGCAGGACGAGCTGATTGACCGTCGCAACGCCCTGTTCGGGATAGATGAACAGCCACTTCCAATCGAGCGCGACGACCTGCACCACCAGCGGCTTGTCCGCGGCACCGACCGCCTTGCCCGGCGCGATCCGGCTGAGCCGGCGATACGGGTCCAGCGTGTGCGTGCTGATCCAGGTGATCGCCCCGAGCGCGATGATGATCAGCAGCGGCGCCGCCCAGATGATCAGTTCGAGCCCGGTGGAATGATCCCAGTCGGGACGATGCTCGACCGCGCGGTTGGACGCGCGGTAGCGCCACGCGAACAGCGCCGTCAGCACCATCACCGGGATGATGATCAGCAGCATCAACCCGGTGGAGATCATCAGGATGTCCGCCTGCTGGGTGGCGACATCGCCGGCCGGCTCCAGCACCTGCATTCCGCAACCGCCGAGCGCGAGGAAAACAAGCGGCGAAAGGCGGGCGACGTGGTCGCGCAGACGCGGCGTGTGATAGGGATGCGAAACCATGAGCGGGCCCTACGCCTGCCGTGGGGACCGCACGATTGGACAATTTGTCCTATGCCGCATCGCACCAAAATGCGGCTATGGACGCTTGACCGAACCCCGACGCCAGATGATCCGCGCATGTTGCGTGGCCATTTGCGTCAAGCAAGCAGAGCAGCCGCATGGCCCAAGACCTGTCCTCGACCGCGCTGGAACGCGATGCCCGTATCGTCAATTCGGGCACCGACCACGACGTGCATCCCGGCGAGATCGCGATCGGGGTGATCATCGGCCGGACGTCGGAATTCTTCGACTTCTTTGTCTATGCCATCGCGTCGGTGCTGGTCTTCCCGCAGATCGTCTTCCCGCATCTCGATCGCCTCACCGGTACGCTCTGGTCATTCGCGATCTTCGCGCTGGCGTTCGTCGCGCGGCCGTTCGGCACGCTGATCTTCATGGCGGTGGATCGCAATTACGGCCGCGGCATCAAGCTGACGATCGCATTGTTCCTGCTCGGTTCCTCGACCGTCGCGGTCGCGTTCCTGCCCGGATATGCGCAGGTCGGCGCTCTTTCGGCGGGGATCCTGTGCGTCCTGCGGATCGGCCAGGGCATCGCGCTCGGCGGCGCGTGGGACGGTCTGGCGTCGCTGCTCGCGCTGAACGCGCCGGAAAAGCATCGCGGCTGGTATGCGATGATCCCGCAGCTTGGTGCTCCTTTGGGCCTGATCGTCGCGAGCGGGCTGTTCGCCTATTTCCTTTCCAACCTGTCGACCGCGGATTTTCTCGACTGGGGCTGGCGCTATCCGTTCTTCGTCGCCTTCGCGCTCAACGTCGTCGCCTTGTTCGCCCGGCTGCGCATGGTCGTCGCACCGGAATACGACACCCTGTTCCGCAACAAGGAGTTGCAGCCATCGCGGGTGACCGCGACGATCCGGTCGAACGGCTGGAAGATCGTCGTCGGCGCGTTCGCGCCGCTCGCGAGCTTCGCCTTGTTCCACATGGTGACGGTGTTCCCGCTGTCCTGGGTCGTGTTGTTCACCACCGAGACGGCGCCGAAATTCCTGATCGTCGAGATCGTCGGCGCGACCGTCGGATTGATCGCGATCGTCAGTTCCGGGTTGCTGGCGGATAAATTCGGTCGCCGCTCCGTGCTCGGCGTCTCGGCTGCGGCGATCGCGGTCTATAGCGGGTTCGCGCCGCAATTGCTCGATACGGGCGAGGCCGGGGCGGCCGCGTTCATGATCATCGGATTCGCGCTGCTCGGCCTGTCGTTCGGACAATCGTCGGGCGCGGTCGCATCCAGCTTCACGACGG
>Ga0160428_1001875_pt1 | contig 14208 bp, 17 predicted proteins | sample SolpanmetagenomM_FD_108198 | JGI IMG/M metagenome (GOLD analysis project Ga0160428, IMG submission 108198) | Solar panel surface microbial communities from Lawrence Berkeley National Laboratory, California, USA - M | ecosystem: Engineered > Built environment > Solar panel > Unclassified ... | reverse complement strand
GTGAATCCCCCGAGAACATTCTTCAGCCTTCACGGGCCTCGACTTAATCTCCTGAAATGTCCCGTCTCACGAACGTGCTTGTGACGGCAGCACTATGTGCCACTCATGTTCTGGCCGTGTGCTATGATCCTTCACCAGCCTTTCCTCCCTCAGCTTCGAAAGTGCTAGCTGAGGATAAAGACTTCTGGAATGATCTAGACAATATTGTGGATCATGTTCTCGTTGGTAATCGCTACAACACTTCATCCTTCTCCATTGAGGTCACAACATCTGAGCGGACGCTGTGGTCACACTATCATACAGCTAGCGCTTTGAATGAGTCTATTGGCGTGCGCGAAGTTGATGGAGATAGTCGATTCCGAATTGCTAGTGTGACAAAGACGTTTACTGTGCTTGCTCTGTTGCATCAAGTAGATGCTGGTAAACTTCGTCTGGATGATTCTGTCAAGGAATATATCGAGGAGTTTCAGGGACCTCATGCTGGAACTTTACCGTGGAAAGACATTACTTTGAGGTCTCTAGCCAGTCAATTAAGTGGCATACCACGAGAACGTATGTATATATATGTAGTACTGCAAACGTGACATCAGCTGAATGATCCTGCCCAGTCTCTTTATCGGAAGTAGGTCTGGAAGATCCAGCAAAATATGGTCTGCCTATGAAGTCTCGCCCAAAAGACCTGCCGCAATGTGATACATACACACCTGGATTTCCCAAGAACATCACTCCTTGTACTCGGAAAGGTATGTTGTCCATACTCTGTTGTACCTATTTGCCATTGCTCACTCTCCACAGATCTCATGGATAGACTAGCCTCAACACCACCTGTCTTTGCTCCAAACCAAAAATCAACATATTCCAACGTCGCCTTTGAGCTTCTCGGCCTCGTTCTCGAAAATGTCACTGGCATATCATACGACAAATTAATCCATCAAACAATACTCGACCCAATCGGTATGACAAACACTTCCACAACCACACCAAGTCACACCGTAATGGCCATCCCTGCATTGGACAACTGGTGGTCAAATGACCTAGGAGTTCAATTACCAACTGGAGGCATCTACTCCAGCTCATCAGACCTATCACGTTACCTCCGCTACATCTTGTCACATTACAACTCACTCGCTGGAATAAATTGGTTTGGCGGTGTGTCGTGGAGTGGCAGCGAGTCCTCCTTCTATGGAATTCCCTGGGAAATCTTTCGCACCAGCAAGATTCTTAGTCCTATTAGTAAACCAACTACGTTCATTACAAAGGGAGGCAGTCTACCTGGTTATTATAGCCATATCATTATGCTGCCGGACTACGATCTTGGTGTTACCATTCTTGTTGCGGGCCAACAAGCATTACTAGCTGAATTGCGAGAGGAGGTGACGGTCCCGATTGTGCGAGCTGTTGATGCTGCTATTGCCAAGGATATTGACAAGAGATACTCGGGATCATATGGTATGTTCAGACGTGCGTTTCCGGAGAAAAAGAAACTATTCACCCACTTCCATCCTATCCTACCCGCCACTCTCCACGGATTCCAGTTTTAGCTATGCACCTACTTTCTTGTCTTGCTTACTCTCTCACCATCGCGCAAGACCCCTACAACTCATCAGCTTTCCCCCACTAACACCCTTCCCTGAAAGTCCCCCACAACACCACCCTAAACACAACACTGTCCCTCACCGCCTCCCCCACAACCGGTCTAACACTAACCACCTTCATCTCAAACTCAACGGACGTCCTCACCACAATCTTCCACGACCTCCTCCAAGACCCCAACCGTTCCTCTCTCCCTCGCTCAGCATGGCGCGCCCAGCTCGTGCCAACCCTCTTGTACAAAAACCAAAGTACGCTGAGTGGTGGGATATGGCGGGTTGTGCCTGTGCGTAATCGCTGTGCTGGTGCTAGTGATGCTGAGGATGGCGAGGTCGACGAAATGCATGGTGAGGATGAGGACAGGATACGAGAAGAACTAATGAAACATGTCCATCTAGAAGAAGAAGGCAGAGCTCGCTGTCAGATTGAGAAATGTACCAAACTCTTCAAGAACTTGGGTTTCTGGCGGAGACATGTGGATGTTAGACATGAGGCGTGGTTTGAGCGTTTGAGGGAGGAGGGAGGGGTACGTTTCGATCTTTTCTACTTACGTTTTTTTTTCTCTCGTTGGGGCTTGTACTAATTGAGTTTTGTATAGTCTACTACAAGAACTCAACGCCTTATCACCCCGGCTTCTACCACATCCACATCCACATACACTAGCCAGCTCGAAAACGAAAGCAATATATGGACTGCTGACTGCATGACTGATGTTGACAATGTCATGTATGTGGGAACACCGGTGAATGAAGTTGTCTTCTACTTTGATGATGGAGGAGTTGTCAAGAGTATTGAATTGAGCGCTTTCGGTATTACTCTGGTGCCTCAGGAAGAGAGGAAGGTGGATGTGAATGTGAATGTGGATGTGGACGGGGTTATTGGTCCTGACGTTGGGCGTGCGCCGGGGCAGGGACAGGTCGTGCTTGATTGATTGAATGAATGAATGATTGATTGATTGAGTGTGGTGGCAGCAGGTAAGATAGTGGCTGATATATGTATCTACCACACCAGACATTCGGAGTGTATCAGTAGGTAGTCAAACTCTACAACGTTCACGACTATCACTGTTACTCTTTTCACTTTAACATATAACACTGAACTCTTCTCCATTTATCATCTCTTTCTCTTTCTTTAACCTTCGACCAGCCGAAAGGACGATTGCGATACTAAAAGGCTAAGAGCAATCATAATCACAATCAACGAACGATAGAGCTTCATGCCTTGTTTCGATTTTGCTTTCCTCTCATCTGAGTGGGCCCCGTCGGTCGATTATGAAGATTACGAGGGTATCACACATCTTGAGACACAGCATCACAGCATCAAATCGAAGCATATCATGAAGTAAGTAAAGGAAGCAAAGCAAAGCAAGGGAAGAAGGAAAGAAAAGGAACAGAATAAAATAAAATAAGATAATTAACTGAGCCATAAATATTAGATTCTATGCGTTCCTGTCGGTCTAGAGATATATAGCGTATGTAAAGAGAAAAGCAAAATACTCAAAATACTCAAGTCGTAAGATGGTCGTTATTTCTGATCTCATCCCAAATGTGAGGTCTCATATCGCAAACATCTCTTCTGGCTTATGGCCGGCGGCGGCAGGGGTGGGTGGGTGGGCGGAAGGGCTGATTTCGAGCGTGAACATAGCGAAACGAAGCGTCTGTCTCATTTTGCCACCCAGCTCAATCATCCATAACACCTCCACCACTACCATGTCGAATCTCCATATCATCATCCTCAACATGCTCATGCTCATCCACAACCGCCTCACCAATCCCAGCACCATCAAATTCACCAACAACATGTGGAGCAATACCAGCAAGCAAAGCCTGCGTCTCACTACCTTCCATCACATCTTCTCCTTCCTCCTGCTCCTCATCCCTCCTCACCTGCCGCTGCAACCTCGACTTCGGTCTCTTCATCCCACCACCCCAACCTGTTCCCGTCCCTGGCCGACTCGTCGTAAATCCACTCCGATACCCACTCATTCCCCCTCCCTCCCCCAACAGCGGAATATTCGAATAACTCGGCTTCCACCCACGCATCCAGCCATCAACCTCTTTCCAACTCCATCTATATCCGCCTACACCACCAATCTCGTCCGAAATGGGTACCGGATGGCCCACGACCAGGACGGGTTCAGCACGGTCTTCCACCCTTTTACGACTACGACTTCTGGAAACGTCGCGATGTGTATGAGTTGGTTCCGAGCGTAGAGACGTCGGTTTACTTTCTGCACCTGCAGCGGCTGTTGTCGTTGCTGCTTTAAGAAGTGCAGTGGTAGGCGTAGTAGCGCCATCACGACTACTAACGAGCGTGCGTTCCGAATCAAGGCGTGTGCTTACTATACTTGCTTTTGCAGCCGCGCCATATCGCCCATCATCTTGTTCCTCCTCGCTCAATAACAACACAGCCTCTCTCTCCTCACGTCCAAACCACCAAAACTGCCCCGCAACAGCCGCATCAAGCATAAGCACGCCCGCCGCCCCAAGAAAAAACGGCGCCGCATTCTTGATCCACGCGATCCTGTCACTGCCTTCATGCCCGACCCACCCGTTGCACCCATGTGCGGGATAGTCGGACCAGAAAAGTGGGTTGGCGAGCATACTGGCGGAGTAGAAGAGATTACCGAAGAAGGCGGCGATGAAGAGGGAGATGCTTAGACCGGCTGTTGAGCGACGAGAGTGGTTTTTGAGGAGTTGGGGGAGGCGGGAGAGGAGGTAGAGGGCTGTTGAGGTCCAGGAGAGGAGGGGGCCGAGTGTTGCTTTTAGGCTGTGTAGAGAGGTGGTAGAAGAACTGATGTGACGAGTTGTGGTGGTGAGAGTTGAGGTTGGGATGTTGGAGGGTGATGATGGCAAGGGAGAGGCTGATGTGGCGAGGACGAGGACGAGTGTGGTTAGAAATAAGACTGTGCGTGGCGAGGGTGAAGGGAGGTCGTCTTTTCTGGGCTTAAGACGGTAGAGAGCCTTGCGTTTCTTGTTGCGGTCGCACGGCGTGGCCATAACGCTGGTGCCGGGCGTGGCGTCCTCGAGTCTTGTGACGTTGGTGACTACGGATTGAAAGGAGCCGTAGTTTGGTATCGCAAAGATACCTTCTCTCGGCCTATGGCGAGGGATCTCTTTCGGCTTACTCGGCGACGAATCTCTGACCGTGCTAGATCGCTTCGAAGTGTTATCCATATACACCTCTTCCATATCGCCCTGAAACCGTTGTCGAAATAACAACGCCGGTTCAGAAGCAGCACGAGATTGTGCCCCGTGGCTACTATGCACCAGAGTGCTCGAACTATCATTATCGAAATGATTGCCCAGTCCTGTTCCTTTTTGCCTCCACAGCATGCGCACAGGCCGCCCGTGTTTCAGCTTTTCGTACCAGATCCATTGTGCCACTAGCATGAAATCAACAAAGGTATAGTACCCTCCAATGATAATCTGCCATGTTGCTTGTTGCGTCAAGATTGCTCCTGACAGATTGCTGACATCACCGGCGCACCATTCAATTAGGAAGAAGATGCTGAGCCCCGACGTCGATTTGATGTGGTAGTTCTTGTATAGTTGGGGTAGCTGCGCGAACAGCCAGGAAATACAAGATAGAGTGCCCAGGAGGACGGAGAGAAAGGCTAGTGGCGTGGGTATACAGGTGCCGGTGGCGATGGAGATGTAGTGCAGGAATTCGTAGGTAGGGGTGCAATGTGGTGGGAGGGAGGAGGAGGGTGTTGGGGCGAAGATGTGCTTGTTATCGGTCCATGCTGGTGTGGTGTTGTTCATGATATGCTGGGCAGATAAAGGCTGATGGCGCCTGTAGAATGCTCGTCTAGGACGAGTGTGCTTCTAGTAAGAAGTGGGATGTTTTTTGCTATACTTCGTATATCTGATTGCTGACGTCGCTGTCGCAGTTTCGGCGACGAGGTAAATAATTGTCCGAAGACCCGTATGAGGCGACGATTGCTAGGAACGACCGAGTTGATGTTGATGTAGAGATAGATTGTCGGCGATGTAGATGGTGATATTGATGAGACAGAGTGTTGGAATAGAATGGATGCGGCAGATAGATGAACAGACGGCTTCTTGCTGCTTATCTGTTCGAGTATTATCGTCTCATGTGTTGTATGCAAGATAAGGCGAAAACCCCACAACAACCTTAACTTAATAAAGGCGATGCTTCGGGAGGATGTCCTCCGAGAGAGAGAATGATACAACCAGATGTAAAGTCTTCAATATAAATCGCATCACGTATAATCGATAGTTCAAAATGTAACTAATGATTTACTATTTCTGGTGGTTACCTTCACCTCCACGTATACTGCGATGTCAATGGAGGTGTAGTGGTCTGAAGGTGAAATCCATGCCACATTCCCATGGCCTTGGCATTAAGAGATCCCACGTACTCAACCTAATCCAAAGGGTTGAGAAGTTGTGAAGAGTGCTGGAGGGACTTTTCAAGTCGAACTCGGTAGCTATGTTACAAGTCTCCAAAAGGTCGATGTGGGATCTATGTTGAAAGTTGGTCTTACGAATGAGGCTCAGGGTGAGAGCATGGTCAATTCAGGGAATACCCTCACCGGGTATATGAAGGACAGATGATGCAGGAGATTATAATTATCACTATGCACTTACTACTACTACTCCAGTGCTACTATGATACAGTATTGTCTCTTTCCAATAGGATATCCAGCCACACTACCACTACTTTACACCTTCCCGAATGCACCTATGCTTCAGACTTCATCGAACGAGTCATCGTTGTCCACAGTATCGTACACAAGCTCCTTTTTCTCATATGGTGGCCTGTCATATCCAATGTCAGTTTCCGACTGGATTAATTCCCAGGGAAATGCAAACCCACCAAGAGAAAACAAACAACTCCAAACTCTTGCCAGAAACATTGAAAAGGTAATGCACACCTACATCAAAAAGTTCTTGGCTCCAACAATGGCTGCTGTTCCGACAGTGTAAAACCACAACAAGGTGCTCCAGCTTCCCGACTGTCCAACAGATAACGCAATGAGATCGTACACCAAGCAGGCGCCAATGATCCAGTCAGAAGCAAGGGCGCCAAGACCGAAGCCAACACCGGTCAAGATCTTGACGAGACCACCTGGGTTGGAGTAGTCACCAACGTAAAATGCTGCAGAGGTGTTGTGGAGGAGATCGAGGACACCAATACCAGCAAAGGTCTGGTAATCAATGTTAGTGATTTTCATCCATTATTCTGCTCTATTTGACGTACCTTTGCAACAACGTGGGTGAGCCATGAGGAAGTAGAGTTTGTGTTCATCTTTCCGAGTCTGAACATGCAGTAGTAGAGTTGAGAAAGAGTGTTGATTGTGACGAATATGTTGGAAATATCGAGACGGTTGGAGTTCCAGAAGAACAACCAGGCTGTAGGATCACAATGTCAGAACGTATACTTGGTGGCTTTTGAGTTTTGGTTTGATAACTTACTGCCAATACAAAAGTTACCGAGAGCGTAGAAGGGGACAAAGTCAACAATCTGGTCAAGCTCGCTCTTCTCCTTGGGGTTGGTGGGCTTCAGCTTCCAGAGTCTGTATAGCCAGTAACATTGGAAGGCTTGCTGAGGAGTGAAGAAAGCACCAATGAAGCTGGAAATGAGGTAATTAGACTTATGTTTTCGACATGATTACAGGCTAGAGAAGGAACATACAAGGGGTTGGGACTGAAGAATGACAAGTTTGCGTCGTGAATCTCCTTCATGTTAGGTGAAGAGAGACCACCATAGGTTTGACAAGCGAAGTCGTAGAGGAAACTGGCTGGAGCGATCCATTTCGCAGTTTCGTAGGAAAGACCAATGTAAGCCATTGTGTTAAGAGGTTGTTGTTGGAAGTTGAAGTTAGTGAGATGTGTGTAGATGAGGAGGTGGTATTGTGCTGTATGAAGAGGAAGACAAGTGGGTAGGTAGAGTACGAAGTAGAGAAGCTCTCAAAGTGATGCGGTCATAGCGATCCCCCACATCAAGCCACATTCCGAACCAAGATCTCTTATTACCGATTATCTCCTATTTCCATCCTAAATGCGACACGTTTCTTGTACCCCTCTGTTGCCTTGACCTCAATTCCAGACTGCAGTTCGAGTCAAAAACGACTTCTGAATGGTCAGTTTAGTCAGCAGTATGCTGAGACTAAACCAGAAATGGTGTCAAAGCCACTTCGAGGCCATTGAAGATCATGGAATAGTCATCATATTGCGGTTCTTATCGGTAGCGGGGTCTAGGGCCTATAAAGTCTGAGCTTGTCGTCACTTCAATCAATCTTTTATCTGCCATTTCATCTCCTAATCTCCTAATCTTGCTCTGTCTTTGATAAACAACATGACCGACCAAATTCCCAAAAAATGCAAGGCTGCCGTCTTCGAGGAGGCCGGTAAAGACCTCGTCATCAAGGATGTTGATGTGCCTCAACCACAAAAGGGTGAGGTGTTGATTAAGGTGATTGCTTGTGGCGTATGTCACAGCGATTCCATGTTTGGAAAAGGCGCCTTTGGTCCTATGTTTCCTCGTATTCCTGGCCACGAAGTCATTGGTGAGGTTGTCAAGCTCGGTGATGCTGTCAACAAGTGGCAGATTGGTGACCGTGTCGGAGGACCTTGGCACGGTGGCCACGATGGTATGTATTATCGTAGAAACGTATTGGGTGGAGTAATGTTAATAAATATGATATTTCAGGCACCTGCAGGGAGTGCAACCGTGGTAAATTTCAAATGTGCAAGAATGAAGCTATCAATGGTATCTCTCGTGATGGTGGATGTAAGTTGATAGGTGCACAATGGCTTCTCTGACGTCTGCTAATATGCTGGAAATAGATGCAGAGTACTGCACCCTCCGCGCTGAGGCTGCAGTACAAATCTCCAAGGAGCTTGATCCTGTCCAAGCAGCTCCTCTGCTCTGCGCAGGTGTTACTTTGTTCAACGGGTGCGTACAACCCTGAGCTCATAAAGACAGACTAAGGTTCTCACACAGTCATATAGTATCCGAAACATGAACATCCTCGCTGGTGACATTGTGGCAGTTCAAGGTCTAGGCGGTCTGGGTCATCTCGGTCTACAGTATTCACGCAAGATGGGTTACCGCACTGTCGCGATTTCATCTTCTTCGGCCAAGAAGGAGTTCGCAACCAAGCTCGGCGCAAACGACTACATTGATACCAGTTCTGGCAAGGCTTCAGAGCAGCTTCAGAAACTTGGAGGTGCCGACTTGATCGTCGTCACTGCTCCCAACCCCGAGATTGTTGGCGACCTCGTCAATGGTCTTGCACCACAAGGAAAATTGCTCATCCTAGCACCTGTGGGCGACGTTCCTGTCAACTCTGTTGCCTTGATTATGGGCGGTAGGAGTGTACACGGTTGGCCATCTGGTCACGCATTGGATTGTCAGGAGGCTATTGAGTTTGCAGGCCATCAGAATGTGGAGTGTATGGTTGAGACCTTCTCGTTGGATCAAGCGAATGAGGCTATCAAGAAGATGGAGGAGGGTAAGATTCGTTTCAGAGCTGTCTTGGTGCTGGACGAGAAGTACAAGAAATGAAGGGCATGAAAGAAGATATGTCTAGAAGGCAGTATCAACCGAGCTAGCTATAAGATAGTGGTGCGAGGTACAAATTGCTTTTCCAAGGTTCTGAGCAGTAATTTAAGTAGATTAGAATAGCTTCCGATAATATGTTTCACAATGTGTTTCACAGAACAGCCCCTTTTTCCATACCGGAGTTAGCGGCCGTCCACTAAGGACATTTCATTTGTTTTTCGAAGACTCATATCTCGTCTCATATTGTACTACACCACCGACACTCGTTTCACAGCCACATCATCGTCGCCGCGGACGCGTGTACCAGTGTCCTTAGATATGGCAGACTCGAAAGTGCCCACATCCCAGACCAATGGTCAAACACCATCGACACCAGCAGCAGCAGCAGCAGCACCAAAGGAGCTTTCCAACGCCGAGAAGAAGAAGTTAGCCAAAGCCGAAAAAGCAGCAAAGCGAGCAGCAGCAAAAGACGGTCCAGAGTCGGGTACATCAACACCAGTGAACGGAGAGTCGGCATCGAAATGCCCGGCATCAGTATCAGCAGCACCAGCAGCAACAGCAGAAAAGGGCAAGGCACCGGCACAACAGCAGACACAAAAGGCAGGACCTTCCCAACCACAGCAGCAAAAACTAGCTCCTCCATCTCAATCCACGAAGCAAAGACGGCCGAGTGTAGCAGTAGCAGGTGTACAAGTGCGTGACCTGCCGGAACGTCTACGGCGAGGCTCCAAAAGTGGTCAGTCAACGATAGAAGTCAAGAAAGGACCGACAAAGGAAGTCAGCTTCTTCTCGCATCTCTATGGTCAGCCACGGAAGCATACAATTGAAGGCAGCGCGAAAGAAGTTCATCCAGCGATTCTCGAACTCGGTTTGCAATTGAGCAGTTATGTGATTTGCGGGAGTCAAGCACGCTGTATCGCCATGCTTCTCGCGTTGAAATGCGTAAGTTCTGTCTCACCTATGCCATATCTTCGTCGTCTCTGACTGACACTACTTAGTTCATAACATCCTACACAACACCACCATCCACATCTCTCCCTCGTCACCTCTCCTCAACAGCACTATCCCCACAACTAACGCACCTCAAACTCTCCCGCCCATTCTCCATCACTCAAGCCAACTCAATCCGCTGGCTCAAGAACCTCATCGCAACAATCGACCCATCGACCGCCGAACCCGCCGCAAAAACCCACATTCTAAAATCAATCGACACATTCATCCGTGAACGCTTCACCGTCGCGGACCGCGTCATCGCCGACTCAGCTAGCGAGCGAATAAGAGATGGTGACGTTGTCTTGACGTATGCGAAGAGTGCAGTAGTAGTCAAGACACTACTTGCAGCGAAGAAAGCCGGCAAAAAGTTCAGAGTAGTAGTCGCAGACAGTCGTCCCCTTTTCGAAGGCAAGAACCTAGCCCGCACTCTGGCAGATGCAGGAATACCAGTCACATACTGCATGACTTCCAGTCTGGCACATGTTATCAAAGATGTTACCATCTGCATACTCGGCGCTCACGCCATACTGGGTAATGGAGCAACGTATTCGCGGGTCGGGACCGCCTTAGTAGGCATGATGGCAAGAGATCGTGGATGTCCGGTGGTGGTATGCGCGGAGAGCATCAAATTCACCGAAAGAGTCGCTATGGATGCTATAGCTGGGAATGAACTTGCGCCAGAGGAAGAGCTGCTCTTCGGCGTATCTACTCATCAGCAACAAAATCAACAATATTCTGCTTTGACACCTTCTGATAACAGTAGCAATACCAACAACAACAGCAGCGCTGGCAAGTCTGGAGCACAACAAAAAGGTAATAACGCCAGCAAACTCAACCCTGATCCTAAAAGCAGCGCGGCGCCAGACTCGACAGAACCGATAAATCAGGCTGCCGTAATAGCTGGATTAATGAAAGCTTGGAGAGACAAGGAGAATCTGCAGGTGCTGCATATCATGTATGATGTGCTACCACCAGAATATGTCGACATGATTGTGACGGAACATGGATGTTTGCCGCCGGGATGTGCGCCAATCGTTGGCCGGATGAATGTTGGTGGTTAGATGTGGAGGCAACGCAGGGGAATGAGGGAGGGAGGAAGGTGGGGACAACCGCGGCAGATGCCTTCATCAATTGATCAGAGGCCAAACGTAAGACGGTCAGCAGATCACAGAATTCTCGAGCAGCACTGCCGCTTTGAGAAGGGGATGGGTTACGAAGTCGAGGGCGAGTAGATCACACTCCACGAGCTAGATTCCTATTATCATACTGATCGCTCAATCTCTCAACTCGCTCCCACCACTAATGCTACATCGTAAGTATGCATTGTTTTGAGTTCTCAACCTAGGTCTATGTTTTTATCCACAAATGGGAAGTGCATCCACCGCCTCCTCTCCGCAGCGCCTATAAGTTGTCAAGTCGTCTCAGCCATTTTCTTGGCACCTGACGGACCTTGGCATTGACACAACCTTATTGTGACTCGACGTCTGCAAACCTGCTTGCACCTAACACCTCACTGGCTCACACTTTGCTACACAATGCAGCTCTTCGGGCGAGGTTCAAGCCACCGGGACTGCATTCGATGCGTTGACAAGAGTAGACACGCCTGCACATGTAGCCGTACGTCCGTAGCTGAGGGTATGCATGCAGTCATGCTTTAGCGCGAAACTCATGTTTACCTGAAGGATCAAACTCAGCTTTGTGGACCGTCCATAGAGCCTTTAACAGGCCTTTGTTTTCGCGACTCGCCCGAATAGATCTCGCTTTCCTGTTAAACACGCATGGTGTCTGCATATCTATCATGCCGGTGGCCAGACCGTTGGATAATGCTTCTTTGCTGCAGCACTCACTTATGCACGCAGTCAGCCACATAGGCCTCTTTCGGATGACCGTCCCTCGTTAGCCGCAACTATACCTGTGAAACACAAATACACAGCCCTTTAAAGGCTATGGCGAGATCGTTATAAGACAGTTAGTGTTCTCGTACTTGGACTTGTTTTTCTGTCTCACATACATCCTTTCGCAAACCTATGTTTTTTCAGTAATGGCAGCGAACGATTTTGATAGCTCGCTTTTATTTTCCGACAGTGAAGCACCCTTTAACAAGCATCTGAGGAGGGGCACTATCCTTGCTGCTGCAGTTCTCTCAGCATTGGTATATGAAGACGAACCCCAAAGAGCATTTCGGGAATCCTCTGGCCCGAACGATGTTTACGACTCTCTGCGAGACAGCGGCCTTCTCACGGAAGTCTGGTCTGTGCGTCTGGATGCATCAAATCAAATTCCGCATCAATTCGTTGTCGGCTGGTCAGAGAAGTTCTCGTTGATTTACGTAGCTTTTCGCGGCACTGCATCGGCTCAAGATGTGAAGACAGACGTGAACATCTATCCGAGCATGGAAAGCCATGAAACTGGGATCTGGGTGCATGGAGGATTCAAAGCAATCAAAGAATGTATGCCTCAAGATTTATTGGGTAGATTTATCAAGGACAAGAGTATAGGCACAGTACTGTGCGGCCATAGTCTAGGGTAAGTTCAGAGAAGCAGACCTTGGACAACAGTATCTGACCAACTCGGCAATAGAGGAGCCATTGCGACTTTGGTCGCACTGGACTATGCTTCTGTCAATGGTAGTAGTCCCTGTAACGTGTGGGACGATGCTCGGCAGTCAAATCCTGGCGGAGCCACTTGGCTAAGTGTACTGACTTTTGGATGTCCTTCTCCATTCTTTCGACCACTGCCGGCTACATTCAACCTCTCCAGAGCTTTTCGGGCTGTGTTCTTCCATATGATCGACCCAATGGACCCAGTGCCTTTTTTATACAACAGCACTCGACTCGCATTTGGCACTCTGGCAGCATGGCTACAGTCCGCAATTGCCCAAGCTGTAGATCATGCAGCGCCAGGAACCATCTCTGGCCTCAAGTATGCGGCAGTTGCGTTGTCTCTAGCCGACAAATTGATCCCACAAGACTATTCCAGCATAATTGTTGGAAATATTATCTGGCTTGCGGCAACTCAAGAGGATCCAACTACACCTACATGGAGACTTGCAAACGCAGGAACTGGGTCCAGAAGTCTGCGGGACTACGAAGTTGCTGTAAGAGGTATTCAAAAAGCAGGGACTAGGACTATAGCTCGCCACAGCATATCTTTGTATCAGGCTTCTCTTCGAGCTCGTTACCAAAGTGCTTTACGTGCGCTCCGAACAGTCGCTGATGATCTATACCCTGTTCTAGATCCCGCGGTGCACTTCGTTGGAAACCCCCCCATGGTAGCACATCATGCTATGGCTACTGGTGAACATCTAGAGGTGTTGATCGACTTGCCTCGAAGTGTGGTTCCTTCATTCTTCATCTCCGTGCATATCAATGTAAACGGTCAGCATCAGACTGGCCGCATAGCAAGGCTGAACGTATTCGATAGCCAGGTAAATCCTACATACCCGAAGAATGGTTTAGATCTGCAGAACCTTGCCTAACACTTTTAGGGTTCTGCCACGTCCGGCCTCAAAGTCAGCTTTGAGTTGGGCGTCGCTTCCGAAGAACAATGGCGCACGTGGATCAATAGTGTCCACGATCAAGGCATCTTTATCCTAGATTTGTTCCAGAATCTTCACCAAGTTCGTATTCGGAACATCGAGTTTTTGAATCTACACAGCATTCGGTTCGCTGCAACAATGCCGTTCATTCGCATCGCTATGTTACGAGCAGTGGTTGCTCAGATTGGCGAACTGGAGTCGAATCCGCTAAGTAGCCCAGATACGATCTGCAGAGGCGCAGAGAACATATGCAACGTCATTGACGTTATGGCGGATCGAGCGTCTCCTGAAATCTTTGCTCTCAATGTTGGCAACGTGCTTGCCGACCGATCTTTCAGGCGAATATGGGGAGAATTGGTTGAAGATAACCAGCACCATAATTCCACAAATTGGCGGCAGTGTTTTCCTGAAAACAATCCTGTTCTGAGCACTATACAATCGACGCTTTCGGACTTACTCGATGGGTTCCTGGAACATGAAGTGGAAGTGAACGCAACAGCCGAGCAAAACTCCTTCTTCTTTGCCAAGCTGAAGAACACCGCCATTGAAGGTGC
>Ga0160428_1001874_pt1 | contig 14213 bp, 13 predicted proteins | sample SolpanmetagenomM_FD_108198 | JGI IMG/M metagenome (GOLD analysis project Ga0160428, IMG submission 108198) | Solar panel surface microbial communities from Lawrence Berkeley National Laboratory, California, USA - M | ecosystem: Engineered > Built environment > Solar panel > Unclassified ... | reverse complement strand
TACCGCAACCCCGAGTACGTGTACAAGGTGCGCGACAAGGAAATCCGGGTCAAGACACACACTACGTCGCTCTCGGGTAATGAAATACCGAAGGTGGCCGTGCCGCGCTACCTAGGCTGGGGCGACCGCCTGCGCTGGGCCATGCAGGAGAATTTCCCCGGCGAGTTTCCCTACACGGCGGGCGTGTTCCCGTTCAAGCGCGAGGGCGAAGACCCTACCCGGATGTTTGCGGGCGAAGGGGGACCGGAGCGCACCAACCGCCGCTTCCACTACGTAAGCAAAGGCTTGCCGGCCAAGCGCTTGAGTACGGCCTTCGACTCGGTGACGCTCTACGGCGAAGACCCCGACCACCGGCCCGACATCTACGGCAAGATTGGCAACGCGGGCGTGAGCATTGCCTGCCTCGACGATGCCAAGAAGCTCTACTCGGGCTTCGACCTCTCGCACCCCGCCACCTCGGTGAGCATGACCATCAATGGCCCGGCGGCCACCCTAGCAGCGTTTTTCATGAACGCGGCCATCGACCAGAACTGCGAGAAGTACATCCACCAAAACGGCCTCGAAGCCGAGGTGGACGCCAAAATCGACACCATTTTTGCCGCCAAGCAGCAGCCCCGCCCCCGCTACCAGGACGAGCTGCCCGAGGGCAACAACGGCCTAGGCCTGCTGCTGCTCGGCGTGACCGGCGAAGACGTGCTGCCCGCCGACGTGTACCAGCAAATCAAGGCCACGACGCTGACCCAGGTGCGCGGCACCGTGCAGGCCGACATTCTGAAGGAAGACCAGGCCCAGAATACCTGCATTTTCAGCACCGAGTTTGCGCTACGCCTGATGGGCGACGTGCAGGAATATTTCATCACCGAGAAGGTGCGCAACTTCTACTCGGTCAGCATCTCGGGCTACCACATTGCGGAGGCGGGCGCTAACCCGATTACCCAGCTGGCGCTCACGCTTAGCAACGGCTTCACCTTCGTGGAGTACTACGTGAGCCGGGGCATGAATGTCAACGATTTCGCGCCCAACCTGTCGTTCTTCTTCTCTAATGGCATCGACCCCGAGTACGCCGTTATTGGGCGGGTGGCGCGCCGCATCTGGGCCAAGGCTATGAAGCTGAAGTACGGCGCCAACGCCCGCAGCCAGATGTTGAAGTATCACATCCAGACCTCGGGCCGCTCGCTGCACGCCCAGGAAATCGATTTCAACGACATCCGCACTACGTTGCAGGCGCTCTACGCCATCTACGACAACTGCAACTCGCTGCATACCAACGCCTACGACGAGGCCATCACTACCCCCACCGAGGAGAGTGTGCGCCGCGCCATGGCCATTCAGCTCATCATCAATCGCGAGCTAGGCCTAGCCAAAAACGAAAACCCGCTGCAAGGCTCCTTCATCATCGAGGAGCTGACCGACCTGGTCGAGGAAGCGGTGCTGCTAGAATTTGACCGCATCACGGAGCGCGGCGGCGTGCTCGGCGCCATGGAAACCATGTACCAGCGCGGCAAAATCCAGGAGGAAAGCATGCACTACGAGATGCTGAAGCACACCGGCGAGTACCCGATTATCGGCGTCAATACCTTCCTCTCGTCCAAGGGCTCGCCCACGGTCATCCCGGCCGAAGTTATCCGCGCCACGGACGAGGAAAAGCAGTACCAGATTACGATGCTCGAAGCCCTGCACGCCCGCAACACCGACGCTACCCCCGCCGCCCTGAAGCGCTTGCAGCAAATCGCCGTGCAGAATGGCAACCTCTTCGCTGAATTAATGGAAACGGTGAAAACCTGCTCCCTTGGTCAGATTACGAACGCGCTGTTTGAGGTAGGTGGTCAGTATCGGCGGAATATGTAATATTATAAATTGCAGCTCGCAAAATACATGCAAACTGCAATTTTAATTTCCGCCATAAATACCTAGTTATGTCATCAATAATTCGTCCTAGATTGAATGACTTTTATAGTCTCCCATTCACCCAAGAAGAAGTTGATTTTGCTATTCCATTTCTTGACGAGGATATTCCCTTGTATGTAGACCCATTTCTACTGTGGAAGTCTCCATCTCAACAAGATAACAGCCTTCACTTAACTATAACAAATTCCTTTAACCGGTTAGGTGATATGCATTTGAAGGGGAACGATAAGAGCACTAAAATGCTGATTGAACTCTCTGAATGCCATGAAATAGGTTTAGGAATGTCTAAAGCAAAAAAAGGACTTAGAATAGGAAATAATACCGCAATTGAAATCCTAAGCCTTTTTGGCAGCATCCCACAAATTTCAAAATCTGGATTCATCCATTTTGAAGAAATACAATTATTTGTAGATAAAATCGCGGAGGACAGAGTAAGCGATATATCTTCCAATTTTATTAAATCTTTTCTAATAGATTATACTATAGACCAATGCGAAAAGCATAAAATACCATTAGAGAGGACTGAAGTTGAGATATTGAATCAAAAAAGCTTTTCATTCATTTCAGAGCAAGTGTTTCTACCTCAGAATCCTATTACTAAACAATCAATTTTATTCGTTCCCAAACGTTGGCTAAGGCATTCTACTTATATTAATTATCAAGACTATTTGAGTAATTACTATACCCAAATTCCCGAGTTAGACAAAACGCCTACTGAGCGAGTAAGAGTTTTAAATTTCAATAGAGAAAATTACGACCTAGTAAAAATTTACATTGAAAACAAGGAAAGACAACAACAAGACTGTAAGAATGACCCCTTGTTTAAACAAATTCCTGTTCTTTCAGCTAAGAGAAAGCTTAATACTATCCTTAAGCTGCCAACGGGCAAGACAGATAATGCCGACAAAGAATATGAGAACAATCTCTGCCCCCTTTTAGCTTCCACACTTTATCCCCATCTAGACTTTGCTCAGGAGCAAAGCAGAACAGATAGTGGCGTCTCTATTCGTGATATGATTTTTTACAACAATAGGTCTGAAGAATTCTTAGCTGATATTTATGACACGTATCAAAGCAGGCAAATTGTTATAGAATTAAAAAATGTTAAAGAGCTAGACAATGAGCATATAAATCAAGTTAATAGATATTTAAAGGAAAGCTTCGGCAAATTCGCTATAATTTTCACAAGAAATTCGCTGCCTAAAAAAGTCTTTAAGAATACTATCGACCTATGGAGCGGGCAACGAAAGTGCATCCTAATAATGACTGATGAAGACTTAAAAAGTATGTGCGAAGTTTATGAAAGTAAGAATAGAAGTCCATTCGAGGTAATCAAAAGAAAGTATATTGAATTTATAAGGTCCACTCCATCGTAATTCGGCATCATGACTCGAGCTCAAGTTGATAATTTTGAAAAAACCCAATCTCAACTGGAAGCACTGCATAGCGAAGTCAGCGCACTATCTAAGAAAGCACAGAATGATGCGCTTAGTAAGTTCAAGCTGAAATTCGTCAATCAGATTCTTATTGAAGCTAATAGAGTATTAGATACTAGATACAAGCCATTTCCTAGCTTTGATGTCTTTGATGAAGATGACATTCCTACTAACAGTGATGTAGCAATGGTCATTTCTCAATACTTAGGCTGCATGGAAAAACTTAGGGTAGATAATATCCACGAAGATATTAGTTACATAGGTGGCAAGGTCAGAAAAGTATATTGGTACTGGAAAGACACTACGAAGGAAACCCATCCACCTACTAAAATAAAATAGCTTATGATTGAAGCTAATGGTAATTTCCCAACAAAGGCAGATGTCTCGCTATTCAACATGCTTTATCCTATGTTAATTGCTGACCTAGGGGAGATGCGTGAGCTTTCTAAAAAGAAGCAGGATGGAATAGTTAATAAACTTAAAGTCGCTGTAATTAACAAAAAGCTTGAGAAAATAAAAGCTTTCTTAGAAAGTCGTCCCACTCATGAATTCCTAGAGTTGCTTGATGATGAGTCCTTACCGACAAATAGCGATGCCGTCTTTACAATGGTTCAATTCAAATCTGCACTCGAGCATTTTAGGACTGCTTATTATACAATGGAGGAGTTAGAATATAGTAATACTTGGAAAACTTCCGATTAAGTTAAGGGATTAAACCCCTGTGAATAATAATGCCTTGCCTCCCACGAAACAGACCATTCCTAACTATGAGGTGGAGGTTGTACCTCTACTTGCATGCTAGCGATACGCGGCGGCAGGCGTGGCTAGCAGCGCTTACTAGCTGAGCAGGCATTACTTGCCGCGTGGCAGCAACAGGCTTTAAATGCGCACGGCCAATGCCCGTTTGAAACCAGGCACCTACCCACCTTGTATGGTTCAGGTAAGTTGTTGCCGGGTTGGGTAGTCTGTACTTGACTCCAGCTGTTGTTCACTGCCTTTGCTTTATGATAAACCATTTCACCGAACTAGATAGAAACAAGCTCTTTCTGCTGTATCATCTCAATCCGGTGCACCCCAAAGCTCCGCCCGTTCCCAAAGGCCCTTTGCTCCAGATTGTCATTATCCGGCACGGCGAAAAGCCTACCGAGGGCGACAACCTTTCCGCCAAAGGCTTCGAACGGGCGCTGGCCTTGCCCGATGTACTCAACAAACTGCTACCCCGGCCACCCCATTTCACTTACGTGCCGTGCATCGGCACCGATAAGGACCAGACCACCCGGGTGCGGATGATGCAGACCGTGCTGCCCTACGCTGTGCAACACAACCTGACCATCAACAGCGACTACGCCCCCGATGAAATCAAGGGCCTAGTGAAAGAGCTTCGGCACCACCGTGGCACCGTGCTGCTGGTATGGGAGCACCACAACATTGTGCAGATTGCCGCGGCCCTGGGCATCGAAGAACCCCAGGAGTGGCCCGACGATGACTACGACAGCATCTGGACCATCACGTTCAAGGAAGGCCGGGCCAAGGGCCAAGCCCGGCAACCGGTGCTGACCATAAACAAGGAAGGCATTCAGCCGGCGACCTCCCCAAGCGCGGGAGCCTAATTGGTGTGTTGAAAGGCTTGCATACTCAAGCTGGAAAGTGACCTGAAAGATGTTCGGCTAGCCACCTTGCAGCGCATTACTACGGATGAGCTAGGCAGGTGCTTCGAATGCTCGATTACGCTTTAGCTGGGGTGAAAATAAGCCAAGGCATAGCTCCTCCTAGTATCTTGCCGAGCCTTCCTAGCTACTAGTACGTTGAAAAAACTCCTACTCGCCGCCGCCCTAATTGGCTCCTATGCTGCCCAGGCGCAAAAGCTCACCGCTACCGAACGCAAGCTCGTTGCCTCGGTGCAGCAGCGCATGCCGCAGACTGAAAAGCTGCTGGAACAAGTAGTGAACATCAATAGCGGCACGCTCAACGTGCAGGGCGTGCGCGAGGTAGGTACGGTATTTCAAAAGGAATTTGATGCCCTAGGGTTTAAAACGGAATGGGTGGCTATGCCTGCCAGCATGCAACGGGCCGGCCACCTAGTGGCGCAGCACAAAGGCAAAAAGGGCAAACGGCTTTTCCTGATTGGGCACCTCGACACGGTGTTTGAGTTGGATATGCCCTTTACCAAGTTTACCCGGCTCAACGACTCGACGGCCACCGGCCAGGGCGTGAATGACATGAAGGGCGGCGACGTGGTGATACTGGCGGCGCTTCAGGCGCTGCAAGCCAATGGGTTGCTCAAGGGTGCCAGCATCACAGCCTACTTTACCGGCGACGAGGAGCGCGGCGGCGAGGGCCCGGAAGCCCGGGCCGACTTCATTGCCAAAGCGAAAGAGGCGCAGGTCGGCCTTGCCTTTGAGAATGCCATCGACCGGCACACGGTGGCCACGGCCCGGCGCGGCAGCAGCAACTGGCAGTTGAAAACCTTCGGCACGGCGGCCCATTCCTCCACCATTTTTAAGCCCACGGTGGGGTACGGCGCTATTTACGAGGCGGCGCGCATCCTCAACTCCTTCCGCGAAACGCTGAGCCAGGAGCAGTACTTGACCTTCAACCCCGGCCTTATCGTGGGCGGCTCCGAAGTGAGCTACGACGAGGCCAAAGCCCACGGCGAAGTGGTCGGCAAAACCAACATCATTGCGCCCAGCGCTGCTGTGGCCGGCGACTTGCGCTTCTTGACCGAGCAGCAAAAGGAAGCGGCCCGCGCCAAAATGCGCGCCATTGTGGCCCAGCACCTCGCTGGCACCACCGCCGAAATCACCTTCGCCGATGGCCTGCCCGGCATGCCCCCTACCCCCGGCAACCAACGCTTGGCCGCCGTGGCCGACCAGGCCAGCCGCGACCTGGGCTTGGGGCCAGTGGTGGCCGGCGACCCTGGTGCCCGCGGCGCCGGCGACGTATCCATCGTGGCGCAGTACCTTGACTGCCTTGATGGCCTAGGGGCGCCGGGCAAGGGTGCCCACGCGCCCGGAGAAACCATCAATTTGAAGGAGTTTCCGAAGCTGGTCGAGCGCGCGGCGCTCATGATTTACCGGCTTACCCGGTAGGCCGCAAATCGCTGGGCCGAAGACTAGGGGTTTGCGTCTAAGTTTGTGGTATGCACTTCCTTTCCCACCTTACCCTAGCCGCCGCTTTTCTGCTAGTTGGCCCCGCCGCTTTTGCCCAAACCACTAGCGTGTGGAACAACAAGCAGTGCGCCGTGGTGCTGACGTACGACGACGCCATTGATGTGGACCTCGACAACGCGATTCCGGCCCTCGACTCGGCCAAGCTGCGCGGCACGTTTTACCTCATTGGCTCGTCGCCGGTGCTAGCCAAGCGGCTGCCCGAGTGGCGACGGGCGGCCCAGCGCGGGCACGAGCTGGGCAACCACGCCCTGATGCACCCCTGCGACGGCAGCCTGCCCGGCCGCGGCTTCGTGACGCCCGACAACGACCTGAGCAAGTACACCGTGAGCCGGGCCGTGACCGAAATCAGGGCCAACAACACGCTACTTACAGCTATTGATGGCAAAACGGCGCGCACCTTCGCCTACCCCTGCGGCGATAGGCAAATTGGCGGCGTCAACTTCTACGACCAGCTGAAAAACGACTTCGTGGCGGCCCGCGGCGTAACCGGCGGCTTGCAAACGGCCAGCCAGGTAAAGCTGGATGATATTGACTGCTACAGCATCAACGGCCAGGATGGCAAGTACCTGGTTGACCTGGTGAAGCAGGCGCAGCAGTCGCACACGCTACTGGTGTTTCTGTTTCACGGCGTGGGCGGCGGCCACGCGCTGAACGTGGACCTGGCGGCGCATCGCCAGCTGCTGCGCTACCTCAAGGCGCACGAAAAGGACATTTACATTGCGCCGATGGTGGAAGTGGCCGAAAGAATCCGAGTGGCCCAGCAGAGCGGCGCGGCGCGCAAGTAGTGCCTTACCCCCTCGCCACCAACTAAAAAAGGTAAAAGAATGTAGCCAGCCAACCCGGCTACTTGGCTGGGCTGGCTGGCAATTTGGCTAGGGCAGGGCACTGACCTCAAAGTATCCGCACGATACTTACTTTCTGGTTTTCAGAATGTTACGTGGGGTGTGGTGTAGGCCCAGCCCAGGGCCTTGAGCATGGCGTCGGGCTTGCCGGTGAGGTGCGTGGCCCGGTCGATGATGACGGTGTGCAGGTCGAGGCCGGTGTACTTGCGCGTTTGTAGCAGCTGCGCGAGGCGCTGGTAGGGCTCCTTTTGGCCGGCCGTTTCGAGCGCGCCTACTTCCAGAAAAACGTGCACCGGCAGGTCGTGGTGCGCGGCGTAGTAGGCTTGCTCGATGCTGAATATCTGGCTGTTGCTGTACCCCAGGGCGGGGCTGCCCAGCAGGATATTCTTAAACAAGGTGGGCTTCTGAAACAAGACGTAGGTGCCAAACAAGCCGCCCATCGAGTAGCCGTAGTAGGTGCGCTGCGCGGGGTCGGCCCGGTAGGTAGTCTCTATCATAGGCAGTAATTCTTGCTCGATAAAGCCTAGAAACGCAGGCGCGCCGCCGCTTTCGGGCATGGCGGCCGTGGCGGTGGGCGTGAAGTCGCGGTTGCGCTTGTTGCCGGGCGCGCCGATGGGGCCGCCGTCGCCGATGGCTACCACAATGGGCTCCGGAATGTGGTATTCAGCCATGAGCAGGCCCAGGTATTCGAGGGTCGGGGCGAAGTCGTTGTCGCCATCGACCACGTAGAGCACCGGGTATTTTTGAGTGGCTGTAGCGTAGCCGGCCGGCAGGTGCACGTACACGTCGTAGGGGTGGCCCGCGACTTTGGACTGGATAACGCGGTGCTCAGAGTTAGGCACCGTGACGGGGGTAGGCTGCTGGGCGTGGGCCGGCATCAGCCAGCTACTTACCCCGTAGGCGGCTAGTAGCGCCGCTGGCCTAAGCCAGCGCGAAGCGGAATATCGAAAAAGCATGGGTGGGAAATTGAGCGTCAGAGCGAGCAAGTTAGGCGGCTCACTTCAGCTTTCGGGCACGGTGGCTTGCACAGCAACTATCACAAACGTTTGTGCCGGGCATTATTTAAGCTGGGTGTACTTCAGGTATTTCAGTAATGTGGTAGGCCGCCATGCGTATCTGCCGTCCGCTTGTCGGAGCTCCCTGATGGCTTGGTTAGGGTTACTACATTTCTGAAGTTCTACCTGCGAGCGTAAGACTATTGTAGCCTACCCTTGTTTCACTGCCAACTCTCCCTACCCCCCTGCTCGCATGACTATTACCATTGCCCCAAATTCGGCCCAGCCGCTCACCGTTAATCGCCTCGGCTACGGCACCATGCGCCTCACCGGCCCCCAGATTTGGGGCGAGCCTGCTGACCGGCCACAGGCCCTCGAAATCCTGAAAACGGCCGTGACCAACGGCGTTAATTTTCTGGACACGGCCGATTATTACGGCGACGACGTGACGAACCGCCTGATTGTGGAGGCATTGCATCCGTATTCTAAAGACCTGGTTATCTGCACCAAAGTGGGCGCCACGCGCCGGCCCGATGCCAGCTGGGTGCCCTTCAACACGCCCGCCAACCTGCGCACCAGCATCGAAAACAACCTGCGTACCCTGCGCCAAGAGCAGGTGCAGCTCGTGCACCTGCGGCTGATGGGCCACAGCACCGTGCCGCTCGACGAGCAGCTCGGCGCCATGTTTGAAATGCAGCAGGAAGGTAAAATCCAGCACGTGGGCCTCAGCAACGTGAGCGCCACCGACCTGGAAACCGGCCTGCGAATGGGCGAAATCGCCACCGTCGAGAACATGTATGGCTACGCCCAGCGCACCACCCTGCACGACGGCCACAGCGAAACCCAGGGCGGCGAAGAAGTGCTGGCGTTGTGCGAGCAGCACGGCATTCCGCTCATCCCGTTCTTCTCGCTTATCCACGGCCTGCCCAAGGCCGGCGATAAAATGGCCGAGCTAGCCCGCCAGCGCGGCGTGTCGGAGGCCCAGCTCAATATTGCCTGGCTGCTGCACAAGTCGCCGCTGCTACTGCCGATACCGGGCACGTCGTCGCTGGCGCACCTGCGCGAAAACCTGGCCGCCGCCGACATCCAGCTCAGCGCCGAAGACATGGCGTATCTGGGGTAATAGCCGGATTTATTCAAGTAGCCGGCAGGGGTAGGGCGCTTAGTAATATGGTACAAATGCCCATAGAACGTCCTGCTGCGCTTGCCGAAGCATCTCGCTCGCATCGTTGAATGAAGCGGTAGAGATGCTTCGGCAAGCGCAGCAGGACGTTCTATAGGCTTTGATACAACCTTTAACACAATCGACACACGCCTCTTGCTGGCTTCGGGTTTACATTCGGACTATGGAACGCCAGGAAATCCTCATTCGCTTTGCCGACTTGCGCCGGCTGGCTAGTGATGTGCCCTCGTTTTTAGGCAGGCGTAGTGGGGAAACCACCACGCCTTCGCTGCGGACAGAGCTGGAAAACGAGCTTAGTATTGCCGGCTATGATTTAGTAGAAGCCATAACAGAATTTGCTGAAGCATATCGCATTGATGTAGCCGCATTTGATTTCAGAGGTCTCATCAGCCCTGAAGGAATAGACTCATGGGATACTATTTGGTTTTTCCCACTAGCCGCATATTTCCTCGCTGGCTGGCTGCTCAAGACCGTGGTGAGCTTGCTATGCTGGCCGTTTGATAGCCAATTAGCCAGGCGCATTTGGCAGCAGCAGGTGCCAGCATTTTGGCAGTCGGCGGCTTCGCAATCTCAGCCTAAGCCGCTCAACATCGGTGACTTTGTGGCTTCGGCGGCGGTAGGGCAGTTTGTGCGGCGCGAGCAGGTGTACTTCCGATTGGTGCGTTAGCGTTAGAGGGCTTTCGCAGGAATGCGGCGACCAACGTAGGCGTCGATTCTGGGCGAACACCTATTTTTAGCGCATGAAACGCAGCTTTTGGTTTGGCATTAGCGGCCTGCTGTTGGCAGGGCCGCTGCACGCGCAATCGCTCACGGGGGCGTGGCAGGGAGTAGAGGCCGAAAAGGGCGACCCGCGCTACTGGCCGGCCGTGCTGCGGGTGCAGAAAGGCCGGGGCGAAACGCTATTTGGCACCTTGTATCAGGAGGCGGGCGGCCAGCCCGGCGTGTCGGTTATATTTCAGATGCAGGGCACGCGCACGGGCACGCGCCTGCGGCTCGACCACGTGCGCAAGCTGCAGGAAACCGGGGGCTCGCTCCGCAGCTACTGGTGCGATGGCACCATTACCTTCACCTACGACGCGGCGCTGGAAAAGCTGACCGGCCACGCCACCTACGAGCCGGTAGGCGACTGCGACACGGGCGAGTTCACGTTTTACCGCGTCAAGCTGAAATCGGCAGCCACGGTGCCGGCCGGCGTGGCTGCCAACCTGCGGGTGTCGGGCCGCGACGTGCGCTGGTTTGCCGATGCGGAGCTGAAGCAGCCGGTGGCCACCGGCAATATCTTTCGCACCACACTGCGCCGGGCCACCACGTTTTACCTCACCCAGGGCTACTACCCCACCCCCGAGAGCCCGGTAGTGCCCATCACCATTCAGGTGAGTGGGGCCAAGCCAACTACCCGCCCGGCCCCGCCCGCCGCGCCCCCGGTGGCCGTGCCGCCTGTGGCGGCCCGCTCCGCCTCTACTGCCGACTCGCTGGCCCTACCCTCCCCAGCGGCTCCCAAAACGCCGGACCCAGGGCCTGCGCCCGCGCCGGTGGTGCTGCCCACGGTGCTGTTTAAGAAAGGTCGGGCCGAGCTGCTGCCCGAAGCCAGCCCAGCCCTGAATGAGCTGGCAGCCACGCTGCGAGCCCGGCCGGGCCTGCGCCTGCGCGTGGCGGGCCACACCGACCGCATCGGCGAGCCCGGCAAAAACCAGGTACTATCGGAGCAGCGCGCCGCGGCCGTAATGGCGTATTTGGTAAAAGCCGGCGTGGCGCCCGCGCGCCTCGAAGCCGTGGGCTACGGCGATACGCGCCCACTCTACGCCTCGCCCGACGTGCGCAACCGGCGCGTGGAGGTGAGCGAGCTGCCCTAGCAGCGCGCCCTACCCCCGCCCGGCAGCCCAGCTTTATCTTTGCCGGCCACACTCGCTGCATGACGCTTCCTCACCTTTTTCTTTTGCCTACCCGCGGGGCGGCCGCCACGGGCTGGCTCACGGTGGCCGAAGCCGCTGATTTGCCCTTCGCCGTGAAGCGCGCCTACTGGATAACGGCGGTGCCCACTGGGCAGGCCCGCGGCCGCCACACCCACCGCACGCTCGAGCAGCTGTTTGTGGCCATCCACGGCACGCTGCGCATCACGGTAGAGGCGCCGGGCTTTGCGCGCCACACCTTCGAGCTAAGCCACGCGGGCCAGGCCCTGTACGTGCCGCCCGGCTCGTGGCGCGAGGTGCACTTTGGGCCAGGTGCGGTGCTACTGTGCCTGGCTTCGCAGGAATACGACGAGGCCGACTACGTGCGCGAATAATCTGACTAACTAGCACTTACGCCTTGGTGCCAGGCCAGTAGCGCAGCAGCGCCAGTAGGCGGTCGGGCAAGCCGGGCGGGCGGGTTTGGGCCAGCAGCTGCGCCAGCTCGCGGGCTTCGGGTAGCTGGCGGCGGCGCAGGGCGTGGCGCAGCTCGTAGCGCAGGCGCACGCGCAGAGCGGCCAGCTCGGGCGCGGTGCGGCACAGCGCCAGGGCTTTGTGGCAAATGCGGATGGTAGAGGCCAGGTAAGGGTCGCGGCGGGCCGTTACCTGGGCGCTTTTGCTACGCGGGTGCTTGTGCTTGCGGGTCGTTACGGCATCCTGGTAATGGAATTGCCAGTCGCGGCTGGCCCGCACCCAAAAGTCGAAGTCCTCGTAGCTCAGCGCCTCGTCGTAGCCTCCTAGTGCCAGCAGGGTAGCGCGCCGCACCAGCACGGTCGGCGCGCTAATGAAGTAGCGCGCCAGCACATCGGCAAAGACCCAGCCCGAGGCCGGGCGCGGGTGCAGCTGGCCGGGACGGCGTGGGTCGGGCCGTTGGTGCAGGCCCAGCGATTGGCCGGCTTCGCTCAGCAGCTCGCAGTTGGAGTACACCACACCGTAGCTGGGGGGTAGGGCCTCAAACAGCGCCACCTGCTGGCTGATGCGCTGGGGCAGCAGCTCATCATCGGTCGCAAAATCGATGATAAACTCGCCTTGGCTTTGAAAAAAAGCCTGGTTGAAGGCCCGGCAGTTGCCTACGTTGGCAGGTAGCAGCAGCAGGTGCCAGCTGGGGTACGCCCGAGCATATTCGCGCAAAATGGCCGGGCTGCCATCGTGGCTGTCATCGTCCACCAGCCACACTTCCAGGTGCGGGTAGTCCTGGGCCAGAATAGAATCCAGGGCCGCCCGCAAAAACCGGGCGTGGTTGTGGCACAGCGCAATGATGGAAACGAGGGGTTTCATACGCCCACTGGGGGGGTAGGGAGCGGCAGCACCGACTGCTGGCTGCCGCCACCCAGGCCCCGGCCGTAGAACCAGCCAGCGCACGCTAGTAGCAGCAAGCAGCCGTGCACTGCGTAGGCATCGACCACACCAGGCAAGCCCAGGGTGGGTATGAATAGTGCTAATAGGCTAGCATATAGTACCGAAGCGCCACCTTGCAAAGCCAAATAGGGCCCGGGGCGGCCCCGCGCTAATAAGATGTACTGAAACAACCAACTTAGAAACCGGGCCCAATCGCCGACCAATTGCGGGGCCAGCAGCGAGGCTGCCGCCGCCAAATGCGGCGTAAAAAGTAGCGTTAATACCCGAATTCGAAACAGATAAAGAACCCCCAGCCCCAACGCCAGCCCCACGGCCAGCAGCCCCGCCACCGCGCTGATGTAGCGCCGCTGCTCGGCAGGCCGGGGTGTGAGCGCAGCCAGCCGCGGGTAAAAAACGGTGCTCAAGATGGTGACTACCACCATGGCATAGTTGCCAGAGAGCTTATCGACCGTCTGCCACAAGTCGGTGGCAGCGGGGGGGTAGTGCCGGATGAGGTAGGTACGCAGCGCATAGCCCACGGCCTGCCCAAAGAGCTGCGTACCAACGGCCATCAGCACAAATTTCAGCAAGCCCTGCACGGCTACGCGGCTCGGCTTGCGGCACTGTCGCCACCCGCGCAGCAGCCCAGCCCGGCGGGCCAGCACCAGCGCCAGCCCACACGTGAGGGCCTGCCCAGCGGCGTAGCCCAGCAGCACCTGCGGCAGCGGCCGCCCTAGCGCTAGCAGGCCCGCCACCGCGCCCAAGCCTAGCAGGCTAATAACCACGGCCAGCAGCACGTAGTCGCCGCGCCGGCCCGCCACCAGCAGCACCGCGCTCAGCAGCGTTTGCACGCACACCAGCAGCATGGCGCCCGTAAAAATCGCGGTGCGCCCCAGCGTCCAGGTGGCCCCGCCGAAGAGCAGCAGCAGTAGCCCCCCTACCCCTATCAGCAGCGCCGTAAGCCAGGCGGCCGCCCCCAGCCACAGGCGGTAGCGGGGCCAGCCGGGCCGCAGCGGAGCCAGGTAAGAAGTAGCACCTGCCTGCACACCATTGGCGGGCAAGGCGCCAAACAAGCTCATCAGGCTCTGAAACTGCCCGAGCTGCGAGAGGCTACCGGGGCCCCCGTGCAGCACCAGCAGCTTGTTGAGCAGCACCGAGCCCACGGCCCGCACGGCCAGGGCTACCCCGGTGCCAGCCGAGCCCCGTACAAAGGTGCGCAGGTGGGCAGTTATGTTGGGGCGCACAAAGGGCAGACGAGACCAGTTCAGAAAACGAGTGGTTAGCAGCGAATAAGAGAGCTGCAAAAGTCGGAAAGAATCACAGTAGTTTGTGCCAGGTCAGCTTGAGGCTGGCCACGCCGCCCAGGTGGCGCTTGAAGCGCAGCAGCGACTCGTG
>Ga0160428_1001873_pt1 | contig 14214 bp, 12 predicted proteins | sample SolpanmetagenomM_FD_108198 | JGI IMG/M metagenome (GOLD analysis project Ga0160428, IMG submission 108198) | Solar panel surface microbial communities from Lawrence Berkeley National Laboratory, California, USA - M | ecosystem: Engineered > Built environment > Solar panel > Unclassified ... | reverse complement strand
TGTTCAAAGATATGCTATGATCGGGAACGTGCTCAACACGAATTCAAAAGTAAGCTATTGGATTGGTAATCCAAACACCTTTATTTGGCCAGATACTTTACGACCGATTGCAAATCTAGTCCAATCATGTCCAACTTATGATAACTATCGAGACGGGTATGCAAACTTTCAGCAATACCCTATGACATATGGTCAAGAGCTTGTCAACTCGGGACGATCAGCCATTTTAGCAAGATACATGTCTAGATCAAAGAATTATGCGAGAGGGATTTTAGATTGGGGTGACGATTCGAGTAGTTGTGCACCATTCACGACAGGAGCACAGCGTGACGAACGTTTCTTCAATTTCATCTCTGCTTTTCCTCCCAAATGTCAATCAAACACGAATGGGCCATGTGATACGATAGATTATGTAAACGCAGGTCATGATGCCCCTACAATGTTTGCAGATGTATCTGGTCGGGCAAGACTTTTCGTTGATAATTTCTATGGACATAATAAAAGAGCATACGACTTTGGCCATCCTAGAATCCAACAAGGTGATGATCCATTTCCAGATCCTGCTTATTCAAGTCTCGTTCCGATCGATACGAGAGTTTATCCTGGTGGCATGACTTATCAAGGCTGTTGGACTGATGATAGTACGACTGGAGCACAACTTGCCGTTCTCGCATATGATCAAACAACAAACACGATCGATACTTGTACTCAGACTTGTGCAAACATGGGATATCTTGCCGCTGGGATGGAATATGGTTCTCAATGCCGATGTGGTAACTCGATTGGTCCATATTCATCCCAAACTGCTAATCGTGGCTGTCTTACTCCATGTCCCGGAAATTCCAGTCAGGTATGTGGTGCTGGTTATCGATTGAACATGTTTTCTGTTGGACCACTAGCGAAGATGCAAATTCCAGTGGCGCCACAACAGATAGCTAATTATCAGTACTATGGTTGTATGACTGAAGGTACTACTGGACGCACATTGAATGATGCCTCGACTTCTGGGGACGGAATGACTCTCGAAAGCTGTGCTGCATATTGTAACGGATATACCTATTTCGGTATGGAGTATTCAAGTCAATGCTTTTGTGGGAATCGCTTTCTATTTCCAAGTACCATGGCGTCGGCTGGTTCTTGCGGAATGATGTGTGCTGGTAACCAGACTCAACTATGTGGTGGTCCAAATCTGTTATCTGTTTATACCAATGTTCAACCTGACACATCAAACTCGTCTTTGATATCAATATCACCCACGACTTTACTATCGACTACTACCACGACTACAGATTCCACGACGACAACACCAACAACAACGACAACAACAACCTCTTCCTCAACAACCTCAACAATAACCACAGATCCCGTGATCATTTCTAATATAGCGACATCAACACCTTTGGACGTCGTTGTCAGCCCTGTGTTGACAAGTCTAGTCTCTTCTCCCAGTAAGTTTTCTTTTTCTAATCTCCTCAATTGATTTTAGTCACATCCTCATCACTGTCCTCCATCATTTTCGTTTATTATTCCTTCATATTCACTCGGCTTTCCCCTCATCATCATTCATCCATTCGTCTCTTTTGTCCACTATATCCATGTTACTACGAGTTTATTCCATGTCTCTTCTACCACTCGTGTCTAGAAAATTTCTAACAAACGCAGTTTTTCTCAGTCCTATCTCACTGCCGTCAGATCCACCCATCGCTACCCCTACGATGATCTCCGTATCTACATCGCCCTCATCACCATCATCGCCACCAACGAGTTCTTCTACCACTTTACCATCGGTCATCACATCCCAGCAGCAGTCGTCGGTCATATCACCACCTTCAAGCTTGCCAAATCCTGTCAATAATAGCCCATCCATTCCGACAGTAATAACTTTGACAATACCTGAAACTTCTACTTTCACTTCATCTATGCCTATCCCCCCATCTTTAATAATCACACTTTCTTCCTCATCAACAACTACTACTATCTCTTCACCCATCCCGCCATCTTCAATATCTACGATCAAAACAACAACGACCTCCAGCGTGCCTTTGCCCATACCATTAAGCCCATCACAATCAACGTTCACATCAACAACATCCACCACATTCGATAAATTAGCGAAATGCTCTGCGACCTGCCGCGCTCCCCAGAGTCTTTGTGCAGGGTATAAACCAGAACTGACATCTTTCTGTCTGTCCCCCACACGTATTTCTGCAATTACAAAAACCTTAACCTCAACATCTACATCAACGAGTACAATTACTAACAAAGGCAAAACAGCTACCGTGACGGCTACTGCAAAGCCAAAGCCGAAATTAGCAATCAAGACTATGGTCAACAAAGTCAAGACCAGCACTGGAAAGGTGAAAAGTACCACGACGATCAAGAGCAAGAGTTTGATAACGACAAGAACACAGATAAAGCCAGAGACGGGGACGGGGAATGTCAAAGCTCAAAGCACACTGTCGTGCTCTAACGCTGCAAAAGCAAGTGCTTTGATGGGATACGACTGTGCTGCGTTGAGTAGTATTTGTGCGTGTGCGGGCATGACGCGATCGACAGGGCATGGTAATGGAGTGGTGACGACAACAAAGACGGTCAAGGGGACAAAGCTGGTGACGAGGATCGTTTGGCCAAAGGTATGTATATTGCGAATATCGAGTTGGGGTCGCCGCTAATGTGGATAAAGGCAACAAAGACTGTGACAGTACATTGAATGATATTGTCAACAAAAAAGTGAGGATTATCAGTGCACATGTCGACAACAGTAAACGACAAAGCACAATTGCGTAGACGGTAAGAAAATTATAGCGGAACGAAGTGAATGGATATATCGCTTGCATGAATGATATTACGAGGAAATGTTAATGCATTTATACTATCTGCTGACACAGTTCTATTTTCCAATCGTGGACCGAAGGCTTGCTCGCGATGATCTTGATGCACTCAATACATTGCGCACGTGTTAGTGTTGAAATTCCTGCTTCGTGCAATCTCAGGACGAATGGCGCAGTCAGCAAGGTTACAAGAGTGATCATCGGTTCTTCCTCAAATCTGATTCCTTCATCATTGTTTGTTTGCTTGATTCAGCTGTTGGAACCTGCTTAGCCTTCGGAGCGCGTTTTTCTGCAGGCTTGCTTGGAGGATATATTGCCGACTGGGCACGTAGGGCTACACTATTTGATGATGCATCAGCCGCCTGTTTGGGGCCCTGTCGTGTTGCTATTTCTACGAAATGTAATAGATGCTGATTTTCTCGTGTTCGAAAATTGATGATCCATATTGAATGTTGAATTTCGAAAATATGAAAAGATGAGCTACAGAACAAATCCCCCATCCGTTGGCAGGTGCAGGTAGCTTTAAATAAACATATATTTGCGGCAGCACATGGGAACATCAGAGGCCCTTTGAATATAATGAGCTTCTAAAATGACCATGTTTCATGTTCCCACAATGATGTCATGCAGGAATGAGCCAAGCACACCACTGCAGAAGTTGTGAGTTTCGAGTCTCCAAAGGAAGCAGCATTCAAATCCTTGACGATCAACACAACGAGGAGGGAGTCCAACCACTCTGACCCCGCTTTTTTTTTTTTTGAAAGGCACCTCGTTCCAAACCGCGGGGTATGAGTATGGTTGGTGTGGTTTCTAGAATCAACGTCACCGAATCCTTTCACAATCTCGGGGACCCCACCTTGGCAACCTCGAAATCCATGTGGCTTCCTCCCGCCCCGCGGTGTGTCGCATGCAGAAGGATTTTCGATCCCACAGGCCCTGATTGGTCGCTTGACAGAGGCAGACCCACCCCTCTCAGAAACCCCGCATAATCTCGAAATCCGTGCGGTATATTTCCGTCGGGGAGTGTGTCGCATGCAAGAGGAATTTGAACGGACGACCCCAGTCTTTCGTTTCACGACATGAACTATCCCGCATAGCCTTGGAATCCGTCGGGCTTTGGAGTTTGTTGTGGGCAGATTGATTTCGTATACGGCGCCCTGGTCTCCTACCGGGCGGCCGAGTATCAAGTTCCACATCGGGATTATTTGGTAGTACACATATTTGCAGAGATACATTTAAGGAACATTGATCAGTCTTGTTGGCACAAGCGCCGACCAATATCCGATCAAATTAGGTCCTCAAGCAAAGAATGCGCCGAAATAATACAAAGTCATTTGTCGTGAAGTAACCTTATTCGATTCGCAAACCGAGCATGAAGTAGCATGAAATGTATTCTATACTCATTACTATATAAAAGATCGTGACATTACTCTTACGATGCACTCATGTCAATAACCATGGGCTACAAGAACTATTACCGTGAATTGATTATTTCCGAGGTTTGCATTCGGGATGTAAATGGCTTCGAGTCTTGGCACCAGCATGCGAAGGATCTCAAGTCGCTTTCGTCCTCCGCGAGCACATTTACGGTTGGTGAGATTTACGCTTTGCCGAAGCCATCCTGGAGGAATGCCGCAGCGGCAAGGTCAATTACCTCCAGATTTGGTGTCGGTGAGGAATGAGAGTCGAAGAGTTGCGATCCTTCAGTGTGGACGAAACCTAAAGAGCCATCTCAGTATGGTGCCCCTCTTCCTTTGACGTCGAGACATGCATGGAAACAGTCGCAGATTTACGTAACAAGCTCTATAATCGTTCTTCTATGTTGCGCATCAAAGACTAGTCATTGCGATAAATTATAACTAATGCAAGTAGATAAAAGTGATATATAACATTTCATACTGCACTCATTTCAACATCACCACTACTTGTCTCGTCAACATTATCGTCGCCCCATAATCCATCCAGTTTAAACTCCTTTGCCCATTCCGTGACGATTTCCTTTCTATCTTTACCACTCGTCTCTGTCGTGCCGTCAATCTTCTTAGCAACCTCCACTTCTTCTCTCGGTGGTTCCATCCAGCCCGAGATTCTACCTGCCCACCAATCTCCCAAAACAGTCATTGCTGCCGCGTAAAGATTCGGTACTCCGCCTTTTCCTAACCGTCCTCTTTTCCTCGCAACTTGGACTAGGAAATCTGTAGTCACATCTCCGTTTTGACTCATTAATGGTGGAAGAGAATAGACGTCTAGTAGTTTCTTTGTACTTTCCTCCGTCTTCGTAAGACGTTTAAGTAACAGTGTCACAGCGGAAGTAGGATCCGTAATCTCTTTTGGAGCTATAGCGTTGAGAAGAATCAAACTGGCTTTGTACTCTTCTTTATTCTGAGCTGCATCACCTGAAGAAGAAGGGAACACAATTCCAGGACTGTCGACTAGTTTTAATTTATTATCAATCTTGACCTCGCGTGTAGATGTCGTGACACCAGCTTCTGCACCAGTAGGACATGAGTTCCCTTTTCCTCCAAGACGAGACATTAAAGAATTGACGACGCTGGATTTTCCTACGTTTGGATAGCCTATTACTCCGACTGATATTGCTCTCTTGAGTCCCGAAGATGCAGCGTAAGTCTTTAATGCGCGGAAAAGACAATCGCTTGTACCTTTTGCTGAGAGAAGAGGAGATTTGTGATCAAAAGTCTTTGCATTGCCGGATGGAGTTGCTGCTCGAAGAGGAAGTGTCGGGAATGAACGACGAAGGTGGATGAGCCATGCTTTGAGGACTGGAGGAGGTATGAGATCGATTTTATTGAGAATGAGGATAAGTCGTTTAGAAGAATCGGCCATGATTTGTTGCTCGATAGACCTTGATCGAGTTCCATTTGGATCTCTAGCGTCTAGGACATATAGAACAACATCTGAAGAATCAATGACTGATTTGAATGCTTTGTCAAACGCTTTTCGAGAAGAGTCTGGTTTTGTGGAGGATTGATTGTGAGTTTCGGAATCTGACACGCCCGACCAAGAACCATCATCTGAACCATCATCCATCTCATCGTTATCATCATCTCCTACCTTGTCATACTCTGCAGCTCTTGCTCTTGCTGATGCTAGTAAAGCGGCCATTGGATTACTATCATCTCCGTCATCCTCGTCCATCTCTTCGACATCATCTTCATCTTCGTCTGTCAGATCAAGCAACTCTTCATCTTCTTCGTCAACACTTTTATTAATATCGACAGTAGTCCCGAGTCTCCGCGCCTTTGCAGCCTCGTGTCGCCTCAATTTATCTTCTTCCTTTTCTTTTCGTGCTTCCTCTATTTCTTCTAATATTTTATTCTTGTAAGGGAATAAATTCGGTACACCCGGGTCTTTTTTCAGTCGTGACCGCCATTCCGGATTCTGCAACTCTTGTTAGTAGAGAAACGCCACGACATGATCAATCGAATTACTTTTTTGGCAGCTTTTCTTTCTTTCTTCTGCTTTGCTGCAGAGGCTTTTCCAATTTTATGTCTGAGTCGGACTGGCGTTCGTTTTGACTTTGGTTCTGAAAAAGTGTTAGAAATATATGACTTGATGGGTACAGTATAGAGATACTAACTTCCGACCTTCATCCTGCTCGCGCTATAGCCTACTGATTATGTGTTTGGCAGTACAATATTTTTCTACGCATAAAATAATTTATCGAGCAGAAAAAAATCCCCGCATTTTCGATATTGACATCATTACGGTGAACTCATATCTTCACAACGACGGAATGCTCTCTGCTGTAGTTATGGCTGCTTTTTCTTCCACTCTATCACTACAAGTCGAAAACAGGTCACGAGGACATCTGATCAAACTTCGTTGGCTCTAACAGCTGTCGATCAACGACAATGTAAGCTATACGGTCGGAGACATATCAAAGTCTGACAGGTATGATGACTGCCTTCTCTTGCTTTTCACATCTCGAATACAGTAAACGTGAAGAAATTCTACGGCAAGTGGGGTTTTGTGAGGCTCTTATGAAATCAGGCCGGGATATGGGGTTCATGGAGTTGAATGCTTTCCTGACTCTGACGACGTGCTGTGATTCAAGACGACCAACGTAAATGAAAACCCGAGCTCGATAGTGAGAACGGAAGGTCAACCCATGCACATTCGCATTGCTGATTAATTCTGGCGAAGTTGATATTCCTAAATTCGGTGCGCATGAGCGGCTAAATCCTATTATGGTGTATGGGTAGGACAAGTCTCGACCTGAAGTAAACCCATAGTTCGTATTGGTAAGTGGCATTCGCAAAGTCATGTAGATCACGGCCAGGTATGAAGCGAATGCGCTTATATACTCAATTGATAGTTAGCATTAACTGTACCAATTCTACACTATTTTATCCCCATTGCGTGCTTCTTAAATCGGTTTTCATCAAGCATTCAAGTCAATAAATCCGTAGTAATACGCTATGTCGTACCCTGGTGGTGGTTGTTTCCTGATCGATTGGTAATAGACATGCGGCAACTCTCGGTACAGTAGGCCAGAGTGTTGAATGTTTCGACCGTTGGGGTGCAGGTTTCAGACCGTTATTCGCAAGTATGAAAGTATGACGCCCATCGATGACCGAAAACCTGCAACCCCGCATTCGAACAAGTTCGTTGCCGAATCTTATTTCGGCCCGAATTCGTGGTTGGTTAATGAAATTCGTCCAAGTGTTCATGCAGAAACTGTTTGATCCTGTAGCTCCTAGATATTGTGCGTATGTAATATGCAGGATGACGGAGGTTCCATAATTAAAGAGTAACAAAGCGCGCATATACCTATATATCGGATTTGATCAGAAATATGTGAAAAAGACTATTATTTTTCATTACAATTAGATTGACTCAAGTGGAGAATTGAGGGGAATGGAAAAAGTTCTAGAAAAGTTTAAAACCGGATTTGTAAAAGCTGACAAACGGGATCTACTTTTGTCTCTGGTCTGATAGTTGCCCATGCGCTTCGACCGTTGACAGATTTCAGGCACAATGCATCGCCTAAACTTTCCAACGTCGACGTTTCTTCTGACAAGTCTGTAAGTATGACTGCGGACTGGTTTCAGATTTTATTATTATCAGAGACGAGGTTTCTCCATGATTATTAATGTATGGTACACGGGTAGATCTGCCGGAGCCAGTACGGGAGAGGTCACAAGGTTACGTTGCATCCAAAAAAAAGTGTGCGGAGCTTGAGAAACGTTGAATTATAGGCCCCAAGGATTTAACAGCTGCAGGATAATGCTGTCTGAGCCAGTATCTGAAGAAATGGTCCTTTAGCCACCGCTTTGTCTACCTATGCAGGAGTAGATGAAGGAGCATTCTTTTAGCTGATAAATCACTGATGAGGCATATAAAGCTTTGCGAATTCTGGTAATTTTGTCACTACCTTTTTTGCGCTAGTCGCAACACAGAGCAGAAGCTCCCCAAACTATAATGGAGATACTATACTGGTAACGACTCCTTCGCGCCATGATAAAATACAAGAGGAAGCGCAGTTTCTTGATAAATTTGATAAATACGGATACACACGTAGGGTCCTGTACCTTGCATAAAATACAAGCAAAAGTTTGATATGACTCGTGCATATAGTTTGAACATTTTCAAGTGGGTCTTTTGCTCTCCATTCGGTGTGCCCGAGGAACCGTGTGGTATCAGTGCACTGACGTAAACACCCCGAAATTTTTTCCATATTTCCCCAGAAGTTCTCCGCGTAAAAAGTGTTTGCCTTTTCTCCAGGTCAAACAGCCCAAAGAATAGGCTTTAGTCGACTGAGGACGGGTGGGCATCTCTGTGTTTAACCAACACATGATTGACTCTTCAGAACTCTCGTTCAACAACCACACATGATCGACAGCTTGTCTGGTTCTAACATCAAATACCAACACAAGTAATAATTGACGACAGGTGACTTTGCTTTTTGCTTATTTCAAAAAGCCTGTCAAATCACATACGATGATGTTGTAGAATGGAAGATTTGATTATCAATTCATGGTTCTCTATGCTCTAAACAGATGATAGCATCTATATTCGATTATAAACACATATTTCAACAACTTGTAGGGTTGGTTTCCATCAAGGGCTCGGTAGACATTTCTAGTCATCGGTTATCGGCTGACAGAAAGAGTTTTGGCCCACCGGTCGTCGCATCGTCACTCGCTCTAGCAACGAAGATTTCAACAGTCAAGTTTTTTAACAATCACTTTACAACGATCTCGACAGACACAACGTCTTTGTTCTCGTAGTGAGACTCTTCCTAGTTCTCCGATCTTGTCCGAGCATCTTTGACCGGGAACAAGTAACATTATTCTTCCGGCATATTATTATTCATTTTAGCTTGGTTAATATTTGATAATATTTCCCTACCATCATTCTGGATCAATATCGGATCCGGCGTCATTCATTCCTTTAGTCATTCCATCAAAGGTTGCTGTCATAGAGTGCTGTAAAAGGATATTCATTCTGGAACAAGTCAAGAGCAAGGATGGAGTTTGCTGTGCCGGATTATGGCATGTATACAGGAGACGATGATCATAGAATCGATCTGAGAAACCCTCATTTCCGTCAAGAACCATATCGACCACAGTTTCCAATACAGCAGGCTATCCACATACATCCTCAACTACATGCTCAGACTGATTTTTACAATCTCGCCCATCATGCTCCACATTTCGCACATCATATCGCCAGTCTTGCTGTGGATGTCAAACCTCGTCTCACAAAAGAACAACATGACGTATTGGAAACACATTACCAACAACAAAATAAGCCAAACACTGTCGTAAAGAAAGGATTCGCAGAGGGATTGGGAGTTTCCTTGGACAAGGTGAATGTATGTATTTGAAACATGAAGATATTGTTTTGTTGAACATTCCAACTAATCCTATGTTACAGAACTGGTTCCAAAATCGAAGAGCAAAGTCAAAGCAGGATGCGAAAAAGGCATATCATCAAGCAGCAGTGGGGACAAATGAAGACGATGGACAACATATGGGTGAAATACCTAGTTCTAGTCGTCCTCATTCTCAATCACCAACGCGCAAATCGCAAACATCCGCGTCACCGCAGTCTGCAATTTCAAATGAAGTACCATATATAACACCACAATTTATGGGATCAAGCTTTATTGGTAGTCCGGCTAATTTATCTTCTGGAGTGAATCCATTATCACTAACAAATGGATTGGGAATAATACAAGGGGATTTTCCTATTCAAACAAAAGCACAATCTATCGCATCCTCGACCATGTCACCTCATGACTTATTGAACAATGGTTCTTTCCGCAACAACTCTACCGATGAAGATATAATGGATGCTCATCGACGAACATTGACCCAAGCACAATTTGATTCATTCTCTCATGTTACTACTACCGGTACAAGTCCCAAGAAAATGATTGCGGTCGATAACAAAGATGATGCTAGTAACGATTCACTCAAACATTTTTTTCCAGAACTTGATGCATTTGATTTTGGTGATTTGAATGGGCAAGTATCGTCACCTGATCTTCAACTAGATTTCAGTTCAGACAATGTAATAGGGGACACAACAATAACCAAAGTCGCTGGACTTGCGAGTCATACAGAAGATGGATCGATTGTAGAATGGTCGGGTAATTCAACGCCTGCATTAAGTTTGAGCGGAGAAATGACGGGCCATGCTGATTCGGGATATGCCGCGTCTGAATCAGCAATCTCTCCTCGAGCAAAGATTCCAAGTGGATCATGGCTACCAGGAACTGCTCTTGGAGGAATGGAAAGCGATTTTCAAGAAGCAGCGAAAAGAGCCGAATCTCAACCTTCATCAGACAATCAAACTCAAAGAAGTTCACCAACACCAATAATGAATCATATTTCAGCAATGAGCATGACACCCGAATTACCATTCGCGTCTGCCGAACAGTCTTCGGGTATGATGACCAATTCTTTTGACAATATGGGTCTTAGTAGTGATGGACTTTCTTCACAACCTTCATCTCAGCCATCTTCACGAAACAGTAGTATATCTGGTACGATTGCCGCAAGGAGACAACGACCCAAGCCACAACCACTCACAACTTCTTCTCTCAGAAGTGCTTCGTATTGTAATTCTTCATCTAACATTCCTGCTACAGCAATACCTGGATCTGCTCCACCAGCGCCCACTTTACGACGTATAAAATCATCCAACGTCATGAATGGCTTTTCTGGTGGTCGTATACAAAAGAACATTAGTGGCCAACGTTCACCTCTTAATTTGAACTTTGCCGAGAATTTAAACTCTCCAAAATTTGCTCGACGTGTTTCTTCCTTTTCAAATGTTCATAGTGGTCTGTCAAGCTTAGCTCCTCCTACTCCTTTATCTCCTTCAGAAATGAATCAAAGACTGGAGATGCAAAGACAATCATCACAAATGTTTGGTGCTCGACAATTGCGTGGTCAACCAAGTATTAGTGAACTTCATGAAGAATCACATTCAACTGCTTCCTTGACTCCCACAACTCCAAATTATGCTACACAATTCATGAGAACTAGACTTGGTGTCATGGCTGAAAATACTCCTCCACAATCGGCACCTGCCAGTCGACAATGTTTTCCTTCTAATTTATATGGTCAAACAAATCCAATTTCATATGGTTTGACTACAGCACAAATATTACAACAACGGCAACAACAACAAGCTGGTTTCATGTCTTTTATGGCGACTGACCCTTCTCATGTCGGTCTACAACAACAACAGCAACAACAACAGCAGCAAGCCGCTCAAATGCAAGCTGGTCAGTATCTGGGAATGCTTCAAGCACAACAACAACAAATTGCAGCCATGACAGGTCAAACTATTCCATATAATAATCTATCATTAGCGACTACTTTTCTACCACAACAGACTAACACACAATATACTCCAATCACCTCTGTAACTCCAAGCATGATGCTTCAACAACAGCATCAACAACAATCATCTCTCCCTAATAATCAATCCCCTTCTCGTTCTATACCCACTACAGATTTTTTCATTCATCAATACAGTCCGTCTCAAGACTCCAAAACAATCTCTCCTCGAAAGAGCCGTGACCCATGCGCCACTCCAAAGAGTTATACCTTTACAAACCAAATCCCCGAACATTTCGAAAAGATGAAGATGAACACTGGTGGTGATGCACGTTACAGTCCCGACAGTATACTCGAATGACGTTGATATTTTGGATCCTATCTGCTTTTCTTCCATCTAGCGTTTTTTTCATACATAATTATTTCCAAGGGGTTTAAAAAATTTGGATAGTTGCATAATGATTAATCATATTGGATATATTATTTTATTTTACTACATGTATGTATATATATTTATAAAACAATCTCAATCTATTGTATTTCATCATGAAAATCAAAGAGCTTGACTTGAAAAATGTGCAATTGATTTGAGGAAAAAAGAAAAAAAGAACACCCAACGAGGGGCTCGAACCCTCAGCCTCCAGATGTCACGTGATAGAAGTCTGGCGCGCTACCTAATTCCGAATTAGTCTCGAGTTGAAGACGATGTGATGCAGAAGTTTGACATACCATTGCGCCAGCCGGGCGTTTAATATTTCAAAGCGAAATGCACGTTGGAGTGAATGCATAGCTGGTATATAAGACTAACTCCAGTACATTTGATTATCAGAAGATTGAAAAAGAACAAAGGCGGTCGTGACTGGTAAAGTGTGTGGTTGACAAGACCAGCAGTGCGGGTTTAGTATTTCGTGCGGATCGAGGGTACACACCATCAAGAATTCAATGCGTTTCGAAAAGTCATGCTTTCAAATGAGGAATATCCGCCAAGTTTGCAGTCGAAAGTTCATGTCGACTAGAAGTTCGGACGACTCGAGGACAAATGGAGTGAATGACATCTTTATGACTTGATTTTCACTCATAATGATATAGAATGCATGAAATGTAATAAGTATGTATGAAAGAGGATTATGACATTCTATTTTTAGATCTCGGTTTCAAAAATCAACGCTTGTCCAAGTCGGGTTAGTCTCCTCAGCCTGATTTCACCTCCGCATTTTAATCCTCTTTCGAAGCTGATAGCCTTATCCGTCATAGTTCCACCCCTCTCCCTCTTCTTTCTCTAACATTGACTTTCCTCTTTTTTTTTCCTCCCTTGTCGTCGCTTTCTACGCCGATAGACTTGTCCATACCCTCGTCTTCAATGAAAGAGTAGATGATCGTCATATGTTGATCTCAACGGTGGTATTCAGTCTTTTCGATTTGATTTCATAATTTCCTTTGTTGACTTTATTCTTCTTTGTCTTTTTTCTTTTATTTCAATCTTTGTCGCTTCATCACAATCATGCTGACTTTGAAACGACTATGGCCGGTTCTACTTCTCACCGATCTAGCGCAGGCAGGTGTCGCGCCTCTGATGATAAATATCATGAGCAGCAATACAGCATCCTGGCGTGTGACTTTCGTACCCAACCCTGCAACGTCGATGACTTTGGCTGGGTATATACAATTTCAATTTTCTACGACGAATGACACCGGCTTGCTATATATGTCGCAATTTACCGCGCCCAATACAAAGTTTAGTAAGTACCATTATATTATTATAAAAGGTAGCGGATTTTGATTGTTGTTGTTATAGCGTGGGAGATTTTATCGGGAGATTGTTCTTCGACTATACTGGATCCATATAGTGGTACAGTCCCATGCGATTCATCGAATCCTGCAGCTTGTCGGGTGGGAGATATGACTGGTAAATATGGTACTTTGACTTGTGATACTAGTCCTACACCTACACCTGTCCCGTAAGTTCTATCCACGCGCAGTATCATCTATCTATGTATTGATTAAGATTTTAGTGGATGGGATGGTTATTTATCATCTGATACTACAAATCCGGCATATATCGGATCACGATCGGTCCAAGTGAAAGATTCATCAGGGACTGTACTTGGATGTCAAGCATTTGGAGGATTAATTAGTTTCGGATCGAATGGTAATGCCAACGGTCAAATTTTACCGGTGACTGGACCAGCATATGGCGATATAGAATCAGTTCCGGGATATGGATCTACATATACAGCTGTATCAGCATATGGATATGATACTACAGATATATATGGTGGATATGATGGTGGACTCGTAAGTACAAGCACTGGAGCGACAACTACCGACAGCCCTTCCGGTTCTTCATCCGGAACCACAACTTCCACTCCAACGACGACTTCATCGCAAGTTGATATAGCAGCAATTACTGCAGGAGGCAATGTGATGAAACAAAACAATCCTCAACCTTCTGATACTGCTTCATCAAGCATTGCGACATCAACCGGTACGTCCTCTCTTACTACTTCTGCTTTGACTCATGTCGACCCAATCGACAATACTGCCACCGACTCATCATCTCCTACTTC
>Ga0160428_1001872_pt1 | contig 14220 bp, 11 predicted proteins | sample SolpanmetagenomM_FD_108198 | JGI IMG/M metagenome (GOLD analysis project Ga0160428, IMG submission 108198) | Solar panel surface microbial communities from Lawrence Berkeley National Laboratory, California, USA - M | ecosystem: Engineered > Built environment > Solar panel > Unclassified ... | reverse complement strand
GATGTCGCTCTGCCACAGGTCTTGCCAGGCTTTGGCGTGGAAGGCTAGCAGGCGCTCGCGGCCTTCGAGGCGGGCGAAGATGGTGAGGCGCTCGGCCTCGTTGAGCGGGTCGGGGTGGTGGGCCGAGGTGATGCTGGAGCCCACCACGGCGTAGCCGTAGGTTTGGCCGGCCTTCAGCGCCCGGCTGAATTTCATGAGGTGCCTATTATTGTCCCACATCTCATGAATGATGCGCGGCTCCTGGCCGTGCGGCTCGCTGAACAAGAAGCTGTTGGCGGCGCACAGCAGCAGCTTGCCGGTGGGGCTGCGCGCCGTGGAAGTGAGCAGGCTGAGAGTAGCGTGTGGCCGGTCTATTTCGTTGTAGTAGTTCTGCACCTCGCGCAGGGCGTCGGGGGCTTCCATGACGCTGGCGGCGGTGAGGGCCAGGTCTTTTTTGGCCGTTATCGACACGTCGAGCAGCACCGTGTAGGGCAAGTGACGCAGGGCGTAGTAGGTGTAGCTAATGGTAGCCTGGTCGCCGTAGTCGAAGGTAGTGGTGAGGCTAGCCCGCTGCATATCAAGCTGCTGCCGAAAGTTGCGGGCGTCCTGGGCGGTGAGGCGGTGGCCGTCCACTTCCAGGTACATGTTCAGCAGGTTGAAGCTATTGAGGAAATTGCTGACCCGCCCCCGGCCGTACTGGTCGTAGGCCCCGGCCAGCACCACGTTCTTGACCTGAAACGGCACCGGCGACGAGACGATGCCCAGCATCCCGTTGGCAACCGTGACGCCGTAGTAGTTGCTGGGGTCGATTTTATCGGCCGCCAGGCGCCAGGGGTCGGGCGCCGGGGCCTGCGCGGCGAGCGGCAGCCGGGCGGCCAGCACGAGCAGCAGGGCCCAGAAATGCCGGTTGAGGGGGGTGGGAAGCAGCATGGGAGAGCACGATAGCCAGCACGGTGGGCGCCCAGGCACCCCGTACCAACCGGTAAGTTATTGACAAGCAATGCCTCAAAAGTAAGGCGACGGCCCGGCTGGTGCCTAGCGTTTGCGCAATTTATCTGGCCAACTCGCGGACTAAAAGTCCGCACTACTGTATCGTGGACGCTGCGAGTCCGCGCGTAGGGGCCAGCGGACGTTCACCCGCGCGGACTCGCAGCGTCCACGATACACGTGCCCAGAAACAACGGCAGCCTGGGCTAGCTACGGGTCGGTACTACGGGCGTGGCTGGGTTTTGGGCCAGCGCTTGGGCTACTCCAGCGTCCTTCTCCTTGTGCTGGGCCTGACCAGTCAGCGTGATGTGGGCAAACTGCCCTTCCGGGTAGCTCCTGCCGCATTCAAATTTTGAAAGTCCTGCTTCAAAATCAAACATGCTCTCTGGGATAAGCACACCTTTATTTTAATACAAATTACTAATAAATAATTTTTTAGACTACTGAAAACAATTTGCACTAATACTTAACAAGTTTGGAATACTTGAGCAAGGGAGTAAAGCATAATTAGGCCGACGTTTGTCTAAACAAAACTGGTCTATGCCGCAACGCACGATACTATTCTGGGCTTTGGTCACGGCGCTCGGAGGCTTTCTCTTTGGCTTCGATACGGCCGTGATTTCGGGGGCCGAGAAGGCCATTCAGCAGCTCTGGCACCTGAGCGCCGTGGCGCACGGCTTCACCATTTCGATTGCCCTCATCGGCACAGTGCTCGGGGCTATGCTGGGCGGCATTCCCAGCGACCGTCTGGGCCGCCGCCAAACGCTGCGCTGGATTGCGGTGCTCTACCTGGTGTCGGCGGTGGGCGCGGCGCTGGCGCCGGCCTGGGTCCCGTTCCTGATTTTCCGCTTCTTGGGCGGGCTGGGCGTCGGGGCGTCGTCGGTCACGGCCCCGCTCTACATCTCCGAGATTTCGCCGGCTAGCTCGCGCGGCAAGCTGGTGGGCTTGTTTCAGTTCAACATCGTATTCGGCATCCTGGTCGCGTACCTCTCCAACTACTTGCTGGCCAACGTGGGTGAGCACTCGTGGCGCCTGATGCTGGGCGTGCAGGCGGTGCCTTCGCTCGTCTTTTTGCTTTTCCTGTTTCGGGTGCCCGAAAGCCCGCGCTGGCTGCTGCTGCACGGCCACGTCGCCGCCGGCCGCGACGTGCTGCGCGTCATCAACCCCCTTACCGTGGACGACGATGTGGCGGCCATCCTCAGCAGCCAGGCGCACGCGGCCCAGCAAAGCGAGTCGCTGTGGGCGGCGCAGTACCGCACCCCGGTGCTGCTGGCCATCGCCTTCGCCTTCTTCAACCAGGTGTCGGGCATCAACGCCATCATTTACTACGCGCCGCGCATTTTCGAAATGGCGGGGCTGGGCCAGGGCGCGGCGCTGCTTTCGTCGGCCGGCATCGGGCTGGTCAATTTCATTTTCACCCTGCTGGGCGTCAACGTTATTGACCGCTTTGGGCGGCGTACGCTCATGCTGATTGGCTCGGTGGGGCTCATTATTACCCTGGGGCTGGTGGCGCAGGCCTTTTATACCCAGCAGTTTGGCGGCGTGCTCGTGCCGGTGCTGCTGTTTGTATACATCGCCTTCTTCGCCTTTTCGCAGGGCGCGGTTATCTGGGTATTTATCTCCGAGATTTTCCCCAATGCCGTGCGAGCCCAGGGCCAGGCGCTGGGCTCGAGCACGCACTGGGTGATGGCCACCGTCATCGCCTTCACCTTCCCCTATTTCGCCGAAAAGCTGGGCGGGGGCAACACGTTCGCCTTTTTCTGCACCATGATGGGGCTCCAGCTGCTGTTTGTGTGGCGCTTTATGCCCGAAACCAAAGGCACCAGCCTCGAAAGCGTCGAAAAAACGCTCGTTATGCACTAGTGCCGGGCGGCCCTACCCGACTGTTTTTCAGCTTATTCTCTCCCATCCTTCTGTTTCCCACCCCTACCCCGATGGCCATTGCCTGCTTTGGAGAAATGCTCTGGGACGTGCTGCCCAGCGGTAAGCAGCCCGGCGGCGCCCCGCTCAACGTGGCCGTGCACCTGCACCACCTGGGCCTGGAGGCCCAGCTTATCAGCCGCCTGGGCCACGACGACCTTGGCGCCGAGCTGCGCACTTTCGTCGAAGGTCAGGGGCTGGCTACCACCTACGTGCAGCAGGGCCAGCAGCACCTCACGGGCGTGGTAAAAGCCAACGTGGACGACCGCCACGAAGTGAGCTACAAAATCGTGCAGCCCGTGGCCTGGGACTATATCCAGTACGAGCCCGGCCTGAGCCAGCTCGTGCACCAGGCCCAGGCGTTGGTCTACGGCAGCCTGGCGGCGCGCAGCCCCACCTCGCGCGAGACGCTCTACCGCCTGCTGCCCCACGCCGCTTTTCGGGTGTTCGACGTGAACCTGCGCGCGCCGCACTACTCGCGCGATGTGGTTACCTACCTGCTCCAGCAGGCCGACCTGGTCAAGCTCAACCACCACGAGCTGGCCGAGCTGCTGGGGTGGTTCGGGGCCAGCGCGGCCGAAGACACGGCCCTGCGCTGGCTGGCCGAGCGCTTTCAGCTCCAAGCCGTGTGCGTGACCAAGGGCGCGGCGGGCGCGGTGCTCTGGAGCGGGCAGCAGCTGTATCAGTGCCCCGGCGTGGCCGTGGCCGTGCAGGATACCATTGGCAGCGGCGACGCTTTTCTGGCGGCCCTGCTCAAGGGCTGGCTCGCTGGCCAGCCGCCGGCCGAGTACCTGGCTTTTGCCTGCGCGGCCGGGGCGCTGGTGGCCACTTACCAGGGCGCTACCCCAGCCATTGCCGAAGCGCAGGTGCGCGCCCTGGCCAGGGCCATCGCCTAGGCTTCGCGGCAAAATCTTGGCTTTAAGCTCCTGAAAATTCAGGTAATTTATTTAAAATCAGTTCCTTCAATTACCACCTTCCCATCCAGCCGAGCACTAGCCGGCGTCCTGCTGGCGGGCATCTAGAATTCCCACCTTTTAATACTTTTTACTCATGCGTAATCCTTATTACCAAACGCACCAATCCTACGAGCAGCCGGCCGCCCGGTCGGCGCTGGGCACCAAGCTCCTGGTATTGTCGCTTTGCTTACCCCTCATCGGCCACGCGCAGGCTACGCGCGAAGTTGCGGGCAAGGTCGTAGATGCCACCGGCGCTGGGCTGCCAGGTGTAACGGTGCTCGTGACGGGCACCCAGATTGGGGCCAGCACCGGCGCCGACGGCGGCTTCCGGCTGCAAGTGCCGCCTACGGCTACCTCGCTCACCGTTTCGTTTGTGGGCTACGCCAAGCAGACAGTGGACATCACGGGTAAGTCGAACGTAACCGTTACGCTGCAAGACGACGCCCAGGCGCTGGGCGACGTGGTGGTAGTGGGCTACGGCACGGTGCAAAAGAGTGACCTGACCGGGGCTGTTTCGGCTCTCAGCCCCAAGGACTTCAACAAGGGCACCTTCACCTCGCCCGACCAGCTCATCCAGGGCCGGGCCTCGGGCGTGCAGGTGACGCAGAACAGCGGGCAGCCCGGCGGGGCGAGCACCATTAAGATTCGGGGAAACTCGGCCGTAACGGGTACCGGCCAGCCGCTGTACGTGGTGGACGGCGTACCGCTCGACGGCCGCTCGGCCCGCCCCGGCCTAACCACTTCTTTCGGCGATAGCCCCGATAGCAACCCGCTCAACTTCCTGAACCCGGCTGACATTGAGTCGATTGACGTGCTAAAGGACGCCTCGGCCACGGCTATTTACGGCTCGCGGGCAGCCTACGGCGTGGTTATCATCACCACCAAGCGCGGCAAGCTGGGCGAAGCCCGGCTGGATGTGGGTATTTCGGGCGGCTTCTCGAATATCATGCGCCGGATTAAGGTGCTCAACGCTAGCCAGTACCGCGATGCCCTGGCTTACTATGGGGCGCCAGCTACCAACGACAAGGGCCTCAGCAACGACCCGCTGGGGGCCATTCTGCAAACTGGTCCGCTCCAGAACTACAACGTGGCCATGAGCGGCGGCAACGAAAACGGCCGGTACCGCCTTTCGCTCGGCTACCTCGACCAGAAGGGCATTATCAGGAAAACCGGCTTTCAGAAGTACAGCGCCAAGCTCTCGACCAACGTAAAATTTCTGGAAAGCAAGAAGCTTGGGATTGACGTAAACATCACAGCTAGCCAATCGCGCGAGCAACTGGCCCCTATCGGCAATAACAGTGACTTCCGGGGCAGCCTGATTAGCCAGGCCTTGCAGTGGAACCCCACCGACTCGCTCTACGCCGCCAATGGCCTTCCCATAGCGCGAATAGGCAGCACGACTATCAACCCGGTAGCGCAGCAGCAGTACTACAACGACAACTCGCGGGTAACCACCGCGCTGGCGTCAATTTCGCCCTACTATAAGTTTGCTGATTGGCTGGAGTACCGGGCGCTGTTTGCCGCCAACTACAGCACGGGCATCCGGCGCACGTCCATCGACCAGCGCCTCAACATCAACGATTACTACGGGCGGGGCTTTGCCGCCATTGGCAACAATGAGCTGCTAACCCAGCAGATGACCCACACGCTGAACTTCAATAAGAAAGTCACGGCCGACTTCAACGTGAATGCGCTGCTGGGCTATGAGTACCAGAAGTTTGCCTACTCGGGCACGAATATCAGCGCGCTCGGGCCGACGGGCGGCTTCGGCACCTACGGGCTGGATTATACCAACTACATCCAGCTCTCCAACACCTCAGCCCGCACCATCTCTTCGTTTAGCGACCCGGTCACCGAGCTACAGTCGTTCTTCGGCCGCGCCATTCTCAACTACAAGGGGCGCTACTTGCTCACGGGCACTTTGCGGGCCGATGGCAGCACTAAGTTTGGCGCCAATAATCGGTACGGCTACTTCCCGTCGGTATCAGCGGCCTGGGATATCAGTCAGGAAAGCTTCTTTAAAGTAGAAGCTATCAACCAGTTGAAGGCACGGATCGGCTTCGGCCGCACCGGCAACCAAGAGTTTCCGGCCGGCGCGGCCGAAGGGCAATACGCTTTTCTGGCCAATGGCAGCGCCGGCGCGCTGGGCCAAACCACCAATGCGAACCCCAACCTCAAGTGGCAGTCGGATGCGCAGTACGATGGCGGCCTCGACTTTTCGTTGTTCAATAACCGGGTAACGCTCACTGCCGACTACTTCTACAAGAAGACTACTTCCCTGCTCTACCCGACCGTGCCGATACAGCCGTCGGCCCCCGGCGGCACTGCCGTCACCTGGAAAAACCTCGACGGCGCCATCGTAAACAAAGGCGTAGAACTGATCCTGGGCATTACGGCGGTCGATAACCAACGCTTCGGCCTGAGCTTCAACGCCAACGCTACCTTCATTCGCAACAACGTATCGGGGCTGCCCAATGCCTTCGCCATCCAAACGGGCACGCTCAACGGCCAAGGGCTATCGGGGGTTTATTCCGAAGTGATTCAGAATGGCCTGCCCATCAATGCCTTCTACCTCCAGACGTTTAACGGCATTAATGCGACCACCGGGCTGCCAGACTATGGCGACGGCCAGCCGCACTACGCGGGCAACCCTAATCCTACCACGCTAGCGGGTCTGAGCACCACTTTCCGCTTCCAGAAACTGTCGCTGACGGCCAACTTCAACGGGGTATTTGGCAACAAGATTTATAACAATACTTTCAACAGCGCACTCAACGTGAGCCAGCTCAATGGCGGCCGCAATATTGCCTTGGCGGTTTACGAATCAACGCCCAAAGAATCGCTGGCTAGCGCGGTGGCGCCTTCTACGCGCTACCTGGAAAGCGGCAATTACGTGAAGCTCTCCAACGTGACGCTGTCGTATGCGCTCGGCGATCTGGGCCGAGCATTCAAAGGGGCGAGCATCTACGCCATTGGCCAGAACCTGTTCGTTATCACCAACTACCAAGGCTTCGACCCCGAGGTAAATACCAACAAGGCGGTGAATGGCGTGCCCTCGGCAGGCATCGACTACGCGGGCTACCCCACTGCCCGCACGTTCACGTTTGGCGTCAACTTCTCTCTATAATCCCACCCCACAGCAATTATTCTTATGAAGAAGATACTCAGCGCGGCGGCGCTACTAGCGGTGTTTCAGCTAGCTGACAGCTGTAAAATCAACGAGGAGCTTCAAGGCAGCCTGCGGCCCGACCAAGTGAGCAGCAGCAATGCCGCCGCCCTGCTCGATGGGGTGTACGTGGCCATGCGCAGCCCCTTCCAGGGAGCAGGGCAGGTATTTGCCATGTCGGAGGTAACCACCGATGAGCGCCTCATGCCCACCCGCGCGGGCGACTGGGACGATAACGGCAAGTGGCGCCAGCTGCACCTGCACACCTGGAACGCTGACCACCCCGAAGTACGCGACGCCTTCAATAACCTGAACGGCGTAGTGTTTGCCGCCACCGATATGCTCCAGTACAGCCCCAGCACGCAGCAGGCGGCCGAAGCCCGCTTCCTGCGCGCCTGGGCCATGTACTGGGAGCTTGACCTCTTCGACCAGGTACCCTACCGCGACCCCGGCGAAAGCGTGGTGGAGCTAGCCCGCGTGCGCAAAGGCACCGAGGCGCTCGATTTCATCATCAGTGAGGTAAACGCCGTGCTGGCCAGCCTGCCCGATGCCCCCGCCTACCGGGCCAATAAGGATGCGGCCCGCGGCCTGCTCATGAAGTGCTACCTCAACCGGGGAGTATATACCAACCGCGCCGCGCCCACATTTGCCGCCGCCGATATGAACCAGGTTATCACCCTGGCCGACCAGATAATTAACACCGGGCGCTACAAGTTTGCCACCAACTACTTCGACAATTTTGCCCCCGACAATACCAATATTGGTACGGAAAACATCTTTACCGAGCAGAACATCGGCGGTGTGAGCAGTGGCGCGGAGTACGACATGTGGCGGTTCATCTCGCACTACAATATGGTGCCTACCGGCTACAATGGGCCGTGCGCGCTCGGCGACTTCTACGACAAGTACGGGGCCAACGACATTCGCCGGGGCACGGTATATAAGTACACCAACGGGCCCGCCAACCCTGGCAACCGCCAGAACGTGGGCTATCTGATAGGCCAGCAGTATAACCTGCTGACGGATGTCCCGCTAACCGACCGGGCGGGCCGGCCCCTGGCTTTTACGAAACAGGTAAAGATCATCGAGACGGATGTTACTACCTTGGAAGTCACCGGCATTCGCCCCATGAAATACCCGCCCGATTTTACTAATAACGGGGCTGGCACCATTGATAACGACATGGTACACCTGCGCCTACCCGATGTTCTAATGATGAAGGCCGAGGCAATCTTGCGCGGTGGCACTGCTACTAGCGCCGGCACCTTTGGCAGCACCCCGCTGGAGCTGGTCAACTCGATTCGCACCCACTCCTCGCGCAATGCCGGAGCCCTCGCCAGTGTAGACTTGACTGCGCTTTACGATGAGCGCGGCCGCGAATTATACCTGGAGCAGTGGCGCCGGCAGGATATGGTTCGCTTCGGCAAGTTCCTGGGGCCCATTCAGGAAGGCCCTACCAGCAGTGCTGCTACGTATCTCATTTTCCCCATCCCTAACCAGCAGCTAGCGGTGAACACAAACCTCACCCAAAACCCTGGCTATTAGCCCTAGCAAGTCTAGTCAGCACTAGTTGAGAGAGCCCCGCACGCGAAGGATTTCGGAACGTGCGGGGCTCTTTAGTGGCTCATAATTCGCAAGCATGCTATTCCTTAGTATTGGCTAGGAAGTGAGGTAAAAGCACGTGTGCTTTTCGAGCGCTGAAGTAAAATTATTACTACTACCCAGTGCGTTGCAACAGCCACCAACTGCCAGCCGCTACCAGCGCGCCAATCAGCGTATTCAAGCTATTGACTACGTTATTACCCACGTAGTGGCGGCGCTCCAGGGTGGCTCCCAACAGCGAATCGCTGAGGTTGCCTACTGTGCCCGCCAGCACCACTACCCAAAAAGCCGGGCTCCAGGCCGCGCCACCCACGCAGTACACCGCCGCCAGCAAGGCGCTGCCCATGCTGCCCAGCAGCGTGCCTTCGGTGCTGATTACACCGTCCAGGCCGCGCTGGTCGGGCCGCAGGGTCAGGATGTTGTAGTAGCGGCGGCCGTACACGTTGCCCAGCTCGGAAGACAGCGTGTCGGCGGCCGCGGCGGCTAGGCTGCCCGCTAGCATCAATTGGCAGAGCGCGGCGTGGGCGGGCTGGCCCCAGCCGAGTAAGCCCAACAGGCCGGCCACGCCGCCATTGGCAAGCACCTGCCCAGCCGTGCGGCGGCCTTTGTTGGCTTCGGCCAGGCCAAGGCGGCGCTTCTCGGCTACTTTCCAGGCCGAAGCCGCCGTACCGAGCCCGAAAAACAGCGCCAGCAGCGCGAGCCCCGTAAAGCCCGTGCCCAGGTAACTACTCAGCCCCACCAGGCCGCCCACCCAGGCGGCTGGGGCCGTGAGCTTGCCCGCCCGAATGCTATAGCCCATGCCCAGAGCGAGCACTAGAAAGACCAGAATAAGGCGCCAGAGTGAGGAATCAGAAAGCAAGACCATAATCGCTAGGTAGCCGCAAGCTACGCGCTACACCGCGAGCCCCAGGCTACGGGAAGGCTACGGCGGGCATAAGTTCGACGCCCTTCCGTGATTACAGCCAGGCTAGCGCACCTGCTGCCACCACCGCTGCTGGGGCAAGGGGCCGGCCCCGAGCACTACCGGCTGGCCCAGCTCGGGGGTAGTCAGTACCAAGTGTCGGCGAGCAGCGGCAACTGTGGCGCGCTGTACGGGGTCGTTCCAGGCGTGGTGCGCCTCGGTGAAAGCGCCCCAATGCACGGGCAGCATGGCCCGCGCCCGCACGTCGAGGGCGGCCTGCACGCTCTGCTCGGGCTGCATATGAATGAATGGCCACTGCCGGTCGTACTGCCCGCATTCCATCAGGGCCAGGTCGAAGGGGCCGTAGCGCTCCCCTATCTGCCGGAAGTGCGGGCCGTAGCCGCCATCGCCGCTATAAAAGAGGCGCGTGGCAGGCGTTTTCAGCACCCAGGAAGTCCAGAAAGTAGCGTTGCGATTGGTGAGGCCCCGGCCCGAAAAGTGGCGCGTGGGCGTGCTGATGAGCGTGAGGCCCGGCAGCTGCACCGAGTCGCCCCAGCTCACTTCGGTAATGCGCGCCGGCGCCACGCCCCAGGCCAGCAGGTGCGCCCCAATGCCCAGCGGCACGTAAAAATGCGCCACCTTGTCCTTTATCTTCTTGATGGTCTGGTAGTCGAGGTGGTCGTAGTGATCGTGCGAAAGCAGCACGGCATCGAGGGGCGGCAGCTTCTCAGCCGCGATGGGCACCCGCGGGTTGTAGCGCACCGGGGCTACGCCCGGCACCGGCCCCATCCTGATGCTGAGCATGGGGTCGAGCAGAATATTTTTGCCCGCCAGCTCTATCAGGCTGGCCGAGTGGCCAAACCAGGTGATGCGCACCAGGCTAGCCGGCTTCTGCGTGATGGTGAGCGAATCGAGGTAGCGCATGGGCAGCGGGCCCGCCGGGTGGGCGTGCGGGTCGTTTTCAAACAACATGCGCCGCAAAGCCGACACCTGCCCGCCGCTGGTCAGGGTCGGGGTCGGCAACGGGTTGTGAAACTTGCCATCCTGGTAATGGCCCGTGCGGGCGTAGGCCTGCCGCCGGGCCTCGGTGGGCGTACCCCCAAACTCTGGGCTGAACTGGAGGAAAGCCAGGGCGGCCACCACCAGCCCGGCGAGTAGGCCTAGAAGGACCAGACCCGTTTTTTTAAGAAAATTGCGCATAACTTACTTGCCTAAGCGGCCAACTATGGGCCGTACGTACGGCGACCTGCCTACAGTTGGCCACGGTTGGATAGTTAGCGCGGTTCAGGGGTCAGGATACGTGTACTGTGGACGCTGCGAGTCCGCACGTGAGCTGGCCGGCGCGCGGACTCGCAGCGTCCACGGTACAACCCTACGTACATCTACTCCGCAGTCGTCCTAGGGTATGGGCAGCCCGCTAGCCGTAGTTACTTTCGGGCTCTCGCTGGCTCTTTTCTTGCCTCATGCTGCTCACCATCACGACCACCCACCAGCCGGCTACCGACCTCGGCTACCTGCTGCATAAAAACCCCGCCCGCCTGCAAAGCGTGGAAATCACCGGTGGCCAGGCCTACATCTTCTACCCCGAAGCCACTACCGAGCGCTGCACCGCCGCTTTGCTGCTCGACCTCGACCCCGTGGGCCTGGTGCGCGGCCGCGGCAATGGCGAAGGCTTCGCCCTGGAGCAGTACGTGAACGACCGGCCTTACGTGGCCTCGTCGTTCCTGAGCGTGGCGTTAAGCAAAGCCTTTGGCACCGCCATGAATGGTACCTGCAAAGACCGCCCCGCCCTACCCGCCGAGGCGCTGCCGCTGGCCGTAACGGTGGCCGTAGTATCGGCGCCTGGCCCCGACTGGCCGCACCGCCTGTTCGAGCCGCTGGGCTACATCGTCGATACCGAGGCTTACCCGCTCGACCCCACCCAGCCCGAGTGGGGCGATAGCCCCTACTACACTTTGCGCCTGCGCCACGATGGCCTGCGCCTGCAAGACGTGCTCACGCACCTCTACGTGCTGCTGCCGGTGCTCGACAACGACAAGCATTACTACGTGGACCAGCAGGAGGCCGAAAAGCTCCTGCACCGCGGCGGCACCTGGCTGCCGCAGCACCCCGAGCGCGGCTTCATCACGCGGCGCTACCTACGCTACCTGGCCGGCATTGTGAACCCCACGCTGGCCCGACTGCTGGAAGGCACGGAGGAAGAATTGCCGGAGCCGGAAGCCAGTGCTGTGGATGCGGCGAGTCCGCGAGTGATGGAAAGTGAAAGCAGCCCCGTAGAAACCGGGCTGCCACTAGCGGCAGCGCCAGACGCTACGCGCGAACTAGCCGAGTCCACGGTACGCCTTTCGCTGCACGACCAGCGCCTCCAGCAGGTGGCCCATGAAATCTACCAACTTGCTCCCAGGCGCGTGCTCGACCTGGGCTGCGGCGAGGGCAAGCTCCTGCGCCTGCTGCTGCGCCAGGCCAAGATTGAGTTTATCCTCGGCATGGATGTGTCGCACCAGGCGCTGAGCCGGGCCAGCGTCCGCCTGCACCTCGACGAGCTGTCGCCGCGCCAACGCGCCCGCATCGAGCTGATTCAGGGGTCGTTGCTGTACCGCGACGAGCGGCTGGCCGGCTTCGACGCGGCGGCGCTGGTGGAGGTAATCGAGCACCTCGACGAAAACCGCCTGGCCGCGCTCGAAGCCGTGGTATTTGCCCAGGCTCGGCCGGCGCACGTCTTCGTCACCACGCCCAATGCCGACTACAACCAGCTCTTCGAGAAGCTCAACGCGGGCGAATTCCGCCACGATGACCACCGCTTCGAGTGGACCCGCGCCGAGTTTGCGGCTTGGGCCGCCGGCGTAGCCGAGCGCCACGGGTATCAGGTGCGCCTCGTGCCGATGGGCGAAGAAGTGGAGGGCGTAGGCGCGCCGTCGCAGCTGGCGGTGTTTGGGCTGAATGCGTAAGTAAGGCTGCTACCTACAGCCGGCCCTTACCCCACCGCGCAGGCAGGAACCGTGGGCAATTGCCGGATTGTTTTTTAACTTACTAGCTCAAGCCAATAACGTATGAAAGCTACCCAAACGCCCGCCCCCAAAACGGCCAAACGCCAGGAAATAGCCGAGGCTATGCGGGCTTCGTTTCGCATCGAGGGCATCACCATCTCAGCCGAGCAAGCCCAGGCCGCCCTACGCAAAGTAGAGCTTAGCTTGGGTAAAGCGCCCGCATGAGCGACTGCATGGGCGCGTAGTTGCCCAGGCCGCTCTGTTGCACCGCCGCCACGTAGCGCGGAAACGCCGCTTCATCAATCAGCTCCCAACGCAGCCGCTTCTGGTCTTGCTGTTCCAGCATCAGGTTGGCCAGCAAGCGCGCCGTGCGGCCATTTCCTTCCCGAAACGGGTGAATGAATAGCAACTCGCCATGAATTATCCCCACCAGGTCCAACAAAGCGCCGGGCTCTTTGGGCAAGGGTTTACGCAGCCATTCCTGCTCAAACTGCTGCATCGAAGCCGGTAAGAACCGAGCCGCTGGAAAGGCAAATCCTCCTTTAGAAATATTAACCTCGCGGTAGCGCCCGGCGAAAGCGTAGAGATGCCCTAATGCCAGCCGGTGCATCTCCAGCAGGTATTGCAGCGTGAATCTGGTGGTAGATGTGAGGGCTTCCGTGAGCACAATATCAGCGCGCAGAAAACCTTCGTATTCGGCCAGTCCAATAGCCATGAGGTCGGTTAGGCCTAGTAGATTTGGCAGAATCTCCCTTTCATGAGCCGAGCTTTGGTATTTGTCCATGCAGGGTATCAGCCCGGTTTTGGGTAAGCAGGTTTCGGACTTGTATGCTTCGATAGCTTCTCAAACTTACTCGCTAGCGAATTCCGCCACGACGACCACCGCTTCGAGTGGACCCGCGCTGAGTTTGCGGCCTGGGCCGTCGGCGTGGCTGAGCGCCACGGGTGTCAGGTGCGCCTCGTGCCGATGGGCGAAGAAGTGGAGGGCGTAGGCGCCCCGTCGCAACTGGCGGTGTTTGGGCAATAAAGTATTACTTAGCTGCTAACCCATTGTCAGCTATTCTTGGGTACTCAGGATTATCAATTTTTAAGCTTGTGGTTAGCAAAGTGTCTGGGTCAAGTATTGGAAATGGCACCATTTCATAATTAAGAATGGGTCTTCCCAAATATGTCACCTGCTTGGATATTCCATCAGGCCAAAATACACCGTATGGCATAGTATTTAAATGTTTGTAAATTTTAACTATTTGGGGCGGGCCTCCAATTGCGGAATGAGATTTCTCACGTATTTTATCTCTTAATATTTCAAAAGGCTCCATATCCATTCCATCACCTGGTTTCTTTCCACGGCTTTCCATAAGACTAAAAATTCTTTTTCTAACTTCTTTAACATCATCTCCAGTCACAGCAATCAAACTCTTCATTATTGTTTGAGGGGTCTCATGAATAAAGTGGTCAGTGACCTTATCGTATTTTATAAGCCATATTTTAAATGCTTGACTCTCCCATGAATATCCCGCATATATAAAAAAGGTTTCAGGGGCTTCTGGTGAGCTTAAATTACTTGGCAAATCATGTATAGACTGACGCATTTTAGTAACTAGACTTGTTACTGTTTGACAACCAGTAATTTGCAGATCACAGTTTTTTTGTCAGCTTAAAATTCCACAATCCAGCAGCCAAGTTTACCATTTCATCCGCAAATTCCAGGCGTTTATTCCT
>Ga0160428_1001871_pt1 | contig 14223 bp, 17 predicted proteins | sample SolpanmetagenomM_FD_108198 | JGI IMG/M metagenome (GOLD analysis project Ga0160428, IMG submission 108198) | Solar panel surface microbial communities from Lawrence Berkeley National Laboratory, California, USA - M | ecosystem: Engineered > Built environment > Solar panel > Unclassified ... | reverse complement strand
GCCGGCGGCAATGTTCTGATTGATGCTGATGAGGGCGGAGAGCTTCTCGGCGCTCGGCTCGATCAGCGTATCGATCATCCGCTTGAAGACGAAGGTCGAGAGCTCGGCGATGTTGTTCTTGATCTCGATCGGCAGCGGGCTCTCGGGCGCGGTGGCGGCCCCGGCGATGATGGTCCAGACCTTCTGATTGAAGTTCAGGGCGTCGTTCAGAGCGGGCGCTTGATTGGTCCAGTCGGTCTGGATCGCCTGGAGGCGGGTCGCAGCCTTGATCAAGACGGCAGCTTCTGCTTCGCGCGGCGACAGCGCAGTTTGTGCAACCCGGGCATAGGCGCTGGCCCCGTACGACATCGCTCGATCCTCCCTCAAGGTGCGCCGCCCCGATTCGGGGCGCGGGCCGACCTTAGACAGCCGATTGTTAAGGGACCGTAATATCACTCCGTGCCGTAATCATGCCCGGATATGCGACGACGGAGAGCGCGCGCCCGCGCGGATCACGCGTAGGGTGTTGGATTCCGCCACCATGATGAATTTCATTCTGGGCACTGTCGCGGGCGGACTGTTGGTCGGGCTCGTCACGATTTCCGCCGTGCGCCAGCCCGTCGTGCAGGCCAAGCTCGGACTCTTTCCCGTTTCCAACGCGCTGTTGATGCCAGCCGCGAAGACGCCGGAGGCGCCTCGCTCTGATTCGCCATGCCGTCAGGCCGCGACGGTGGGACAACCGGACATGCTGTTCTCGAAGCGTCGATTCTGGTTCGTCGCTCCTTGAGCGAACGATCCGTGCGGCTCAGAGGCTGCTGATCAGGAACATCACCATCGTGGTCGCCACGGTGGTGCTGACGAACCCGCAAAGGGCGGCCGCGAAGGACGGACCAGTGGAGAAGCTGCGATCCATGGTCTTCAGGTCGAGGGCGGCGGTGGTGTTCATGATGGCTGACCTTAGCGGCGAATCATCGGCCGCGTGTGAGTTGACTGTGAAACGAAGTGTGACGGGCAGGCGTGCGGGCCCGCACTCGATCAATCGCAACGATTGACGCGCTTGGCCGCTCGAAGCTCCCGCGACTCACTGCGCAGATCGATGGCCACGACGCCGGCGCCGCAATCCTCGAAGGCGTCGCGCGCATCGGCATAACGATCGCCAATTTCATCCAGTGTGTCGCAGGCGCGGTCGTGATTGCCGATCCGAGCCTCCTGACGGAACTGGTAGCGGAGCGCATTGGCCTCATCGACCTTGCGCTGCGCATCGAGACAGACGGGTGCGGCAAGCGCCGGCGCGGCGAGAGCCAGCATGAGACCAGCGGTGAAAGGCAGTCTGAGGGATTGACGCATAGGAACACCTGAGGTGGGGACACCTGGACGTACGGCCGGTGAACAGAATTCATCGAGCGTTTGAAAGCGTCCGCAAGATCAGTTCTGGCTTCTCCAATATTGCATCAGAGCAGCGACACTCATCTCGCGTTCAGGCTCCAGAAACGGCAAACCTGTCGCTAAGGTTCCACGCTTACCCACGGCGTCGTTCGCCGGCGCCGGGAAACCAGGATGTCGGCCAGGGAGATCGGGGCAGGGCCCTGCGCATCGACACCGACATCATACTGCCGAGGAATCGGTTTCAACTTGTTATGCGAGTGACCGTGCAAGTTGATGGCACCGCGGCCAATCCCGTTCCAGGTGCGGAACGCGTAATGACACAGCACTAGGCGCCGCGCATCGACGCTTATCTCCGCATAGTGGGCGATCGAAGCCCATCCGTGCGCTTGCAGCGTTCCGGCCCCGTCATTGTTGCCGATGATGAGGTGCTTGGTGCCTGACAGGCTCCCCAAAATTTCGGCAATGCGTTCGGCGGAGGGACCGAGGGCGAAATCACCGAGGTGCCAGACGTTGTCCTCGGGCCTGACGACGGCATTCCAGGCGGCGATGAGCGCGGCGTCGTGCGTCGCGAGATCAGGGTAGGGGCGCTTGTCGATCCGCAGGATGCGCGGATCGCCGAAATGCGTGTCGCTGGTGAACCACACGGCCACGGCCGTCTTTCCCCGCCGCGATCAGCGCCCAGGGCTGAAGCGCAGCGGCACGGTAACGGCCAGGCTGCTCAGGCTGATCCCGGCGGGTGCTGCCGGGAGTGAGCCACGAACGGTCGCCAAGGCGGCGCTATCGATGGCGCCGATACCGCTGCTGCTGGCGAGCCCCGAACTCAATACCTGACCTGAGCGGGACACTGTGAACCGGACGACGGCCACGCCGCCGCTGGTCCCGGCGGCCGCATTCGCATTCATCCGCCCCCGAATCGCCGAACTCAGCATACCTTGCCACGCTCTCAGCGCGTTCGGATCGTTCCCGCCGGCGGCTGAGCCTGCACTGCTCTGCCGCGACGCGGAAGCCGAGTTCTGCTGGGCGCGTCCATCGCTTGCCGCAGCCGCGGCCCGGCGCGCGGCTTCCTTGGCAGCCTTCGCCTTGGCTTCCTTGGCAGCTTCGCGACGGGCCTCGGCGATGGCCTCGCGGCGCTCCTCCTGCTCGGCTTTCAGTCGTGCTTCGCGATCCGCCTTACGCTTCGCCTCACGCTTGGCTTCGAGGATCTTGGCCATGTCCGGCTTCGGCTTCTCCACCTCCACGGGCTTCGGAACCTCCGCGATCGTGGGTGGGGGTGGCGCAAGGGCGGGCGCGTCCTCCCCCGTGGAGGTGATGACCTGATCCTCGGGCGGCGGCTCGACGACGGCTTCGGTCGGAGGAGTGACCGGTGCCTCTGGCGACTCGGCCATGGTCGTGGCTTCGGGTGCGACCGGTGTCGCGTCCGGGGGCGGCGGGACGGTGGCTTCGGGCGGTGCCACCTCGGTCGTCTCGAGAGGCTTCGTGACCGGGACCGCCTCGGGCGTTTCCACCGGGTTCGCTTCAGGCGGAGCGGGGGCCTGGGCTGCCTGCTCGGCTGGGGCCTGGGTGTTCGCCTCCGTCATCTGCGGGGCGAGATCGACCGTTACGATATTCTCGCCGGGAGGCGCAGTGGGCGTCGTGCCGAACAGTACCATTCCGACGAGTGCTGCGACGTGCAGCGCAAGCGCCACAAGGAACGCTGCGGTGAGCCCAGACGGGCCGCGCTGCTCCGGTTCGGCCGTGGTCGCGAAGGCGCTGTTGGGATGCAGGGCGTTCATGAATTACTGCGGCGTTCCGCTGACAGGGGCCGGGGCGGCGGTCGGCGATGTGGGCAGCGGACCGCCGGGCGACTGGGCGATCAACGAGACTTTTGTGAAGCCGGCTTGGCCCACGAGGCCCATCACCTCCATGATCTTGCCGTAGGGCACGTCGCGGTCGCCGCGCACCAGCATCACCTGGGTTGGGTCCTGGGCCGCCAATGCGCGCAGGCGTGGCAGGATCGAATCTGGCGTGAGTTCTTCCTTGGCCAGATAAGGCCTTCCGTCCTTGTCGATGGAAATCTCGAGCGGCTTCTTGGCCTGGGCGACCTTCTGGGCGGTGGTCTTGGGCAACTGCACGGGCACGCCCGTGGTCATGAGGGGAGCAGCGACCATGAAGATGATCAGCAGCACGAGCATGACGTCGACCATTGGGGTGACGTTGATCTCGGACATCGGCGCTGCGTCGAGACCATCGTCGTCATCGCCGCCGCCGGCGCGGATCGAACCCATTGCCATCGTGAAGCGGCCCTCCGGGGCCAGGGCGAAGGGCGATTAGGCCGGTCCGCCGCACAGGTTGCTTTCAAGGATCGGCGCTCGCGCGACGTAGGAGCGTGTCTCGGTCAGGTGGTAATAATCACTCGGCAGCGGCACGGCCATGCACGGCCCGGTCTCGGGCGAGGCGATTGCCGAGAATGCCGATGCTGGAGACGAAGCTGGACTGGATCCGACTGACATCGTTGATGAGCTTGTTGTAGGCCATCACGGCCGGGATCGCGACGATGAGGCCGATGGCCGTGGCGAACAGGGCTTCGGCAATGCCGGGAGCGACGACCGCCAGCGAAGTGTCTTGGCTCTTCGCGATGGACGAGAAGGAATTCATGATTCCCCAGACCGTCCCGAACAGCCCGATAAAGGGCGCCGTCGAGCCGGCGGTGGCCAGGAGCGGCAAGCCGGTTTGCAGGCGCTTGATCCGGCTGGTCAGGGCGGCGCGCATTGCGCGTTCAATGCGGTCGCGCCGCTCCGCGCGGGTCTCGCTGGAATCTTGATCTCGCCAAGCCTCCGCTGCCGCTCCCATGATCTGAGCGTCCATGCCGCCACCGGATGATTCAAGCGCTCCGCCGGACCGCACCAGTACGTCGAACGCCTTGGCTTGGCGCTTGGCGGCGGCAATCCGGATGATCTTCTCGAAGACGACGGTCCAGCACGCGATCGAGGCGATCACGAGAAGGATCATCACGCCCTTCACGATCGGATCCGCCTGCAGGAACAGTCCGATGAAGGAAAAGTCGTGCGTGACTTCGGCCTGCGCTGCAGTCGGGTCCATGATGGTTTCTCTCAATGCGTGCGGTGTGCGGGCTTCGCTATTGGATCGCGAATGCGCTGATCAGCGCACGAAGGTCGCGGAGGTCTTACTGTCTGTCTCAATGCGGTCGAGACAGGTCTCACGACTGGCCTCGCCGCCCTCGCAGGCCAGGACGTCGTTGAGGAGAAGGCGGCCGATCTTCGCGCAGGCGATCCCCGGGAAGTCGAAGAGGCGGACCATCGTCTTGCGGTCCTGCACTGGTCCCAGTTCCACGGACAGGCGCTTCTGGGCGATGCCCTCGGTATCGAACGCGAACAGGTCAACCTTGAGGGATTTCAGCGCTGGGCCGCGGCTGTTGTCCACGAGAAGATAGGTGCGGCAGGCATCGCCCGCCGGTTCCAGGCGATTGAGTTCCAGCTTGATCGGCGCAGCCTTACCGTCCTGCGCGGTACCCGGTGCTACCAAGCTCGTGAGCACCGCCAGGGACGCGAGACCGGAAACGACACACTTCGCGACGATGGTCTTATTCCTCCTCCAGGACTGGTCTTTGCTCACGCCGTACACTCCCGCTCAAGTACCGTCGCTCGGTGCGACGCGACCGGATACTCATGCGATTCCCATCTCGACACGATGTCTCGACAGTCCTGCTTGGTCCGGGTTCGATTCAGTAAACGCCCAGAGGCGCGAGCTACAAGCCGCGATCTAGGACACCATCCTACGCGTGGTGGGCATATCCGAGGACCCAACCTCAGATCAAGCGCAGGGCAGAATATCAGAGGAATTCCAAACTGTTACTCGAAACGCAGGTACGGCTCAGCTTTCAATCAGCCAAGCCTTCCCGCAGCCAGTTACCTAAAACGTCTGGGTCGTCAGTGGTTAACAGGCATTCAGCGGGTCATGGGGCAATGTGTCGGGGCGGCCGCGCCCTTGATGCGTTCCGAACGCGCCTCCATATCGCGATGACCGGCGAGCAATCACCGGAAGGGGTGCTGCAAAAGTGGGCCCCGATCACCGAAGTGCCTCGTGAGACGTTGTTTCGGGCTTCGCTGGAAGGATATGCGTTCGTGACGACTCGGCCCTCACCGTTCGGACATCCATTTCTGCTCGGATTTGATGAAATCGAACAGGCTCTCGACCGGGTGTCGAAGGCCGCCAACGATGGGTATCCGCCCTATAACATCGAACGCTTGGCCCGGACCGAGCATCAACCGGAGCGCCTTCGCATCACCCTGGCTGTCGCAGGTTTTACCCGCGATCAACTCGATGTGATGTTGGAGGAGAGCCAGCTGGTCGTGCGTGGCCGGCAGGTAGACGACAAGACCCGGCAGTTCCTGCACCGCGGTATTGCTGCGCGTCAGTTCCAGCGTGCATTCCTGCTTGCGGACGGCATGGAAGTAATGGGCGCCGATCTCTCAAACGGTCTGTTGTCGATCGATCTCACGCGGCCGGAGCCGGACAGGATCGTCCGCAAGATCGCCATCGCGTCCCGAGACGAGGACTAAAATTGGGGCTTCGGCTCACATCGACCGCCGGGTCCTTTCCCGGTGTACCGCTCTGCCAAGAAGGAGGGCAGTCCATGACCGAGTTCAATACCAACCCGCTCACCCAGGCCGATCTCGACCCGGCCGAGTTCAACGTGGCCGATCTCGCCGCCCTCGGCGAAGGACATATCGCCTATGTGCGCGCGATTCGCTCTGACGAGGTGAAGCGCATTTTTCCGCAGGCGCCCGACCTCACGCCGGGTCTCGACCTGTTCGCGCTCCTTTCGGCCAGTGGTGCACCCATCCTGCTCGCCGACTCTCGGGATGCCGTGGTGGCCAATGCGGCCGCCAATGACCTTTACACGGTCAGTCTGCACTAATCGGGAATTCGGCGACCGCCGTCAGAAGCCGTTGCAAATCCTGTGGCCGTGACAGGCGATGGTCGCCGTCGGCGATGAGGGTGAGGAGGGTGCCGGTTTTCGGCAGCCTCTCCACCACGCGCAGGGCGTGCGTATAGGGGACGTCTGGGTCGTCCATGCCTTGCAGGATATGGACCGGGCAGCCCGGATCAAAGTTCGTTCCGAGAAGGCAATGACGTTGACCGTCTTGGATGAGCGCGTGAGTGATGGGTACTGGTGTCGGATCATAGGCGCTCGGCCGGAACCAGGCGCCGTCCCGTTCGATCTGCGATCGGATCTCCGGCGGGAAGCGATCCCAAAGGAGACTTTGGGTGAAATCCAAGGCCGGGGCGATGAGGACGAGGCCTGATGGCGCTTTGTGATCCTTGAAGGTCCGCGCGAGAGCTACCAGGCACGCAATCCAGCCGCCCATCGAGGAACCCACCAAGATCGGGTTCTCTGGCGCGTAGGTTTCGACGACTGCCTGTGCGTCCGCAAGCCAAGTCGAAATCGTAGCTTCGGCAAAGACGCCTGTCGATTCGCCGTGGCCTGTGTAGTCGAAGCGAACCAACGGGCGCCCCTGCCGCTCAGCCCAGGCATCAAGCGTCATCGCCTTCGTGGCGCCCATATCCGAGCGGAAGCCTCCAAGCCAGACCAGTGCTGGGCCTTCGCCTGCCCTTCGCCGCACCGCGATCCGCCGTGCTGCCGATCCGCTCCCGACTTCCAGGAATTCTGGCGCCTCATCCTGTGCAGACGTCATTCGTTAACCCTCGCCCTGGGATGCATCGAACTGAACGCATCGCCTTCGCATTTCATTTACCGGACCGTAAAGCGCGGCGTTCAAGCTCATGGCCATGATCGACACGCAAGACGGACTCTGTTTGCCTAGGGAACCCGACTCGAGCCTCTATCTTGGGCCGTGGTCCATTCCCGCTTGCGCGTCATGAGCAGCGACGTGCGCGGCAATTTCCCGAGCGAGCGTGCGCCGCTTGCCGGGGCGACCATCCTGCAGATCATTCCCGAACTCGATGCCGGTGGCGCAGAGCGGACCACTGTCGATGTCGCCGCCGCCTTGGCTGCGGCCGGCGCCCGGGCGCTGGTTGCTACAGAGGGAGGGCGCCTGATCGGCGAACTGCAGGCCAAGGGCGGGATATGGCTCCCGTTTCCGGCGGCTTCAAAAAATCCGCTCGTCATGGCCGTGAACGTGGGACGCCTCGCGCGCCTGTGCCGGCGTGAGGGTGTTCAGATCGTCCACGCACGCTCGCGGGCTCCAGCCTGGGTCGCCCTAGGTGCCGCGCGCCGCGTGAAGCTGCCGTTCGTGACAACGTATCACGGCAGCTATTCGGGTCGCACGGGCGTGAAGGTTCTTTACAACTCCGTGATGGCTCGCGGTGACATCGTCATCGCCAATTCTCACTACACCGCTGATTTGATTCGCACCTTGCACCTGGACCAGGCGGGTGACCGAGTCCGGGTGATTCATCGCGGCACCGATCTGACTCAGTTCACTCCCGCGGCCGTGCTCCCATCGCGGGTCGAGGCCCTTCGTCGTGCCTGGGGCGTTGCTCCGCATGAGCGTGTGGTGCTGCTGGCCGCACGCCTCACGGGCTGGAAGGGACAGCGTGTTCTGATCGAGGCGGCTTCTTTGATGCGCGATCGTGGGGTCACTGACATCGCAATCGTGCTCGCTGGTGATCCGCAGGGGCGCATTGCCTATGAGCGCGAACTTGACGCTCTGATCGCGGCGCGCGGTCTGCAGGCGATCGTGCATCGAGTCGGACACTGCGCCGATATGCCAGCGGCTTTCCGGGCTGCCTCCGTCGTGGCGGTACCCTCCGTGGAACCCGAGGCTTTCGGCCGGTCCGCCGTGGAGGCGCAAGCTCTAGGGACTCCGGTGGTCGTGTCGGATCTCGGCGCCGTACCGGAAACGGTCTTGGCGCCGCCCGAGGTTCCACCGTCCCAACGAACTGGTTGGCGGGTACCGCCTGGTGACGCTGGAGCCCTGGCCGATGCCCTCACGGAAGCTCTTTCGCTTGGCGCGAGCGCCCGGGATGCAATGACTCGTCGTGGCCGGGCGCACGTAGAGGCTCATTTCTCACTGGAAGGCATGGTTGGCGACACGCTCGCGGTCTACGCAGACCTCATAGCCCGGCAACTCGCTAGCGGCGAAGGGGTGACCTAGTTTCTGCCGATGAACCAAACTGCGGCGACCGTGTTGACTTGCACGAGAGTTCAGCCAAGGTATCGCACCGAATTTCGCGAGCGATGGGTGGCCAGGATCGACCCCAAACGGGGATTGAATTCGTGGGCTGCCGTTCCGTCGTTTCACTAGGAGATTAAAGCCATTCGTAGACCTATGAGAGCTATGCCGGCCCCGCAGAAGGACGGGCCGCGCGCCAACCGGGACATCCGTGGCGTCCGCGAAGTGCAGCTCATCGACGACACCGGACAGAACCGTGGCGTCGTCGCCTTCTTCGACGCCATCGCCATGGCCGAGGAAGCAGGTCTCGACCTTGTCGAGATCGCGCCGAACTCCGTTCCTCCCGTCTGTAAACTTCTTGATTATGGCCGCTTCCGCTTCAACGAGCAGAAGAAGCAAAATGAAGCGCGCAAGAAGCAGAAGACGGTGGAGGTCAAGGAGATCAAGCTCCGCCCCGGCATCGATAAGCACGACTACGACACCAAGATGAAGGCTGTGATCCGGTTCTTCGAGGAAGGCGATAAGGTCAAAGTGACCCTGCGCTTTCGTGGTCGTGAGATGGCGCACCAGGATATTGGCCTGCGTCTGCTCGAGCGCGTGAAGAACGAAACTCAGGAGATTGCCAAGGTCGAGAGCGAGCCGATGCTTGAAGGTCGGCAGATGATTATGATCTTGGCGCCGCGCTGATTCGCTGTCTCGATCGCGCTCGGTCTTAAAAAATACCGCCTCCCTTAGGAGGCGGTATTTTTTGTGGCGGAGACAGCGTTTGGCAGGGATGCTTGTAGACTAGGATTTGAGGAACGCCTCTCGGGAGAGAGGTGGACGAATGTCTTGAAGGAACACAGACTGTGGGGGACACCCCGTAACGGAGCGTCACCCCGTTCTTGGTCCTACTTCAGCAGGGAGATCTGCGCGTCGCCCGTTCGTCTCAAGACATTAACTGTGACGTCCTCCCCGTAGCGCTGGAGTCGAAGGTCTATTCTTGAGGTGCCAATCTTTAGGTTGAAGATTGAGACACCATCGAGAAAGGGCGGCAGTGTCGGATTGCGGAACCGAACGCGATTGCGATCGTGGTCGATCTCAAGCCCGAGGCAGGCTGCTAAGAAGGCGAAGGGTGCCGCTGCGGCCCAGGCTTGAGGTGAGCAGGCTACGGGATACGAGACGGGACCGCGCTGATGACGCCGCATGAAACCGCAAAACAGCTCGGGCAAGCGCTTCTGATCCTGGTAGAGGGCTGTGTCGAACATGCCCTCGAAGATCCGCGAGGCTTCCGGCTTCAGGTCATAACGCGCTAGTCCGAGGGCGATAAGGGCATTGTCGTGCGGCCAGATCGAACCGTTGTGGTACGACATCGGATTGTAGCGCGCTTCGCCGCGCGCGATCGTGCGCACGCCCCAACCGTTGAAACCGTCTTTTGACAGGAGGTTTGCGGCGACGCTCGCTGCCCGCTCCGGCAGTGCGATACCGGTGAAGAGCGCGTGACCGGCGTTGGACGAGCGCACGGCGCATTGTCGCTTCTCGCCGTCCAGCGCAAGGGCGTAAGTCCCGATCGCCTCGCACCAGAATGCCTTGTCAAAGTTCTCTCGTAGGAGGTGTGCCTCCTCGCCGAGACGCTGTGCGAGGTCATCGTGGCCCAGCAGCGAGGCGAGTTTGGCAGCCCCGTTTTTGGCAGCATAAACGTACCCCTGGACCTCGCAGAGGGCGATCGGCCCCTTCGCGAGATTGCCATCGGTGTGGAAGATGGAGTCGTGGCTGTCCTTCCAGCCCTGGTTCTCGAGGCCTTTGTCGGTGTCGCGGGCATATTCCACGAACCCATCACCGTCCCGGTCGCCATACTCGTCCATCCAGGTCAGGGCGAGCTCAAGGGCGGGCCAGATCGCCGAGATGGTCTCTAGGTCGCCTGTGACGGCGTAGTACTCCCAGGCCAGCATCACGAAGAGTGGCGTGCCGTCGATGGTGCCGTAGTAGTGCCGGAACGGTACCTCGCCGAGCATGGCCATCTCACCACGCCGGGTCTCGTGCAGGACTTTGCCGGGCTGCGCATCGGCGGCTGGGTCGACAGCCTTGGCTTGGGTGGAGGCGAGGTAGCGCAGGACGCCCTTGCCGAAGTTCGGATCGATCCAGAGCGCCATCATCGCGGTGATGATACCGTCGCGCCCGAAGACCGTGGAGTACCAGGGGATACCGGCGAAGGGATAGATTCCCTCCGGTGTCCGGCTCGCCAGCATGTAGAGGTCGGCAGTGGCGCGGCAGGCCGCTTCGTTGAATTGATCGTTCGATGAGATAATCGTGGTGATGCCGGCTGTAAGCTGGCGCAGATCGCGCCGGGAGTCACGATAAGCTCGGGCGAAGATGACACCCTCGGCCAGCCCCTTCGGGTGGCGCGGAGCGGCGGAGCTGCCTGCGGCGCGCGACAAGCCGGCTGCCGCATCCTCACCGACCCGCTCGGCTGCGGGAGCGCTCGTGAAGGCGCGGTGCGATTCAAAGACCGCTCTTAGAAACAGCGAGGCGCGTCCGCCCGGAGGCATGGAGACAATGAACTCGGCACGACCCGGCTCGATATGCTCCGGCTTCGGCCCGAAATGCAGGCTCGTAGTGCGCACGACCTCATCGAGGCCGGCATAGCGGAATTGAACCTCGGATTCGCTCGCCACCTGGACGCTGCGCTTGCCGCGCACCGGGCGGTCCATACCACGCACCTCGAAGAGATCGCGGAAATCTGCGTCGAAGGTGACGGCGACCTTCAGGTGCCAATGCCGGGAATCGTAGTTGCGCAGGCCGATCCGGTCGTAGCAGGCGCCCTTGAACAGGAACTTGGTGCGCTCAATCGCGATCAACTCGCGGGGAATCGTAGTTTCGTCGTGGGCGTCGATGCGGATATCGGGCGTCGTCATGTTGACGCTGAGGGCACCGTTGTCGTCCTGCATCACGGAGGACAGCAGCAGGGGACGCTGATCCTCAATGGTGACATGCAGACGCGAGAGGTAGCGCGTATCCTGAAAGTAGAGCCCTTCGGGACCGGGCAGGACGCCGATGTCACCGTAGCTGTCGAGGACCGCGAAAGCCTCGCCGTACTTCAAAGAGCGCAGCGGACGCTCGACCAGGGAAGTCTGGGCCTCGATATGGTATTGCGGCAGGACCTCGTCGGCATCCTGGAAGCCCCGGGGAATCCGTGTCTCAGTTGCGGGCTCGGAGGTCGCCTTCAGTGTATCCGCTGCCATGCCTGAGCGTCTCCGAATTGGGGTCGAATCAAAAGGGCCGCCGGTCGCATGATGCGGCGCGGCGGCCCTCAGTGGCAGAGGTAGTGCGGCAATCTTGCGGCGCCAGCCTATCCGGCGACGGGCAAATTCGATGCCGGGCCTAGCCCCGCTCGGGCATGATTAAGCGGGCATAGCAGCAACAGAGATCTGGGGCAGAGCGGAGCCGTTCATTTCGCCATAATGCGACGAGAAGGCGCCGGCGTGCGGCAGCTTGATCACCGGGTTCGCGCCGGCGAGCAGCCGTTCGTAGGCCGACACGTACTTGCGCACCATACACTCAGCGGTGAAGTTGCCTTCGAAGTGCTTGCGCACACCGGTACGACTCATTGATTTCACCGTGTGGACCGCTGCCACCGCGTCATCCATCGAGTCGCACAGAACGCCCGAGATGCCGTCGGCAATGACCTCTGGTACGGAACCATTGCGGAAAGCGATCACCGGTGTGCCGGCCGACATTGCCTCGATCATTACGAGGCCGAAGGGCTCTGGCCAATCGATCGGGAAAGCGAGAGCGAGAGCGTTTCCGAGGAAATCCTTCTTCTGTTCCTCGTTGATCTCCCCGATGAACTCGACGAGGGGATGATGGATCATGGGCTCGATGACTTCATCCCAGTAATCCTGGTCAGCCTTGTCGACCTTCGCGGCAATCTTCAACGGAACGCCGGAGCGGATCGCCATCTCGATCGCACGGTCAGGGCGTTTCTCCGGGGATATACGGCCGAGGAAGGCGAGGTAGCCACCCTTCGACTCTGGATAAAACGGGCAATTCTGAGCCGGCAGTCCGTGGTGGATGGTCGAGAGCCAGTTGACGTTCTCGGGCATGGGATCGCGCTGATTGTCCGAGATCGACACCAGGGGCATGCCCGTAAACGTACGGTAGACTGGCATGAAGTCTGGCACATCGAGGCGCCCGTGCATCGTTGTGAGGCACTTGTGATTGAGATCCTCGAACATCGGGTACTGCAGCAGGTCGATATGAAAGTGCAGAATGTCAAACTCGTGTGCTCGCTTGTGCACGTGATGCAACATCGCGAGGTGGCTCGCGGTATGATCACGATAACCGAGAAGACGGAGACCTTCCGGCGTGCAGGCTGCCAGCTTGGCTGAAGTCTCCGAATCGCCGCTGGCGAACAGGGTCACATCGTGGCCCTGACGGACCAACTCCTCGGTGATCCACGACACCACGCGCTCGGTACCACCATAGAACTTCGGGGGTACGGCCTCCGACAGCGGAGCAATCTGAGCAATGCGCACGAAGCGTCTCCTATGAGGTCGAATGTTGCGCAGACCTAACGCGATCCGGCCTGAGTGGGACATGAACGAAACGGACGGCCAAGGTTATGGTTCCCGCTGTGTGACCATCGCCAGCGCTGTCTGGCAGAAGGTCGAGGATGTCCCCGATATCCCCGTGCTGCCGGCCATCCGGCATGCCGCACAAGCCGATGACAGGGCCTGCAAGAACGCGGCCGTAAACCTCCCTGCGCGCATCCGTCGTGTTGTGAGGAACGGGAGAAGAACTACCTGAGGCTCATGGCCGATTTTGTGCGACGCACGATGCCCTTGTTTCACTCCGGGGGGTCGTCTAAGCCTCGCGCCTGCACAGTCTGGCATTGGAGCAGTTCCACGTGGCCGACGGCGCCGAAGGCGTCGCAATCGTCTGCGAACACGAGAGGTCCCGCATGTCCGGCCTGATGGCAGACTATCTGCCCCTCATCGTTTTTATCGGCGTCTCGGTGTTCATTGCCGCGGCCTTGCTGGTTGCGCCTTTCTTGGTCGCTTACAACAGCCCCGACCCCGAAAAGCTGTCGGCCTACGAGTGCGGCTTCAATGCCTTTGACGATGCACGCATGAAGTTCGATGTGCGCTTCTACCTCGTCGCAATCCTGTTCATCATCTTCGATCTTGAAGTCGCGTTCCTGTTCCCGTGGGCAATCTCTTTCGGCGAACTCGGATGGTTCGGCATGTGGTCGATGATGGCTTTCCTTGGCGTTCTGACCGTCGGCTTCGTCTACGAGTGGCGTAAGGGCGCTCTTGAATGGGACTAGTCCTTCCGAATCGCGTCGCCCCAGATGTCCTTCCGTCCGAAGCCTGATCCCGAGAAACCGATGGCCTTCAGCCCCGACCTCTCCCGCGCCCCGGCGATCGCACCGGCCCCAAAAGGGATCATCGATCCCAACACGGGCCTTCCGATTGGGGCCAATGATCCGACTTTCCTGTCGATCAATGACGAACTTGCGGATCGGGGCTTCCTCGTCACGTCGACGGATGACCTCATTAACTGGGCCCGCACCGGATCACTGATGTGGATGACCTTCGGCCTCGCGTGCTGCGCCGTCGAGATGATGCAGATGTCGATGCCGCGGTATGATTGCGAGCGCTTTGGATTCGCGCCGCGTGGCAGCCCGCGGCAGTCCGATGTGATGATCGTCGCCGGCACGCTGACCAACAAGATGGCCCCGGCT
>Ga0160428_1001870_pt1 | contig 14226 bp, 9 predicted proteins | sample SolpanmetagenomM_FD_108198 | JGI IMG/M metagenome (GOLD analysis project Ga0160428, IMG submission 108198) | Solar panel surface microbial communities from Lawrence Berkeley National Laboratory, California, USA - M | ecosystem: Engineered > Built environment > Solar panel > Unclassified ... | reverse complement strand
GCCTCCGCGAGCCGTCCGGCGCCCAGGTTGCGCGAGACCGCCGACTGGATGCCGCCGCCCATGCCGCCGGCCGAGAGCATCTGGACGAGCATCACCACCGGGAAGACGAGGGCCATGCCGGCCAAGGCGTCGGTCCCGAGCCCGGCGACGAAGTAGGTCTCGATCAGACCGATGGAAGTCTGGACGACCATCACCACGACGTTCGGCACGGCCATTCGGGCCAGGGTCGGCAGGAGGGGCGCCTCGAGCACGCGACGCGTTCGGATGTCCACGATGGGGGCCTCACGGCTTCATGGAATGGGGACGACGCCACGGCAGCGGTTGAAGGCCGCCGCCCCCCCTCCGCGCCTCAGGCGCGTCTCGTCCATGACGCAGGACGCGGAGACTGAGGCCGGACGACGCGGCCGGACTGAAGCGCCCGGCCAAATCAGCGGCGCTTGGGCGGTAAGGACCTGCGCCATCAGTCGACGGTAGGCGGCGTCCGGGCCCCGGGCCGATCGAACAGGAGGCAGGTCGTGCTCGCGGTCGCGACGAGGCGTCCGGACTCGTCGGTGATCCGGCCTTCGGCCACGGCTTGCTGCCGACCGGCGTGAACGACTTGCCCGACAGCCGTCAGAAGGCCGGACCTTTCGGTGGCCGCCCGCAGGAAATTCAATTTGAACTCGAGCGTCGTGTACGCGCGTCCCACCGGCAAGGTGGCGTGCACGGCACAGCCCATGACGCTGTCGAGGAGCGTGGCAAGGGACCCGCCATGGACGCAGCCCAGCGGGTTGAAGAGGTGCTCCGCGGCCGGCATGCGCATCGTCGCCGTACCCGGCTCGACCGACAGGAACTCGATCCCGAGCAGCTGGATCACGGGCGGAGACGGGATTTCTCCAGCTATGAGCGAGCGCAGGAAGTCGAGTCCCGCGAGGCTTTGACCCGCCACGGCGATGGACCGGGGATCGGCCCACGCGACGACCCTCCGTCGTGACGGCGCGTGCGTGCCCGAAACACCGTCGTCAGCCATCGAGGACCTCCGGGGGATTGCCAATCGCTGCGGGCACTCATCCGGGACCGATCGCAAACGTCGACCCGGATGGTCGTCGATTGATGTCGGAAATAATCTAAATAGATGTGTATGACAATCTAAAAGACGCGTGATCCAAAGCCCGGGGCGGGTCGTGCCCCGCGTGGGGGCCTTCCTGAACCATGGCTGCCGTGCCGCAACGCTTGATGGGTCGGGGGGAGCCGGGCGACGCGCTATTCGGCGTCCAGCGACCGCAGATGAAAGCTCGGAGCGTCTCGCCCGGCATCGGCCGGTCTGGACATGAGCCCCAACTGGTCGTCCGCGACCCGGATTACGTCACCGAGGACCGTGTCGCCCGTGGGACCGGCGACATGTCGGAGGGGCTCGATCTTGGCAACGTCACCGCTGACCGTGACGCGGCTCAGGGCTCCACGGCCCTCCACCGTCCGAAATCCGCCCTCGAAGGCTCGCAATGCGTCCGGGAACTCCAGCGGGCCGGTGGTTCCAAGCTTGGTGACCCGACCGGCTGCCCCATCCTTGACGTCGACACGGAACAGCTCTGCGCCCATGGAGGCCCGCAGGCTTATAAATTACGAGATACATCTTTTAGAACGCCGGACGGGCCTCGATGCCGTTCGTGCCGAGACCGAGAGACCGGCACCGGAAAGCGCAGTTTCGGACCGTCTCAGCCCGCAATGTGCGAGCGCGCCGCCTGAAGCAGCTCGTCGGCCAGCGCCTCGTCGTCGACGCCCCGCGCCAGCACCACCGCTCCGACCATGGTCGACAGCGCGATCAGGGCCCGCTGCCTGCGACGCTCCTTCGAAGCCTTGGGCAACCGGTCGGCGATGAGGCCGGCGAGACCCTTGACCCCTTGGGTGAAGCGCGCCCGCACGGCGCTTCCCGGAGGCTCCCGCCCGACATCGTTCACCAGGGCGGCGACGGGGCAGCCCCGCCCCGGCGTCCGTACGTGCCCGAGGGACAGGTAGTTCTCGATGAAGGCATCCAGGTTCGCGTGATACTCGGCGCTGATCGCCGCATCGAAGGCTTCCGCGGCGAGGGCATCCTTGTTGGCGAACTGGCCGTAGAAGCCGCCATGGGTGAGGCCGGCGGCAGCCATGATGTCCACGACGCCGATGCCGTGGAGGCCGCGCTCCCGGAACAGGGCCGAGGCGGCCTCGACGACCCGCTGGCGGTTCAGCTTGGCTTGTTCCTGTGAGACCCTTGGCATCCTGCGACCTCGCGCCGTTCCACCACCCACATAGATGCGATGAGTCATTTATTGAAGGGACGGCGATCGATCCGCGTCCGCGACGCGGCGGATGGCGCAAGACGACCGACGATCCGTTCGCGAGCGATCGACCGGACTGCGCGAGGGGGCGAAGCGCAGGCCGGTCGACGCACCGCACGTTCAGGATCTGAACGCACGATCTCGGGACGCCCCGGAGGACGAGCGTCGTGCGGGCTGATCCCGGTTCAAGGACCGGCCGGCGCGGGCGCGGCCGCGGGGGCGGCTGCCGCGCCACGCGGCTCCCGCGCCACCCGGAACCACAGGGCGTAGAGGGCCGGCAGGAACAGCAGCGTCAGCACGGTGCCGACCCCGACGCCGCCGATCAGCACGTAGGCCAAGGCGCCCCAGAACACCGAGTGGGTCAGCGGGATGAAGGCGAGCATCGCGGCCGCCGCCGTCAGGATCACCGGGCGGGCCCGGCGTACCGTCGACTCGACGATGGCCTCGTAATCCGACAGCCCCGCCGCGCGGTCGTGGTGGATCTGATCCACGAGGATCAGGGTGTTGCGCATCAGGATGCCGGACAGCGCGATCAGGCCGAGGATCGCGTTGAAGCCGAAGGGCTGGTGGAAGAGCAGCAGCGTCGGGACGGCGCCGACGAGGCCGAGCGGCGCGGTGGCGAACACCATGAACATCGTCGTGAACGAGCGCACCTGCAGCATGATGACCGTCAGCGTCACGATCAGCATCAGCGGGAAGACCGTCACCAGCGCGTTCATCGCCTTCTCGCTCTCCTCGACCGAGCCGGCCGTGTCGATGCGGTAGCCCGGCGGCAGCTTCGCCTTGATCGCGTCGAGGAGCGGGAAGATCTGCGCGTGGATGTCCGGCGGCTGCTTGCCGTCGAGAACGTCGCCCTGCACGCGGATGTAGCTCTCGCGGTTGTAGCGCTTGAGCACCGCATCCTCGTTGCGGCTGTCCAAATGCGCGACCTGGGAGAGCGGCACCTGCCGCCCGTCCCTGGTGGCGAGCGTCAGATCGCCGATGTCGCCGAGCGAGCGGCGCTCGGGGCCGGGGCTGCGCAGGAGCACATCCACCGAGCGCAGGTTCTCGCGGACCTGGGTCGCGGGCGTCCCGTTGAGGTAGGTCTGCAATTGCTGGCCGGCCTCCTTCGGGGTCAGGCCGATCAGGCGCAACCGCTCCTGATCGAGGGCGAGGTGCAGGCTCGGCGTCTTGGCGCCCCAGTCGAGGTGGACGAGACGCATGTTGGGGTTGGCCATCATGACGTCCCGAACCTCGGCGGCGATGCCGCGGATGACGTCGAGGTCGGGTCCGACCACGCGGAAGGCCACGGGGAAGCGCACCGGCGGCCCGAACACGATCTGCAGCACCCGCACGCGGGCCTCGGGGAAGCGGCCCTCGTCGACGAGCTGGCGCACCTTGCCGCGCAGGACGTCGCGGGCCTGGGCGTCCGCCGTCTGGACGACGATCTGCGCGAAGGCGGGATCGGGCAGTTCGGGGTCGAAGGAGAGCACGAAGCGCGGCATGCCCTGCCCGATGTAGCTCGTGATCTCGCGCGCCTCCGGCAGCGCGCGCACGGCCGCCTCGACCGTCCTGACGCTGGCCTCGGTGGTGGCGAACGCAGAACCGGCTGGCAGCGTCACCTCGACGATGAGCTCGGATCGCTCCGAATTGGGGAAGAACTGCTTCTCGACCTTGCCCATACCGACCACCGCGACCGCGAACAGCGCCACGGTGATGCCGGCGGCCGTCCACTTGTGGTCGACCGACCTCCGCACCACGCGGCGCAGGCGCTCGTAGTTTCTCGTGGCGTAGATCGCCTCGTGGCCGCCCTCGACCTTCTTGATGTCGGGCAGGAGCTTGACGCCGAGATAGGGCGTGAAGGTCACGGCCACGATCCACGAGACGATCAGCGAGAACGCCACCACCCAGAAGATGTTGCCGGCATACTCGCCCGCCGTGGAGGCGGCGAAGCCGACCGGCAGGAAGCCCGCGATGGTGACGAGGGTGCCGGTCAGCATCGGCGCGGCGGTCGAGCGCCATGCGTAGGTCGCGGCCTCGATCCGGTCGTAGCCCTCCTCCATGCGCACCACCATCATCTCGATGGCGATGATGGCGTCGTCCACGAGGAGGCCGAGCGAGATGATCAGGGCGCCGAGCGTGATGCGGTCGAAGTCGCGCCCGGTGACCATCATCACGACGAAGACGGCCGACAGGGTCAGCGGGACGGCGAGCGCCACCACGATGCCGACCCGGAAGCCGAGCGCCACGAGGCTGACGAAGATCACCACCGAGAGCGCGGTGAAGAACTTCACCATGAACTCGTGGATGGCGTCGTCGATGACCTTCGCTTGGTCGGTGATCTTGGTGAAGGTCACCCCGGTCGGAAGCTCGTGATGGATCGCGACTTCCTCGGCATTGAGCGCCTCGCCCAGGCTGAGGCCGTTGAAGCCCGGCTTCATGACGAGGCCCAGCATCAGGGCCGGCTCACCGTCGTTGCGGATCGCGAAGGTCTTAGGGTCCTCATAGCCGCGCTTCACCTCGGCGATGTCACCGAGCTTGAGGCTGCGATCGCCCGCCGCCACCGGAAGGTTGCGGATCGCGTCGAGCCCGTCGATGGCGCCGTCGAGGCGCAGGTACACGCGCGGGCCGTCGGCCTCGACGAAGCCGGCCGGCGTCACGTCGTTCTGGTTGGCCAGAGCGGCCAGGAGCTGCTGGCCGGTGATGCCGAGGGTCGCCAACCGCTGGTAGGAGACCTCGACGAAGATCTTCTGAGCCTGCTCGCCGAGGATGTTGATCTTCTCGACGCCGGCCACGCGCAGGAGCCGCTGGCGCAGGTCCTCGGCGCGCAGCACGAGGTGCCGGTGCGGCAGCCCCTGCGCCTGGAGCGCGTACAGCGCGAAGTAGACGTCCGAGAACTCGTCGTTGAACAGCGGTCCCATCACGCCGCGCGGCAGGCCGGAGGCCTGATCGGACAGCTTCTTGCGCGCCTGATAGAATTCCGACTGGAGCTTCGCCGGCGGCATGCTGTCCTTGAAGAACACCTTCATCAGCGTCAGGCCGGGGCGGACCGTGGTCTCGACCCGGTCGTAGAAGACGAGTTCCTGCAGGCGCTTCTCCAGCGGGTCGGCGACCTGCCGCTGCATCTCGGCGGTGGTCGCGCCGGGCCACGCGGCCGTGACCGCCATCGTCTTGACGGTGAAGGTCGGATCCTCCGCGCGCCCGAGCTTCTCGAAGGCGAAGAAGCCGGCGGCGGTGACCGCCAGCAGGAGGAACAGCGTGACGGCGCGCTCGCGCACCGCCAGGGCCGAGAGGTTGAAGCCGGTGGCGCTCATCGACCGACCTCCGTCATGCTCGCGGTGGCCTGCCGGACCTTCTGACCGCCCTTAAGCAGGTGGGCGCCGAGCGCCACGATCCGGTCCCCGGGGTTCAGGCCCGAGGCGACCTCCGCGCTCTCTTCGGACAGGCGCGCGACGGCGACGGGCTGCGCCGCGACGGTCTGCGTGTCGGCATCGTAGCGCCAGACGGCCGAGCCGCCGCCCTGGTCGAACAGGGCTCCGAGCGGCACGGATACCGATACCGTCGGCTGCGCCTGAGCTGGCTTCAACCGGAGGGTGACCGTCGCCCCGAGCGGCGCGGCCTCGCCGCCGCCGGAGAGGATGTAGCGGGCCCGGTAGGTGCGGGTGGCGGGGTCTGCCGTCGCCGACAGCTCCCGAAGCTTGGCCGGATAGGTCCTTTCGCCCTCGGCATACAGGGTCGCCGACGCGCCGCCCGTCGCGAGCTGCCGGCTCCCCTCGGGCAGGAACACCTCCGCCTCGCGGGCTCCGTCACGGGCGAGTCTCACCACCGTCTGGCCGGCGGCGACGACCTGTCCGGGCTCGCTTGGCACCTCCATCACGACGCCGTCGGCATCGGCCTGAAGCTCGGAATAGCCCGCTTGGTTGGCGATCTGGCTCGCCTGCGCCTCGGCATTGGCGAACTGGGCGATGGCGGCGTCGGCCGCGGCCTTGTTCTGGTCGTAGGTCTGCTTGGAGGTCCAGCCGTCGCCGACGAGCCTGCGGCTGCGCTCATCGTCGGCCTTGGCCTTGATCATCTGCGCCCGGGCCGCCTCGACGGAGGCGCGGGCCGCGTTGAGCGCGAGGGTGAAGTCGGTCCGGTCGAGGCGCATCAGCGGCTGGCCGATGCGCACGTGGTCCCCCGGATCGACGAGGCGCTCGAAGATCTTGCCGCCGACGCGGAAGCCGAGGTTGCTCTCGGTGCGGGCCCGGATCACGCCGGTATAGCGCGCGACCGCCCCCGTGGCGGACGTGACCGCGATGGTCTGCACCAGGGGCGGTTCCGGCGTGACGGCGGTCTCGGCGGGCGAGCATCCCGCCAGGGCCAAGCCGGTGAGGCCGATCACCCATCTCGCATCCATCGCCCTGCCCCTCGTCGTCCGAACCGCAATAAAAATTATATACATCATCTATTATGGCGGCGCGACGGCGTCAATGCCGGGCGGTCCGTTCAGCCCGCGGGTTCGTTGCGACGGGGCAAAACGGTCCGAGGGTGGCTGAAGGGGTCAGCATGCGACCGGATTGGGCCCGCCATCGGCAGGCAACAGCACGGAGTGGCCGATCATGGTGGTGCCCGTGTCCCGACCTATGGTCGTCGTGTCCTGTCTGTTGAACCAACCTTCGGTACTGACCTCGCCGCATCGATCCGGAGGCGTACCGCGCGTTCGCGCGGGCGTATGTCGGGTTCGACGCCGATCCGACCCCGATCCGACGCTGCCTGCTACGGTGCTGTTCGGACACGGCGAGACCGTCTCCCGCGGCAGCGCGGTCGATGCCTTCGCCGCGGGTCTGGAGGCGGGACACGCACGCGCCAAGTCCCGACGCGATCGACCCGCTGTAACCGGGCGGCCCTTCGAGGAAGCCGCCCGTGGCGGTCGTGCAGGGCGACACCTGGAACACGGGCCCCGAGCTGCCGCCTCGTCGCCGACATCCACGTCGCGTCCGCAGAGACACGGCTCCCCACTTGACGAGAACACGCCGGCCGCTTCGCGGGAGGCGATGCCACGGTGCGGTTTCCCGGGGAGGCCGGGTGAGGCCACGCGATGCGCGACGTGCCGACCGGTGACCGTTGGGGGCCGGAGGACGCGCGCCGCATGGGCCTCGTGCAAGCCATCGCGCTCCCCCCGGGCGGCACTGCAAGGCGGGATCGGCGTGGCGCCCCCGATCGCCCGACGCGGTCCTACCGGGATCGGGGCGAACCTGGCTTTCGCGCACCTGGCGGTCGGGCAATCGGCGGGTTCCGGCGCTCGCGACGCTCGGTGCGCAGCGTCGCGCCCTCTCCCGAACCGATGGTGTCCTCGAAGGCCGCAGGGCCGAGACCGAGGTTCGGGCCCCGGCCTTTCAGCGCCGGAGACAGGCTTGCCGAAGCAGCGCGCCGGGCCCTGGATGATCGGCCACGCGCGGAACGATGCCGCCGATCGGCCGACCCGTCGGGGGCTCACCGACCCGGGGGCCGCGCACTCACGCCGGACCGACGCGCCGGGAGACGTCGGCCTCCCTGCGTCCCTCGCCCTCAGGAACGTGACGCGCGAAGTGAGCGCTCGACCACGCCAAGGGCGATGGCGATGCGTCGACCTCGAAGACGGCGCGTCCCGCCAGGGCGTTGACGATGACGGCGCTGCGCCAGGCCATGAGGCTGAGCTGCGGTTCCGCGATGCCGTGGCTGATCAGGCCGCCATTCAGCACGAAGAGGCGATTCCGCGCCGGGCCGTCCCAGGCTGCGGCGAAGTCGGGGCCGACCTGCGGGCGCCCGGTGGCATCGAGGACGAGGCGGTCGCGCAGCGGGTCGAGGCAGGGCGGCAGCGCGAAGCGGTAGCCGGTCGCCAGGACGACGATGTCGGCGTGCGAACCTTCGATGCGCCCGTCGAAGCCATTGCGCATCAGCAGGCGGTAGCACCCGGCCGCCCGCTCTACGTCCAGCACCTCGCGGTGCGGCGACAGGCTCGCGGCGGTCGGCTCGCCGGTCGGGGACGTCCCGGTGAGGTGCCGCATCGTGTAGAGGCGCCGGTAGATCGCCTGCAGCGTCGAGGTGGAGATTCCGTCGCCGGCAAGCTTCTGGCGCACCACCGTCGAGTGGCGGCGCGCCTCCGGAAGGGCGTGGAAGCGCTCGACATATCCGGGCGTGAACAACTCGTTCGTGAACGGCGTCGCGTCGATCGGCTGGAAATTTGGGCGCCGGCTGATCCAGTCCACGGAGGCCGGCCTGTCCAAAGCCCGGTTGAGCAGGGTCAGCACGATCTCCGCGCCGCTCTGGCCGCCGCCGATCACCGCGACCCGCCGGCCCGCAACGCGCGCGAGGATCGTCGTGGCCTGCGCGCTGTGGGCGTGATCGCGCGGGTCGAGCTTGCCCGCGAAGGCAGGCAGGTTCGGCTGCAGGCCGACGCCGAGGGCGATGTTGCGCGCGCAGGCCGTACCGCCCGCGCCGCGCAGACGGAACCTGTCCGCCTCGAACCGGACCTCGTGGATCGCCGTGCCGAAGCGCAGGCTGGGGAGCCGGGCGGCGACCCAGGCGAGATACTGCGCGAATTCCTGCCGCGGCACCGCCCCGAAGTCGGCGTTGAGGAATTCATAGAAGCGCTTCTGCGCCACGAGGTAGGCCAGGAAGCTCCAGGGGCTCGTCGGGTTCACCGCCGTGACGAGATCTTTGAGGAAGGAGGTCTGCAGCGCGGCCTCCGGCAGCATCATCCCGGGATGCCAGTCGAAGGCCGGAGCACGGTCGAAGAACCGCGCGTCGATGTCCTCGACCGCGTCGAGCTGCGCCGCGAGGCTGAGATTGAAGGGGCCGACGCCGATGCCGGCCAGATCGAGCGGGTGATCCGTCATGATGCCTGAAACCGTGCCTGTGGGCCCATCTGCGGGGCGGTCCCTGGAATGGCCTCCGCCGCGGCGACCTCTGCGTGATGGAGGGGATTGATCAGGTCGCTGCCGAGCCACGGGACCGGCCTCTGGTCCGAATCGCCGTAGCCGAGGGCGAGGCGGACGCGGTTGATGCAGACCCGCGGCACGGTCGGGGCGAACAGCTCGAACAGGCGGAATCGGTCGGCGAGTTCGGGGTGCCGCGCCTGGTAGCGGCGCAGGACCCGCACCAGCGCGCCGTAGAAGGCGATCTCCGGCACGCCCAGGTCGCGCAGGAGCGCGTCCGAGACGAAGCGCAGCAGGCTGGCGAAATGGCCCGTCTGGAGGTGCTGGAGCAGATGGGCGGCGGGCCGGCGCAGGAGCGTCTCCCGCACGCCCGGCGGCAGGTCGTGGCTCTCCGGGAAATCCCCGTCGACGAGGTCGGCATCGCCCTGGAAATCCTTGAGCGCCACGCCGCAGGGCACGCCGTCCCGCAGGATCAGGGTGACGTTCTGGCCGTGGGCGATGAAGCCGACGCCGTAGCGGCAGAGGAAATGGTAGAGTGGCACCGCCACGTGGTCGAACAGCCGCTCCAGCCATGCCTCGGCGGCGAGGCCCGAGCGCGCGATCAGGAGGCTCACGAGGGGGCGGCCCTGCGCGTCCGCCTTCAGGAGCGCGCCCATCATCATCGCGGAGGTGCCGGGTGCCAGCCGGCCGGCGAGGCCGTCGCGCCAGATCACGCCCAGCATCTCGCGGTATTGGTAGGGCGCGTCGGTGATCCGCTCGTAGATCGGGTGCGGGTAGAAGGCGCCGGCCCGCTCCCGCAGGATCACGGTGCCCGCGAGCGCGGGATCGTGCGCGGCCTTCTCGGCGAGCCAGGCCGAGAAGGCGGGCCCGATCGCCATGTACTTGCCCGGCACGCCGCGCCACGCGGAAGTGTTGAGGATCGTCAAGGCGAGCTTCACGTCGAGGCGACCGCCGGCATCCGCGCTCGCCAAGGTGCGCAGCGATTGCTGCGGCCTGTAGGCCCGCCCGAAGGTCCCGAGCGGAACGAGGCGCCCGGCCGCGATCTCGCCCGCGAAATGCAGCGCGACCCGGTTCTGCCACTGCCAGGGATGGACCGGCAGCAGCAGGAACCGCTCCGGATCGACGCCGCGCTCGCGGCAGGTCGCCGCGAGGCGGGTCCGCTCCGGCCCGTCGAGGGAATCGGCGAGGAGATCGGCTTCGTCGAGGCCGGGTTCCAGGTCGAGGCGGCAGGCGGACCGATCGGCCGCGACCCAGTGCAGCCGGATGTCCGGCTGGAATTCCGGCGCATAGGCCTCGAAGTCGGAGAGCCCCCAGCCGATCCGGCCCTTGCTCGCCGGCGCCTTCGGGTGGCCGTCGAGATAGGCCTGCAGGATGCCGTCGCTGAAGGCCAGGAGCGCCGGTCCCGTCACGGTCCGGCCGATCGCCGCGATGCGGGCATCGGCGGCCAGCGTGCTCGCGATTTCCGCGATGTAGGTGCAGAGCGTCGCGGGCGCGATCCCCAGCACATGGCGCGCGTCGACGAGGAAGCCGGCCGCGTCGCCGGCCGGGCCCGCCACGTCGCCGACGACGCGGGTCAGGCTCGCAGGGTCGATCGCCAGGTTGCCCCAGATCCGGCGCGCGGCCCGGAAGCGGTAGGCGACCTCGCCGTCGAGGCGCAGCAGCCACTGCGTGCCCGCGTGATCGATCGGCTCCGGCACGAGCGCCTCCTCGAAGGCGAGTTCGGCGATGGTCTTGGCGATGAGCGCGCGGTTCAGGTCGAGCCAGAGCGGCGCGGTCACCGGGCGGCCACCCGGCAGGGGCCCCAGCCTCACAGGGGCACCTCGCGGAAGAAGCGGTCGCGCTCGCAACAGACGAGCGCGGCGCGCTTGTGGGGGAAGTCGAACTCCTTGAGCTTCTCGTAGGCCGCGTCCGCGCAGTAGCTCAGCATCTTGCGGTGCGAGGCCCGCGGCTCGCCCATGATCCGCCGGGTGCGGGGCTCGTCCAGGAACAGGTAGTGGCTCACCGCCCGGAACCAGGCCAACGTCTTCGGCCGGCCGAGATGGGCGGCGTTGCCGATGAGCCCGTGCCAGCCGCGGTCGAAATCCTCGGCGTCGTAGTAGGGGCCGAGCCGGTCTTCCTTGGCCCAGTAGAACTCGAAATAGCCGACCGGCACGTCGTCGAAACTGCCGATTACCCCGAACAGGTGCGGATCGGCCTCCTGAGCGGCGAGGTAGCGGTCGAGTTCCGCCGCGCCTTGGGCCAGCTCCCAGTAGTAGGAAACCCGGGGCTGGTTCATCCAGCCGTGAAACACGGCGAGGTCGCGCCGCCGGTCGATGGCCCGGAAGGACAGGGTGGTACCGAGGTGGGGCAGCCAGCGCCGGTACAGCGTGCCGGTCGGCTGCGGCGGCCGGAGCGGCGGCAGACGGTCCTGCGGCCCGACGCGCGACCGGATCGGCGGGTAGACGGCCTGGGACCCCGCCGTCAGCCAGAGCAGCGGGAGCTGGTAAAAGTGCGCGCGCTCGATCAGCGCGTCGGGCGCCGCACCCGGTTCGGCGCGGATCTCGCCGGCGAGGGCGATCAGAGCCGGGGCGCCACCGAGGCCGGCGACGCGCAGGCGTCGCACGTCAGGGCAGCGCTGCAACGCGGCCTCGACCAGGGCCGCCACGGTCGCGGTTTCGCCCGGGTGCCGGCCGTCCGGGTGCAGGAGGTCGAGGATCGCCGCGTCGGCGCCGGCCGGGATGTGCAGTTTCGCCTCGGCGATTGTCGCATCGCAGCGCGTCGCCCGGAGCCGGACACTCCGCGCGTCGCGGGGTAGGCTCTCCACCACCAGGGCCTCGCCGGCGACCGGCCAGTGCCGGCTCGTGCCGGCCCAGCCGTCGGGGGCGGTTCCGACGAAGCTGCCGGCGCGCGCGCGCACGGTCACGGCCGGACCTCCGCGCCACCGGCGGCGAGGGGGTTGGGCAGGTCGACGTAGTGCGACAGGGGATCGGTCACGTCCGTGTTCTCGTTGATGTTGCGGAAGCAGATCATGAAGTTGCCCTTGCTCCCGAGCGTCGGGGCATCGAGCAGGACGCGCAGGCAGGTCTTGTCGCGCAGGTCCGTCCCGGCGAGCGCCTCGACGAAGCGGCGCATGCGGCGGGTGAGCACGGCCTCGGGCGCCAATCCGGCGATGGCGATCGCGCCGATCACCGCGAAGACGCTGTTGACGACGAGGTAGTAGGTCATGATCCGGGCGGCCTCCGCCGCGGCGAAGACGTGGCCGGATCCGAGGTCGAGCCCCGGCGCGGCCTCGGCCAGGGTCGGCAGGCATTCGCGCACGAATCCCGTGCCCTGGCAGTCGCGGAAGTAGGCCTCCGCGGGCCAGCCGTCATCGAGGCCGATGACGAGGTTCTGCTGGTGCGCGCCGAACAGCAGGCCGAACGCGCATTGCATCTCGAGGAGCGGTCCGACCGCGACGTCCAGGAAGCGGGCGAACCAGCGCAGGGCCACGGCCTCGGTACCCTGCGCGCCGCGCGCGCCGTTCTCCCGCCCGCCAAGGCGCAGGATCGTGTCGGCGAGGGCACTGCCCCGGCCGTCCGGATAGATCTCGCACAGGGCTGCGAGAACGGCAGCCGGTCGCGGACTGGATCCGCGGAAGGGGTTGTCGCGCAGCGCGACGATCGTCTGCGGCAGCGCCGCACCGTCGAGGCCGCGCAGGGCGAGGTAGCCGGGCTCGCCGAGGATGTGGAAGTGCGGCCAGCGCGCCGCGATCGCCGCCCCGATCAGTCCCTGCAGCAGCGTGTCGACCGCGAGGCCGCGCGCGCACTCGATCTCCTTGATCAGGCGCAGCGAATTGGTGAGCCTCAGGCTCAGCGAATGCTTCAGCATGAGGCGCGCGTGCGGCGCGTAGAGGCTGCGCAGCGAGGTCGTGGCAAACCACGGGCCGCCGCCGGGACCGTGATCGATCAGCTGCCCCGAACGGAACAGGGCCTCGATCGCGGGATCGAGGCCGAGCCGGGCTGCCTGCCAGGGATGCATCGGCAGGAGGACACGGCCTTCGGCCGCCGCGAGGATCTGCCGGTCGAGGGCGGGATCCTCCGCGGCGAGGCCGGCGCTGAGCTCGGCGGCTGTCTCGGCCCGCGAGGCGCCCTGCAGGACCGCCCCGGGCGCGGCCGACCACCAGCGCAACGGGAACCCCGCGCCGTATTCGGGCGCGAAGGCGCGCGCATCCTCGGGCGTGAACGCGTCCCGGCTGCGGGGGGTCGGGTGCACCGCGTGGCCGTAGCGAAGGGCGCGCTCGGCTTCCAGGAAGCTCGGATCGGCGTGCAGGCAGAGGCTGGGCGTCGGCGCGCGGGTGAGCGCGTCCTCGATGGCGGCGAGGCTCTGGAGCACCCGGCTCAGGAAGGCCGGCGCGGCCCCCGCCGCGGCCGGGCCGACGATGTCCGGCTCGTGGGCGACCGCCGCGGCGAACTCGGCGAAGGCCAGGACCCGGGCAGGCGCGTCGGCACGATGCTCGCGAAACGGGAGACGGAACACGTGCAGCCCAACCGAGGAGAGGTGCACGACCGCGATCTCCACGACGGAGCCACGGCTCGGCAGCGGAATGCGCAGCCTCCGCGCGCCAGTGCCGGCCTCGGGGTCCGTCGCCGCCACGGGGGCGATCGACCAGCCAGCCCATTCGCGCAGCAGGCTGTTCAGGAAGCAGCGCGCCGAGATCTCGCAAGCAATGTCACCGACGCCAGTGCCCACGTCGACCATCAACGCCCCTCCCAAATCGTGAGTTCCGTCGATAGATCAGAATATCAAACCTGGCAACTCTGTGTGTGTACTATATAATTATTTCAAAACTAAGAAAATCATCTTGCGAGATCGGGAATCGATGCGATAGAAAACCGTTCGTCGACGAGGCTCCCATGGCTCCAGACTCCATCTGCGCGTCCGGGCGCGCGGCGGCGCGGTTCTCGTTGGCCGCCGCGGCCGTGGGCTTCGGTCAGTCGGCCGTCCTCGCGCTGGTACCGGTGACCGCCGCGCGCACCGGGCTCGACCCGGCCACGATCGGAGGCATAGCCCTGCTCGGGTCGCTGGTGTTCCTGCTT
>Ga0160428_1001869_pt1 | contig 14230 bp, 15 predicted proteins | sample SolpanmetagenomM_FD_108198 | JGI IMG/M metagenome (GOLD analysis project Ga0160428, IMG submission 108198) | Solar panel surface microbial communities from Lawrence Berkeley National Laboratory, California, USA - M | ecosystem: Engineered > Built environment > Solar panel > Unclassified ... | reverse complement strand
ATGGCCGACCTTGGTGTGCCAGGACAGCACGGCGTCAACGATCCTTCGCAGCAGGCTGACTACTCGCTAGCTGGCCCTGCTGACGACGCGACCGATAATGGCGACACGAGCAAGAAGCGCAAGTTTCAGAACAACACTGGTGGTGATGAGGATGAGGACGATGATGAGAAGGGTGGCAGGGAGAGGAGGAAGATTGATATCAAGTTCATCCAGGATAAGAGCAGACGTCACATTACATTCTCGAAGCGCAAGGCTGGTATTATGAAGAAGGTGAGTCTGCTACATGCTCGGACGAAGAGCTACCAGGCTTTGTCGTCTGATGTCTATCCACACGCGATAGTCGTGTTGTCTTACGCGTTAATGCATCTTTGCTAATTCGTACGATGCCATCACTAAGGCATACGAATTGTCTGTCCTCACTGGGACACAAGTGCTCCTGCTCGTCGTTTCGGAGACTGGTCTCGTCTATACCTTCACCACACCTAAGCTTCAACCTCTTGTCACCAAGCCCGATGGCAAGAACCTCATTCAGGTACGTCCCTAATGACCTGATGACATGGAACTTTTAGCGTCGCTGACACCATCCCCCACAGGCATGCTTGAATGCTCCTTCGCCAACCAGTGAAAACGCAAACGGCTTGGACGAAACTGCCGTCGGCGACTCTCCTCCAGAAGACCCAGCTGTGCACCAACAGCAGCAACAGCAACCACATCAGCAGCAACAACACCAACAAGTGTCGGGTAAGTCTACAGCCTTCGTGATCATCGCCTCATCGTCATGCTTGACAACTGACCAATGCTAACAAATTTGCGTCCTTCTGCAGCTCCTATGTCAAATTATCCTGCAATGTCTCCCCAGGATCAAATGGCATATCAGAACTATCTCCAGCAACAGCAACAACAAGTTGGAGGCAATGGCATGTCACCTCAAGGCATTTCACCACAAGGATATCCTGTGCCACCTCAGGCTAGAATGGGTGGAGCTCACCCTGGTCAGCACTAGATCTGATATTCACGACGGCACGATGAGGACGGGACAGAAGTTCTCAAGGCTCAATGTCTGTCTTGGCTCATGTGGCTAACGAGTTCATTGTTTGCTACCAATTTCGGCTTGGCTCAAGGTATACTTCTTGATATTGAAGCAATGACATAAAATGGTCATACTACTGGCGCCTGGTGTGTGGGAACATGGATGATGTGGTGGGCGGCAATGAAGGAAAAGAACACAATACCCATGCCATATGTTCTTCTGTGTGCTTTATGGGCGTTGGGATTTTTTGTGTTTTTCTAATGACGGTATATTAATGAAAATATCTCTTTCTTCTCCCTCGCTTGTGATGCGGTTGAGAACGATTGTAAAAGCCAGTGCTGACTGTGCTGTGCTGATGTGTTAAGCCGAATGCATATAATGGCAAGAATGGGAATACTGTTTCACGTCGGTATAATGCTATTTCCATTCACGATGTTCAAGACAACCGCAACCCGGTTCCTCCGTGCCTATAAAATTTGTTCCCTTCACGTTCAATTTGCTCTCATCTCTTCCCGTTCTCTTCTGCACTAATCTCGATAACTCAACATTGTAAATACCAATATCAACAACGTCTATGACATCCACGCTATACATATACGGCTGCTTCACCATCCTGTTCTGCTTTGCCAACAGTGCCAAGGCGCACGAAAAGGCCAACGCTCTACCATTATTCATTTTCCAGCTGGCTTGAGACTAGACCATCTACATGTGAACTCTATGCCCGCGCTGGAAGGACAGTGCTCCTCCGAGCCTCGCAGAAACACGCCGGGGTGCCAAACGAACAGCGTCAATTGTTGTTCTCACAAATGCCTATTGCACACTCCAGCAGGACGTTTCCACCTCATATGCAGGTGAACCCAGGAGAGAAGGAAGACAAACGCGGCGAACATCTTTTTGCATGGTATATTATATTGGATCCTTCCTGGGCTCGGAGGAGAGAGTGGATTGCGGAGGGATGAGCAGACAAAGGTTGTAGAAAGGGAAGCTATGCGCAAATTGTAATAGCAAGAATCACGATATCATTGAATGCAGATACAATCGACTGCGATCCTGAGGGCGACGCCGACCAGCATGTGGACAGACTTGTGGCCTTCATCGTTATAGGAAATGTGGCTGGGAGTGCAGCCAGCTTGGACTGCGGAGGAATGAGCGAAGAACGAGGTGAGCGGGGCCACCGCTATTGAGTTCGAAGTATTAATTCGCAGAACCGAATGAACGTCAATATTGCCGCGTGGAAAGCTCTGTCATGAGACAATCAGACAAGAAGCATTCGCTACTATGCAACTAGCAGCCAACGAAGCATCCAGCACCCCGACGAGTGAGGAACCATGGAGAGACTCTAGCGCTGTCCTGGAGGAAAAGATGGTGTAGATTTGTCATCCAATAGAGGTACTGTAGTGAAATCGTTGTCGCCATTCATGCTCAGACAAATATTGCGAGGAAGCGCATGTGTAGTGAATTTGACGACGAGGTAGGCGCAATGGAAGTCTTCGCAGTGAAAGAAGTACAAGTTATAAACACAAATCACTACTTTGTCGTCCAATCTTGCTTCGAAACGGGTTTGGATGCTGATGATGATTTCAATAATCACTACGACGGTTCGTCTGTAATAGGGGTATCAGTCCGCGTACGTGGAGGCATGCTAATGAGCTCTGGGTATCATCTGGAAGTGAGGACGTTGCGGTGATATATTCGTCGAAGCCTGGACTAGTCAGGGAGTGGCGGACGTGGAGGGCGAAGAGCTGGCGGATTGGTTTTGAAATAAGAAGGTTTAGAGATGAATGCATCCGCTTGGGTGCGGTATTGGTACGAGGGTAATTGTGATATTGCTGGTTATGATGTTCATGATATCTCGGAAGTGCTTTAATGATGTATCAATTGATTTCAAGAACGAGTTCGTGAACGAACTTTGCTACTCCTAGACGCTCATTGGAGGCTAATCCATCTCAGTCCTTTCCTCTGACAATACAACCGATCGACTTTAGATCCAGGTCTTGATATCTCTATTCTCGTTCTGATTAATCAAATGTGTTTGCAATGTTCTTGCCTCCAGTTCCGAATACAACATCCCTCCTCCCGACGAGTTCTTGTCCCGACGAATACTCACTCTTGTCAGACGTCGATTCTACTCGGACATCACGATGTAGTGTGGCCGGGAACTATCGCTCTGTCCTTTGATCATTAATCTCCACTCGTCACGACACTGACAACGCTGCAAACCACAACACAGTGACAGAGTCAATATCAAGACGTGCTTGATTCGAGTCCTAGCTAGCAGCGTCGTTTCCATGAATAGTGTGGTATCGAAGCAAGTGGTAGTTTACTGTTGCGAAAGCACTATTAATGCAGCTCTTCTCATGTCTATTGGTTTCATTGACAACTGGAAGTCTCCGCACTGCGATTGGATTGCTTGGAAGAATGGTGGCGCAGAGTAGCTGCGGTGTTATTGTTGTTGGTGGTGGTGGGGCGTTGCGACTTCTTTGCAGTCCAATGTGAGTTCTTGCTCTGTCGTGGTGTCTTGACATACGCTTGTTTCGTGCTGTACATGAAACTTCTTACGCCCGGTGTTCATTTCTTTTCATTCGTAAAGGCCACACCCCTCAACTCACGTCCACAACACCCTCCCTCCTCCTCTCAACCTCCTCAATCTTCCCCACCAATCCCCTCCGCTCAACCTCCATCCTTGCCCTCATCCCCCTCAACCTCTCCAGCCGCTCATCCAACGTGCTCTCCTGCCGCTGCCTAACCGTTGACTTGGCTTGGTGTTCTTGTTTCAGGGAGGCGCCGTAGTATGCGCCTGTTGCTGTGATGAGGGCGATTGAGATGGCGAGGATGGCGGGTTTGAGTTTGCGCGGGAGGGTTGGGGTTGCACTATTTGTTAAGGTCTGGGTGGCGGAGGGGCGGGAGATGAAAGGCAGGGGTTTAGGTGGTGGTGACATGAGGATTGGCGAGAGTGATCGTTGGGAGAGAGTGTGTGTGTGTTGTTAGTTGTTTAGCAGGAGGAGTGCGGGTTGAGGTAAGGATTGAGATCGTTCGATGGGTGGGTAAGCAGCAGGACGAGACGAGCGGTATAAAGGATGGCTATGCCGCCACTGGTGACATCGAATTGTCGAAGATTAAAATTGAGGTCGTAAGAAACAGATGCAGTTCAGACATTGAATATGGAGTACAAGTCCAGCGGAGTCATGCTCCGGTGCATATTGTGTCTCAGCGTTTCAATGGCAAAAAAGTGCAAAAACGTTATTGACATACAGCAACTGAAATTCGCATGTGGTCACCCACCATACTACTACGCAGTCGATCTTTGGCTTAAATAGGGCAGAGCGAACGGGATGCCTTGTTCTCCACAGTCTATGGCCGTATGTGCTAGAAGGTAACTTATTTTCATTAATATACTGTACAACGCGAAAAATGTGCAAAAGCTACTCGACAATGTTCAAGCTTGTTGGAGCATAGATTGTGGTATTCTGTATTTTGTGCCACAGTGTCGATGATCCTTTCATAAATAACTTCACGTGAGAGTCCTCAACTGTTGGGTTTTTACGTGCTGTATTGTGGTCACCCCACCTTCGTCTTCGAGATGCGTCTCTCGTCTCTGAAATTTACGAGTATTGTTATGATAATGATTGGGTAGTTGGAGGAATGTGCTTGGATTAAGGGAAAGATGGTAAACGCGCTAATGCTGCCAAAGAGCAAACCGATGATAATACCAGGCATTCGCTCCATATCCTAGACCGAGCAGAAACATAATAGCACCTCCGGTCAAAGCAAGAGTACCGAGCCAGTCAATAGCTTGAATACCATCTCGGCATGGTGTACTTGGTAGTTGATGTCGGGGTAAGAGGATGACTACTAAGCACGCCAGCTTGAGTGTGGCAAGACAATGTAGATTGTAGAAGCTGGAAGGATCGTGTTAGCTTTAACACAAGTCTCAACAGGTGGATTAGAAGGTAGTTGAAAGAAGTCTTTGGGTAGAAAAGAGAAGAGGCTGACGAATGGCTAAACCAACCGTTAAAAAGCCTCTACTGGAGTTGAAGTAGCTTGCAATAGCAGGTAGAGCCGTCGTAACGATTGTGATGTTCGTAGCGGCGAGGAAGATTGAGGTCTATATTGAGCATTGGTTGGCATTTTTGTTTATATACAGAGTACATTCTGGTACAACAACCAGAGAAACATGATCAACGAGATCTTGAGCTTACCACGCTTGTGTCGATTTTTGTCTTGTTTCTCCTCATCATTAGGCTTGACTTCGCTATTGCTTTCGTCCCGGGACTCCATAGCCATAGCCATATCAACTGACACTTGATGTATTTTGATGTTTGTAGGTCTTCTCAATGAACTTGAAGTCTGACATGACTACTACAGCTGGCAGATTCAAAGCTCTCGACTACGACCGCGATATGCTTTCAATGACAAGCTCTGATATATATGATCCAGGGCAGGTAAGCAGAGAACAAAGTTACGGATATTGAAAACAGAAGTGTACAGGATACCTGACAGAGGCTATCTCGTCGTATTGAGACATAGCGAGGACGAATATAGATCACCTTTTCCAATGACGAGACGCCAGCATTTTTACGGAACGCTAATATGGAATTGCGCCGACGAATATCACCTCAATCGAATATTTCAAGTCCAGCGATCTCAAGTAACTGTCTTCGTCTGATCACACTAGACTCGACAGGACAAGCTCAGTTGCAATTACTGTAGACAGACTGATATCTCATAAACAGGATACGGGCGCCATTGAAATACTCTGCAACCAAGCAGCTGGTGGTCGAGCACAATCACTACGCAGACATCTTACGTATTAGCAGTGAACGGCATTCTCAGAAAATGTTCATCACTAGAGACAAATGTATATCGTCTCAAATCAACGTGGCGGAGACTGCTCAAAGGTGCACTGACTACAGATTTTTTGAGCACAATATTGTTGTCAGTGACAAAGATATGACTTTGCTTCTCAAGCAGACACTCACGCCACGCAACAACTCACCGCACTTTCACATCGATGAATCACCACTACACAACTCGTCCCTTCGACACCACTTCCAAGCACCGACAAAGCTTCACCGACTCATTATTACAAATCCGTTTCACTCATAATCACTTTCGGGTCTGTCTGCGCCGCAACCACATCCGGTCCTCCCATCCACTCAAATCCTGACAAATGTTTTAACGCCCAAACGCATCTAACCAAGATCTCGATGCCGCGTGTCAGATCTATGATCAAGTGTCATGAACCATCCTGAGGGCCCGGCGTGTTTCTCCGTTTTCGAGGCTGAGTGAGTACGGGCTTCGTGGTCTTGTGTCTTGTGGTCTTCTGTGCGTGACTTTGACTCGTGGTGGCGGTATGGCGGTTGTGCGACGATGGGCGTATAGGTCACGAGGATGCTTCATGCTCAAAATACGACGGAAAGAGAATGGTACGGGCCGCACTACGTGCATGATGCAGGGTTTCTTTCTTTCTTTGTCGTGCGGCATGGGTTTCTAGACCTGTGTGCGATAGGATACTTTGTTTGAGGGAAGGCTTTGTCGATGAAGCATTAAAAGTGCAGGCATAGATACGATTGATAAGTCTTTTCAAAGATTGTTTGCATATTCCATGGGATCGCACATCAGGGGAAGGTACTATTGTACTGTACTCACGATGAAACCTGGAAGGCTCTGCTATGTGGCTTGTTTTGCTATTCATGAAGTAGTATACACGCACGCTTGGGTAGGTTCAGCCCAAGGCAGCCTCGGATATCATGCATTTTCAAAGCAAGTCAAGCGGTAGGAGTGCATCAGAGTCATGGGAAGTGTGGTGTATTTCTTCTTCTTCCATTGTCTAGAGTCTAGCTATCTATGTCTGCTGGTTGCTGGTGTAAACATAGTTGAGACGGTGCTTTTCGCACAATCCGAGTCGAGTATGAGCAATGAGTTGGCCAATAGTGTCGATAGATGAGCAAAACTTAATTTCACCGGCCCACCTCGATGGGCATCAAGCTCGATGGGCACCAAGCTCAACAGTTGTGCTTCATACCATTCCTTTCCAGTCCTTGTGACAGTGTCGTTCATTTATTTCGTTGCAAAGTAAGAAAAGTATAAGTGTAGGAAGTTCCGGTCATAGGCTGTTTAGCTCGATCAGCTCTTGTGCCGCCATAAATATGCTTGTTGTCGACAGTCCTTTGATCGTGCCGTATGTGAAGTGCTTCACTCAGTTTAGTCACTGGTGACAAAGCCCCAACCCTGTAGGTCGGGTTCGCGTCCAAGCAAACCGTCATTTGGCTTCATGACAGCAGCAGAATAAGCGGCAGCCTTTCGACGATATGCTTCATCGGAGGTATCCATTGTGTTGCAGGTCATACGTTCAATGCTCATCCTTGGGTCTTTTCGTGGCACTGTTTCTTGACCACCAGACCTCTTTCGCTTTCCAGACTCCGACGGTGTAGGTGAAGGTGACGCGATCTGAATTGCCTGGTCGATGTTATGATTCTCCATGGACGAACGCTTTCGAACGGAAAGGAGTAACGAGCTATCGCTGATGAGCTTGCAAGCTTCTTCCAGTTCTAACGTGGATTGTATTCGTTGCAAAAGACCTTGTGCTTCGTCGTAAGGCGCTGTTCGGAGGGTGTTGATAAGGTCACGGAGGTATTGTAGCTCTTGTGTAAGTTCTGTGACTTTGCGTTTGAGGTGTGCTCCCCGTGCTTCTCCGGCGCGGGTATCGTAGACGCACTCGGTGTCCTTGAGTTCGCAAAGACTGCATCTTGGTCGTTGTCCTGAATGATTGTCACTACGTTGTCCTAGTAGATGAGAGGTGGCTGACATACCAGTACACTTGGATTTTCGCTTCTGACATGCAGCACAGGCTACAAGGACTTGTTGACGCTTAGCGATAGTGCCTGAACGACCATCACTGTGCTCGCCATCGTTGGTGTTTGTCGGTCTTGGTAGGATGGATCTATGTTGTTGTTGTTGCTGCAGCTGCAGCTGGAGTTGTTGTTGTTGTTGCTGTTGCTGATTATGTTGCTGAAGCAGATGGAGTTGTTGTTGTTGATGCTGGGCATAGGCTTCCGGAGTTGCTGACGTGGCCATGGTTGTGTGTGTGTACAAGGGGCGAGACTGTTTCTTAGTGTCTCGATTCCTTGCACACACAAATGGATCGAGTTGATTAGGAGGAGTACCGCGATGTAGCAAAAGGTGAAACCAAAGACACGTCTAGAGACATAAGCGATGTCTGGGAGCGAGGGAGGATGAAGTATCCACTACGGGGAGAGTTTGTGGTGGACCGGAGTTTCACGATAAATCAACCACAGATTGGCACTGGTGGATCACGGATTCGATCCTTCCAATCAAACAAGCACTATCTTCGGAACCACATCCTGATGGGTCAAATGGGCCTTGGCGGCTATCTGTTATTTTTTGCGACACTACGTCAATCCGGCACACCTGAGACAGCCTCTGGTTGAGCTTGCCACAAAGACATCCCCGAGCACTCCAGTACAGTGGTGTTTTTTGAAATGGGCCCCCCTAACCATGGAACGAGCGTGGAGCCTAGATGTAGCCTAGCTCAATGAGGGAAGAGTTGATGCCGAAGTGATTATATATCACCAAGTCGTGATCAAGCCGAGCTGGGTTACACCGGCTATATCAGGCCGCATTTGGCTAGTCCCAGTGGGGTCATGACTCAGGGAGGCCATTTCAAAAAACACCACTGTACGTCTATCCACAAAGTCGTGTCATCATCTCATTCGCCTCCAAAAGCCGGGCCACACACGACTGCCAATGGTAGATCTTGCATGCGACGGAGATCTCGTCTCCGGAAACGCCAGAAGGAAAGGATCAGCAGACCTTATTTGTTATTGCTTTTGACAGAACCTCATCACTAGGCCATAAAGCCATGAAGAGTCTCGATTTGTGCCCAAAAGCGCCCCTAATCTACGCACATTGTGGATGACTGAGTGTGAAGCCGCCACCTTGTTGAAACCAGGTCCCCTTCTCATGATTGTATGATTATGTGTTTGAGCTCGACGATTCACATCAACAAACGCACTCGAAGCTAGATCGGCCAATCAAGAAGCTTCTCACGGCTCGCCTCCATTACACGACTCGTCTGTGTAACTTTTACACATCATTACAGAAAGCATATTTACAACTCTGTTATCCGAGTGCGCTGTCAGAGGTACTGTACACATCTTTCAATGGCCAAACTTACACAAGAAGCAGAATAATTGATGATCGGAGATCATTTCTGTAAGAGGCGCAGCTAGAGCCTCTAGAGGTGTCCACACGGCAGGACCTTCCCAAAGCAATACGGCATTCGTTCCGGTGGGTTTATCTCTTTTTCCCTATTCTCCTTCGGGCGCGGCTGAGCTGTGAGATCCCTTTCTCGTAAACAACAATGCGAGTTCAAATTCAAAGTCGACTAAATGCAGTTGAGGGAGAACAGCTGTAGTTTATGGTAATCTTGAGGTTGTGCCAGTCGTTTTCGCGGCCACGAACTCCTGCTTTCGGTCCAGCTGAACTACCTCCGTCACGGACATCGGGCCGCCCCAGACTTGTCATGCTTGATGATTAACATGAATCTTGGCTGTGGAGTTATTACTTACGGCCCTCGTCGTTATATTCAATAATTAGTTAGGTCCCAAAAGTAAATCCTCCTCAAGAAGGAAGGATGTGAGTCCTCCTCACTTTATAGAGGTTGAGAGCGTGATGTGCAATCAGGATCGGTATTGGATCCCTGCGACTGCGACCTATCAGTATGGGGAATTCTTTGTTCATGGTTTTGAAATTGTCGATTATTGACAGCAGTAATCATCAATACCATCTTAATGGGTACCAGGCATTCTGAGCTGCAGTGTGTGACTAGAGTTGTGGCCTGTTGCCCCTGCTGAGCATAGTCGACATCGGGCATGATTAATTCGTGATCTATTTGATGCCTCGAACTCCCAGCGGCCTTGGGCGATCAAGATATACCTTTCAGAGCTTATAGTCGACAACGAGGTATCTTAGCGTCTTGTCGATACAGAACTCTACATGAGTGCGTTATAGGTTCGAAAATCGGACAAGTCATGGCGTCTACAAGGAGAACCTCGTCATGATTACACCATGCTCCTCCCTCACCATCCCCCTCCTTCCCCTATCGTTAGACTTGGACTTTGTGAACAGGAAGAAGAACAAGTCGATCGTTTCGTGCTATGCTGGCAGATGTGACTGGTGAAGTCAAATGAAGACTTTCAGTCATGTCTCGTTACGGTTACTAGAGGCCTGATCATGTTATACATTGCCCATCGATCCACCATACTACCAATAACGACAATCATAATAGGCGTAGGTAGTCAGATACAATTGGAGAGGCTAGGTACAACTCATCCTGCTTACTTTTTCTTTGATCGAAGCCCGTGCGGACGGAGGTCGAGGGTCTGGTGATAGGTACAGAGATCTTCTATTGTTCCGTGTACCAGCTGACCTATCGTAGCGAAGACAGATGGGCGACACGGACATTCAAAATCACAAACACATTCCTGAATTGGTCGCAAACAGGCTTCGAATTTCTCGGTTGAATCGCAGCAGCGACAGAGACAGCTAGCCCAGACAACATAGATCGCAATACTATCAAGATTGATGTCCTCGCTTCATTCTCGCCTCATCGGTATGACTTCCTTCTCTCTCCTACTTCGGTATCATCTTAACGTCCAGATCAGGCCATTGCTCCTTAATCTTCCGACTTAGATACCTCAATGCCCACAGATTCGCCGCAATATTGGTCACACACATGACTAGCATCTTCTTCTGTTCCGCCGCTGCTAATCCAGCTTGTCGTGGCTGAGGCGTGACGAAAAGCATACGACTGTTTTCTGTTGGCAAGAAACCAGCGGTTTTCGCAGTCGAATGAGCTTGCTCGATCGTTTGAGCGTCGAAGGAGCGGGAGAAAGCTAGTGCTGTGATGGTTGTGGATGCTGCTGTCTCGGTGACTTCGTGCTGTGGAATACTGGGTATTTCCTCCTCTTCCTCTTCCTCTTCCAAGATATCATTGCCGTTGTCACCTCGATTCCTTGCACTACTCTTCGCCCGGCTATGTGTAAAGTCAAAGACACCAATCGCACCATCTTCACTAACTCCGACACAAAGCCAAAACACATCACTAACCCGATTAACCTGCGGCGCATGCCCGCCCACCATCTCTCTCAACCTCTCCTCCAGCTGTTTCGACTGAAACCTATATTTCGCAGCTCCCTCCACATCTGCAATACCACCAACCAGCCCAATCGTCTGACCACGACGATACGGTGACGGGTCGAAAAGAGGTCGCGCTGTGGTTGTGTCGATGCCAAGTTCGGCGGCGAGGGGAATGTTGAAGTTGAGATGGAGGTGGGAGGAGATTGCGCTTTGATCTGAGAGTAGTGAGGTGTGTGAGTTTTGGAGGAGGCCGTGGAGGGTTGGTGGTGGGCGGAGGAGGAACGCAAGTGGTGCTGAGTTTGGTGGTGTGTTGGATGGTGAGTGGTTTAGGGCGTGTAGGAGGTCTGGGGTGATTGAGGGGGCTAGTAGCACGTGGGATGTTGGGATAGCTTGCTTTGGGGCATCGAGAGGAGTGGGTGGTATTATCGAGGTATTCGCTGGAGGCTTTGTGGTGGTCTGGTCGGAGGAGAGGTTACGAGATTCGCCTGTTAAGGTGTAGAATGCTTTTGCGGGTGTCTGAGATTCTACTGTATGGAGAAGGGAGGTAAGGAACGCTTCTACCTCTGCAAGACTAGCATAAGAGCATTCAGCATTGTTGGTCGTCATAATAACACCCGAAAAACTGTATATCGTTGTGAGAGGGTTCCTTGGATTTGATCTTGTCTTGCTTCACGGCACTTTTTTTCGAAGCACACAAGCAGAAGCTCTCTTACTGGCATGCGAATGTCAAGACTTCCTCCTAGGTATGTCAGAATAATCAGAGACAAGAATGCTGCGATGGCGCCTCAGATACCACGCTATCAAGACGTGCTTGCATGCACCTTCCTAAAGCACACTAGCCACCACGAAACATTCTCGCCACAACATTACCACCGGGCAACGCATTGGAAGCAAAGGGCTCAATACACTGCCATGTTAGCGACTGACAGCGAACACGCGTAAGATGTTGTTGTCCGACGTCGACAATGCTGTCCTGTTCAAGTGAAGTCTATTGCTAGTTGTTTCAGTATGTGCACGGGCCATCGACGTATGTCAACCGCGTTGTTTACATGTAGAACTACCTCCTTTGTGGATACAGAACGGTCAAACCTTTCTATTTTCAAGTTTCAGATTCACGCTCACCACCAGTCGTCCATTCACCTCCACTGCACATTACAACTACACCCTACATTCTGTAACTACCGACGGCAATAGACAGACGAAACCCGTCAGACAGACAAACAAAACTCTCCTTTGGTGGCACACCCGGATGGAATAGAGACGACCTCTCTGAACAACAGCCAGTCACCGCCACACACACAGACAGCACCTTCAGACTTCTTCAAAGATGGCATTCGGCGACTTCACCAACATCTGCGCCCAAGCAGCCCTCCCCCTCTGCTCTCTCATCGGCACCTCCCCCTACGAACCCTCCATCCCCGGCCTCCCTGCCTCCTGCTACTCTCGCTCCATCTCACTCGCCAACACAACCATCTTCGCCGGCGCCACTGGCTGCATCCACATAATCGCCTTACTGATGACCGTTATCATGATCCTACACGTCCGCTCCAAATTCACTGCCGTCGGCCGCAAAGAAATAACCCAGTTCTTCTACCTCTACATGCTCCTCACGGTCCTCTCTCTGGTACTGGACTGCGGCGTTGTGCCCCCAGGCTCGCGTGCAAAACCGTATTTCGTGGCTGCGCAGGTCGCTGTCGCAGGGGCTACGTGCATCTGCTTGATGATCAATGGCTTCGTTGGCTTCCAGTTGTATGAAGATGGTACGGCGCTGAGTCTGTGGCTTCTGCGCGGCGTTACTGGTCTTTGGGCGGCAATCACCTTCCTGATCGCCCTGTTCACCTTCAACTCCCTAGCCGGCCTGAACCCCTCAAAGACCATCCCGCTCTACATCATAATGTACATCCCGAACGCGCTCTTCCTGCTCATCTACACCGTCTGCCAACTCCTCCTCGTAACCAACACGCTCCAAGACCGATGGCCTTTAGGCGACATCGCATTCGGCCTCTTCTTCTTCGTCATCGGGCAAGTAATGTTGTATGCATTGGGCGCGAGCATTTGCTCTGGCGCGCAACACTATTTCGACAGCATCTTCTTCGCGAGCATTGCGAATTTGTTGGCGGTTATGATGGTGTACAAGTTTTGGGATTCGATTACCGCGGAGGATTTGGAGTTCAGTGTGGGCGCGAAGACGGGGAATTGGGAGGTCAAGCAGGCGAATACGTCGATGCCGTTGTTTGGACATGGCCAGCAGCAGGAGAGAGAGGTTAGTCCGTATCATGATGATGTTAATGCTAGTACGTTGGCTAGTGTTAGTGCGTATGGTGGTGGGAGAGGTGGTGGTGGTGGAGGGTTGGGGAGTGCGCCGCCAATCATTAGGCATAGTTATGTTGACAACCTCTGATGGGACACTGAGGTCCTAGTGTGAGAGGCAAGAGACATATCATGATAGTACGAGGACAGAAGGAGATGTTTCAGAAGAGTTGGGAAGGCATTCCTTCAATCACGATTTCTGGTATTTGGGATTGGGTTTCGAGGTTGGGCCATATGGAATGAATTTATGATTGTGTGTAGAATATAGCATAGCATACATAGCACTGGCGTTTATCGATCACTGTTTTTCAGTATGATTTCCATCATTTCCATTCATCCCGTCTCCGTCATGCGCAGTACACGACCTCTACTAAACAACCAACAACCAATATCTAATCAACCAATCAGACAGTCTCACCTACCTGACCTATTCTTCCTTTTCCCTCCTTCTTTGGTGTTCTTCCTTCTCCTTCTCCCTTGCCTTACTCATGCTGTCCTAAAACAAGACCCGGAGCCCCTTGCCCTTGCTTTGTGCTGTGACTCTGCTGTCCGGATGGAAGACCTTGGAGACTCCTGCCTCACCTTGCTATCACATCTGAACTCATGCTGCATTGCGTAGTCGCACTTGACCCCCCCCCCCCCCCCCCCCCCCCCCGGCCCCCCCGGGGGACCCAGAAAAAATTTTTGAAATTTGGGGGGGGGGCAGCACACAGTGGGGGGAGACAAATT
>Ga0160428_1001868_pt1 | contig 14230 bp, 17 predicted proteins | sample SolpanmetagenomM_FD_108198 | JGI IMG/M metagenome (GOLD analysis project Ga0160428, IMG submission 108198) | Solar panel surface microbial communities from Lawrence Berkeley National Laboratory, California, USA - M | ecosystem: Engineered > Built environment > Solar panel > Unclassified ... | reverse complement strand
GTGGCCGCCCGCCTGCTGCGCCAGGCCTGGGCCCTGCTGACCCACGAACGGGATTTTGACGCCAATTTTCATCTTTTACTTGCTTCGTAAACACAGTTCATGCTGAGCCCAGCGAAGCATCTCGCTCGCATTGCTGGGGGCAGCAGTTCAACGACGCAAGCGAGATACTTCGCTGGGCTCAGCATGACGTTCTTCCGGAGAGTAGATCCCACAGGTGATAACGTTCAAAGAAGAAAAACGTCTCCTTGTTGGTTATTAGGCTACGTAGGACGCGCGTAGCCGGCCTATACTTTTGTTCGCTAGTTGATTTTATATCCATGAAACACCTCACCCGGCTCGTTTGCCTGCTGGCCCTCGGGGCCGCAGGCTGCCAGTCTGACTCCAACCCCGCTACCAAAGCAGCCCCCGTGGCCGCGGCCGAAGAGCCCGCCCCCAAAAGGCAGGCGGCCATCCTGTTTTTTGGGGATAGCATTACGGCGGGCTTGGGCGTCGATCCCGAGCAGGCCTACCCGGCCCTTATCGAAGAGCGCGTCGATTCGCTACACTTGCCCTACACCGTCGTCAACGCCGGCCTCAGCGGCGAAACCAGCGCCGGCGGCCGCTCGCGCATCAATTGGGTGCTGAGCCGCCAGCCGGTGGGCGTGTTTGTGCTGGAGCTGGGCGGCAACGACGGCCTGCGCGGCCTCCCCCTCACCGATACCCGCAAAAACCTGCAAGCCATTATCGACACGGTGCGCCAGCAAGCCCCGCAGGCCAAAATCGTGCTGGCCGGTATGCAGATTCCACCCAATATGGGCCCCACCTACGCCGCCGATTTTAAGCAGCTTTACGGCGAAATTGCAGCGAAGAATAAGCTCACGCTCATTCCCTTTCTGCTCGAAAACGTGGGCGGCATTGCCAAGCTCAACCAGCGAGACGGCATTCACCCCACGCCCGAAGGCCACAAGCTGGTGGCCCGCACGGTGTGGCGTACCGTGCAGCCGCTTTTGTAAAGGATAATGGATATTCCCGTTCTCGAAACCTCACGGCTGCGGCTGCGCGGCCACCAGCCGGCCGATCTCGGCGCCTACGTAGCAATGTGGCAAGACCCACAGTTCTACCGCTACCTGGCGCCCGAACCGTTACCCGAAGAGGAAGTATGGACCAAAATATTGCGACACATGGGCATTTGGCAGCTGTGTGGCTACGGCTTTTGGGCCGTGGAAGAAAAGGCGACGGGGCAATTTATCGGAGTGGCTGGTTTTGGCGATTGGCAGCGTACTATCACGCCCTTGCTCAAGGGCTGGCCGGAAGTAGGGTGGGTGTTTGCCGTCCGTACGCACGGCCAAGGCTATGCTTCCGAGGCTGCCCAGGCAATACTCGCCTGGGGCGATGAGCACTTGCCGCAGTCGCGCACGGTGTGCCTGATCGCCGTTGACAATCAGCCTTCTCTGCGGCTAGCAGCCAAATGCGGCTACCGAGAGTTTGACCGCCCGTTGTACAAAGGCCAGCCCGTCGTATTGCTAGAGCGCTTGGCGGCGAGGCCCAACGCGCGCTACTTAATCTGATAGTCAAGTAAGCGTAAAACCGAGAAAGTGGCAGAAAAATAGCGGTAAAACCCAAACCTACGCAGAGCTGCCTGGCAGCTCTGCGCTCCTATTGGCGGCGCCGCCCGACCTTTGCCGTTGCTTATGACTGCTACTCCTGCTACGCTGGCCGCGGCCCGGCCCATTGGTATTTTCGACTCCGGTATTGGGGGGCTCACCGTGGCCCGCGCCGTGGCTCAGCGCCTGCCCCACGAGCGGCTCGTGTACTTCGGCGATACGGCCCACCTGCCTTACGGCGAAAAAAGTACCGCCGCCATTCAGGCTTACGCTGTCAAGATCTGCGATGTGCTGCTGCGCCAGCATTGCAAGCTTATTCTCATTGCGTGCAACTCGGCCTCGGCGGCGGCCTACGAGCTAGTGCGCGAGTACGTGGGCTCCAAAGCCCTGGTAGTGGGCATGATAGACCCCATAGTGCAGTACGTGGGCCAGCACTACGCCGGCCGGCCCGTGGGCCTCATTGGCACCAAGCAAACGGTGGGCTCTACTATCTATCGCAAGAAAATCGACCAGCTCGACCAAGGCGTAGACCTGCATGCGCTCGCTACGCCGCTGCTCGTACCCATGATTGAAGAGGGCTTTTTTGCGGGCCGCGTGTCGGAAGAGATTATTCGCGCTTATCTCGACCATCCTACGCTGCAAGGTATTGACGCGCTGCTGCTAGCCTGCACGCACTTTCCGCTCATCAAGCCCCAGATGGAAGCCCACTACCAGGGCCGCGTGGCCGTGCTCGATCCCTCCGACGTAGTGGCTGCTACCGTGGCCGACGCGCTGGCTAGCCGACAGCTGCTGGCTAGCCCCGCGGTGGCAGCCCCGGTGCACCACTTTTACGTGAGCGATTTCACCCGCTCGTTTGAGGAAAGCACGCGCATTTTCTTTGGCCAGGAAGTGCAACTGGAACACTATCCGCTCTGGGAGTAAACCACTTTGCTTGTCCCTGGCGTGAGTGGTAATCGGTTAGTAGCTTGGGCTTTGTAGTCCGAGCGTGCGCAAAGCGAGCAGGTGAGATTTAACGACTATAGATGCCAGATGCTCGCTACGCTCGCACTCGGACTACAAAATTCAAGCTACATCCAACTTTACAACAAGGCCCCTCACGCGCTAGCGTGAGGGGCCTTGTTGTAAAAGGAGTATTTATACCGAGAAGCTCTCGCCGCAGCCGCACGAACGCGAGGCGTTGGGGTTATGAAACTGGAAACCTTTGCCATTCAGTCCATCCGAAAAATCGAGCTCGGTGCCGGCCAGGTAAAGGAAGCTTTTCATATCAACCACCACGCGCACTCCCTTATCTTCAAACTCCTGGTCCATAGGCCGGGTTTCGTTGTCAAAATCCAGCTTATAGCTCAGGCCCGAGCAGCCGCCGCCGGCTACGGAGGCGCGTAGGCGATAGGTGACATCAAGCTGCGAATCGCGCATCAGGTGCTCAACTTTCTCTTTAGCTTTATCCGAAACGGTTATCATAATAACGAGGTAGACGTGAGAAGTGCGCAACCCGCACACGGGCTAGCCGTGGCAAATGCGTCAGCCTTCTAACAAAGATACAAGCGAGAAGGATTCTAAATAAGCCAAAAAATAAGCGGGGAAGCAAAATAGCTCGTGCTACTTTACTTCCCCGCTCACTAGTAGGTGGCTGGCCGGCTTAGTGGTGCGATTTCTCGAGCTCCAGAGCTGGGAGACCATTCTTCACCCGGTAGTCATTGATGGCCATCTTGATGGCATCTTCGGCCAGTACTGAGCAGTGGATTTTTACGGGCGGCAGAGCCAGCTCTTCCACAATTTCCATATTGTCGATAGCCAACGCTTCGTCAACGGTTTTACCTTTCAGCCATTCCGTAGCCAGCGACGACGACGCGATGGCCGAGCCGCAGCCGAAGGTCTTAAACTTGGCGTCGGTGATGGTATTGGTAGCTTCATCTACCTCGATTTGCAGGCGCATCACGTCGCCGCATTCGGGGGCACCGACGAGCCCGGTACCTACTGTTTTTTTGCTTTTGTCCAGCGTGCCCACGTTGCGGGGGTTGCTGTAATGATCGATTACCTTATCGGAGTAAGCCATGGGATTAACAATTATCAATTAACATTTAACAAACAAGAGTCAGTAAACAGCTATCAATCAACAAATCTCAATGAGTGTTAAAAGTTAATTGATAACTGTTAAATGACCTAGTGTTCAGCCCACTCGATGGTGCTGAGGTCAACGCCTTCTTTGTGCATTTCCCAGAGCGGCGACATTTCGCGGAGCTTGGTTACGGCTTCTTTTACGTGGCCGATAGCGTATTCAATCTGCTCATCGGTGGTGAAACGGCTCAGGCCGAAGCGCAAACTGCTGTGCGCCAGATCGTCGCTGAGGCCCAGCGCCTTGAGTACGTAGCTGGGCTCGAGCGAAGCTGAGGTGCAGGCCGATCCCGACGACACCGCCAAGTCTTTCACGCCCATCATCAGGCCTTCGCCTTCCACGTACTTAAAGCTGATGTTGGTTACGTGGGGCAAGCGGTGTTCTACCGAGCCATTCACGTAGCTTTCTTCGAGAGGCAGCAGTGACTTTTCGAGGTGGTCGCGCAGTTTGCTCAGGCGCTCGGTATCAGCGGCCATTTCGAGGCGGGCCAGCTCACAAGCCTTGCCAAAGCCCACAATGCCCGGCACGTTGAGCGTACCCGAGCGCATGCCGCGCTCGTGGCCGCCGCCGTCCATCTGGGCGGTTACTTTCACCCGGGGGTTTTTGCGACGTACGTAGAGGGCACCCACGCCCTTAGGGCCGTACATTTTGTGAGCCGTGAAGGCCATCAGGTCGATGCCATCGGCTAGCACGTCCACCGGAATTTTGCCTACGGCCTGCGTGCCATCGGTCATAAACAACGCGCCGTGCTTGTGCGCGATGGCGGCAATTTCCCGAATGGGCTGAATAGTGCCCGTTTCGTTGTTGCCGTACATGATGGTCACCAGAATCGTCTGGGGCGTCATGGCGGCTTCGAGCTCAGCCAGGCTAATCAAACCCTGCTCATTTACGGGTAGGTACGTAACCTTGCCGCCGAGCTTTTCAATATGCTTGCAAGTATCGAGCACCGCTTTGTGCTCGGTAGTGGCGGTGATGATGTGGTTGCCGCGCTGGCTATACATCTCAAACACGCCCTTTATGCCCAGGTTATCACCTTCGGTGGCACCGCTGGTGAAAATAATTTCTTTGGGGTCGCAGTTGATAAGCTGGCTGATTTGCTCACGAGCGTAGTCTACGCCTTCCTCCGCTGCCCAGCCGAACGGGTGGTTGCGCGAGGCTGCGTTGCCGAACACGTCGGTCAGGTAGGGCATCATGGCTTCCAGCACGCGTGGGTCGAGCGGCGTGGTTGCGTTGTTGTCCAAATAGATAGGTAGCTTAAGCATGGCGCTGGGCTGGATTTATCGAGTAAAAGCTAAAGTTAACTGTTGGCTGGGTACTGAACAGAATTTTGGCCTAAACAGTTTTTCACAAAGCGCAAAAGTAGCTAGAATATACTCAACAGCTCGCTTACGCGCTTGAGGCTAGCTGGCCGCCCTGGCTAGCTTTGCCCAGTTGCGCTTCTCACGCCTTTTTCGTTATGCTTACCAACCTCGAACACCTGGGCCTAGCCGTGCCCGACCTCGCCGCCGCTACGGCACTCTATACGCGTCTGCTGGGCCAGGAGCCCTACAAAACGGAACACGTAGCCAGTGAGGCAGTTGATACTGTTTTCTTCCGGGTAGGAAATTCCAAAATCGAGCTGCTAGCTGGCACCAGCCCCGACAGTGCCATCACCAAGTATCTCGCGAAGAAGCCCGCTGGCATTCACCACGTCGCCTTCGAGGTCGATGATATTGGGGCCGAAATGGCGCGGCTGCGGGCCGAAGGCTTTGTGTTATTGAATGAAGAGCCCAAGCGCGGTGCCGACAATAAGCTCGTGTGCTTTGTGCACCCCAAAAGCGCCGGTGGCGTGCTGGTCGAGCTGTGCCAGAGTATAGCGTAAATAGTATTTTGCTGGCAGTGTGCTAGTAACAGCTTAAAGCGCACTCAACACTGCATCCACGATGGCGCTGGGGGCTTCGCGGGGAACGTAGTGCCCCACACCGGGCAGCACGCGCCGTTCGTAAGGACCAGTAAAATACTGCTCTTTGCCTTCGGAAGAGGCGACCAGGCTAGCCCCATCGAGCTCGCCGTGGAGCACGGTGGTGGGAATGCTGATTTTGGGCTGGGGCTCAAGCTGCTTTTCGAGGGTGGCGTAGCGCGGGTCGGGCGGCGCGGCGCCCCAGCGGAAGCAGTAGGAGTGGAGCACTACGTCAACCCAATCGGGATTGTCCCAGGCGGCGGTGCGCTCGAAGGTGGCCTCGTCGAACTGCATGGTGGGCGACCAGGCGTGCCAGATGTAATGGCAAAATTCGCGGCGATTATTCTTCAAGGCTTCGTGGCCGCGCTCGGAGTAAAAAAACCACTGGTACCAGTAGGCATGAATCTGCTCGGTCGGGATTTTGTCGCCCGGCTTGATGCCGGTTTCGTAGCCCACCGAAATGGCTACCAGGCGCTCGAAGCGCTCGGGCCACAGGGCAGCCAGCAGGTAGGCGGCGCGAGCGCCCCAGTCGTGCCCCACCAGCACTACTTTATCGAGGCCGAGGTGGTCGAGCAGGTCGATGGCATCCTGGGCGAGTGCTGTGGTCTGGCCGCTGCGCGGTGTGTCGGGGTCGGGAAAGACGGAGCCGCCGCAGCCGCGCATGGAAGGTGCAATGGTTTGGTAGCCGGCCGCTACGAGCTGCTGCGAAACGTCGTCCCAGGTGTGAAAATCGTCGGGGAAGCCGTGCAGCAGCAGCACTACCGGAGCGTCGGCGGGGCCGTTTTGCTGGTAGGCAATGCGCAGTACTTCGGTATCGATGGTGTGGGTGGTGGGCATAAGTAAAAAACTGATTGTGGCAGCCTGCTGAACGATGGGGCGGCGACGTGGTTGCAAAGGTTGAGGTTAGGGCAAAAGCTGTTTAGTTTGCGTAGAGAGGCATATTTGTGGCTGGCCCTTGGGTAACTGATGTTACGCAGCACCTGAGCCAGCTTGCTAGAAACAGGCTTTTTCTGCTCTCCTGGAGGTCATTTCCAGCAAGCTGGCTCAGGTGCTGCGTAACATCAGTTGGGTAAGTAAGACGGTCGCTCTCGCACCAGCGCCAAAAGGCAAGCCAGCAGTTCTCATTCTTTCTGTTTATGAATTTTTTCCGTCAAGAAGTTGACTCAGCCGTTGATATCCTGCTTACGCAGCAAGTTATTCTCTATCCGACCGATACGGTATGGGGCCTGGGCTGCGACGCCGAAGTGCCCCGCGCCGTCGAAAAGCTCTACAAGCTCAAGGGGCGGCCGGCCGGCACACCCAGCATCGTGCTCGTGGCCGACCTGGCCATGCTAGCCCGCTACGCCGCCCAGGTGCCCGCCGAGCTAGAAGCCGCCCTGGCTGCCCAAACGCGACCCACTACGTACCTGTTGCCGGCTAGCTCGGCCGTAGCGGCCGGCTTGCTGGCGCCCGATGGCACCGTGGGCCTGCGCGTGGCGCAAGATGAGTTTTGCCACAAAGTGGTGCGCCGCCTGGGCCACGGCCTGGTGAGCACCTCCGCCAATAAACCCGGTGAGCCCGCCCCGGCCGTCTTCGCTGAGGTAGATCCTGCCATCGTGCGCGGCGCCGACCACGTAGTAGGCTGGCGCCAAGACGATACCACCCGCCGGGCGCCCTCGCGGGTGGTGCGCCTGGGGCCCGGTGGCGCGCTCGAAGTGGTGCGCGAGTAAGTAGCGCGGCCCCGGCGTGGTAGCAACTACGAGAGCGGTGGCGCAACCTGCGCTATTCTCAAACTCGCCGGGGCTGCGCGGTAACCAAGCGTAATTTTGCGCTCATGACTACGCCCACGCTGCCCGACCTGCCCATTTTTCACACCATCGCCGAGGCTGCCCAGGAGCTGGGCCAGCCGGCCTACGTTATCGGGGGCTACGTGCGCGACCTGGCTTTGCAGCGCGGCAGCAAAGACATTGACGTCGTGACGGTTGGCGATGGCATTCGGCTTGCCCAGGCCGTGGGGCGCAAGCTGCCGGGCCGGGGCCGCGTCACGGTGTTTAAGAACTTCGGCACGGCCATGCTGCCTACTGCCGAGGCGGGCGAAATCGAATTTGTGGGCGCCCGCAAGGAAAGCTACCGCGCCGAAAGCCGCAAGCCCGATGTGGAAGCCGGCACGCTGGAAGACGACCTGGCCCGCCGCGACTTCACCATCAACGCCTTGGGCCTGAGCCTGAACGCCGCAGACTTTGGCGCGCTCGTGGACCGCTACGATGGCATGAAGGACCTGGCCGCCAAGATCATTCGCACGCCGCTGGGGCCGGATATTACGTTTAGTGACGACCCACTGCGGATGTTGCGCGCCATCCGCTTTGCGAGCCAGCTCAACTTCGACATCGAGCCCGATACTTACGACGCCATTGCGCGCAATAAGGAGCGGATTAAAATCGTGTCGCAGGAGCGCATTACCATCGAGCTCAATAAAATAGTCGAGTCGCCGGTGCCGAGCTACGGCTTCAAGCTGCTGTTCCAAACCGGGCTGCTCCAGCTCATCTTCCCGAAGATGGCGCTGCTGCACGGCGTCGAAAAAGTGGGCCAGCATGCCCACAAAGATAATTTCTACCACACTCTGCAAGTGCTGGACAACGTGGCCGCCGCCGGCGGTAAGCTCTGGCTGCGCTGGGCCGCTATCCTGCACGACATTGCCAAGCCTGCCACCAAGCGCTACGACCAAAAAGTGGGCTGGACGTTTCACGGCCACGAGGATAAGGGCGCGCGCTGGGTGCCTGGCATCTTCACCGACCTCAAGCTGCCGCTGGGCGAAGAAATGCGCATGGTGCAGAAGCTCGTGCGCCTGCACCTACGGCCCATCGTGCTGAGCAAGGCCATCGTAACCGACTCGGCGGTAAGGCGTTTGCTCTTCGAGGCGGGCGACGACATCGACCGCCTCATGCTGCTGTGCCGGGCCGATATCACCAGCAAGGACCACCAGCGCAAGGCCCGCTACCTCCAGAATTTTGACACGGTGGAGGAAAAGCTGCGCGAAATCGAGGCCAAGGACCACTTGCGCAACTTCAAGCCCGTCATTACCGGCGAGGTCATCATGGAAACGTTCGGCCTTAAGCCCTCGCGCCAGGTGGGCGAGCTGAAGGAAGCCGTGCTTGAAGCCATCCTCGAAGGCGAGGTGCCGAACGAATGGGCGCCCGCCTACCAGCTGCTGCTCGCCCGCGGCGCGGCGCTGGGGCTGGCCCCGGTAGCACCGAAAGCAGAGTAATTCTTCGTTCCCAATCGGCGTTTTTACGTATGCGCTAGCCTAAACCGCTTGCGTTCTGATACCTTCCTCTTCTACTCCAGCCGCGCCCCTGGGCCGCCCCCGCCTGGGTTGGCGGCGCGAGCTGCTGCTCGCGCTGCTGCCTACCATCACGGTGCTGGGGCTGCTCTGGCTAGTCAAAGCCCTGAGCAACCAGCAGCTGCTTTTTGCCTCGCTGGCTTCCAGCTGCTTTCTGATTTACCTCGACCCGAGCCACCCGGCTAACAGTGCTCGCACGCTGCTTATTAGCCAGCTGACGGCCGCGGTGCTGGGCTATGGGTTTCATGCCTGGCTGGGGCCCGGCTACCTCGGGGCCGCGCTGGCCCTGGTCAGCATTATTGGGGTGATGATTTTGACTAATACCATGCACCCGCCGGCCGTGTCGACGGCGTTGAATTTTGCCTTTCGGGCGGGCACCGGCGAAGGCAACCTGGCGCTCTTTGGGCTGGCCGTGGGGCTGGTGCTGGTGCTGCTGGCCGTGCAGCGCGGGTCGGCCTACCTGGTGCGCCACTTTAGTGCGGCGGCGTAGTTGTGTTAAGCTTTAAGGAAATTAAGGTATGAAAAACGCTTTTTTCACGTCCCTTCTTCAGGCCGCAAGCCTGCCCAAGGAAGCTCCTGTTACCGCTTTTTCGCAAACGGAAGACACCGTAGTAATAGCAGTGCAGTGGCTCAAGCTGGGCGTCGAGCTGGTAGGAGCCATGATTATTGCGCTGGGCATTATCACGGCGGGCTCGCTGCTGGTAAAAGCCCTGGTGGCGCGGCGCACGGCCGATTTTACTTCCATCCGGCTGGTGCTGGCGCGCTACCTGGCGCTGGCGCTGGAATTTCAGCTGGGAGCCGACATTCTCTCCACCGCCATTGCTCCAAGCTGGGAGCAGATTGGCAAGCTCGGCGCCATTGCCGTCATTCGTACGGCGCTCAACTTCTTTCTTTCCAAAGAGATGGATGATGAGCGCAAGCAAAGCGGCAATGAGGAAGAGGTAGTTGACCGCTCCAAAAGCAGGGAGGCGCTTTAGGAGCCGCTAGAGGAGAGAAAGAGGATTAACCCAATATTAATAAGCACGGAATACAGCCTTGCTGGCTGTATACTTGCGTATTATTCCCGCTTATCCTCTAGCTTTTAATGAATCAACCTCTACTACGCTTTACTCCGGGGCGTTTGGTGCTGGCTGCTGCCTGGGTACTTGCCACGTTGGCTGTCTTGCCAGTCTACAGCCACCCCCCGCAGCTAGCCGCTTTTAGGCGTTCAGCCACCCTCGCTATCACTGGGCGCATTATAAGTGATAAGGGGGCGCCGCTGGCCGGCGTATTCATCACGGTGAAGGACGAGGCAGCCAACGCCACTACCAATGCTACCGGGGGCTTTTTACTAGCCAGCGAGCAGCCCAACCCCGTGCTCACGCTCAAGTGCGTCGGCTACCAGACCCAAATGGTAGCCTTGAAAGAAGCTGGGCCGGTTACTATTACCATGTATGAAGTAGGGGCCGCCGGTATGGCTCCCCTGACGGGCGCTGAAGTCGTAAACGACCTAAACGTAGCTGATGAGCAGCCAACCTACCCCGGCGGCGGGGCGGCCTACCGCGCCTACCTCCAGCAGAATGCGCGCTACCCCAAAGAAGCCAAGGACAATAGCGTGGCTGGCTACGTGTACGTCAAATTCATGATCGACGAAGTTGGCCGCATTCTCGACGCGGAAGTAGTCAAAGGTATTGGTTCGGGGCTCGACGAAGAAGCACTGCGCCTGGTACGTCTGATGCCCTGGTGGACGCCCGGCCGCCGGGCTGGCCAGCCCGTGCGCGTGCCCGTGACCCTGCGCATCCGCTTTGGCGTGCAGCAGGAGCGTCTTTGAGCTATTTTATTTAGTTGTGGCTAGGCGTTCCCTCGCCCGCACCACATCCTCCGGCGTGTCGATGCCAAACGCATCGAGCTCCGTGATAGCGGTTTGGATGTGAAAGCCGGCTTCTAGCCAGCGCAGTTGTTCGAGGCTCTCGGCCAGCTCCAGGGGCGAGGGCGGCAGCTGCGTGAGCTGGTGCAGCACCGCGGGCTGGTAGGCGTACAAGCCCAGGTGGCGGTAGTAGCGGTGGTGGGCCAGCCACTGTTGGCTAGGGTATTGGCGCTGGTAGGGCAGGGGGTGGCGGCTGAAATACAGCGCCTGGCCGCGCTGATCGGTCACGACTTTGGGCAGGTGCGGGCTGAAAAGCTCTTCCTCCGTGAGCACGGGCTTGATGAGCGTAGCGATGGCGGGCGGGGAAGCCTGGGCAAACAGCTCCACCAACGCATTTATCTGCGCGGGGTGAATAAACGGCTCGTCGCCCTGGATATTCACCACGCACCCCACCTCGGCCGGGCTGCCGAGCTGCTCAAACGCCTCCCATACTCGATCGGTGCCGCTGGGGTGGTCGGGCCGCGTGAGCACCGCCTCGCCCCCAAACCCGCGCACGTGGTCGAGGATGCGCTCATCGTCGGTGGCCACCACCACGCGGGCCAGCCCCGCCTGCCGGGCCTGCGCCACCACGCGCTGAATCATAGAGTGGCCGCCCAGGTCCACGAGGGGTTTGCCGGGCAGGCGAGTAGAAGCGTAGCGGGCCGGAATGATGCCGAGAGCCAAGGACATAGCAGAAGCGGGAAAAGCGAAACCAAAGCCAAAACTAGCGCCGCCCGGCCGCTAGCTATTTACTTTGCCTACCGCTGGCCCTGGGCCGGGGCCTGCCCACTGGCAGGTTTTGGTATACATTTAGCTTTGCCCCGCGCATGAGTCTGCTTGCTTCTTTGTTGATTATTAACGTACTGCACGGCCCACTGACTACCCTGCCGCCGAGCCCCAAGTTACCCGCCGATTCGATTGGCCAGGAAATGCGCGGCGGCCAGCGCTTTGTGCGCCACCGCGTAGCGCCGGGCGAAACCATGTTTGCCCTGGCTCGCCGCTACAAAGTGTCGGTCGACCAGATCACCAGCGCCAACCCGCAGCTCAAGGCCGGGCTGGGCGTCGGCGAAGTGGTGCTCATTCCCCGGCGCGGCGCGGCGGCCCGCTCCACCGCTGCAAAGGCTCCCGCCGCGCTGGCTAGCCCCGCGCCCGCCTTGGGCACGGCTACCGTTGCCACGCCGGCCCGCTACACCGTGGCTAAGGGCGAAACACTGTTTGGCATTGCCCGGCGCTACAACCTCTCGCCCGCCGAGCTGCTCCAGCTTAACCACCTGCCCACGGGTGGGTCGGTGCGCGTGGGCCAGGAATTGCTCTTGCGCGCCGCCGAGGCTGGCGCGCTGCCCGTCGCGGCTACTCCCGAGCCCAAGGCCGCCCCCGTCGCGCCTGCTCCCGAGCCCGCCGCCAAAATCAACCCCGCGGCGCCCGCCCAGATTGCCACCGTCACGCCCGCCACCCCGGCCGAGCGTGAGGAAGCCCCCGAAGCCCGGACGCCCACCCGGGCCAGCGAGCTGGCGGGCCGCAAAACCGACGTGGGCATTGCGGCGCCCATCAGCAGCAGCGGCACCGATAAGTACCTGGCCCTGCACAAAACGGCGCCCGTGGGTACCATCATGCAGGTCAAGAACCAGATGAACGGCCAGTCGGTGTACGTGCGCGTCATCGGCGTGCTGCCCGACACCGGCGAAAACGACAACATCCTGGTGCGCCTCTCGCCCCGCGCGATGCAGAAGCTCGGCACCAGCGACGCTAAGTTTCGCGTCGAAACCAGCTACGTGCCGTAGGCTTTGTCCTGACCGCGGATTTATCGGATTCATCGGATTATTCGGATTTTGTTGGTGTGAAAGGGCGGCGAATACCGCTTACCCTTGTTTCCCATTAAAAGCTGCTTCGAAATTAAGTGAAGCAGCTTTTTTGTTGCCAAGCAGTACAGCATCGTAACCCCATCTCACCATTTCCTGCCCTCACGCCACACGCCACCAGGCAGCACCCACAAAATCCGTGCAATCCGAAAAATCCGATAAATCCGCGGTTCAGACAGTACGCGCCTTGCTCGACGAGCGCGCCGACCGCTACAACCAGCCGGCCTTCATTGCCAAGGACCCGATCAGCATTCCGCACCGGTTCAGTACGTTGCAGGATGTCGAAATCAGCGCCCTCTTTGCCGCGCTGCTGGCCTGGGGCCAGCGCCCCACCATTCTCAAGAAAACGGTCGAGCTGATGACGCGCATGGACAACGCGCCCTACCAGTTCATCACCCAGCACCAGGACGAGGATTTGAAGCGGCTGCTCAAGTTTTGCCACCGCACCTTCTGCGACACCGACCTGCTGTACTTTGTGCACTGGCTGCGCTGGTTCTATGAAGAACATACTTCCCTGGAAGACGCTTTTTTGCACGGCGCTACCATGCGCGAGCGGCTCGTGAGCTTCCACGACCTGTTCTTTAGCCTGCCCGATGCGCCCGCCCGCACCCGCAAGCACGTGGCCACGCCCGCCCGCGGCTCGGCCTGCAAGCGCCTCAATATGTACCTGCGCTGGCTCGTGCGACGCGATGCGAACGGCGTCGATTTTGGCCGCTGGACGCGCATCTCGCCCAGCGAATTAATCTGCCCCATCGACGTGCACGTCGAGCGCCAGGCCCGCCTGCTGGGCCTGCTAAAACGCGAAAAAGTAGACTGGCAAGCCGCCGAAGAGCTCACCGCCAACCTGCGCCTGCTTGACCCGAACGACCCCGTAAAGTACGACTTTGCGCTATTTGGGGAAGGGGTGGCGTGAGTAGCGGCAGACCCCCAGTAGCGCTGGCCGTACAACTTGTTATGCTGAGAAACTCGAAAGGTCCCGAACTGCCCGCCTGGGTATTCCTAGTGCTACGGCTAGGTTCGCTGGCTGTGGTCGCCATCATAGCTTGGGTAGTAATGCGCTGCGCTCGCTAGCCCCGGCTCGCACGTGGTTTGCCGTAGTTTTGTCAACCAATGCCGGAGATGCCTACCGAAGAGTTTACTATTTGGCTACTTAATGCGCGCCGCGAGCGCTGGGGCCTGTTGCTGCTGCTTGTTAGTATCGGTGCGGGCATGTTTATTATGCAGGAAGTGCAAGAGCGGCACGCCAGCGAACAATACTTTTGGCTGGCTATGGGCGGCTGGAGTATCGCATTTGCCCTAGCGTACTGGCGTTTTACGAAGTGGGCTAGCGATCCGGCTGCGGCACTGGTGAGTGCGCAAGGGCTAACTGTGTACAGCGATGCTACTGGGTATAGCTTGGCTATGTCTTACTAGGGCCATTGCACCAAACACGTAGTTAACGTTTCTGCGGTTGAGCTAATAACCATATAGTATTGATTATTAGCACAATCTTAACGAAGTGGATTGCAAAAGCATCAAGGTAACTACTG
>Ga0160428_1001867_pt1 | contig 14248 bp, 9 predicted proteins | sample SolpanmetagenomM_FD_108198 | JGI IMG/M metagenome (GOLD analysis project Ga0160428, IMG submission 108198) | Solar panel surface microbial communities from Lawrence Berkeley National Laboratory, California, USA - M | ecosystem: Engineered > Built environment > Solar panel > Unclassified ... | reverse complement strand
GTAGGCGCGCAGCGCCGCACTGACCTTGCGCGGGCGCGGGTTTTCCGGCTGCCAGCCCGCCGCATCCTGCGCGGCGCGCCGACGCTCCAGTTCGACCGGATCCACGTCCAGGCGGATGGTGCGTGCCGGAATGTCGATCGCGATAATGTCACCGTCGTGCACGAGGCCGATCAGGCCACCTTCGGCGGCTTCCGGCGACACGTGGCCGATCGACAGCCCGGAGGAGCCGCCGGAGAACCGACCGTCTGTGACGAGGGCGCAGGCCTTCCCCAAACCCTTCGATTTCAGGTAGCTCGTCGGGTACAGCATCTCCTGCATGCCGGGGCCACCCCGAGGGCCCTCGTAGCGGATCAGCACGACCTCACCGGCCCTGACCTTGCCGTTCAGGATCCCGTTCACGGCCGCGTCCTGGCTCTCGAACACCCGAGCCGTACCCGTGAAGGTGAGAACCGCCGCGTCGACGCCCGCGGTCTTCACGATGCAGCCCTGCTCGGCGAGGTTGCCGTAGAGCACCGCGAGGCCGCCATCCTGCGAGTAGGCGTGCGCGGCGTCGCGGATGACGCCGCCCGCCCGGTCGAGGTCGAGCTCGTCGAAGCGCGACTCCTGGCTGAACGCCACCTGGGTCGGCACGCCGCCGGGGGCCGCCCGGTAGAAGGTCTGCACTGCGGTGCTCGGCGCGACGCGCACATCCCAGCGGGCCAGGGCCGCGCCGAGGGTCCCGGCCGACACGTTGCCGGCCTCGGTGTCGATCAGGCCCGCCCGGTCGAGCTCGCCCAGGATCCCCATGATCCCCCCCGCGCGGTGCACGTCCTCCATGTGGACGTTGGCGACCGCCGGGGCGACCTTGCAGAGCACCGGAACCCGCCGGGACAGGCGGTCGATATCGGCCATCGTGAAAGGCACCTCGCCCTCGTGGGCGGCGGCCAGCAGGTGCAGCACCGTGTTGGTCGAGCCGCCCATGGCGATGTCGAGGGTCATGGCGTTCTCGAACGCCCTGAAGCTCGCCACGGCGCGCGGCAGCACGCTCGCGTCGTCCTGCTCGTAGTGGCGCCGGGCGAGGTCGACGATGAGGTGGCCGGCCTCGACGAACAGGCGCCTGCGGTCGGCATGCGTGGCCAGCACGGAGCCGTTGCCCGGCAGCGCGAGTCCCAGCGCCTCGGTGAGGCAATTCATCGAGTTCGCGGTGAACATGCCCGAGCACGAGCCGCAGGTCGGGCAGGCCGAGCGCTCGATCACCGCGACGTCCGCGTCGGAGATCCGGTCATCGGCCGCCGCGATCATCGCGTCGACGAGATCGACCTTCCTGGCGATGCCCGGGAGCTGGACCTTGCCGGCCTCCATCGGGCCACCCGAGACGAACACGGTCGGGATGTCGAGGCGCAACGTCGCCATCAGCATGCCGGGGGTGATCTTGTCGCAGTTCGAGATGCACACCATCGCGTCGGCGCAGTGCGCGTTGACCATGTACTCGACGGAGTCGGCGATCAGCTCCCGGGACGGGAGCGAGTACAGCATGCCGTCGTGGCCCATCGCGATGCCGTCATCGACCGCGATGGTGTTGAACTCCTTGGCGACGCCGCCGGCCGCCTCGATCTCGCGGGCGACCAGCTGGCCGAGATCCTTGAGGTGGACGTGACCCGGCACGAACTGCGTGAACGAGTTGACCACCGCGATGATCGGCTTGCCGAAATCGGCATCCTTCATGCCGGTGGCGCGCCAGAGTCCGCGAGCGCCGGCCATGTTGCGACCGTGAGTGGTGGTGCGGGAACGATAGGCGGGCATCGCGCGATTCGACCGGTTCGAAGGTGGTGGGCTTCTGCGCCCGCAGGCGCATGTCCGCAAGCGTCGCCGGGCGGCACGCAGCCATGGCATGCTTCTGGCGGATGACGGGACGGGACGGAGTGTGAGCCGATGACACAGGTGGATCTCCTGCGGCGCGCGATCGCGCAGGGGCAGGGCCACGCGGAGGCCGACCTCGTTCTGAAGGGCGCGCGGTTCCTCGACCTCGTCACCGGCGACTTGGTGGATTCCGACGTCGCGATCTGCGGCGAGCGGATCGTCGGCACCTTCGGATCGTATCGCGGCCGCCGGGAGATCGATCTGCGCGGCAAGATCGTGGTGCCGGGTTTCATCGACACGCATTTCCACGTCGAATCCTCGCTGATGCCGCCGCAGGAATTCGAGCGCTGCGTCCTGCCGCACGGGGTCACCACGGGGATCTGCGACCCGCACGAGATGGCCAACGTCCTCGGGACCGACGCCTTCGCGTGGTTCCTCGAATCGTCCGGGACGCTGGCGATGGACCTGCGGGTGCAGCTCTCCTCCTGCGTTCCGGCGACCGACCATCTGGAGACGTCCGGCGCTCGGATCACCGCAGCCGATCTCATGCCCTTCGCGCAGGACCCGAAGGTGATCGGTCTCGCCGAATTCATGAATTTCCCCGGCGTGCTGGCGGGCGATCGGGCCGTGCTGGAGAAGCTCGCCGCCTTCCAGGGCCGGCACATCGACGGCCACGCGCCCCTCCTGCGCGGGGCGGCGCTGAACGGCTACATCGCGGCCGGCATCCGCACGGAGCATGAGGCGACGACCCCCGAGGAGGCCCTGGAGAAGCTCTCGAAGGGGATGACCGTGCTGATTCGCGAGGGATCCGTCTGCAAGGACCTGCACGCCCTCGCGCCGATCCTCACCGAACGCACCGCGCCGTTCCTCGCCTTCTGCACCGACGACCGGAACCCCCTCGACATCGCCGAGGAGGGCCACCTCGACTACGTCATCCGCACGGCCATCGCGCTGGGCGCACCGCCGCTGGCGGCCTACCGGGCCGCCTCGTGGTCCGCGGCCCGGGCCTTCGGCCTCCACGACCGCGGCCTCGTGGCGCCCGGGCAGAGGGCCGACCTCGTCGTGCTCGACGATCTGGCCGCCTGCGCGGTGTCGCGGGTGATCAGCGCTGGGCGCCCGGTCGACGACGCGCTGTTCGCGGGTCGGACACCCGTGGCGCCGATCGGGCGCGGCAGCGTGCGGGCGCGGCACGTGCAGGCGTCCGACTTCGCGGCCCCGGGCTCGGGACCGTCGACGCCGGTGATCGGCGTGGTGCCGGGCAAGATCATCACGCTGCGGCACGACCTGAATTTGCCCTACCGGGGCGGCGAGCGTCGCGTCGATCTCGGCCAGGACGTCATCAAGGTCGCCGTCGTGGAGCGGCACGGCCGGACCGCGCCCGGGGAACGCGGCATCGGGGTCGCCTTCGTGAAGGGGTTCGGGCTGCAGCGCGGCGCCATCGCGTCGTCGGTGGGACACGACAGCCACAACATCACGGTGGTCGGCGCGGACGAGGCCGACATGGCCGTGGCGGTGAACCGCCTGGGCGAGATCGAGGGCGGCTTCGTGGTGGTCGCGGACGGCCGCGTGCTCGCCGAGATCGCCCTCCCCCTGGCCGGCCTGATGAGCCTGATGCCGTTCGATGCCATTCGGCGCGATCTGGTCGCCCTGCGCGCCGCCGCGCGCGGCCTCGGCGTTGTCCTGCCCGAGCCGTTCCTGCAGGTGGCATTCCTGCCGCTTCCGGTGATCCCGCACCTCAAGATCACCGACCGGGGGCTGGTGGATGTCGACAGATTCACCCTGATCGATCCTTGAAATTAGATTGCGCGCAATTAAAATGATGGAACGCGGTTGCCCGCTGACCGCTTGATGCTGACCCTCTTCCAGACATCGGAGATCGCCATGTCCGTAGACGTGAAGTACCGCACCACCGCCACCGCCACCGGGGGCCGCGACGGCGCCGCGCGGACGGCCGACGGCAACTTCGAGGTCAAGCTCTCGACCCCGAAGGAGCTCGGCGGCGCGGGCGGCCCGGGCGCAAATCCGGAGCAACTCTTCGCCTCCGGCTACTCGGCGTGCTTCCTCGGCGCCATGAAGGCTGTGGCGCCGTCGTTGCAGCTGAAGGTCCCGGCCGACACCAGCGTCACCGCCGATGTCGGCATCGGCCCGCGCTCCGAAGGCGGCTTCGGCATCACGGCCGACCTGACCATCAGCCTGCCCGGCCTGGACCGCGCCGACGCGCAGAAGCTCGTGGACGCCGCGCACCAAGTGTGCCCGTACTCGAACGCCACCCGCGGCAACGTCAACGTCGGGCTGAAGCTCGCCTGAGCGAAGCTTCGGCGGGCCTCGCCTCCGCGGAGCCCGCCGCGACGAACGTGATCCACGGGCATCGTGGGTGAGCCGGAACCAGCGCGTAGGCCTGCAGACCCCACCGGCATCCCCAACCCGTCACCGACCTTGCGAGTGCAGCGACGCAGGGCGCCGTCGCTGCGCACGACCACGGCGCCGGTGATCTGCCGATCGAGCCGATCGCGTTTCCCGGTCGGACGGATCGCTGATCGGTCGGGCGCTAGCCCTCACCCCGCGCCCGCATGCACACCCGGCTCGCCTCGTCGAGCGTCACGCCCTCGAAGCCGGTCTCCGTGAGCCGGCCGCACACCCGGAAGGTCTGGTTGGCGGTCATCGGCGAGACGCCGCGATAGGCGAAGCTGCGCGGCGCCCGATCCAGCAGCGTGGCCGCGAGGTTCATCAGCAGCGTCGCCTGCATGGGACCATGGACAACCAAGTCCGCATAGCCCTCCACCTGCGTGGCGTAGGGTTGGTCGTAGTGGAAGCGATGGCCGTTGAAGGTCATCGCCGAGTAGCGGAACAGGAGCGTCGGCGTCGCCGGCACGGCCCAGACCCGCGCGTAGGCCTCGGCCGAGTCCCGCTCAGCCTCGACCGGGCGGCCGGCCTGCGCGGCGGCCGCTTCGCGGTAGACGATGTCCTGCCGCTCTCGGATCGCGACGCCGCGCTCCGTCGCCATCGCGTGATCGACGGTGACGAAGCATAGGGTCCCGCTGCGCCCCTCCTTGAAGGCCACGTCCCGCACGGTCTCGGTGCGCGTCACCAGATCCCCCACGCGCAGCTCCGCGATGGTCTCGATCTGCCCGCCGGCCCACATGCGCCGCGGCAACGGCACGGGCGGCAGGAACCCGCCCTTGGCGGCGTGACCGTCCGGTCCCAGTGCATCGGCGGGGGGCGTCTCCGGAGCGAGGCACCAGTGCAGGGCCGGCAAAGCGTGTCCCTCGGCGACCGGTGCCAGATGCGGCGCGAGGGTCGCGCGGAACTCGGCCAGGAGGCGCGGCGTCACGAGGTCGGACGCCGTGCGCGTCCGTCCGATCCAGGCAGCGAAGTCCGTCATGTCAGTACGAGCGGGGCATGCCGAGGACGTGCTCGGACAGGTAGGCGAGGATGAGGTTCGTGGAGATGGGCGCAACTTGGTAGAGGCGCGTCTCGCGGAACTTGCGCTCCACGTCGTACTCCTCGGCGAATCCGAAGCCACCGTGGGTCTGGATGCAGGCATTGGCGGCCTCGAAAGAGGCGTCCGCGGCGAGCATCTTGGCCATGTTGGCCTCGGCGCCGGGATTGGCGCCGCCCTCGTAGAGGCTCAGTGCCTCGCGGACCATCAACTCCGCGGCCCGCATGTTGGCGTAGGCGCGGGCGATCGGGAATTGCACGCCCTGATTGGCACCGATCGGACGGCCAAAGACCGATCGGTCACCCGCGTAGGCCTTCGCCTTGTCGATGAACCACTTGGCGTCGCCGACGCATTCCGCCGCGATCAGGATGCGCTCGGCGTTCATGCCGGACAGGATGTAGCGGAAGCCCCTGCCCTCCTCGCCGATCAGGTTCTGGGCCGGCACGCGGAGGTTGTCGAAGAACACCTCGGTTGTGGCGTGGTTCATCATCGTGCGGATCGGCCGGATGGTGAGGCCGTTGCCTCGCGCCTCGCGCATGTCGACGAGGAGGACGGACAATCCGTCCGTGCGCTTCATGCCCTCCGTGCGGGGGGTCGTGCGGGCCAGGAGCAGCATCAGGTCCGAATGCTCGGCGCGGCTCGTCCAGATCTTCTGGCCGTTGACCACGTAGGCGTCGCCCTCGCGGCGCGCCGTGGTCTTGAGGCTGCCGGTGTCGGTCCCGGAGGTGGGCTCGGTGACCCCGAAGGCCTGGAGCCGCAGGCGCCCCTCCGCGATGGGCGGCAGGTACTCGGCCTTCTGGGCGTCCGAGCCGTGCCGCAGAAGGGTGCCCATCGTGTACATCTGCGCGTGGCAGGCGCCCCCGTTGCAGCCCGCACGCTGAACTTCCTCGAGGATCGCCGCCGCAGCGGAGAGCGGCAGGCCGGCACCGCCGAACGCCTCCGGGATCAGGACCGACAGGTACCCGCTCCCGGTCAGCGCGTTCACGAATTCGGTCGGATAGGCCATCTCCCGGTCCAGCGCCCGCCAGTACGGGCCGGGAAAGCCTGCGCAAAGCTTGGCGACCGCCTCGCGGATCTCGGTATAGGCTTCCATGACGGGCTCCTCAGGCCGTGCGGCCGCCGTCGACCGGCAGGTCGACCCCGGTGATGAATTCGGCCTCGTCGGAGGCCAGGAACAGGGCCGCCGCCGCGATGTCGCGGGCCTGCGAGAGACGCCCGAGCGGGATCGTGGCGATGAAGCGCTCCCGGTTTTCCGGCGTGTCGGGCACGCCCATGAAATGCTCGAGCAGGCCGGTAGCCCCCATGACCGGGCAGAGGGCGTTCACCCGAATCTTCCAGGGTGCCAGTTCCAGAGCCAGCGACTTGGTGGCGAGGCTCGCCGCGCCCTTGGAAGCGTTGTACCACGTGAGCCCGGGTCGCGGCCGGAGCGCCGCCGTCGAGCTGACGTTGAGGATCACGCCACCGCCCGCGTCGCGCATCACCGGCGCGATCGCGCGGACATAGTGGAAGATCGATTTCACGTTCACCCGGAACACGCGGTCGAACTCGTCCTCGGTCACCTCCAGGAGCGGCTTGTTCCGGTGGGTCGTACCGGCGTTGTTGACCAGGATGTGCGGTACCCCGAAACGCTCGCGGGTCGCCGCGACGCTGGCTTCGACATCGGCGGCGCTGCCGACATCCGCGCCGACGGCGAGGGCCTTGGCGCCGATCCCCGCGGCGACGCGTTCGGCCGCCCCAAGGTCGATATCCACGCAGGCGACGGCGGCGCCCTCGGCGGCGAAGTGCTGGGCGATGCCCGCTCCGAAGCCGCCGCCGGCCCCCGTGACGATCGCGACCTTGCCGTCGAGCCTCATCGTCCCCTCCCGTTCCCACGTCGTGGTCCGATGTAGGCTTTCAGGGTGCGGCGGCGAATTCCGCGCGGATGCGATCGCTGTGCGCGCCGATTGCGGGAACGGCACCGAGCGCCCGCACCTGCCCGTCGATCAGGACCGGCGGCGCCACGATGCTGGCCGGGCCGGCGGGGGTCTGGACCTCGGCGCGGACCAGGGCCGGATGGGTCGACAGGTCGGTGAGCGTGTTGACGAAGCCGTAGGCGGTACCCGCCGCCTTCAGCCTGGACGCGGCCGCGTCGCGGGTAAGACGCACCAGTTCCAAGCCGATGCGCTGATCGACGGCTGCCCGGTTGGCCACGCGGGCGTTGTTCGAGCCGAACCCCTCGGCGGTGGCGAGGTCCGGCTCCCCCAGCACGCCCCCGCAGAAGCGCGCCCATTCCCGCTCGTTCTGGATCGAGATCAGCACGAGGCCGCCGTCCGCGGTGGGAAAGGCGCCGTAAGGGCAGATCGTGGGATGGGCGAGCCCGACCCGCTGAGGAATTCGGCCCGTGCCCTCGAAGTAGAGGAGCGGCACGTTCATCCAGTCGGCCGCGCCGCTGAACAGGCTGACCTCCAGGGCGCAGCCTTCTCCCGTGATCCCGCGGGCGATCAGCGCCTCCAGCACAGCGGCGTGCGCGTCCATCCCGCAGGCGACGTCGCAGACGGAGACCCCGACCCGCCCGGGCCCCGCCGGGTGGCCGGTGATGCCGGCGAGCCCGCTCTCCGCCTGGACCAGCAGGTCGTAGGCCTTCATGTCGCTGTAGGCGTGGCCGGCACCGTAGCCGGAGATGTCGACGGTGATGAGCCGCGGATGGCGCGCCCGCAGGTCCGCCGCGTCGAAGCCCGCCCGCCTGGCGGCGCCGGGCGCGAGGTTCTGCACGAACACGTCGGTCCGCGCGAGGATCGCGTGGAGCAGGCGCGCATCCGCCGGGTCCTTGATGTCGGCAACGAGGCTTTCCTTGCCGCGGTTGAGCCATACGAAGTAGCTCGCCAGCCCGTTGACGGCGGCATCGTAGCCCCGGGCGAAATCGCCTTCCGGCCGCTCGATCTTGATGACCCGTGCGCCGGCATCAGCAAGCCGCGACGTGCAGTAGGGAGCGGCGACCGCCTGCTCCAGGGCGAGGACGGTAAGCCCTCGCAGGGGCAGAGTCTGGCTCATCCGCATCGTTCCGGAGCGCTGCGACCCCGCGGGGCCGTTCACGCATCAACTGGTTCGGCTCAGGACCGTGCCAAGCTGATGGCGGTGACAGGGGGGGAGCCGCCGTCGACGCCCCCGTGATCGCGAGCGCAGCGAAGACGGCCGCGGATCGCGCCTTCGTACCCCCCTTACTCCGCGGCGCGCAGAGCGGGCGGCCCGCGGACCTCCTCCACCGGATCGTCCGCGGCACCGACAGCGGCGTCCACCGCCTCCGGCCTGTCCCGGAACGACAGGCGGTGCGCCAAGCGGTCGAGGTAGATGTAGATCACCGGCGTCGTGAACAGCGTCAGGATCTGGCTCACCGCGAGGCCGCCCACCATGGCGTATCCGAGCGGCTGGCGGATCTCCGAGCCGGTTCCGTGCGCGAACATCAGCGGGATGCCGCCGAGGAGCGCCGCCATGGTGGTCATCAGGATCGGGCGGAAGCGCAGCAGCGCCGCCTTGCGGATCGCCTCCTCGGGGCCGATGCCCTCCTCGCGCTCGGCGACGATCGCGAAGTCCACCAGCATGATGCCGTTCTTCTTCACGATGCCGATGAGCAGGATGATGCCGATCAGCGCGATCAGGCTGAAGTCGAAGCCCGCCGCCATGAGCACCGCCAGCGCGCCGACGCCCGCCGACGGCAGCGTCGAGAGGATGGTGATCGGGTGGATGAAGCTCTCGTAGAGGATGCCGAGGATCAGGTAGACGACGAACAGCGCCGCCAGGATCAGGAGCGGCACCGTCGAGAGCGACTGCTGGAACGCCTGGGCGGTGCCCTGGAAGCCGCTCACCACGGTGGGCGGCACCTGGAGGTCCCGCATCGCCCGGCCGATCGCCTCCGTGGCCTGCCCGAGGGCCACGTCGGAGGCGAGGTTGAAGCTGATGGTTACCGCGGGGAACTGGCCCTGGTGGTTGACCGAGAGCGGCGCCACCGGGTCGGTGGTCCAGCGGGCGAAGGCCGGCAGCGGCACCTGCCCGCCGCCGTTCGGCGCCTTGATGTAGATCTTGTCCAGGCTGTCGAGGCTGCCCTGGAGGACCGGCAGCACCTCCAGCACAACGTGGTAGCTGTTGAGCTGCGTGAAGTACTGCGCGATCTGCCGTTGGCCGAACGCGTCGTAGAGCGTGTCGTCGATCAGCTGCGGGGTGATGCCGTAGCGCGAGGCGGCGTCCCGATCGATCGCCATCGTCAGCGTGGTTCCGCGCGTCTGCTGGTCGGTCGCCACGTCGCGGAGTTCGGGCAGCGTCTTCAGCCGGTCGAGGATGCGGGGTGCCCAGGTGTTGAGCTCGGCGAGGTCGGGATCCTGCAGCGTGTACTCGAACTGGGTGCGGGAGGTGCGCCCGCCGGTGCGCACGTCCTGGGTGGCCTGGATGAAGGTCCGGATGCCCTCCACGCGCTCCAGCTTCGGCCGAAGCCGGGCGATGATCTGGAAGGCGTTGACGTCCCGCTCGTCCCTCGGCTTCAGGGTGATGTACATCCGGCCCGAGTTGAGCGCCTGCCCGTTGCCGCCCAGCGACATGCCGACGGTGGCCACGCCCGGATCGGCCTGGACGATGGCTCCGACCTTCTCCTGCAGCGCCTTCATCGCCGAGAAGGAGGTGTCCTGGCCCGCCTCGGTGACGCCGATCATGAAGCCGGTGTCCTGCTGGGGGAAGAAGCCCTTCGGGATCGCGACGAACAGGTAGCCTGTCAGCCCGAGGGTCGCGAAGAAGGTCAGCAGCGTGATGCGGTGGTGGCGCAGGGCCACGTCGAGGGCACGCTCGTAGATCGAGAGCAACCCGTCGAACCCGGCCTCGCTCATCCGGTAGAGACGCCCGTGGCGCGCAGCGCCGTGGGGCTTGAGCAGCCGCGCCGCCATCATCGGCGTGAGCGTCAGCGAGACGAAGGCCGAGACCGCGATCGTCATGGACAGCACCACGGCGAATTCGCGGAACAGGCGGCCGATGATGCCGCCCATCAGGAGCAGCGGGATCAGCACCGCGATCAGCGACACCGAGATCGACACGATGGTGAAGCCGATCTCGCCCGCGCCCTTGAACGCGGCCTCCATGGGCCGCATCCCCTCCTCGACGTAGCGGCTGATGTTCTCCAGGACGACGATGGCGTCGTCGACCACGAAGCCGACCGCGATGGTCAGCGCCATCAGCGACAGGTTGTCGAGGGTGTAGCCCACCATCCACATCAGCGCGCAGGCGCCGAGCAGGGCGAGGGGTACCGTCACGCTCGGGATGACCGTCGCCCAGAAGCTGCGCAGGAACACGAAGATCACCGCCACGACCAGCACGATGGTCAGCAGGAGGGTGAACTGCACGTCCTCCACCGAGGCGCGGATCGTCTGGGTGCGGTCGCTGAGGATGTCGACCTTGATCCCGGCCGGCAGGGTCGCGGTCAGCCGCGGCAGCTGCGCCTTGATGCTGTCGACCGTATCGATGACGTTGGCGCCGGGCTGCTTGAAGATCACCAGGAACACGCCGCGGCGACCGTTGGTCCAGCCCGCCTGCTTCATGTCCTCGGGCCCGGCGATCGCTTGGCCAATGTCGCGCACGCGGAGGGGCGCGCCGTCGCGGTAGGCGATGATGACGTCGTTCCAGTCCCGGGCCGCCGTCAGCTGGTCGTTGGCGTAGATCGTGTAGCTGCGGCTCGTTCCGTCGATGCTGCCCTTGGGGTTATTCACCGTGGTGATGGCGAGCTGGTTGCGCACGTCCTCCAGGGACAGTCCCTTGGCGACGAGCTTGGCCGGATCGACCTGGATACGCACCGCGGGCTTCTGCTGGCCGCCGATGAAGACCTGCGCCACGCCGGAGATCTGACTGATCCGCTGAGCGAGCTGCACGTCGACCGCATCGTCCACGTCAATCAGCGGCAGGGTGTCGGAGACCGCCGAGAGCAGCAGGATCGGCGAGTCGGCCGGGTTGACCTTGCGGTAGGTCGGCGGGCTCGGCAGGTTCTTGGGCAGCTGCCCGCTCGCCGCGTTGACCGCCGCCTGGATATCGCTGGCGGCGCCGTCGATGTTGCGGTTCAGGTCGAACTGCACCGTGATCGTCGAGATGCCCAGCGAGCTCGTCGAGGTCATCTGCGACACGCCCGGGATCTGCGAGAACTGCCGCTCCAAGGGCTGCGCCACCGAGGACGCCATGGTCTCGGGACTGGCCCCCGGCAGCTGCGCGGTCACCTGGATCGTCGGGAAATCCACCTGCGGCAGGGGCGCGACGCCGAGCAGCGGGTAGGCCACCAGCCCGAGGAACAGGATGCCGACCATGATCAGCGTGGTCGCCACCGGGAACCGGATGAAGGGTGCGGAGATGCCGCCTGTCATCGGTGCCCCCCGTCCTGCCGCGTCCCATCCGCGTTCGGTCCTGCGCTCATCGGCGCACCGCCTCGGGCTGCCGGCCCGCGTCCGGCTCGCTCGCCTGCGCGGTGTGCGCCGCCCGCGGATCCGCCACGAGGCTGCCGTCCTGGACCTTGTACTGCCCGGCGACGATGACGCGCTCGCCGGGCTTCAACTCGCCGCTCAGGATCTGCGTCCGGCCGGAATCCGAGCGCCCGGCCTTGAGAGCGATTTGATGGGCCCGCCCGGCCTCGTCGACCACGAAGGCGAACAGGCCCGAAGGCCCGTGCTGCACGGCGTCGTCCGGCACCGTCGTAGCCGCGGCCAGCGTCGCGACGCGCATCTTGGTGGAGACCGAGAGGCCCGGCCACAGAGCGTGGTTCTTGTTCTCGTAGACGGCCTTGAGGCGGATGGTGCCGGTCGCCGTGTCGACCTGATTGTTGAACAGGGCGAGCTTGCCGTCAGCGAGCTTGGTGAGACCGTCCGAGCTCCAAGCCTCCACCGGAACGTCGCCCTTCCGGAGCGCCACGGTGATGGCGGGGAGCTGATCCTCGGGCGCTGTAAAGACCACGAAGATCGGCTCGACCTGCGTGATCGTCACGATCGCCGACATGCCCGCCGCGTTGACGATGTTCCCGATATCGACCTGACGGAAGCCGGTGACGCCGTCGATCGGCGCGCGGATCGTGGCGTAGCCGAGCTGCGTCGTGGCGTTGTCGATGGCGGCCTGATCGGACGCCACCTGCGCGGTCAGCTGAGCGACCAGCGCGGTCTGCGTCTCGGTCTGCTGCCGCGACGCGTAGACGCCGAGGCCGGTGTAGCGGGTGAGGTCCACCTTGGCGTTGTTGAGGTTGGCGGTGTCCTGCTCCTTCTTGGCCTTCGCCTGATCGAGCGTCGCCTGGTAGGGCCGCGGATCCACCTGGACCAGCACGTCCCCCTTGTGGACCGTCTGCCCCTCGCGGAACGCGACCTGCTGGATCTCGCCGTCGACCCGCGTGCGCACCTGGACGGTGTTGTAGGCCTGCACCGTGCCGAGCCCGTTCGCCATGAGCGCGAAGGGCCCCTGCTCGACGGTCCCCAGCGTCACCGGCACGGGGAGCGGTGCGCTCGCCTTGGGTCTGGCCTTCGGCTGATTGTATTGCGTGTACCCGTAGGCGCCACCGCCCGCTGCCGCGAGCACGAGCAGCACCAGGGCCATCCCGCGCGATCGGCTCGGTTTCCGTTCGGCCCGAACCGGCTTCCCACAGCCCGAATCGTCGAACGCGACGATCTCCTCCGTTCGGGACGCGCCGCGATGGTGCTCCTCCCCGCTCAGCATGCGTCCGCTTCCGCCCTCAGGTCCGGCCGCCGGTCAGCCGAAGATAATTTTGCATTCATTAGCATACAATCCCGCACGCCGACACTGAGGCGACACGCTCCCGACCGTGGCGGACCGCCGACGGAGGGCGTGCAACCGCGCCCGTTGCGGGGTAGCGTCGCGGGGACCGTCGTCGCCCGCTGGCCGCCATCGCGACCTGCGAATCCGGCGCGGAATCATCGGCGCGGACCGGACACGATCGCCCCACGACTTGGATGGGCGCACCCGTCCGCGCCTCGGATCTGAGACCGGGACGGCGCATGGCCTCGACGCTGGAACTTGACGGATTGAACGAGCTGCGCGCCGCGCTGATCGAGGAGCGGCAGATCATCGTCGCCTCCGTGCGCAAGCTCCGCGAGACCCGGCGCCAGAGGGGCACGTTCGTGATGGGCGATGGGTCGGAAGCCGGGCCCCGCCTCGTGGCCGTGCAGCAGCAGATCGCAGTCGTCGAATCCATCATCGCCACCCTGATGGCGTCCGAAGCCCACGATGTCTGACCGGCCGTCGCCAGCAGATCGGCGCAGGCCTGCGGGGGACGGGTGAGGCGCTCCGGAGCCGTAGCGCGCCCCGGTGTCCGATATGTTTCTGGGTTTCCCGATGACTTCCGTTGCCGGCGCTTCCTCGGGCCAGCCGGCCGATCTTGAGGTTCCGGCGCGGTCTCATCAAATCATGGGTATCATACTGTATCTAACCAAGACATAAAAACCTTTGAAGCGAAACTTACTTCCGGCGGATCGGTTCGCACGCCGTTACATCAGTACAGTATGCCCGCCGCTCTGCCGGACATCATGGCGCGCTTGAGCGCGGCACTGACGCAAATCGGGTCGCCGGAGGCGGAGCGCGCTCCGGACGTTTCCGTGGAGAAGCCGACGCGAGCTCAGATCGGCAAGTCGATCCAGGGCGACGGGATGGTCAGTTTCCCCGACGGGAAGAGCCACACGTCGCTCAAGAGCCACTTGGCGAGCCGCGGCCCCGACCCGCGAAGCTACCGTGATCACTCCGGGCTTCCGGCGAACTATCGGGTGGTCGTGCCACGGCCTGCCGGGCAGCGTTCCGCACTGGCCAGGGCCGTCGGCCCGGGTCGAGCGGGCCCGGCGTCTCGGACCAGATCACGCGATGGTTGGAACGCAGCCCGACGAGCGCGCCGCAGTCACCGCGTGACGATCGGCGCGGGATGTACAATGTCGGGGTGGACGCTCGCCAGGATGTCCTGTTAGCGGACCGCATCTCGACGCG
>Ga0160428_1001866_pt1 | contig 14267 bp, 10 predicted proteins | sample SolpanmetagenomM_FD_108198 | JGI IMG/M metagenome (GOLD analysis project Ga0160428, IMG submission 108198) | Solar panel surface microbial communities from Lawrence Berkeley National Laboratory, California, USA - M | ecosystem: Engineered > Built environment > Solar panel > Unclassified ... | reverse complement strand
TGGCGGCGCAGCAGGCGCTGGATGCGCGGCGTGCCGCGGGCGATGCCAAGGCCCAATTGGCGTCCTACCCGATCGAATATCCGGAAGGCGCCGATGTCGGCTATCGCTGGTATGCCCGGCGCCACGAAACGCCGTTATTCCCGTTCGGTTATGGCCAGTCCTATACTCGCTTCCGCTACGCCAACCTGAAGGTCATGGGCGGGGCGACGCTGCGCGTCAGTTTCGACGTGACGAATATCGGCGCGGTGGCGGGGGCGGACGTGCCGCAACTCTACGCCCAGCCGCCGGGAACGGGCGGGGCGGGTGACGGCCCCGCCTACCGGCTCGCCGGGTGGAGCAAGGTCCGGCTGGAACCGGGCCAGACGCAGCGCGTGACGATCGAGGCCGAGCCCAAGACGCTGTCGCGTTTCGACACGGCGGCGAACGGGTGGCGACAGGATGCCGGGCGCTACGGCATTGCGATTGGCCATTTCGCCGGGGATCGCGCACTTGTCGGAACGGCGGCGCTCGACGCTGCCGCGCCGCCCTTCCCGCAGCCATAGACGAGACCCGCACCGATGGCCTTCACACCCGCTTCGCCGTCCCCCGTTCAGCCCGATACGGCGGCAGGGCCCGAGAACGCCGCCAGCCTGCGCTGGTTCGTGTTCGCCCTGTTCTTCATCTTCGGCGGGATCACCTCGCTCAACGACGTGATCATCCCCAAGCTGAAGGAATTGTTCACGCTGACGCACGCGTCGGCGATGCTGGTGCAGACCGCATTCTTCCTCGCTTATGCCCTGTTTTCGCTGCCCGCGGCGGCGATCGTGCGGCGTGCGGGCTATATGCGCACCGCGGCGATCGGGCTGGTGACGATGACGGCGGGGTGCCTGTTGTTCATCCCGGCCTCGTCCACCGCGACGTTCGAACTGTTCCTGCTCGCCTTGTTCGTGCTCGGCGCGGGGATCACGATCGTGCAGGTCGTCGCCAACCCGTTGATCTCGATGCTCGGCGCTCCCGAAACCGCGCCGAGCCGGCTGACCTTCGCGCAGGCGTTCAACTCGCTCGGCACGACGATCTTCCCGCGCGTGGGATCGGTGCTGATCCTTGGCGGATTGGCCAGCGTCAGCGCGGCGTCGCTAAGCGGCGCGGCGCTGGATGCGTACCGCGCGGATGCGTCGCGAGTCATCGTCCACACCTATATCGGGCTCGCGATCGCCTTGCTGGTGATCGCGGCGGTGGTCTGGTCGCAGCGCGACAAGCTGCGCGAACGGCAGGACCGTACGGGCAACATCTTCCACGCCTTCACGCTGCTGCGGCGGCCGCGCTTCGCGATGGGGGCGGCGTGCATCTTCCTCTATGTCGGCGCGGAAGTGGCGATCGGATCGCTGATCGTGACGTATCTGATGCAGGGCAGCGTGTGGGGCGCCAGCGACGTCGAGGCGGGCAACCACGTCTTCTATTATTGGGGCGGCGCGATGGTCGGGCGGTTCGTCGGCGCGTTCATTCTGCGCGTGGCATCGCCGGGCAAGGTGCTGGCTTTTGTCGCGGCGGGAGCGATCACGCTGATCCTCGTCTCGGCGAACACGAGCGGCGCGGTGTCGGGCTGGGCGTTGCTCGCGATCGGGCTGACCAACGCGATCATGTTCCCGACGATCTTCAGCCTCGCCAGCCAGGGCCTCGGCACGCGCGCGGCGGAAGGATCGGGGGTGATCGCCACCGCGATCGTCGGCGGGGCGATCATCCCGTGGCTGACCGGCGGCCTGGCCGACCTGCGCGGGTTGCAGTTCGCTTTGATGCTGCCGGCGGCCTGCTACGTCTGCATCGTGCTGTTCGGCCTGTATTGCGCCGCGCGCCCGGCCGCCGCCGCTCCGCTGCCCGCATGATAATCGCTGGAGACTGAGATGAAGCACATTATGTCGCGCGTCGGAATGACGGCGCTGGTCATGGCCGGGCTGGCAAGCGGTGTCGCCGCGCAGGATCGGGCCGCGCCCACGGCCTCGGCGGTTGCGCATCCGGCGAAATGGCCTGCGCTGAAGGCGGTGCCGCGGGATCCGGCGGTGGAGAAGCGCGTCGATGCGCTGATCGCGGCGATGTCGGTGGAGGACAAGGTCGGGCAACTGATGCAGGTCGATATCGGCAGCATCAAGCCGATCGACGTCGAGACGTACAAGATCGGATCGGTGCTGAACGGCGGCAATTCCGGGCCGTATGACGACGAACTCGCCCCCCCGGCGAAGTGGCTGAAGCTGGCCGACGAATTCTACGACGCGTCGATGAAACGGAGCGATGGCCGGCCGGCGATCCCGATCATTTGGGGCACCGATGCGGTTCACGGCAACAACAACATCGTCGGCGCGACGCTGTTCCCGCACAATATCGGGCTCGGCGCGGCGCGCGACCCGGCGCTGATCCGGCGGATCGGCGAAGTGACCTCGGTCGAGACCGCGGCGGCGGGGCAGGACTGGACGTTTGCGCCGACGCTGGCGGTGGTGCGCGACGATCGCTGGGGCCGGACGTACGAAAGCTATTCGGAGGAACCGAGCGTTCAGGCGCACTATGCCGGCGCGATGATCGAGGGCGTACAGGGGCGGATCGGCACGAAGGACTTCCTGTCGCCCGACCATCTGATCGCGACGACGAAGCACTTCCTTGGCGACGGCGGTACCGGCGGACGCGACCAGGGCGATACGCGCGTGTCGGAAGAGGTGCTGCGCAAGATCCATCTCGGCGGGTATCCGGCCGCGATCACCGCCGGCACGCAATCCGTAATGGTCAGCTTCTCGAGCTGGAACGGCGTCAAGATGAGCGGCAACGCGTCGCTGCTGACCGACGTGCTGAAGAACCGCATGAAGTTCGACGGCTTCGTGATCGGCGACTGGAACAGTCACGGACAGGTGCCGGGATGCACCAACGAAAGCTGTGCCGCTGCGATCAATGCGGGGATGGACATGTTCATGTATTCCGGCCCCGGTTGGAAAGCGCTGTACACCAACACGCTGGCGCAGGTGCGCTCGGGCGAGATCCCCCAGACCCGCCTGGACGATGCGGTGCGCCGGATCCTGCGCGTCAAGGTTCGCGCCGGGACGTTCGACCGGGGCCGCCCGTCGTCGCGCGCGCTGGCCGGAAAGTTCGACGCGTTCGGCGCCGCTGCGCATCACGCGGTCGCGCGCCAAGCGGTGCGCGAGTCGATGGTGCTGCTGAAGAACGAAGGCATTCTGCCGCTGAAGCCGAGCGCGAACATCCTCGTCGCTGGCCCCGGCGCAGACGATATCGGCCAGCAATCCGGCGGCTGGACGATCACCTGGCAGGGCACCGGCGTGACCAACAAGGATTTCCCCAATGCCCAGTCGATCTGGTCGGGCATCCAGCAAGCGGTGACGAAGAGCGGCGGCACCGCGAAGCTGTCGCCTGACGGCAGCTTCACGACCAAGCCCGACGCCGCAATCGTCGTATTCGGCGAACACCCCTATGCCGAGTTCAAGGGCGACATTCCCAATCTGGAATATAGCCCGGGCGACAAGAGCGACCTCGCGCTGCTGCGCAAGCTGAAGGCGGCGCGAGTGCCGGTGGTCGCCGTGTTCCTGTCCGGCCGGCCGCTATGGGTCAATGCCGAGCTGAACGCATCCGATGCCTTCGTCGCGGCCTTCCTGCCGGGCAGCGAAGGCGGCGGGGTGGCGGACATGCTGTTCGCCCGCGCCGACGGCAAGCCGGCCTACGATTTTCGCGGACGGTTGAGCTTTTCCTGGCCCAAGCGGCCCGACCAATATGTGCTCAACCGCGGTGACGCGAATTACGATCCGTTGTTCAAATACGGCTTCGGCCTGAGCTATGCCAAGCCGAAGCATCTCGGTCTGCTGGACGAGACCCGTCCGGCCGGGATGGCAGCAGGCGCGATGAGCGCCTTGTTCGTCAAGGGGCGCGTGCCCGACGGCTGGACGATGACCGCCGAGCCTGCCGCGATCCTTCGCCCGATCGATCGGCTGGCGCAGGAAGATGCCCGGCAAGTGACGTGGACGGGCGCTGCCACCCTGGCCGTCACCGCGCCGAAGCCGGTGGATATCGATCGGGAAAGCAATGGCGAGATCAGCCTTGTGATGGATTATCGCGTCGATCGCGCGCCAGGCGCCGTGGTGACGATCGGCATCAGCGATGCGACGCATATTGTGGCACTCCCGATCACGCGCACGCTTGCCGCGGCTGCGCCCGGCACGTGGTCGACATTTGCGATCCCGCTGAAATGCTTTGCGACGCGCAGCATCGACATGAAAATGGTGCGCTCGCCGTTCCTGCTGGGAATGACCGGCGCCGGGCAGCTATCGGTCTCCGCCGTGCGGCTGGACTATGTCTCGATCCCGATGAGCCAGTGCGGCGATTGAACCGGGGCGGAGCGCTTTCGGCTCCGTCTCGCGTCGCCGGATAGACAGGGTGGAGCCGCGGGTCCGAGGACCCGCGGCTCTCCGCTTGATACGGTATCCGATTCCCGATAGCCGGCCGCCATCCTCTCTCGTGGTGCGAGAGAGGAATGCGCTCCGAACGGACGGCTAAATACCTCGAAATGCTACGACTTGCGACTTGCCGCTTCTCGCGCCGCGCTCGACACTGACGACCGGGGGCGAAGGGGGACAGGCATGGCGATGCGCGCGTCAGGCGGTGTCGAGCCCGCGCCGGACTTCGCATCGGGAGCAGAGTGTGGGTGAACAGGCGGGTTTCTCGAAGACGGTCGATGCGATCTACGAAGCGGGGGTGGTGCCCGAACGATGGCCGCATGCGCTCGACCTGATCAGCGGGATGGTCGAGGCGCGGGGCGGGATGCTGTTGAGCACGCGGCCCGACGATTTCCGCTATACCTGTTCCGAGGGCATCGCGCCGGTCGCGGCGGAATTCGTTGCGAGCGGCTGGGCGTCCGAGAACACGCGGATATCGCGCTATGTCGAGCGCGAGCCGCATGCCGGGTTCCTCACCGATCTGGACCTGCATACGCAGGACGAGATCGACACGCTGCCGATGTTTCGCGAATTCCTCACGCCGCGTGGCTTCCAATCGGGCGCAGCGACCCTGATCGACGGGCTGGGCGATGAGGATCTGGTCGTTTCGGTCGAAGCGTTCCCGTCCCCGGTCGCGGCACGCGAAGCGATCGACACGCTCGATACGCTGCGCCCGCATATCGCGCGTGCGGTGCAGATCAGCAGCCGGATGATCGGCGAACGGCGGCGGGGCGCGATCAGCGCGCTCGAAGCGGTCAGCACGGGTGCGGCATTGCTCGACATAAGGGGCAAGGTGCAGAGCGCGAACCCGCTGTTCGAGGCGGAACTGGGCGATCAGATCGGACACCGTTCGCGACTGAAGCTGCGCGATGCGGCGGCGGATCGCTTGCTGGCGGATGCCTTGGCCGATCTAGCGGCGCATCGTCGCGGCCGCTCTCTGCCCGTTCCCAACGCGGACCGGTCGGGATCGGTGGTGATGCATCTGATCCCGATCGCCGGCGCGGCTCGGGACATCTTTTCGGGATCGGCGGCGATCGCGGTCATCGCCGATCCCCGGCGGCGGACGCTGCCCGATTACGCGCTGTTGCAGGCGATGTTCGACCTTACCCCGACCGAGGCCCGGATCGCGCGGCAGTTGACCGACGGCTGCAGCCCGGCGGGAATCGCGACGACGTCGCGCCTGTCGATCAACACGGTCCGATCCCATCTGAAGCAGATCTATTTGAAGACCGGTTCGACGCGGCAATCCTCACTCGTGACGTTGTTCTCGCATCTGACGCCGTGACCGTAGCGGTGAGTGGCCTGCACCGATGTCGAACGCGTTGGGTTCTTTCACGGCGACATCGTGCCCGCCCCTCCCTTTCAAGGAGGAGGGAAAGCGACGGTGTCGAAAAAAAAGCCCCCATATCGCCGGAGCGTTAGGGGGGCTGAGTAAAACCTTCCGGAGAAGGTCTTGGGTCGCATCGATTAGGTACGCCTGGGCTTCTCGGAGCGAACCCCCAATATTGGTGAGAGTATCGAATAAAAACGGTAGGTCTGCTGAAATCTCGTTGCTTTTCGATGCTGCGAAACAAAAGTATGTTACGTATGTTTGACGGGCGGGGTGCTGCGCCCGAAACATCCGGATGGAGCCGCCCTGCGGGCCCTCAAACGCTGTCGCTACAAACACTACGACTCACGTAAGCGGCGGGGGCGCTCGGCGGCGGAGCAGGTCCAGAACCTCCCGATCGTCACGCCAGCGGCGGGCGATGTGCAGGCGCAGGCCCGCGCCCTGCCATGATTCACGGCGGCTTTCGGCCTGGCGGAGCAGCGTGAGCAAGGCGGAGCGCCGGCCCAAGGCGCTTTCGAAAAAGGCCTCCAGCGACAAATCCGGGCGATTGCCGCTATCCGCCGTCCGCGCGCGCTCCATCATCAGCAATGCGAGACCATCGATGTCCCGCGCGGCGACCGATCGCGCGACAGCCTGAGCATAGGCCGACAAGGCCGCCTCGTTCTTGAACCGCGCTCGCTGCTGGAGTTCCCGCGAATAGCCTGCCAGATCGCCACGGCCCAGCGCGATGAACGACAGGCAGTCGTAGGTTGCGGCGAGCGTGGGTTGCTGCTGTGCCACCTGGGTGAGCAGATGGGTCGCGCGCGTATCGTCTCCGGCGGACCAGATCGCCCAAGCTTCGTCGATCCGGATCGACGGTGCGCCGGGCTGGTAGCGCTTCGCCGCGGCGAACTCGCGCACGGCGGCGGCGGCGTCGCCATTGTCGGCGAGGATGTTGGCGAACCACAGATGGGTGAAGCCGTCTCGGTCGTCGAGCGCCAGGGCGCGCCGGAATCCACTCGCCGCGGCCCGCCCGTCACCGCGCCACCAATAGTCCACGAAAGCGGCCGCGCGGTGCGCACTGGCCAGGTCCGGGTCGAGCGCGAGGGCGCGGCGAGCGGCGCGATCGATCTTGGGGAAGGCCTCGGCATCGTCGATCGAGCCGAACTCGCGTCCGAGGATATATGCATCGGCAAGACTGGCCTGGCCTAGCGCGAAATCCGGTTCGGTCCGCGTGATCGCCTGCAGTTGGGTCGTGGCTTCTTCGAGGCTGAGCGCGTCGCGCCGCGCGAGATCGTCGCGGGCGGTGATGAAACGCTGGGCCAGCGCCGGATCGCGCGGCAGCGCTTGTGTGCGATCGGGCGCGCGGGACAAAGCGAAGGCCAGTCCCAGCGCGAGTGCGGCGACGATCGCGACACAGGCCGAAGCAAGCAGCCACCGACGGCCCTGCGCCTGCGGAGGGAGCCCGAAGTCCGGCAAAACTGGCGCTGCCGACGGTCCCGGAGCTAGCGCGGCATCCGCGTCCGGTTCGATCGGCGGAAGCGCGGTACGCCAGGCGTCGAGTTCCGGCTTCAGCGCATAGACGCGGCGTGTCTTGCCGCCGGGCATGGCATGGACCGGCAGGCCGCGTTCCTTATACCAGCGGATGACGGTGCTCCGTTCCCGCCCGAGATAGGCCCCGATCGCTTTCCAGCCTTCGATGCGGTCGTGGTGGGTTGCCATTGACGATGAAGGGTTATCGATAGGCGCTGGATTGGCAAGCGGATTTGGCGGCGGCAGGTGGGCTCACGATCGTGCTGCGATCAAGTCGGCGAGCTTCGTCGTGTAGAAGCGCCGACGCTCCTCGGCACTCGTGCGATCGGTGGCGAAATCCCACCAGCCGATCTGGAAGCCGAGATAGCAGAGGGTCAGCAACGCCGTGAGGTGCGCGGCGTGCGGGCGTTCGGGGCAGACGGATCGAACCAGATCTTCGCGCGCGAATGGGCTTAGCTCCAGCTCGATCGCCGCGCCGGCAATGTCCCAGGCGATATCCTGACAACCGACCAGATCGTGCGCCTCGGCATGGTCGACCGCATCCGTCTTGAGAATGCGCGTGCCGCTGACGATCCATTCCCAGTGGTGCATGCGCGCATCGCCATGGACCGGCCGGACATGGTGTTGCAGGGCGGCGATGCGCTCCGGCGTCCAGCGCGCGAAGAGCGGATTCGCGACGGGACCGACCGCTTGCGCGATATTGTAGCGCGCCATCAGGACCAGATCGGCGAGGGAAGCGCCGGGACTTTGCGCTGGAAAGGCGGTTGCTCGGACGGCGAGATAGCTGGCGACCACGGTACGAATTTCAGCCGGCTCGGGCGTGCGGGCATCGTCGATCCAGCGTTCGGCGAGGAAGCCATAGCGGGCGGCGAGCGGCTCGGGCGTCAGGGCGGCACGGTATAGCTGACAGGCGCGATCGAACTGCGCGTCGGCCTGCGCGTCCACCCCGACGAACTTCAACAGGATCGTGTCGTGTGCGGTCGGCAGAAGATATTTGCGGCGTTCGCGGCCCGGATCGATCGGCGCGGTGCTGGCCGGAGCGACCTCGCGCCAGCGTCCGCCGGAAATGTCGCGGAGCGGACCGGTCGCTGGACCGGTCAGGTCGGCGAACCAGTCTGGCAGGCCGGGTGCGGCGGGATCGAGCAGGATGTCGAACGGTGCGGTCAGGCGTTCGGTGGTGGCCCAGCGGCGGCGCTGGGCGGGATTCGCCGCCGGGCCGGGATTGCCGGCATGGCTCGGCACGAACAGGATGCGATCGGGTGCGACGCCGATCGTCTCGAGATAGTCCGCCACACCGCCGAACGAACTGCCCGACTGGCCCGGCCCTTCGTCGACGATCGCGAAGCAGCGATCGCGGCGGGCGTGGAGTGCCGCCGCCAGTCCTGCGCCGACCACGACGGTGCGGGCATAGACGTCGCCGGTGGGACGCAGCGTACACACGAATTCGGCATCGCATGCCGCGGCGACAAGGGCGGCGAGCCCGGTGCCGATGCTGCGCAGTCCGATCACGCAGGCATCTGGCGGAATGCGACGGGCAGCGGCGAGATATTGCTCCGGATAGAGCGCGTAGAAGGCGTACCCTTCGCACCGGCGCACCGTGACGGTGACCGGAAGCGCGGCGGGATCGAGCTTGTCCAGCAATGCGAGATCGGGAATGTCCTGCTCGGCAAAGGCGCTGGTCCAGGATCGATCGATCGCGTGCGCCAGACGGCGCAGCGCGGTCATCATGATCGTCTGCGCAGGCGACCCCTCGTCCTTGCCGGCGGTGGCGAATTCAGCGTCGGCGATGCCCTGCAACAGACCTGCCGTGGCGATGAACAGCTGGACGCAGGCCTGATGCCACAGGATGCCGCGCTCGATCTCGCGGAGGTCGGCGGCGCGCGACCCTATGTCGGACAGGAGCGCAAGCGGGTCGGCGGTCGAGTCCCGGTCGCCATAGACGAGCATCGCTCACGACCGCGGCGGGCTGGTGGCGATCGTCACGCGGCGTAGATGCGGTCGAGCGTACGGGCGACGTCGACGAGCGTATCGGCCGCCGGATCGAAGCGGCGGTCGAGGCGGAGCCGGCGCGCCCAGTCCGCCGCGGCGCGCCCGCCCCAATCCTCCGGCGGTTCGGTCAGAACGGTGCGTTCGGTGGAGGTGAAATGCTCGGTGCGGAAATCGTAGAAGGATCCACCGACGTTGCGCATCGCCGCGCCGCCTTCGGTACCGTAGAACGCCGCCTCGATCTGCGCCTCGACCCCAGCATGCAGCCGCCAGGAGGAGGCGAGCCGCACGACCGTACCGCCGGCGAGCGTGATGGAGGCGGTGGCATAATCCTCGACCTGGTCCTTCGCGGCGAGCGGTCGACCAGCGGCGAACAGTTGCGCGGCGACGTCCTGCGGATCGGCCGAGGGGCCGAGCACCCACAAAGCAAGATCGACCAGATGGACGCCGAGATCCATCACGCATCCGCCGCCGGACAATGCGCGATCGTAGAACCACGCCTTGTCCGGGCCGTAGGCGTTGTGGAACGTGAGATCGACCGCGAAGACGTGGCCCAACGTCCCGGCGCGGACGAGTTCGGCGATGCGCGCCATGCCGCTGGTGAAGCGGTACGAGAAATCGACCGACAGCAACCGGTCGGCCGCGCGCGCTGCGGCGACAACGCGCGCGGCTTCGGCCGCGTCCCGCCCGAGCGGCTTCTGGCAGAATACCGCCGCGCCCGCATCCAGCGCGCGGATCGCCTGGTCGGCATGCGATGCGCTGGGCGTGGCGATGACCACGCCGTCGAGGTCGAGCGCGAGCATCGCGTCGAGCGTGTCGACCACCACCGCATCCGGTGCCAGCGTCCGCGCCGCGGCGGCCATTTCCGGGGAGGGATCGCAAATCGCTGCCGCGGCGACGTCGCCGGTCGCGAGCATAGCCTCCATCCGATGCCGTCCGATCCAGCCGACGCCGAGAAATCCCAGTCGCGGCAGCGTCATGCGAACGTCACCAGCGCCTTGACGAAGCCGTCCGGCTTGTCGCGCGTGGCATCCAGCGCGTCGCCGAGCCGCTCGAGCGGATAGACGTGCGTGTAGAGCGGTGTCGGATCGAGCCGCCCGCTGGCGACGGCATCCACCGCATCGCGCAGGCCGCGCAGGCACACTGCCGGATCGCGCTCGTGCGCGTTGATCACGTCGATGCCCTTCCAGTTCCACATCTGCATATTGACCTGACGCGGACCATCCTGATGATAGCCCGCGACGATCAGCTTGCCGCCTTCGCGGACCAGTTCGCCGGCGAGATCGAGCGGCCATTGCTTGCCGACCGCTTCGATCACGCGGTCGCACAGCGTATCACCGGTAAGCGTCTTGACCTGTTCGATGATCCGCCAGTGATCGTCCATCGCGATCGTCTCCGCTGCACCCCAGGCACGTGCCAGATCGAGCGAGGTCTGGCGGCGGGAGATCGCGATGACGCGCGCGCCTGCGGCGCTTGCCAGACGGGTGAGGATCGCGCCGAGAAAGCCGATGCCGACGATCGCGATGGTCTGGCCCGGCTGGATGTCGCTGCGGTAGAAGATGTTCATCGCGCAGCCGAGCGGTTCGCCGGGAAATGGCCGGGCGGCGAGTTCGCGCGGCAGCTTCACCACCGCTTCAGCACGCGCGATATCGTATTCGGCGAAGCTGCGGAACGACAAGGCCGCGACGCGGTCACCGATCGCGAGCGTCTCAACACCGGCGCCGATCGCGTCGATTACGCCCCATCCTTCATGACCGAGCCCGCCGGGGTCGCCGGGATAGCTCATCCACTCTTGCCCCGCCCAGGGTTCGAGGTTCGAGGCGCAAACGCCGCAGCCTTCCAGCCGGATGCGAACTTCGCCGGCACCGGGTTCGGGGATGTCGATCGTATCGATCCGCATCGATCCCGGCGCGGTCAGCGTCGCGGCTCGCATCCCGGTCACGCCGTCACCACGCTGCGCATCGGCGCAGCGGGCGCGTAGCGTTCGACCATCCACGCGCAGAAATCGGCGAACGCCTGCGGATCGCGCGGCGGGCTGGTGTGGTGCGGGGCGAGGCCGAGGTGAGCGGGGGTGAAACAGAAGGTCAGCGTGACGTCGAAATCGGCCAGCGCCTCCATCTGGCGGTCGAACCAGTCGATCGCATTGGGGCGGAAACTGTCCGCCCAGGACAGGCCGGTGCGCAGGCTGCGCGTGCCGAGCCGTTTCATCCACGCCACCGCATCGTCCAGCCGCGGATCCTCGAAGTGGAACCATTGCATCAGACCCATCTCGCTCGCGACCCTGGCATATTCGTCGAGCGCGGGCTTGGCGGTGCCGTCCTCGCGGATCAGCCCCATGTAGAAATGGCGATAATAGCTCGAACCTTCTGCCTCGCGGTGACGCGTTTCCGCCCCCCAACTCATCGGCAGGTCGTATAGCGAGTACCAGAAGATGCGGGGCACGCGCCCGATCAGCAGTTCCGCCGTGCGGCGCAGGCCGAACACCTGCACTTCCTCGGCCCCGAAAGAGCCGACGCCGACCTCGGTGACCCAGACCGGCTTGTCGGTCACCGCCTCGATCTCGGCGACCTTTTCGGGCCAGGCGTGGATCGGCCATAAATTCCAGTCGAGCGGGAAGCCGTGCACCGCCACGACATCCACCGCGTCGAGCGCGCCATGCCGCTCCAGCCGACGGACCCATTCCGCATCGATCGGCGACATGCCGCCAAGCACGCGCGTCAGGCCCGGATTGATCGTCTGGATCGCGGCGCCAGCGCGACGCACGATATCGGCGTAGAGGCTCCAGTCGGGATCCAGTTCCGGATCCCAATGCGATTTGTTGTTGGGCTCGTTCCAGAGCATCGCGGCTTCGATCACAATACAGGCTCCTTCGCCGGATAGACTGCCGCCGGGCCGTATTGCCCGTACGGAACGGGCGCTACGCGGCAGAGATAGACTTCCTCTTCCGGGTGCGCCTCGATGGTGAAGCCGGCGGCGCGCAGCAGCGCTTCGCTGCCGGCGCGGTTGGGCGCCCACCAATTGGTCCAGTCGTGCGCATATTCGCGTTCGATGAAGTGCATGCGGGGATAGCCGGGATCGTCGAAGATCGGCGACACGCGGTACGTGCCGGCGACGTGGAACGGGTGATCCTCCGGCACGTCGGCGACATGGTTCGCGCCGCGCTGCATCGTCTGGAACAGCATTAGGTCCGCGGCGACATGCTCGCGAATCAGGTCCAGCGCGAGCAACGGATGGCGCAGATGGTACAGCACGCCCATGAAGACGATCAGGTCGAAACGTTCGCCAAGCGCCGCGACATCATAGACCGAAAGATTCCTGAATTCGAGATCGCCGAACCCCAAGGCGACACTGGCCAGCCGGGCCTGCGCAAGATAGCGATCGTCGCTGTCGATGCCGAGGACGCGCGCCGCACCGCGCCGTTTCATCTCGATCGAATAGAAGCCGGCATTGCAGCCGATATCCAGCACGCTCTTGCCGCTCAGGTCGGCCGGGATCGCATCGGCGAAGCGGACGAATTTCTGGCGTGGATAATCGCCGAGGAAATGGTCGGGCGCGGTCGTCAGGCCGTCGCCGAGATCGATATTGTGAAACCACGGCGCGAGCGCCGCGATCTCGCGCGCCAGCGCGTCGCGCGTGCCGGCGCTCATGACGAGGGGGCCTGATTGAGCCGCACCACGCGGCCGCCCCAGTCGCCGAGCACGATCGTCGAGACCGAAGCGGGATCGATGTCGAAGCGCAGCAATCGGTCAAGCGACAGGCCGAGCACCCACGCCAATGCCGCCCGGATCATGTCGCAATGCGATACCATCGCGATCGTCTCGCCATCCCGGTCGCGAGCTGTCGCTTCCAGATGCGCGACGATCCGGGCTTGCGCCACCGCCATGCTCTCGCCGTTCGGCGCCACTGCGGTACTGCGTGCGGTGTTCCAGATCGACCAGGCGGGATCGGAAGGCAACTGATCGAAGCGACGACCGGTCCAGGCGCCGAAATCGATCTCGTCCAGCGCCGCGATCGGTTCGACAGGGCGACCCGCGACGGCGGCGATCGCCTGTGCCGTCTGCATCGTTCGGTCGAGCGGACCGGCCTGCACCCGGTCGATCGCGCGCGCTCCGGCTGACCCGGCCAGCCACGCCCCGAGCACCGCCGCCTGCCGCTCACCGGCGGCGCTCAGCCTCAGGCCCGGCGTGCGCCCGGAAAGGGAGACGCCAAGTTGCTCATGGGGCGCGTGTCGGATGAGCAAAATAGTGACTGACAAGGATCAAGTTCTCCGCATGCATACCCGACCGTTTTGCGGGTCTGCCAAGCAGGATCTTTATACACTCAACCCAGCATCTAAGTTCTCTAATCCACGTCAATAATTTGGTTAATTGTTTCGGTCTTCAAAGATGATGATGCTTTGCTTTCACTTCGGCGCCGCACGATGCGCAGAGGAGGAGAGCAACGAATGGACTCAGGCAACGCGATTCGAAAGCCGGCGTCAACAAGCCAGATCAAGGTCCGGGCATGACGGAGACGATCCTGATCACCGGCGGCGCCGGGTTCATCGGACGCTTCGTCGCGCAGGAACTGCTTGCCCGGGGCAACCGGGTGCGCGTGCTGGATAGTCTGATCGACCAGGTTCACGGTGTGGTCGACGGATCGCAACTGCTCGATCCCGAGGCCGAACTGATCCGCGGCGACGTTCGCGACAAGGCCGCGGTCTCGAGCGCGCTGGAGGGAGTCGACAGCGTCGTCCATCTCGCCGCCGAGGTCGGCGTCGGCCAGTCGATGTACGAGGTCGAGCGCTATACCTCGACCAACGACGTCGGCACCGCCGTGCTGTTCGAAGCGCTGATCGATCGACCGGTGCGCCGCGTCGTAACCGCATCGTCGATGTCGATCTATGGAGAGGGCCTGTACCGAGACACGGACGGCGCGCTGGTCGAGGATGCCGAGCGGCACGGTGTGAAGGACGGGGCGAGCAATTGGGTGCCGGT
>Ga0160428_1001864_pt1 | contig 14306 bp, 16 predicted proteins | sample SolpanmetagenomM_FD_108198 | JGI IMG/M metagenome (GOLD analysis project Ga0160428, IMG submission 108198) | Solar panel surface microbial communities from Lawrence Berkeley National Laboratory, California, USA - M | ecosystem: Engineered > Built environment > Solar panel > Unclassified ... | reverse complement strand
TTCGGCCAGTCCCTCTGCGAGCCTCGGTCCAGGAGCCTGGGGAAGCGGCTGCGCGTGGCCACCGACGATATCCTGACCCGTCCGCTCGGCGGCAAGCCGACCGCCGGCCAGCGTCTGCGGGCCTTGCGGCAGGCGCGCGTGACCGCCCCGATGGTGCTCGGCGGTCTCGTGGCGGGCCTCGTCCTCGGTGCCAGTATCCTCGTCGTGGCAGGTGACCCCGAGGGCGGCGAGCCCAGCGCGGTGGCGGTGATCGCGCTCCGCGAGCCGGTCGCCCCGGAGCCGACGACACAGGCGCCGAAGCCAGAGGCGGTGAAATCCGGTCCGAGCAGCGCCAGTGACGTCGAGACCGCCTCCGGCGTTATCGTTGTTCGCCCGACCGGCACGGCCGCCCCCACCGATGCCGTGGTCATCCAGGTTCCGTCCGCGGCCGCCGTGAAGCTGAGCACCGCTCCGGATCCGCGGCTTGTCGAGCGCGGTCGCCACGGCAACATCCCCCGCCTCGGCGACGGGCGCCTGCGCGCCCTCGACGTCTATGCGCGGCCGGATGCCGGCGGTTCCGGGCCCCGCATCGCCATTCTGGTCTCGGGCCTCGGGATCGGCCAGGCGGCCACCGCCGGCGCGATCACCCACTTGCCCCCCGCGATCAGCCTCGGCTTCGCACCCTACGGCACCGACCTCGAGCGGACCGTTGCCCGGGCTCGCGAGGCCGGGCACGAGGCCCTGCTCCAGGTGCCCATGGAGCCCTTCGACTATCCCGACAGCGATCCCGGTCCTCAGACGCTCCTGACCAGCTCGCGCCCTCCGGAGAATCTGGATCGCCTGAGTTGGGTCATGAGTCGGTTCTCGGGCTTCGTCGGTCTCGTCAACTACATGGGCGCGAAGCTCACCAGCGATCCGGGCGCCCTGGAGCCGGTTCTGCGTGAGATCGGAGCCCGCGGCCTGGGCTTCGTCGATGACGGAACCTCGCCGCGCTCGGTTGCCCCCGCATTGGCCGCCAAGGCCAAGGTACCCGTCGCCCGAGCCGAGATCGTCCTCGACGCCCTGCCGCGGCCCGAGGCGATCGACCGGGAACTGGCCCGGCTCGAATCGCAGGCCCAACAGAAGGGTTTCGCCTTCGGCTCCGCTTCGGCCCTGCCGATGAGCATCGACCGAATCGCCCGCTGGGCCGCCGAGGTGGAGGCGCGCGGCATTCGTCTCGTTCCGGTCAGTGTCGCCCTGCGCGGAAGCGGGCCGAACCCCCGGCTCACCAGCGCCAAGCCCTGACACGGCCCGCTCGACGGCTCGGGCCTGACAGGCCGGCCCGGAATTGCGCTGCGGCGCCGTTTCGTGCGTTGCGGCACATCCCCCGCCTGCCTATGGTCGCCGCCATGACCGCATCCCCGATCACCGACGGCGCCGACCTTCCCTACCGTTCCTGCGTCGGCATCACGTTGATCTCGCGCACAGGTCTCGTCTTCATCGGGCGGCGGCGGGCTGATGCCGGGCCGGAGCACGTGTCTGACGGACGGGCCTGGCAGATGCCCCAGGGCGGGATCGACGACGGCGAGGATCCGGGAGCGGCCGCCCTGCGCGAGCTCTATGAGGAGACCAACGTCGCGGCCGGCTCGGTGGTGCAACTCGGCGAGACCCCGGGATGGCTCTCCTACGACCTGCCCCCGGAGGTCCTGAAGCAGGCCTGGAAGGGGCGTTACCGCGGCCAGACGCAGAAGTGGTTCGCCTTCGGCTTCCTTGGTTCAGACGACGAGATCGATGTCGCCACGCCCGGCAACGGCGCCTTCAAGTCCGAATTCGATGCCTGGCGCTGGGAGCCGATGGCCGGATTACCGGACCTGATCGTACCCTTCAAGCGGCCCGTCTACGAGGGCGTGGTCGATGCCTTTTCCGGGCTGACGACTTGGCGCGTTCCCGCGTGACGGCCTGACGCCCGATGCGGTGGTGGTCGATCCCGATCCTGTTGGTGCTCGGCTGGTTCGCGTACACGCTGACGCCGCTCTGGGCGCTCTATGACATCGCTCGCGCGGTCCAGGCGCACGATACCGACTACATCGCGCAGCACGTCAATTTCCGATCCCTGCGCCTCTCGGTGATCCGCCAGGCCGCCGCGGCGGCCCAGACGCGTGATCCCGCTGCGCCCGATGCGGAGCCCAGGGAGCGCCAGCGCATCGCCGAGGCCGCCGCAGCTCTCGCGATCCCGATCGCCGAGGCCCTGGTGACGCCCCGGACCGTCGTCGACCTCCTCGACGACGGATGGCCGCAATCGGTGGAGCTCGGCCGCGACGCGCCCGAGGAGAAAGCGGCCGGCGGGGGCCTCCGGATCGACTCCTTTCGCCGGCTGATACCCTTCTATCTCGCTTCCGAGATGCGGGGTTTTCGCACCGTGGTCGTCGGCGTGCCGCCGGAGGCGGGCCGGGACCGTCGTCTGCGGATCCGCCTGCGCCTGCGCGCCTGGACTTGGCGCATCGTCGATATCGAGCTGAACGACGAGCTGCGCGAGCGCATCGCCCAGGCCTTCGCGCGCACCGGCGCGAAAGCGCGCTGAGGCCGCCGCGGCGGCTAGTCCTCGTCCTCCGTGCCGCGGTTGGTGAACCTGGCGTTGCCGAGGCCCGTGCCGATGGTGAGCACACCCCATCGCGTCACGTCCGTCCGGTGCGGGACCTCGCTGAGGCCCTGCACCACGGCGTCGTTGTGCATGACCACCATGGCCGGGTGTTCGCCGATCCGGGGGATCGCGGCCGTCACACGCTCGGCAAGGTTGAAGTCGCGGCCCTCCCAGTTGCCGGGCAGGTTCTGGCCCCCGCGATCGATCGTGCCGTCGGCCTCGATCATGCCGGGGCAGCCGATGCCAATGAAGGGCGCGAGGGTGAGGTTGGCGCGGTCCGCTCGGCGGATCAGGTCGTTGAGCATGCTCACGAGGCGCTCGACCGCTTCGTCGCGGCTCGGCATCGGATCCTCGTCGCAGTGGCGCCAGATCTCTGAGCGCCAGACCTCGCTGCGCGAGAGGTCGGCAGCCTTCCTGAGGTTCGTGACCACGACGCCCGCGCGAATGTTGCTGCCGCCGATATCGACGGCCAGCAGGCTGTCATAGCCGGAGAACATCCAGGACGGCGCCAGGTGCACGGCGCCGATCAGGCCGCCCTCGTCGGGATGGTGCCGGATCGGTTCGAGGGTGATGTCGAGGCCCCCGGCGCGCAGCAGGAAGCCTGCCCGCGCGACCGCGAGGCGTCCGGCCCGGCTGTCGCTGAAGCCACCGCCCACCACGATCGCCTGCGTGCCCTCCCAGCCATCCTGGCCAAGGAAGAGGCGGGCCACACGGGCCAGCTCCTGCGCGAAGTCCTCGATCGCGCTGAACACCACGCCCGCGGCGAGGGGATCCTCGCCGAGAAGGATCTGGTCGATGCGACGCTTCGAAAAATCGCAACTCGCCTTTTCGCCCAGCGGATCGGCGCCGAGGGCACGCAGGCGCTCCCGGCACGCTTCCAGCATCTCGCGAAACGCCGACTTCGAAACCCGGTCGCCAATGAAGCCTTCGCCGTCCTTCAGCTCGATGTTGTAGTCGTCGACCACCACCGACGGCAGCCGTTGTGCCGCGTGCGCGATGCCCGCCTCGCGGATCTGAGTGTCCTTCGCCATGCCGTTTCGCTTACCCCTCGTCGTGTCGTCCCGCGCAGCTCAACGCACCGCGCATTCATTTGGGCTTGGCGGTTTCGGCCGGGGTCGGCGCTTTCGGCTCGCGGGCCTCCATCAGGTCCTCGGCCTTGTCCTCGTCGGTATCGCCGCCGCGCTCGATCGTCTTCTCGGGGTTCGCGGCGAGGGCCCGCACGATCTCGACCAGGCGCTCGCACTCGGTGGAATACTTGTAGGTCTCCAGCACGATGGCCGCGTCGCGCAGCGTGCGCAGGTCGCGCACCGTCTGCTTGTTGGCCGTCTCGCGCAGCTCGGCCTTGGCCGCGATGGCCTCCTCCAGCTTGGCGCCCTTCACGTCGCAGACGGCCGAGGCCGTCGTCGTGCCGGCCAGGAGGACGAGGAGAGGGAGGAAGAGATGGCGCATCGGAAGACTCTGGGCTCCGGCGGCCGAACCCGCGCCGCGCGCGGTCCGGTCTCAGCCGTGGTGGGGGTGGGAACGCAGGATCTCGTTGGCGAGGGCCACGAGATGGCTCAGGCGGTAGGGCTTCGGAACGAAGACGGACTGGGTGACGGCGTCGGCCTGCGAGAGGTGGCCGCGTCCACCCGAGGTGTAGACCACCGGCAGGTTCGGCAAGTGCCGGCGCGCGCGACGCGCGAGGGCGATCCCGTTCGTGTTGCGGGCCAGATCGATATCGGTGAAGAGCAGGTCGACGCGCTCCCGCGCCAGGATGTCCTCCGCTGCGTCGGCATCGGCGGCGGTGAGGACGCGGTAGCCCTCGTCGAGCAGCGCCTCGGCGGCGAGCTCGCAGACCATGGCTTCATCCTCGACCACCAGGACGGTCTCGGCGGCGGCACGCGGGCTGAAGGCGGGATGGGCGGGAAACGCGCAGGCGAAGGAAATCATGACGCAACTCCTACTCACCCGGCGTGAGCCCCTGGGGGCTGGGCCGGATCGCAAGACAAACGGGTCGCCGAGGCGCATCGTTCGCCGCCGATCACTCCAATTGCGCGGACTTGGTAAGCGAAGCTTTAACCCTGCGGCGACGCCGGTGAATGGGTGCGTGCCCCGTCCATGACTCGTCCCTGGCATCTCGGCTTCGGCCTCGTCCTCACGGCCCTGGCCGGCTACGTGGACGCCCTCGGGTTCATCCGGCTCGGCGGCCTCTACACCTCGTTCATGAGCGGGAACACGACCCAGTTCGCGGTCTCCCTCGGGCACGGCGATCCCCATCACGCCATTCTGCCGGCGCTGCTGATCGTGGCCTTCCTCACCGGCGGCATCTGTGGCGGTGGCCTCTCAGCCCTCACGCCCGCGCGCTGGGTCACTCCGGTGATTCTCGGCTTCGAGACCGCAATCGTCGGCGCTGCCTTCGAGGCCGCGACGGCCGCGCCGGATTCCGGTGTCGCCTCGCTGATGCTGGCCTTGGCGATGGGCGCGCAGAACGCCGTCCTCTCCCATGTCCAGGGCTTCCGGGCCGGGACCACCTTCGTGACCGGCGCCTTGTTCGGCTTCGGCCAGAAGCTCGCTCTGGCGCTCGCCCGGCGCGGCGCGCGCACCGCCTGGGTCGGCGACGGCGTCGTCTGGTTCGCGCTCCTCCTCGGATCCGTGGCCGGGACGGTCGCCTACGGGAAGCTGGCGTTGTATGCCCTCGCCATTCCCGCCGGCATCGCCGGCCTCCTCGCGCTCGTCGCGACGGTCCTGACGGCGCGCGCGGCGCCGGCGAAGGTCGCCGTCGTGAAGTGAGCGCGCGAGCCCCTGGTTGAGAGACCCGTTGCGATGAGTGCCCCCTCCCTCCTCGATCACGTCGCGCCGCTATCCGCCGGTGCCCACGTCACCGCCACGGTCTGGCTGAAGGACACCCTGGCCCTCGCCCTCGGAGACGGCGGCGTGCTCTTGGCCTCCGGAGCCGAACTCCGCCGGGTCGAGGCGCATCCGGAGGCCGGCATCCTCGTGGCGGCCGGGGACGGACGACGCCTCGTCACGGGCGGCGACGATGGCCGGGTGGTGGCGACCTCCGAGACGGGCGACGTCGTCGAGGTCGCCCGTGCGAAGAACGGTGCCTGGATCGACGCCCTCGCCCTGCATTCCGAGGGCGGCCTCGCCTACGCGGCCGGGCGCAACGTCGTTGCCCGCGACGCGAAGGGACGGGAGAAGAGCTTCGCGGCGCCCTCGACCGCCCGCGGCCTCGCCTTCGCGCCCAAGGGCTATCGCCTGGCGGTGGCGCACTACAACGGCGCCACCCTCTGGTACCCCAATCTCGACACTGCCCCCGACTTCATCGAGTGGAAAGGCTCGCATATCGACGTGACCTGGTCGCCGGACGGCCGGTTCGTCGTGACCACGATGCAGGAGAACTCCCTGCACGGCTGGCGCTTGCAGCCCGACCGCGGTCACATGCGGATGTCGGGTTATCCTGCGAAGGTGCGCTCAGTCTCCTGGTCCGGCGACGGACACTGGCTGGCCACCAGCGGCGCCGAGGCGGCCATCGTCTGGCCCTTCGATTCGAAGGAAGGCCCCACCGGCAAGGCCCCCCGCGAGTGCGGGGTGCGGCCCGCCCGCGTCTCGCGGGTGGCGTTCCACCCCAAGGCCCTGGTTCTGGCCATCGGCTACGAGGACGGCTGCATCCTTCTCGTGCGCTTTGCCGACGCGTCGGAACTGCTGGTCCGACCCGCGGTGAAGGGCAGCGCCATCTCGGCCCTGGCCTGGGACGGACGTGGCAGCCGCCTCGCCTTCGGCTGCGCCGACGGGCAGGCGGGCCTCCTGACCCTCCCGGCCTGACGCCGATGGCCCTGTTCAGCTTCGGCAACCGCCGCCCGCCGGCGGATCAAGGTGTCCGCACGAGGGTCGTCGATTGGGTCCGCCGCTGCGGCGGCTTCGACGCGGCCGTCACCGTGAAGGCGAGCGAGATCGTCTGTGCCGACCCGGCTTGCCCGGGTATCGAGACCGTCATTCTCATTCTCGTCCCCGGGCGCCCGACCCGCGCCCTGAAAGTGGCCCGTCCCCTCCCAGAGGTCACCGAAGCGGACATCGCTGCGGCGTTCGCGGGGGAGGGGACGGCGGCTTGAGGCCGAGCGGTCCGCCGGAACCCGCCGCGCCGTCGCGCCCTTGTCCCCCGTCACCACCCACGCGGAGAGGCCGGTGTTTCGCGTCCTACGCACCCTGGGGCTTGCCCTCGGACTGATCGGCGGTGCCCTGGCGGCGCAGGCGCCGGAATTCGCCCAGCAATACGCGCAGCGCCTCGGCGGCACCCTGGACGAACTGCGCCGCGTGGTTTCCGGTTTCGAGGCCGATGCCGTCGCGACCGGGCGTAGCCGCGACGATGCGGTGGCGCGCCTGCGCAGCGACGGCGACCCTCTCGTCGCCCGGCGCGGCGAGGCGGCACGCCAGGATATCGTGCGTCTCGCCGCCCTCGATCGGCAGCGCCGAGAACTCGCGGAGGCCGGCGGCCCTCTCGGCCGCGTCGTCGCCCTGATGCGCGATCCCGATCCCAGCCTCGCGCGGGCCACCTACCAGGACTACACGCCCGCGATCCCCACCACCGCCGACGGCCTGACAGCGGGCCTGGTGGGCTTCCTCGCCACCTGGGCAGGCTGGCGCATCCTCGCCGACCTCATTCGGCGCCTCGTGTCGGGCCGTGTCCGGCGGTCCGTGACCCGGCCGGCGTGAAGACGCGACTGTTGCCCGGCGTCTACAGCGTGGCCCCCGCGGCTGCACTAGGGTCTGGCGGTTAGCGCGCGGGCCTCATCCTGGCGCCGTTTCACGGCCTCCTTCGAACCCATGGCGCGCCTTCCTTCCACTTCGGTCGACCCAGCCATCGATGCCGCGGCCCTGCTGCGTCGCATCGGCTTCATCGGCCTGTTCGTGATCATGCCGGTGGCGGCTCAGGTCGCCCGACGCGCGGTGGTCATCCTCGCGCCGATCTCCATCGCACTTCTGCTCCTGGCGAGCGCCATTGACGGCCGCGCGCGGCCGGTCCGCCCGGCCTCCACCCGCCTCTTGCGCTCGCCCGCCTTCCTGGCCGGCTGCTTGGTGATTCTCTGGTCGGCCCTGTCCCTGGTCTGGACGCCGTTTCTGAGCCTGGCGACCGAGCGGCTGCTCAACGTGATCGCCACCTTGCTGATGACGATGGCGGCCTATCTCGCTCTGCCGGACCGTATGCGTTCGGCGAACCTCTATCTTTTGCCGGTGGGCGTGGCGGCGGCGGCCATCTTCGCCATTGGGCTCGGGCTCACGGGGCAGGGGCCGTTCGGCCAGGGCCTGCTCGGACCTGACGAGGACGCGATTCTCGACCGGGGCTTGATCCTGCTCATCCTATTCGTCTGGCCGGCTGTGTCTTGGCTTCGCTCCCGTGGGCGCAACGGCGAGGCCCTCGGGCTCGCCCTGCTCGTCTCGGTCGCGCTCCTGGTCTCGCCCGGCCCGACCACCCTGGTCGCCTTGGCGGTGGGGGCCATTGCCTTCGCGCTCGCAACGTTCCGGCCCATGCTGACGCCGCGCCTCCTCGGCGTCACGGCGGCGACCCTGCTGGTGCTGGGACCGGTCCTGCCCTTCATTGCCCGACCGATCGGCGCGACGGTGTTCGGCGGGCGGGCGCCCGGCGTCCTGAGCCTCAAGGCCTGGCAGACCATCGTCACCGGCGAGCCGCTGCGTCTCGTCACCGGGCACGGCCTCGAGACCGCCCTGCGGGGTCGTTACGTCAACCTGCTGCCGATCAACGCACCGCGGACCCTGCTGTTCGAGCTCTGGTACGAACTCGGCTTGGTCGGGGCCTTCGCGGCCGCCTTCGCCCTGCACGCCGCGATCCGCCGCGCGGGACGTGAAGCATCGGTGCTGGTGCCCGGTGCCATGGCAGCCTTCGCCTCGGCCTTCCTCATCGCCTGCATCGGCGTCGGGATGACGGTGATGTGGTGGCTCACCACCTTGGCGCTCGCCGTCCTGGTCTTCGTCGCGGTGGAGCGCGGGCAGTTCCGCACCCGCCGACCCAAGGCCAGCCTGTTGCCGTCCGCCCAGAAGGCCTGACGCCTCAGGTGTCCGCGGCCGCCTCGATCGCCTCCATGTCGGCGTCGGAGAGCCCGAAATGATGCCCGATTTCGTGGACCAGGACGTGCGTGACGAGGTGGCCGAGGGTCTCGTCGTGCTCGGCCCAGTCGTCGAGGAGGGGGCGACGGTAGAGCCAGACCTGATTCGGCATCTGCCCGGTCGCCGCCTCGCCGCTCTGGGCGAGACCGATCCCGCGGAATAGGCCGAGGAGATCGAACGGGCTCTCGCACTCCATCTCTCGCAAGGTCTCGTCGTCGGGGAAGTCTTCGACGTGGATGACGAGGCCGGCACAGAGATTCCGGAAGGCCCGGGGCAGGTTGGCGAAGGCCGCATGCGCCAGATCCTCGATCGCACCGAGGTCCGGTGCCCGAGCCGACGTCCAGTCCGGTTCGCCGCCGCTCACGCGAGTTCCGGCAGCACGCGCTGCGCGAGGAAACCGGCGAGATCGCTGGTGATATGGTCGATATGCGCTTCGCGAACGGCCTCCTGCTCGAAGGCTTCCCGGAAGGGGTCGATCGTCGGCGGGACCACCAGGACCGTGGACATGCCGATGTCGTGCGGCACGATCAGGTTGCGGGCAATGTCCTCGAACAGGGCCGCCCGGCGCGGCTCGACACCGTGGCGCTTCAGGAACCGCTCGTAGGTGGAGCGCTCGGGCTTCGGAATGAAATCGGCATCGGCGATGTCGAACACGTCCTCGAAATGGTCGAGGATGCCGAGCTTGGCCGCCACGTTCTCAGCGTGCCGGCGCGATCCGTTGGTGAGGATGAGCTTGCGGCCGGGCAGGCGCTCGATGGCGTCGCCCAGCGCCGGGTCGAGGCGGATCGACGAATGGTCGATGTCGTGGGCGAAGTCGAGGAAGTCGTGCGGATCGATGGCCGATTCCACCATCAGCGCCTTCAGGGTCGTCCCGTAGCGATGGTAGAAATACTTCTGCAGGGCCCGGGCCGAGAGGCCGTCGAGGCCATAGAGGCGCATGACGTAGAGGGTGATGCGCTCGTCGACCTGCGGCCAGACCCGGGCGTCGCTCGGATACAGCGTGTTGTCGAGATCGAACACCCAAGTGTCGACGTGGCGAAAGCCGCGGGATTGGTCGGTGGTGAAGTGGGTTTCGCCGGGCAGGAACAAGGTCGGTCGATGTGGTTCTTGGGTGGGCCGAGACGCCCGGCCATTCGAGATGGGGACCGGACACCGCGAAGGAAAGCGGGGCGCCTGCATGTCAGAGCATGGCCGTCGGCATCCCGCAAGCAGGCGCGCCGGCCCGGCCTCGAGGCCCCATCGTCCGACCAGCGCTTTGCCGGCAGGCTCCCCGCATCGGCCCGAGGTGAGTTGGTCAGTGTTTAGGCAAAAGCCAACCGTTTTGTCCTCGAAATAGGCAGCCTAAGCCTCGGCATGGCGATATTGTGCTTGCCGGCGGAAAGACATGGCGAAGATGCCAGCTTAACCGAACGTATACGAACGTCCGGCTATTTGATCACGACGGTATAGCGCGAGACGAGCGTCTAGGGCCGACCCGGTGTGGCGGGAGAAATTGCATTGCTCGCACGCGATTTCATGAACTTCTTCGACGCGTCCCGGCGCCAGGGCGTAATCCTTTCCTTCGGCGGCGACATTTCGGAGAACGTCCTCTTCTCCCTCGGCGAAGTGCTCAAGTTGCGCATGCGCCAGGGCGAGACCGATGCATCGGTGGCCAAGCGCGTCTTCGCGATCTTCGTCGAGCAGGCACAGAACGTCATCCGCTACTCCGCCGACAAGGTCGTGAAACCGTCCGGTCCGCAGGCAGGTCTGATCAGCAACGGGGTGATCGTCGTCGGTATGGAGGCGGGGCGCTTCTACGTCGTCTGCGGAAACGAGTTGCCGGATCTCGACGTCCCGCCCCTGCGCGCCCGCCTCGACCATATCGCGAGCCTGAGCAGCGACGAACTGAAGGCCTATTACCGCGAGAAGCTTCGCCAGCCGCCGGACGAGGGCAGCCTCGGCGGCAGCATCGGCCTGATTGAGATCGCGCGGCGCTCCAGCGCGCCGGTCGAGTACGGCTTCCAGGCGCTCAGCTCCGGGCGCAGCTTCTTCTGCCTCAAAGCCTATATCTGACGGGCCGACCACCGATGGACCGAATCCAGCTTGCCGCCACGGACCGCTCGCCGCGGGTCGATTTCGACTTCGCGACCGGGCACCTGTCCCTGCACGGCGAATCCTATCCCGAGGATGCCGCCGCCTTCTTCGGCCCCCTGCTCCAGGCTCTGCGCACCTACCTGGCGGATGCCTCCCCGACCCCGATCGTGTTCGAGGTCGGGCTGGCCTACTTCAACTCGTCGAGCGCCAAGGCGCTGATGAACCTGTTCATGCCCCTGGAGGACGCCGCCGAGGAAGGGCGCTCGATCACGGTGCGCTGGTGGTTTGCCGATGGCGACGAGACGATCGAGGAAGCGGGCGAGGACTTCGCCGCCGACTTCTCCTACGCGCGCTTCGAGATGGTGAGGGAGATCGTATGACCCGCGCGATCCGGGCCGTCGGAGGCACGACCTCAGAACCCGCCGCCGATTCCTTCAGTCTCTACGACGCTGAGGAAGCGGTACTGACCCGCACGGAGGCGATGCTGTCGGGGCTCTCGGACGTCGCCGGCGGTGTCCAGGCGCTGGCCGACGCCTATCGCCGGGGCTTTCGCGAGCAGCAGCGGCTGGTCCGCATGAGCGACCGGATGCAACTCGACCTGCAGAAGGCGAACCAGCGCCTGGCCGATCAGCGCCGGGATCTGCAGGCCCTGAACGCCGCCCTGTCCGGTGAGATCGAGCACCGCACCCGTCTGGAGGCCGAGCTGCGGCGCTTGGCCGACACCGACGACCTGACGGGGGCCCTGGCGCGCCGCCGCTTCATGGAGAGCGCTGCGCGCGAATGGCTGCGCCACGCGCGCAGCGGCGCCCCGGTCTGCATCCTCATGCTCGACCTCGACCGATTCAAGCTCCTCAACGACAGTTTCGGTCACGCGGCCGGCGACGCCGCGCTGGTCTCCTTCGTCGCGATCTGCCGGGCTCACCTGCGCACCCTCGACTTCATCGGCCGCACCGGCGGCGAGGAGTTCGCCATCGTCCTGTCCGATACCGGCCTCGAGGGCGGCGCGGCCTTCGCGGAACGCCTGCGCGAAGCCGTTGCCGTGACGCCGGTGCCGATGATGGATGCTGCCATGCGGATCACCGTGAGCATCGGCGTCGCCCAGTCCGAGCCGGGAGAAACCCTGGAGAACGCCATGCAGCGGGCTGACGCGGCCCTTTACGCGGCCAAGGATTGCGGTCGCAACCGTATCGCATTGAGGTCCGGCGCGCAGGACCTCTCTGGCGCTGCGATCCGGCCATGACTGCCGAGACTCCGACCCTCGGAGCCGCCACGGGCCCGTCCGCCAGTGACCGGCCTGCCTCCGGCGAACGGCGCGGCGGGTCCCTGCGCGGAGCCGGCCCGCGGCGCAGCAGTGATTTTCTCAGCGCGGCGGGCTTCATCGATGTCCCGACCGGCGAGCCGGGCGCGATGCGTCCGGGCGCCCTGCGCGGCGCCGCCCAGGGGCGCGACCTCGACAGCCTCGCCCACACCCTCTTCCTGCGGATCTACCCCGTGATCGCGGTGGTCGTCCTGGTGACGCAGATCGGGATCGCGTGGGTCAATTATCGCGACCAGCTCCACCTCTACACCGAGCGCGCCGACCTGATGGCGTCCCTGACCGCCAAGGCTATTGCCGGCCCCGGCTGGCGCAGCCGTCCGGAGATCTATCGTCGTCCGATGGAGGCTTTGACCCTCGACCCGGCCTTCCGCGCGGCGACCCTGCGCGACGCCGCCGGCGCCGTGGTGATGACGCTGGGCGAGCCGAAGCGCGGGCGGTCCTTCGAGCAGATCACGACGCAGGCAGATCTCGTCGCCGGCCCCGGTGACGCCCCGGTGGGACACCTGACCCTGTCGATCTCGGCCGAGGCCCTGCGCGGCAACGCCGAGAAGCAGGCGATTCTCGCCGTCGTCACCAGCCTGATCCTGATGCTCGCCTTCGTGCTGACCCTGCATGCCAACGTGCGGCGGCACGTGCTGTCCCCCCTGAAGCGCCTGCTGCTGGCCATGCGCGAGGTCGAGCACAAGCGTTGGGTGCCGGTGGAGCTCGATGGCGCGTTCCGCGCCAGCAACGAGATCGACGTCATCTCCCAGGCCTTCAACCGCATGGTCGACGGGCTCCGCTCCGGCGACGAGGCCAAGCAGCTCCTGGAGCAGCTGGAGCAGGCACACCGTAAGCTGGCCCAGGCCAACCACTTGGTGATGGAGAGCATCGGCTATGCCCGTCGCATCCAGAGCTCGGTGCTGCCCGACCGGTCAGCCCTCGACGGCACGGGTCTAGACGTGGCGGTGCTCTGGGAGCCGCTGCATCTGGTCGGGGGCGATTATTTCTGGCTCGAGGAAATCGACGGCCTCGGCATCCTGCTGGTGGCCGACTGCACCGGCCATGGCGTTCCGGGCGCCTTCCTGACGCTCATCGTCGCCACCGCCCTCGACCGCCTGATCCACGAGCGCGGCCTGCGCGATCCGGCCGCCATCCTGGAGGCGCTCGATGGCATGGTGCGGACCCAGCTGCGCCAGGACGGGCGGGGATCTGAATCCGACGACGGCCTCGATTGCGGCCTCTGCGTCTGGGACCCGGCCGCGGCGGAGCTCCGCTTCGCCGGCGCCGGCTCGGCCCTGACGTTGATCGACGGCGCGGCGGTGACGCGGATCCGCGGTGCCAAGCGCGGCCTCGGCTATCCGCAGCGACCGGGCGAGCGCTTTGCGGCGGAGGAGACCCGCCTGCGGGTTGGACCCGGCATGACTTTCTACCTGATGACGGACGGGATCACCGACCAGATGGGCGGCGCCGGACCCGCCCGACGCCTCCTCGGCCATCGTGGCGTGACCGAGATTCTAGGGCCTCATCAAGGGGCGCCGCTGGCCGAGCAGGTGGCGGTGCTCGATGCAGCGCTCGCTGCCTATCGCGGCGGCGAGAGCCGACGGGACGACATGACCCTGGTGGCCTTCCGGCCGCGGGTCCTGCCCCGCGCGACCTGAGCGCGGGGCAGGGGCTGAGCGCGGGGCAGGGGATCGCGTTCAGCCCCGACGGATCAGGGTGCCGGCACCGTAATCGGTGAACAGCTCCAGCAGCACCGCGTGGCTGACCTTGCCGTCGAGGATGACCACCGCCTCGACGCCCTGCTCCAGAGCGTAGATGCAGGTCTCAACCTTGGGGATCATGCCGCCCGTGATCGTGCCGTCCGCAATGAGCCGGCGGCAATCGTCAATGGACAGCTCGGGGATGAGCTTCTTGTCCTTGTCGAGCACCCCCGGAACGTCGGTGAGCAGCAGCAGGCGCTTGGCCCGCAGCGCCCCCGCAATCGCGCCCGCGAAGGTGTCGGCATTGACGTTGTAGGTCTGGCCGTCGGCGCCGAAGGCCACGGGCGCCAGGACCGGGATCAGCTCGGCCTTCAGCACCGCGTCGAGAACGCCGCGCTCGACATGCTCAGGCTCGCCGACGAGGCCGAGATCGACCTCCTGCTCGGTCTGGCTCTCGGGATCGATGATGGTGCGGGTGGCCTTGCGGGCCCGAACCATGTTCCCATCCTTGCCGCAGAGGCCGATGGCGCGG
>Ga0160428_1001861_pt1 | contig 14321 bp, 9 predicted proteins | sample SolpanmetagenomM_FD_108198 | JGI IMG/M metagenome (GOLD analysis project Ga0160428, IMG submission 108198) | Solar panel surface microbial communities from Lawrence Berkeley National Laboratory, California, USA - M | ecosystem: Engineered > Built environment > Solar panel > Unclassified ... | reverse complement strand
GGGCCAACGCTGCTGATGGACGCCAGCCTGGCCGACTCGCTGGTGCACAACCTGCTGCAAAACGCCCTGAAGCACAACCAGCGCGGGGGCTTTGTCTGGGTGACACTCCATGCCGGGGCACTGGAAGTAGCCAATACCGGCCCGGCCATCGCGGGCGACCCCAGCCGATTTTTTGAGCGCTTCCGCAAGCACAACGCTGCCTCCGACTCGCCGGGGCTGGGGCTGAGCATCGTGCGGCATATTTGCCAGCTCTACGGCTTCACCCTCAGCTACGACTTTGCCCCGGCCGGCTCGGTGCACACGCTACGGGTGGACTTCGGGCAAAAAACAGCTTGACTTCGGTCAAGTGGGTTTTCAACTACAGAAACGCGCCAGGTTCGGCGGCTAGGTTCGGGTACAAATTCACCTTAACCCCTTTTCAACCATGCAGCAAGTACTGAAACTGGCGGCCTTCGCCCTGGCCCTGGCCGCTCCCGCCCTCACCCACGCCCAAACGCTGAAGCCCGCGCAGGTGCCGGCCGCCGTAAAGGCGACTTTCAAAGCCAAATTCCCCACCGTGAAGTCCAACACCTGGGAGAAGGAAGGCGACAAGTTCGAGGCCGGCTTTAAGCAGAACGGCAACACCATGTCGGCCGTGATTACGCCCAGCGGCGAGCTGTTCGAAACCGAGACGGACATGTCGCCCGCCAAGCTACCCGCCGCCGTGCGCACCAAGCTGGCCAGCGACTACAAGTCCTACAAGGTAAGTGAGGCCGCCACCATTGTGCGAGCCGACGGCTCGACTGTGTACGAGGCCGAAGTGGCCAAGGGCGGCAAGCACCAGGACGTGCTGTTCAACGCCGACGGCACGCTGGCCAAGTAGCCACCCGCCCCTGGGGCCGGCGCTCCGGCCCTTTTCTCCCTGAAATAAGCTGCCCTATTCCCACCGCGAGCGTGGGGGTAGGGCAGCTTCTGGGTATCTCCTGGTTGCGGCTCCGCGTGGGCCGTCCCGCTCCCCCTTTTTGTCCCAATAATGCTGTGTACCCGGCCGAAAAACAATAGGCTTATCCGTCCCCTGGCCCTGCTGGGCTTGCTGCTGGCGCTGGTGCTGCCGGCCGCCGCCCAGCGCGTGGTGAGCGGGCAGGTGGTGGAGGCGGCCACCGGCGAGCCCGTACCCTTCGCCTCGGTGTTCGTACCGCGCACCGCCGCCGGCATCACGGCCGACCTGGAGGGTAAGTTCCGGCTGACGGTGCCGGCCGCGGCCGATTCCATCGCCGCCTCAGCTCTGGGCTTCGTGGTGGGGCGGCGGGCGCTCACGGTCGCTGCCAGCCAGACGGTGCTGCTGCGCCTGCCCAAGGGTGGGGGCGTGGCTCTGGGCGAGGTAGTGGTGAGCTCGCGCCAGCCCGAAAACCCGGCCTTCCGCATCCTGCGCGAAGTGCAGCGCCACAAGCCCCAGAACGCCCGCAATACCCTGGCAGCGGCTGAGTTCGACTCGTACAACCGCACCGAGGTGGCCCTGGCCGACATTCCCAAGTCGCTGGCCAAACGCAAGGTAGTGCGCGACATCCGGGCGCTGGCCGTGCGGCGCGGGGCCACCGCCGCGGCCGACCCCGACGCACCGCTGCCGCTGTTTGCCGCCGAAGTGGGCTCGAAAGTGTACCAGCAGTATAATCCGACGCGTCGGCGCGAGGACATCCTGCACCGCCAGCTGCGGGGGGTAGGGCCGCGCGAGGGCTCGGTGCTGGCCCAGCTGCTGGGCGGCAACCTGCAAACCTTCGACTTCTACCCCAACTGGCAGAACCTGCTCGGCAAGGACTTTATCTCGCCCATTGCCGAGGGCGGGCGCCTGAGCTACGACTACGAGCTGCAGGACTCGGTGTTTATCGGCCGGGACTGGTGCTACAAAATAGCCGTCGCCCCCAAGCGCAGCCACGATTTGGCCTTCAAGGGCACCATCTGGATTACGGCCGGCACCTACGCCCTGCGCCGCCTCGACGTGGTAGCCAGCCCGGAAGCCAACATCAACTTCATTACCGACCTGCGCCTATTCGAGGACCTTACGCCGCCCGACCAGGGGCCGGGTCTCCCGGCCCGCACCCGGCTGGTATTCGGCGTGAAGCCCTACCAGGGGCAGGCGGCCATGCGGGTGCGCTTCACCACGGTCAACTCGGGCTTCGTGCGCAATCAGCCCCACCCGGCCGGCTTCTACGACGTGGCCGAGCACGTGGCGGCTACCGCCGCCGACAACGGTCCGGGCGGCGGGCTGCTGAGCGGGCTGGCCGGCGACAGCACTGGCCGCGGCCCGACCGGCACCGGCTACTTCGACCAGTACCGGCCCGACACGCTGAGCTTGAACGAGCGCCAGACGTTTGCCGTGCTCGACTCGGCCAAGCAGCTGCCCTCGGTGCGCAACGTGCTCGACTGGGTGGAACTGCTGGTTAACGGCTACAAGCGCGTGGGCAAGTTCGACCTGGGGCCGATTATTAATACCTACGCCCACAATGATTTCGAGGGCAACCGCCTCCGGCTGGGCTTCCGCACCACGCCCGACATCAGCAAAAGCTGGCTCACGCAGGGCTACGTGGCCTACGGCACGCACGACGGCCGCTTCAAGTACGGGTTGAAAACCAACTACATCGCCGAGCGCCAACACTGGACGGTGCTGGGGGCCGAGTACCGGCACGACGTGGAGCAGGTGGCCCTGCTCGACAACGACTTTCTACCCAACAATGGCCTATTCGCGGCGGCCTCGCGCTGGGGACGCTTCCGGCAGGGCCGCCCGGTACTGCGCGATTTGATGACCCTGAGCGCCCAGCGCGACCTGTTCCACGGCTTCACGCAGAGCGTGACCCTGCGCTACCAGCGCATTCAGCCGCTGCACGACTTCGCCTTTTACACCAACACCGACAACCCGTTTGACCCCAACGTGCAGCTGGGCAGCAACTTCAACTTGTCGGAAGTCGTGTTCGAGTCGCGCTACGCCCGCGACGAGAACCTGGTGCAGAGCGAGCTGACCCGCCGGGCCATCGGCACCCGGCGCTGGCCGGTGTTCACCTTCCGCTACACCCTGGGGTTCGACAACCTGCTGAATTCCAGCTTCGAGTACCACAAGTTCAACCTGCTCGTGACCCAGAGCCTGAACGCCGGGCACCTGGGCCGGCTCAACTACCGGCTGGAGGGCAGCTACATCCCGAGCGCTTTGCCCTACCCGGTGCTGAAAATTCCGCTCGGCAACGAGACGCCCTTTCTCAACGTGAACGCCTTTAACCTGATGCGCTACTTCGAGTTCGTGACCGACCGCTCGGTGGCGCTACGGCTCGACCAACATTTTGAGGGCTTACTGCTGAATGCCGTGCCCGGCCTGCGGGCCCTGGACTGGCGCTTGGTGGCCTCGGCCAACGTGCTCTACGGCGGCCTTTCGACCACCAACCAGAACCTGCTGCCGCCCACCGACCGCAACGGCAACCCGCTGCCCCGGTTTCAGCAGCTCGGCGCGCTGCCCTATGCCGAGGTAGGCTACGGGGTCGAAAACATTTTTAAGTTCGTGCGGGTCGATTTTCTGCACCGCCTCACTTACCGCGACCTGCCGGGTGCCCACAACTTCGGCGTGAAGTTCACGGCCCAGTTCCGGCTCTAGCCGGCAGCATTCAGCTCCGCGCGGCGCGGCTTTTGGCCCGACGTGCTACACTAAAGAAAGATGGTAGCTTATGTGGAATACCCTGGCGCTAGGGGTGCTGCGGCACCGGCGCTCACTGGTCGGCCTGCTGCTGCTGCTGACCGTATTTTTTGGCTGGCAGGCCCGCAAGGCGGAAATCACCTACGAGTTGGCGAACGTGGTTAGTCCCACCGACCCGGACCTGGTGTACTTCCAGCAGTTTCGGCGCACGTTTGGCGAAGACGGCAACGTGCTGGTCCTGGGGCTGGCCGACCGCCGGGCGTACCAGCTGCCGGGCTTCACGGCCCTGCGCGACCTGAGCCGGGACCTGGGGCGGGTGGCGGGCGTTGCGCGGGTGCTGGCACTGCCTACCCTGCCGCTGCTGACCAAGGACTCGGCGCGGGCGCAGTTACGGCCCGCCCGCTGTTTGCGCCATTTCCCGCTACGCAGACCCGCCTCGACAGCCTGCTGGCGCGGGTGCGAGCCGAGCCCCTCTACCAGGGGCAGGTGCTGAACCCGCGCACGGGCGCCACCCTGCTGGCACTGACCCTCGACCCGGCCTACGTCAATTCGGCGCGGCTGCAAGCCGTGCTGCGGCAGGTTACCAACCGGGCCGGCCGGTTCGAGCGTCAGACCGGCATCCACCTGCACGTGGCCGGGCTGCCCTACATTCAGGCGGTCGTCACGGCCAAGGTTACCAGCGAGATGCGCTTCTTCCTGGCGTTTTCGGTGCTGCTGCTGGCCCTGACGCTCTACGCCTTCTTTCGCTCCTGGGCCGCCGTGGTCGTTCCCCTGCTCGTCGTGCTCGTGGTCGTGGTCTGGCCGCTGGGCTCGCTGGTGCTGCTGGGCTATAAGATTACCCTGCTCACGGGGTTGCTGCCGACCATCATGGTCGTCATCGGCCTGCCCAACTGCACCTACCTGCTGGCCCGCTACTACTACGACTACCGCAAATCCGGCAATCAGGTGCTGGCCATGGCGCGGGTGCTGCGCAAAATCGGGCTCGTGACGCTGCTCAACAACACGACGACGGCCATCGGCTTTTTCGTGTTCTGTTTTACCGACATTGCCGTGCTCTTCCAGTTCGGGCTGGTGGCCACGCTCAACATCTTCGGGGCCTTCCTGGTGTCGTTCGTGCTGATACCGGTGCTCTTTACCTGGCTGCCGCCGCCCACCGAGCTTCAGCTGCGCCGCCTCGACGCCCGGCCGCTCGTGCGGCTGCTAGCCCTGTTCGAGCGGCTCGTGCTGGCACACCGTCCGGGGGTCTACGCCCTCACCGGGGGCCTGCTCGTGGTGGCTGCCCTGGGGCTGACGCGGGTAAATTCGGTGGCCACGATGGTGGACGACATCCCGCTCGACAGCCCGGTGCGGACTGATTTACGCTTTTTTCAGCAGCAGTTCCGCGGCGTGATGCCCCTGGAAATCGTGGTCGATACCGGCCACCCGGGCGGGGCCTGGCAGCCCGCCAACCTGGCGCGCATTGACCAGTTGGCGCAGTACCTAGCCACCCGGCCCGGCCTCACGCCGCCGTTGAGCATCGTGGCCGGGCTTAAAACTGCCACGTGGGCTTTTTACGACCGCGCGCCCGGCTCGTACCGCCTGCCCGATGCTACGGAAATGGCTTTTATGCAGCCCTACCTCACTGGCTCGCGGCGCCGTGCGCCGGGTCCGGCCCTCGGGCTGCCCCCGCTGGTAGACCCCAGGGGGCAGCAGGTGCGGCTGTCGCTGCGCATGGCCGACGTAGGTGCGGCCCGCCTAGGGGTGTTGCTGGGCCAGCTTGACGCCCAGGCGCGGCACCTCTTTGCGGGCTCCGGCCTGCGGGCCCACCTCACGGGCACGACGCTGATTTTCACCAAGGGTACCGCTTACCTGGTGCACACCCTGCGCGCTAGCCTGCTGCTAGCCTTCGCGCTGGTGGGGCTGGTTATCCTGCTGCTATTTCGCAGCGTCCCCACCGTGCTTTTCGCCCTGATACCCAACCTGGTAACGCTGCTGCTCACGGGCGGGCTCATGGGCTACCTGGGCATTCCGCTCAAGCCCAGCACCGCCCTCATCTTCAGCATTGCCCTGGGCATCGACGGCGACAACTCCATTCACCTGCTGGCCAAGTACCGGCAGGAGCTGGCACTCAACGGTGGGTGGGCCGCGCAGGCTATCGCGACCACGCTGCGTGAGGCGGGCACCAGCATGCTCTACACCAGCATCGTGCTGCTGCTGGGGTTCGGCGTTTTCATTTTCAGCGACTTCGGGGGCACCCAGGCGCTGGGCATCCTCATGAGCGCTTCGCTGCTGCTCACCAACTTTTCCAACCTGGTGCTGCTGCCCTGCCTGCTGCTCACCTTCGCGCCGGCCCGCCAGCCAAAACAACTGGCCGCTGGTGTAGCCATTCCGCGCTGAGGCCGCCGCGGCACTTACGTTGCCGGGAGCCCACTGCGCAGCCCACGCATAATTATAACCATCTGCATAATAATATTTTGCAAGAATAAATCAATTAAAAGCAGGAGGGGAGTAGGGGAGAGTAAGCCCACTGGTATCTACTACCCAGGCGACCGGGCTACGCGCTAGCCGGCCGTGCCGCGCTACGTCTCTCCTCCTTAGTCAACTGGTCGCTCTTTATGCGCATTGCCTATTTCTCCGAATACCTGGCGCCGGGCCAGGATGGCGTTTCACGGGTGGTAAGCCGGGCCGCGGCCTACCAACGCACTCAGGGCCACATTATTTGTTGGATAACGGCCGTGCCCGACCCGGACCTGCCCGAGGTGCAGCTCCGCACGCGCAGCCTACCGGTGCCGGGCTACGCGCCCTACCGCATGAGCATTGGCTGGACGCGCACACTGCGGGCCCAACTAACTGCTTTTCGGCCCGACGTGCTGCACGTGCACGCGCCCTTCTGGCTGGGCTGGGCCGCCGCCCGGCTGGCCCGGCAGTTGGGCGTGCCCTGCGTGGCCACCTACCACACCGACTTTATCGGCTACACCGGCTACCACGGCGCGCACCTGCTGGTGCCGCTGCTGCGCGGGCTCAACCGCTTGGTGTACAATAATTGCGCGCTGACGCTGGTACCCTCGCACACCATGCAGGCCAATATCGAGCGCGACGGCATCCGGCGTACGCGGCTGCTGCCGCACGGGGTGGATACGACCGCCTTTCACCCGCGCTTTCGCTCGGCGGCCTGGCGGCAGCGCTTTGGGGGCGCTTCGTGCATCTTGCTCTACGTGGGGCGGCTGGTGTGGGAAAAAGACCTGGCTCTCCTGGGACAGGTGTTGCCAGACCTACTGGCCCGGCGACCCGACGTGGCCTTCGTGTTCGTGGGCGAAGGACCCGCCCGCGCCGCCTTGCAGCAGCAACTGCCGCAGGCGCATTTTCTGGGTTATCAAACGGGCGAGGCGCTGGCCACGGCCTACGCCTCCAGCGACGCGCTAGTGTTTCCCTCGGCCACCGAAACGTTTGGCAACGTGACCCTGGAAGCCATGGCCTCGGGCTTAGCCTGCCTGGTGGCCGACGCGGGCGGCTCGGCCGATTTGGTGGAGCACCGCGTCACGGGTCTCAAGTTCGTGCCGCACCGCGCGGAGAGCCTCGCCAGCCACTTGCACGAGCTGGTCAGCAACCAGCCGCAGCGCCAGCGGCTGGCGGCGCAGGGCCGGGCCTTCGCCCTGACCCAGGACTGGGAAACTATTCTGGACCGGCAGGAGGCGATTTACGCGGAGCTGCTGGCCCGCCCGGCTTTCGCTCCGGTCAGCCAGCCCGCTACGCTGGGCCAGCACCTACACCCCACCTCCGGCTAGGGAAGCAGCCCGCACTCTACCGACTCCGCCGCAGCCTGCTTTCCTGGCCGGACTCTCGTGTACCTACTTTCTGATTAATCTGAGCCACCCGGTGGCGGAGCCCACCGCAGCCTGCTAGCACTAACTATTCACCGACTCTCTATGCCGCAGCCCCCACTTCGCCTGTTCCCACGACAACATCGGTCAGCTTGCCCGCTGGTCTGCCTGCTGGCGCTACTGGCCTGGCCGGCCCTGAGTTGGGCGCAGGCGGCGCCGCACCGCACCCAAAACGTCATCCTGGTTACGCTCGACGGGATGCGCTGGCAGGAAATCTTCGCCGGCGCCGATGCCGTCCGGCTAGCCAGGGGCGCCCGGCGAGCGGTGCCGGCCACGGCCGAACAGCGCCGCCAGGCGTTGCTGCCGTTTTTGTGGGGTACGGTGGGCACGCAGGGGCAGCTCTACGGCAACCGCACCTACGGCAACCGGGTCAACGTGGCTAACTACCAGCACTTTTCTTACCCCGGCTACCAAGAGCTGCTTACCGGCTTTCCCAATCCCCGCATCCATAATAATGCGCCGGTAGATAACCCCTATCACTCCGTGCTGGCCACCCTCAACCAGGAGCCCGCCTACCGGGAGCGGGTGGCCGCGTTTGCGTCCTGGCAGGTGCTGCGCCACATCCTCAACGCCCCCGGCGACGACTTGCCCGTGAACGCCGGTTGGCAGCCCGCCGCCGGACCGAACCTGACGGCTCGCGAGCAGCAGCTCAACGCTTACCTGCAAACCTGCGACCGGCCGTTTGCCCACGAGCGTACCGATACGCTCACTTTTGGCTACGCCTTCGAGTACCTCCAGCGGTGCCAGCCGCGCGTGCTGTACCTGTCGTTTGGCGATACCGACGAGCTGGCCCACCAGGGCCGCTACGCCGACTACCTGACGGCCGCCCACACGGTAGACAGCTGCCTGGCCCAACTCTGGGCTTACATCCAGGCCACCCCGGCCTACCGCGACAAGACGACGCTGCTCATCACCACCGACCACGGCCGGGGTCAGGGCCAGTGGTGGCACGCACACGGCTCGTGGGTGCCGGGCTCGGGCCAGACCTGGCTAGCGGTGCTCGGACCCGACACGCCCCCGACCGGCGAGCAGCGCGGCCGGGGCCAGCTCTACGAAAAGCAGGTGGCCCAGACGCTGGCCCACCTGCTGGCCATGCCCTACCATGGCGAGCACCCGACCGGCCCGGCCGTGGAGGCGGCGCTGGCCGACTACCCATCCGCTAAAAGGTAGTTGGGGGCGCCACCAGCCAGCCGGCAGTGCGCGGCCCATAGGCCGGGCAGGTCCAGGGCGCCATCCTTTTTGAGCGGCGGCGTGGGGGAGAAATCCCGGATAAGTATCTGGTTAATACCGTCCTTTCTTTCCTGCCAATGACCTCTATCAGCTTCGCCCGTCGCTTCGTCATCGCCAACCGGCTCCTCAGTCCGCACTGGTCGCCAGCTTCGCCTTGCAGGCGCCGCAGTAGGGCAGGGGTCTGGCTCGGTTGCTACCTGGGCTGGCTGCTGAGTCTGGTGCCTGCGCTCGTGCGGGCCCAGGACCCCGCTGCCTTTGCCGCCAGCTACGCCGCCGAAGCCAAGGCCGACTACGCCACCGCTATTGCCTCGCTGCGGGCAGGCTACGCGGGCACCTACGAGCAGAACCTGCGGCTGGGCTGGCTGTATTACCTGGCCAAAGACTACTCGGCTGCCGCGACGTACTACCAGCAGGCGGTGACGCAGCGGCCCGCCGCGCTGGAAGCTAAGTTTGGGTTGCTCAAGCCGCTGAGCGCCCTGGGGCAGGTCGACCACATGCTGCGTCTCTACACCGACATCCTGCGCATCGACCCGCAAAACACCCAGGCCAACTACTGGACCGGCGTGCTGCACCTGAACCGCCGGGCCTACGCCCAGGCCCTGCCCTGCTTCGAGCGGGTGGTCAACCTCTACCCCTTCGACTACGACGCCAACCTGGCACTGGCTACCACTTACCACAACTTGGGCCGCCGCGCGGATGCCCGCACCCTCTACGCCCGCCTGCTGCTCATCCGGCCCGCCGACGCCACTGCCACGGCCGGGCTACGGCAGCCGTAGCCCAGCTACTGCACGCGTTTTGCCTGACTATCTGACAACCACTTACCCGGCCGCCTACGGTCAAATCCGGGGTCAGCGCTACGGGTTACGGCTGCTCACCCCACCTCCATACGCGCGGCGGCTGGCTGCTTACTTACCCAAGCGCATTGATGCGGCCAGCGACAGCTCCAGGCTGTCAGGGCGCCGCGTCGCAACTACGGCCTTCATACCGTCGGAGGGGTAGGCGGTGCTCAGGTATTGGACGGGGTCAGCCCCCAGGACCAGCCCGTGACCTAATGCCGTCGTGACACCCAGGCGCGCGCCGGGCTGCCAGTACAAGCCGGCCCGCAGGCGACCCACGGCGCACGGCTGGATGCGTATCTGCGCGGTTTCATCCCGAAAATACAGCTGGTCCTCGTGCGTGGTTAGCGTCATGGATTCCCGGCCGGCGCAATAAGTTACGTTGGCGCCAAAAAAGGTGGCAAACCGGGTTTTCTCGTCCCAGAACAAGTAATAGCGCGCCCCGACACCCGCCTTGAAGCCGCTCAAATCATAGCCCGCCCCCACGGTAGCTTCCAGGTTTTTGGCCACCCGGCGGCCGTAGTCCAACCCGCAGCCATACGGCGCCCCAAAGCCGCCGGTAAGCGTGAGAACGGACGGATGGTCGGCCACGGGCCTGGTCTGAGCCTGGCAATGCTGGCCCAGCAGTACGCCGACGGTGACCCCGAACCCGGTGCGGGCATATCCCGTCAATTTACCTCTAGTAGGCATACCTCTGAAGCGCAGCAGTAGAAAGTCCATAAGTAACGACTAGGAACAGAACTGTATTTGGAAATGTGTGACCCGACTGAGCGTGGGCAGTTAGCGCTGACCGCCCCTGCTGAATGGCTGAGCCCTGGTATTAGCGGCTGGCCAGCGCCACTTGCACCGGCTCGCCCTTACCAATTTCTTCGTTGCCGGCTTTTAGCACCACGTCGCCCGCTTGTAGAGGGCCAAAAACCTGTACTTGGCCGGCGTTCTCGTCGCCCTGCTGCACGTCGACCAGCTCGGTTTTACCGCCCGCCACGCGGATGACATAGGTGCGCTCGGCAGTGCTCACGACGGCCGACTTGGGCACGAACAGGCTGCTACGGGGCGCTTTGATAGGAATAGTGGCCGAGGCGAACATGCCGGGCTTCAGCTTTTCGCCTGGGTTAGGGATGTCGATTTCCACCGTTTCGGCGCGCGTGCCAGGCGTGACGTTGCCCGCCACCCGGTCGATTTTACCCATAAACTGCTGCCCCGGAAAGGTGCGCACGTTGAACTGCACCGGCGAGCCGTGGCGAATGTCGCCCACGTAGGCCTCGGGCACGGCCACCCGCAAACGCAGCCGACTGAGCTGCTTGAGCCGAAACAATGGCAGCGCACCCTGGCCACCCGGCCCCACCAGCGCACCCGGCGCGGCGTTACGCTCGGTGATAACGCCGGCCATGGGGGCCGTGATGCGCAGGTAGGCGGCCATCTGGGCGGCGGCCTGGTAATGGGCGCGGGCGGCTACTACGTTTAAACTGTCGGAAGTAGCCTGGGTGCGGGCCTGGTCGAGGGCCAGCGGCGAAATGGCCCCGGCCGTGCGGGCCGTCTGGCGCAGGCGGCGAAAGGTGCCGCGGCTGGCCTGAAAGCCGGCCTGGGCCACGCTTTGCTTCGAGCTCGCCTCGCTGAGGGCCGCGGCCAGTTCGGGGGCGTCTAACTCGGCCAGCACCTGGCCGGGACGCACGTGGTCGCCGATGTCGACACGCAGCGCCTTCACGTAGCTGCTCACGCGGGGAAAAATATCCGTCTGAAAGTAGCTATCCAGCTCGCCGGGCAAGCTCAGGCTCTGGGCGGGCTGGGTAGCCGTGACGCGCACGGCATCGTAGCGCACGTCGGCCGTTGTTTTTTCGGTAGCCGCCGGTTGGCCCTCCTGGGCGTCGGAGGAGTTGCAGCCACCTAAGGCGGCGACGGCGGCCGTAAAACTCAGGCCGGCCAGCCAGCGCCGGGGAAAAGCGGGAAGTATCATGTCGGGGAAAAATGATTTTTAGGAAGGGATTACGCCAGCACCGGCTGCTCGCGCAGGGAGTGCTCGGTGGCCGGCGCTTCGTGGCCGTCGAAGTTGGCGCTCTCGGGGGCGTCGGGGTCGAGCGAGACCGAGACGAAAGTGGTCTTGCGCTGCACGGCGGCGAACACGACTGGCAGAATCAACAGCGCCGCCACCGTCGAGGCCAGCAGGCCCCCAATCACAGCCCGGCCCAACGGGGCCGACTGCTCGCCGCTCTCGCCCAGACCCGAGGCCATGGGTAGCATACCAGCCACCATCGCGATGCTCGTCATGAGCACGGGACGCAGGCGGGCGGCACCAGCCAGGCGGGCGGCGGCCAGGGCATCGCGGTAGCGCAGGCGCAGGCTCTCGGCGTTGGTGACGATGAGCACGGCGTTGGCCACTGACACGCCGACCGACATGATGATGCCCATGTACGATTGCAGATTCAGCGTTTGGCCCGTGACGAGCAGCAGCAGCAGCGAGCCGGCCAGCACGGCCGGCACCGTCACGAGCACGACCCCCGCCACTTTGAGCGACTGGTAGTTGGCCGCCAGCAGCAGGAAAATGACCACGATGGCCAAACCCAGGCCGGTTTGCAGGCTGCTCAGGGTTTCGGTCAGCAGCTGGGCCAGGCCGCGCAGCTGCACCACCGAGCCCTTGGGTGGCGCGCCCACGGCCTTGATGGCTTTTTGCACGTCGCGGGTGGCAGTGCCCAGGTCCTTATGGTCGATGTTGGCCGAAACGGTGACGATGCGGCGCGGACCGATGCGGTCGAACTCGCCGGGCACGTTGGCCGTGTGCAGGGTCGCCACGTCGCCGAGCGTGGGCCGCGCCTGGCCCGGCACCAGGGGCAAATTCTGCATGTCGGCTTCGCTTTTCATGTCCTGCGAGGCCAGCTGCACCTGCACCTGGTAGGCAAAGCCCTTGCTCTGGTCGAGCCACAGGTTCTTGGCTGTGAAGCGGCTGGAGGAAGTGGCCGCCACCAGTGACTTGGCAATCTGGTCGGGGGTGAGGCCGAACTGGGCGGCCCGCGCCCGGTCCACGTCAATCTGCACGGTGGGGTAGCTCAGGGGTTGGTTCACCCGCACATCGCGCAGGTAGGGAATTTGCTTGAGCCGGGCCACCAGCTTGTCGGCGTAGCCCTTGCCGTCTTGCAGGCTCTTGCCGCCCACCAAAATCTCGATGGGCGTCTGGGCGCCCTGGCTCATAATTTTATCGGTCAGCTCAATTGGTTCATAGCTCAGCTGCACGTCGGGTAGGTGCTGATGCACGGCCTGGCGAATCTTATCCTTTAGCACGTCCAAGTTCTGGACCTTGTAATCCTCAGCCAAGTTTACCTGTAAGTCCGCTTCGTGGGGCCCCGCGTTGAAGACGTAGAGCGCACTGGTGCCGTAGGAGCTGGGCGTCATGCCCACGAAGGCCGAGGAGATGGCCACGTTTTTGGGCCCTACAATCTGCTGGATGAGCTTGATAACTTCCTTGGTGCGGTCTTCGGTGCGCTCGATGCGCAGGCCCTCGGGCGCGATGAGACGCACCTGAAACTGCTTGGAATGGGTGATTTTGGGCATCATATCCTGCCCAATCAGCAGAAAGCACGTGACGATGATGGCCGCGCACGCTACCCCGTACACCGTGCCCACCAGCGCCCGGTGGCGCAGCAGCTTATCGAGCAGACCCAGGTAGGCCAGCTTCACCCGCTCGAAGCCTTTCACTTCTTTCTGGTGGGTTACCTCGTAGCCTTCCTGCGACTCTTCGCGGGGTTGCTTCAGGTCGGGCAGCAGGCTCAACTCGTGCTCGGAAGTGTGCTCATGGCCCTTGAGCCACCAGTTGGCTACCACCGGCACGAAGGTTTGGGAGAGGATGTAGGAGGCAATGATGGCGAAGCCCACCGAAAGCGAAAGCGGAATGAACATGCCCCGCGGCACGCCCGACATCAGGAAGGCTGGCGCGAACACGGCCAGGATGCTGAGCGTAATGAGCAGCAGCGGAAACGACACTTCCTGGCTGGCATCTAGGATGGCCCGGGACTTGGTTTTGCCCATTTCCTGGTGCTGGTGAATGTTTTCAATCACCACCGTGGCCTGGTCTACCAGGATGCCGATGGCCAGCGACAGCCCGCTTAGGGTCATGATGTTAATCGTCTGCCCGCTGAGCTGCAAGAGCAGGATGGCCGTCAGAATCGAAATCGGAATCGTGAGGATTACGATAAGCGACGAGCGAAAATCACCTAGAAACAGGAACACGACCAGGCCCGTAAGCAGGGCTCCGAGCCCGCCCTCGAAGGCCAGGCTATGCACGGCCTGGCTCACGTAGATACTTTGGTCGAACTCATAGCTGAGCTGCACGTTGTCGGGTAGCAGGGCTTTCATCTCGGGCAGCTTGGCCTTGAGGGCGTTCACCACGCTCATGGTGGAGGCATCGGCCGACTTGGTGACGGGGATGTAGACCGAGCGCTTGCCGTTGATGAGGGCGTAGCCCACCGGTACGTCGGTGGCGTCTTCGACCGTGGCCACGTCGTGGATGAACACCGTGGGCCCTACCCCCTGCCGCAGCGGGATGTCCAGAAAGTCGGGGATTTTGTCGAGCACCGTGTTGCTGGGCGTCATCACCATGTAATTGCCCATGCCCACCGAGCCGGCTGGCGACACCTGGTTGTTCTTGACGAGGGCCGACACGATTTCGTCGGGCGTGAGCTGGTAGCTCTTCATCTTTTCGGGGTCCACGCGCACCACCACCGTGCGCTCGTTGCCGCCGAAGGGCGGCGG
>Ga0160428_1001860_pt1 | contig 14327 bp, 15 predicted proteins | sample SolpanmetagenomM_FD_108198 | JGI IMG/M metagenome (GOLD analysis project Ga0160428, IMG submission 108198) | Solar panel surface microbial communities from Lawrence Berkeley National Laboratory, California, USA - M | ecosystem: Engineered > Built environment > Solar panel > Unclassified ... | reverse complement strand
TCGACCGGCTCTTCTCCATCGAATCTACCCGGTAATCCACCTTCTACAATCGCTCAATCGTTGACACATCGGTTACAATCCATTCTTCATTCTAGTAATATAATCCGACTTTCCGACCTTGCAATCTCTAGTAGTCCATCTACTACTTCTTCACATCAAGATGACCTGACAGAAGAGGTGGAAGTGGAAGTAAAGGGTTATTGGACTTTATATATCGACACTCTAATCATTTCTCACGACGGATCGCTTTTCTCTACGATTTGGCTAGCGGTTTTATCAGCGTTGAGGGATTTGAAACTTCCGAAAGCAGAATGGAATGAAGACGAGGAGAGGATTGAATGTTCTCCTTTGCTGGAACATTCGAGAAAGTTGAACATCAGTAAAAGTCTTGACAATAGGGATGAAGTACCGATAGCGTTGAGTTATCGAGTGTTTGATACAGAAAGTAAGATTCGTGAAGAGGAAGGCAAGGCTTGGATATTAGCGGACACAGACGCGTTTGAAGAGAGTGTTTGTAAAGAAGAGATTGGAATCGTCATCTCAAGAGATAGAATTGTAAAAATGGAAAAGAATGCCGGTACGGTAGTGGATGAGAAAGAAATGAAGATTTTGGTAAAAGAAGCAATACAGACGGCGAAAGAATGGGAAGAGATACTATTAAAGTCGACATAAAGTAGATGACATTTGTAAAAGATATGTACATATTTTGTGAAATGGTGGTTCTAATGACAATTACCCTTTTTGCTAACTATCAATCCTGCACGAGTCAACCATTCTGTTGAAATGGCTGATATTTCCAAACCAGTCTGATCAATCAGTAGTTTTCGGACGTGATCTTCTTTCTGTTCAAGCGTGAGAGTTTGATTTTCCGTAGATATTTTCGGTCGTCCTAATATACAAGCATTTCTAGTACTTGGTATCCTCAACATTTCCCTTTCGACATTATAATCCACTTGTTTAGATACAAGCGTGATGTATTCACATAACGATGCATATGCTGATACTTGACCTTTTTTCCCCGTTCCAGCTTGTTCATTCCTTAAATCTTTCAATGACCCCGACTCGGCTCCATTTCTTTGCTTGTCACTTTGTTCTTTCTCCTGTATTTGATCATCCTGTCCAACGTTAGAATCAGTGTTGCTCTTCTTGTGTACACGACCGTTCGATCTCAAAACCCGAGGAGCACGAAATCTCATTCCCGTAAAATCATGACTACAACACGGAATAGCCACGAACGGACTATTATTCAAAAAAGCCAACAAAGGCGTCCAGAGCGATAACTCATCAGCATGATTCGAAATAATAAACGTTCCCTCGTCAAACCTCCCATCGTCAATCAGCCTTTCTTCCACCATCTTTTCATCTCGTCGAGCGTTTAGTATCCAAGGAACTATAATCTTCTCCTTCAACCTATCCTTCATGATATCTTCAGTATACATCTCCCAACTCTTCCTCTTTCTTCCATCGATTCCAAACCCGTCATATCCTTCCAAAGACAATAGATAGACCAACAAACCATTTCCACATCCCACATCTACAAACCCAGGAAACCTTCCTTTCCCCTCTCCTCCTCGTCTCTCACAAAGCGGCAAAATGGCGTACTCTCCCCGCCAAAACTCAATCAGAAACGCAGCAATAGCCAGATCTTCAAAAACGTGCTTTATCGCATCAGTTTCTTCCCGCCAGTCGGAAACTAGTTTGTTCGCATACGTCTCTTTCAGACGGGAATATGTATTTTGGTATTCTCGTTGCGGAACGATCAGGTCGTGATGAACGCGTTTTTGATACCCGTTGCTTTGGCCGTAAGAGTGTTTGAGGATGATGGTGCTTAGACGAAGAAGGGTTCGTTGGAGTTTAACGTCGGGGATGGACAGCTCGGACTGTAGCGATGGAGAAGAAGTCACGGTTGAAGAAGTAGGAGGCGTGGGGAAAGGGTGGATGTAGATCCGGAACAAACCCTTGTTCACTCCTACAGAGGAGCAAGAGTCATGCTTAGAACACAAAGATGGATTAGAGAAAGATGGAGAAGAAGAAGAAGAGTGAAAAGAAGAGGTATGCACAAAACAAATCCCTTTTACTTTTGGATGATAAAACGGAAAAGACCCCGCGTCTTTTACATGAGGTAGATAGATCGTCACTGTCGTCGTTGTCTCAGTAGCTGTACACGCTTTTTGAAAGACGTGACACGTTTGATTCATAGAAGGATCTAGTTGTCGGTTCCGGGGGATTAGTTGTCGGACGATACTTTTTTGCCATTCAAACCCCGGCAGAGAGAATGAACAAGGTTGACAGTCTGGTTTGAAATGAGGCGTGAGTGTACTCAGAGGTGTCGAGGGTCCCTCATGTAAAGAAACTGATTTGTCGGTAGCGGAGTCGTAGATGATGTCTGCGCGGAAAAGATGACTTGACATGATGTTTGGGTTTTTTATCAAATTGTGCATTACTGTCACAAAGTGCTCGGTTTGGAACGTGCATCGAGCCCATGATACTAGTTCCCATTCTTGATCTTCTAGTGCTTTGACATGTGCGTCGACTGGGAGGACATCTTTTGAAAAGTCGTTTGAACAAGGAGAATTTTTGACGTGAATGCCATATTTATTCTCGGTAGTGTTTGATAAATCCTTTTCAGATATCTCATCGTCAAGGATATCGTCTGTCGTCATTATGCATAATCGCAGAGCATTTATATGCTGTTGTGATGATCTTTCCGTGACATCGTTATGGGTGGGATTTATTTCAAAATTCAAGATTACGAGGACAACATGAAGCAATGAGAATTAATGGCAACAGCACAACATCGACGGTGAGATATTTTGTTTGGAGACCATGTTTATTAAGCAATCGACAAGATGCAATGCAATCGATTTATGTGGTTTATATACATACAGACGAGACAATCTGTTTCAATCAGTCATCCCAGCCTTTTCCATCATTCCTTTACGACTAGAATTATCATTCTTGTTATTACCACCCCAAGACCTACTCGATCCTCCACGACCACCTTTACCTCTACCTCTTGCCATGCCTTTTCCTCCACCACCTCCACTTCCCAAACCTCTTCTATTTAATGAAAAATTGATTTTCGTCAGTGGCTTTTGTACCCATTCCTTGTCACTGAGTTGTAATTTATCGATCAGTTCATCACTCAGCTTCCATGCTTGAAATGTACCCATCAATTCCTCCCCTTGCTCGCCCAATCCTCTTAATTCCGGCACCGATGCTTTGATATATTCTCCCTTTGAATCATAATCCAAAGCCTGCTTGATTGGATTAAAAACTCTTTGTTCACCTCTTGGGTCGTTCCCAACTCCAGCAACGTATTGCCAATTTCCCCAATTAGAACTAACATCGTAATCTATAAGCCAATATTCATACCATTCTGCACCTATTCTCCAATCTACGCCCATGTGTTTCGCTAAAAAACTAGCTACATTCTGTCTAGCGCGATTTGAAGTATATCCTGTCAGGAACAATTCTCGTTGACTAGCATCAATCAATCCTGTTCCAGTCTTGCCCTCCAAGAAGCGCAACACATGATAATCAGTATGATCATGCTGAGAGTTTGATTGTTCTTTCTGATCATCAAAGATTCGAATACATGGTCCACTAAGATATTTCCACTTTGTATTGACATCATGACGGAAACCTTCGACTTGGAATAGACGCGGTCCAAATTTACGAGTGCATAAGCGCATGTAATCTCTCCATAAAAGTTCAAAACGGACAGCTGCCGTTCCCTTGTTTTCTCCTTTTCCATATCCTTGTACGCCCTTTCCCAGATCAGTTTTGCTGTCTTCAAAATCCATAAGATACCAATGTATTTGACGAGCAGAGATACAGCCAAGTGCCAACCAGGCAGACAATTTTGTAGAAAAGTCCTCACCAAGTAGACCATTTCTAGTGTCTTTATACGCAGTCATGGATCCAGAGGTAATGAGATGTTCTATCCGCTTGATACCTTCTGAAGATCCGCCGATGAATGGATGTGCAGATTTTACATTGTCCGGCCATGTGGGAGAGTCGAACTTTGGTATATCAAGCTGTATATTCTTGTTCAATGCCTGTATTGTTGCCTCCAGTGTATCTGGTATGACAAAAGGGCTAGTTTGTGATGATATATACGAAGGTAATGGCAACAAGCTCTGTGGTCTGGGTAATTTTTGCCTTGGAGCTTCTCTTAATGGTTCGACTGTTTTTCGAAAACTGGTAAACACATCTGACAATTCATTAGGTTCTTTAAAGGGTAGATCGCGACTATAACAAGTCAGCATACATCTCACTTACCACCACACACATCATTATTATGATATCAATTAGAGATAGACTTACTCGTCAACAAAGTATTTCTCATCCTTCCAAAGCTGAAAGTCATCAATTCCATAATCCTTACATAACCTCCTTACATCTCGTTCTTCTCTCTTTTCTTCCAACCCTTCTTCTGACGTCATCCAGACACTCGACACCTCCCCATCTTGTCTGTCTTTATACTCGGCTAGTGCGGCTTTTACAGCATCGCCTACAGTCCCAGCTCTCAGCACCAGATCACTACCAATTTTCTGAAGATCCCGTTTCAAGTCCCATACACTTTCAGCCAGAAACTTGACCCGATGAGGACCGCATCGCCAAAATCCACCGACTGGACTTTTTGCCTTTGGATAAGGCGACTCGTCAGATCCAGATATGAAACCACTTATCTCAACCTGATTTGCAGGAAATATATAAATGGGAAGCAAATGTGTGAATGGTTTTTGAGACTGCTGATTAATCTTGGAGATCGAGTTGAAAATCGGATTGTCAGCAAGTCTAAGATCTCGTCGGAGAATGTATACGAGTATTCTTTCTTTGGTAGCCATGATAAAAACTCGAAAAGGATATATATATTACTGTGAAAGAATGAATCACAGACTATGCCTAAGCATTCCTATAATTTCTATAGGATTTTATTGTATCGTTTCTGTCGTCTCTGTGTATTGATTGAGATGCAATAAATGTGCAGTGACGACGACCCGCGTCAAATGTTTCAGCCACGTGTTTAATGTAGTAGTAAATGCAGATATTGACGAGAGATGAAAGTCCAATAGAAAACTATAAAGCTATGCAACAATATAAACACTAGTTCAACAAAAGAAGAATGGAGGCAAAAATATAATTTGAGAAAGACAAAGATGACATCGTTTCTGCTGAATGACAGCTACAAACTACAAAATAGTTGAACTACCGTTTCCGGCGATACCTTACCAATACAGAACAGTCAGTATTAAGGAAAGATCTGCAAGATGAGCGGAGTACGTTCCGAAGAGTCAAAAACCTTCATACTGCTTGAACATGGGATTCTAAACAATAAAATACCAAAAGATGATTATAAGATCGCAGTTCTTGCTAGAAATCGAAGAAATGAAAGTTTAAAATCATTAAGGATTCAGCGTTTGACGATCGTATTGGGGAGTGGAATCGGAAAGAACGATCTGCAAATAGGTTTTAGGGTTTTAGATAACGCTAGCATGAATTTCGATGACACCTATATGATGTCATCAATAAAATATTTCGCACGATCTTCTGATATAGGTATATATGAACATGAATGTAAAAGTCCCTAAATATTCAGGTAGTATTGACCAATATCAATTTCGGAAAGTAGAACATATCCACAAACAACAACAAATCACTAAATGTCGTAATTGCTTCATGCACGTTAGATACGTCATTGATGACGCGGTTTTAACCAAATCTTGGTGTGTAGAATGTAGACCCCTATCACAAAATGTATAGGCCCCTCGGTAAACATTGCCAAAATGCGATTATATGTAGCGAGATGTATGGAAAGGGAGTATCAACCATTCTAAAATGATGAATGTCGATGTGACGAATAATAATAAATTGCATTTGTTATAACTTATATGATATGAAATTGATATACACTATTAATGATAACGCTTCCTCGCCTTTACGACTCCCCGCATTTACTGATATCGGCCTTGTGTTTGTGACACTGAACCTCGTCGTGATGCAGACCCTTCAAAATACTCTCTTCTGCCAGCTGGCTCGTTCGATAATGAAGCGTTATTTGGTGGAGGAACATCAGAGTTATACCCATCATCATTATGAAATCGTGGTTCTTGAGTATACTGTGATGCAAAAACAACGCCAGGAGCTCGACCATCACGACTAGTTGTATTGATTGAACCGCGACGAGACTGTGACTGTGAGCCTGGACCACCAGCCGACGAAAGTGAGTAATCTCTTCCATTGACTGCAGGAGTTGCAGATGCTCGACGTGTTGGTGGTAGAGATGACACCGGGCTACTGTATACGTCTGAATAAGGCACATAACCAGTAGCAAGACCAGCTGTTGCCGAACTATTGCCATATGGGGAACCGTTAGTATATCCATTCTACCACCCTATGTCAGCCAAGTACCGTCATCAATATATATAGAATACATACCGTAGTCCTGTTTGTTGTATCAAGACTTGGATAAGGCCTTCCATTCCTCATGTCAGCTCCATAAGAAGCCTGAGAAGGGCGTCGATCAGTATAGAAATCGACTTGATCTTGTCGACGAGAATATTCATCTACACTTTTTGTTCTTCGTCTTTCATATCGTGGTCTAATCGGCAGACCATTGTAATCGCTTTGATCACCGTCCTCCTCGTCTTCATCATCTTCACTATCCTTATACTTGTCTTCACCACGATACAAATGACTTCTCGGCTCCTTCGCGTAGCGATGATCTACGGACTTTCCGCGTTTCGGTCCTTTTTGATCATTTCTTTTCTTCTCCCCATCGTTATCGGTTGTTGATTTTGTTGCTGGCTGACGACCGCGTCGTTTATCTTTCTTTGCTTGTCTAATCTCGGGAGACTGGAAATATGGGATTTTATCTAACCATCTATCCGGGATTCTGTCGATTCCCGATAGAATACTCCAACAAATAGCTCTCAGTAAAGTTACGTCGATAGGCATTACAACGTGAAGTGATTGAAGGGGAAAAGGCAATTTTACAAAAGTACAAGTGAAGTTCAAAACAATAAAGTTTACGCAAATACAATCTCAAAACAAAGTGAAGTATGCAACATAACAAAACCAAACGCACCCAGTAGCAACCAGTTCAACTCCGTGGGACCCCTGGACCCAGGGCATGCTTTCGGAGCTTTACAAGAATAAAGAGATGGTGTACTCTGACTGGAATGGTAAAGCGATAATATGTGTTTTATCTTAATGTTCTTGTATATGATGAGAAGCAATATATCTTATCATTAAAAGTAAGCCATTGGCTTTCCTCTGAGATATACGGGTGTTTCCGGTAAGAGATTCCAGGGAAACACATTGCCAACGCGCAAGCACAGTAACGAACATGAAAACAGGTGGTACAAGAACAAAGCACAAGCTCAATAAGTAGAGCGCTCAACATGTGTAGGTGAATTCGGGATGGGGACGGATGTGGTTATATGACTCACCCTTGTAAAGCTAAAAACTTTCCGGCCATATACTTCCTAGAGTCTTCTATTTCAGGTTTTCAGCGTGCCTTTGGTTCTGTATCTCACACGTTCAGAACTGCTCGTTGTGAATGCAAAGTTCGAAAAATCTTCGAAAGAAAGGAAGATTGCAAGTACAGCGGGTTAATACCTTTCTTAACCAAAGCTAACAGTTGGATCGATTTGGAAAAAGATGTTTTAGTAAAAAGTTAGATTTCTGAATGACGACCAGAAATGCATAACATAACAGTAGATTGTAGGGCGACCGTTACCGTGAATATGCATGCATATCCTATGAACAATCAGAATTTTGAGCACCTCTTGCAGATAACAAAGAATAGAAACGGGAGAGACATAACTCTCCCATTGTTGCTGCCAGCAAAGAGTCCCTCGGGTGGCACGGGGGAGGCTGCAAAATTTTTTTGAAGATGCCACAAACTTTACAAATTTTGATTTGGTCAACATGACGTCAATGACTTTTTTTACATGTTAACATAAAAATCCCATTGTACACGTGGCAGATGTCGGGGTTGTTTCACCATCGCCAATTTAATCAGGGCTGCCAGATGCTTAATCGAGTTAACCTCATATAATCAGGCACAGATTGGACCAGAATATCGTCTTGAGATGTTGGATTGTCTCATTCCGATAGATAAAGTCGAGTTATGATATATATTTCTTTTGGTCGACAGGAGTGAAACGATTGCTTCAATCCTGATGAATGACAATGCTGTTTACTCGAGTGTAACAAAATAAATTGCACCTGGCGAGTCGCGAAGATGTGGATCTGGCTTTAATAGAATGCTGAAAAGCAACAACTTCTGCAATACTATTTCTTTCGCTTACTATGATTTGGAGGATTTGGCTTCACTGAATTTTTATAAACAGAAAATGATCAGCTACTGACACCCTGCGCCACGAGAAGGCACCTCCAATTTGCAGAGCGCTATAAAAGTCAGCAACGAATGGATGGCTCTACATCCCAGATGTCGACCTCTGAGATGAAGAGCCGGAAGTACGTAAGCAGAGGATGATACATACCTGAAGAGGAAAACCAAAGTCCAGCTTCTCGTCCACTTCATTAAAGTCTCTTCCCTCCTTCAACTTCCTGATGGGCCTGGTCGAATTGCCGTATACCCGAGATTACATTTTTTGCCTTCACTAATTTTCGTCCTGTTTTGCAAGTGTTTTTGGTGCTCGGATCCATCAACAATCATATGCCTACCACAACATACTTTTGCTGACTTCACTCTGCTTTTTATCGTAATTTATAAGAAAATTCGTGTCCTGTCGTAAAATCGTTGATGTCGGGATAATGAAATTCGTAAGGTTCGCTGCTCGTAGCCGATAAAGTCCCTCAGATCCCCCGTGCCAACTCCCCGGTACTGACCCTACCGGACACTAACCCCGAGATAGCATACAAAAGCAATAATAGTACATAAGAAAAGAAATCGCTTCTCATGACATATCGCCTTCCAAAATAGTCCTCCGTCCAACCTCCCGGTACCGACTCTTTTGAAAAGCAACACCTGAGGCGCGCCTAAAATAAAAGCAACTATATACAAGTAATCCGCTCTCTCGTGACCCATCACCTTTAGAAATAGCCCCCCGTCCAGCTTCCCAGTACTAGCTACTTTCGAAAGGCAACCCCGAAACCACGTCGCAAAAACAATGCAATATAAACAAGAAAACCGCTTCTCGTGGCCATTGCTTTCCAGAAAAGTCCCCTGTCCAACTACCCAGTACCAACTCCTCTAAAAAGCAACCCCGAAACCGCGTAACAAAACAAGAAAATATATACATGAAAAACTCTTCTCCTACTACCTTTCACCTCCTCAAAATCGCTCGTACCATCCACCCGATGCCGATTTTGTCTTGAGTACAAGCCAAGATATCAAGAGTTTAATATTCAGCTCCAGTTTCGATGAATCTGACGATCCTGTCTCGAAACTCTTGATACTGCTTGTACTCCACTCGCTTATCCTCGTGCCAATCGTCTGCAGTTTCCTTGAGGTGAGCCAATCTACGCTTGACTCTCACAAGAATGTCCTCAGGTGAGCCGGGTCTCCTTGTTGTCGAAGTGAACTCTTTGCGTCCGTCCGCTATTGCTTCAGTCTTCCGCTTAAAGCAATCGTTAATGGTTAAACAATCAATTTTGAGAAAAAGCACATACCTAGAAGATCTTGTACAATGCAGTATCCTTCTCATGAGAACCCCAACTCACCTTGACTTTCTTTGCACTAACTGGATTGGTTGCACCCTCCGTGCTTCCTTGACGTTTTCTCATACAGCTCCTCAATGGCCTCAAATTCCACGTCTCAACGGGTGAATTTGAAGGCATGTTGTTGGCCGAGCTTGTTAAGCTGTGAGATACTTTTTGTTGACGGCTGGAGATGTTTTTGACTGAATCTTTGCCGTCAGTTGTCGGTAACATCCGATCGTGGCTACCAGCGCACCGCCTTCGTTCGGTAAAAGTTGACTGGACCGATGATTTGACTTTGATAGGTACGGTGGTGGTCAATTGCCCATAAGATTTTGCCTTTCTTGCACTTCGTGAAGTTGAAACAAGTGCCGGTGCCGCAGGATTGATTTTGGCTGCGATCCTGGAGCGAGGTTTGTCTGACTCTTGTTCCAATTCTCTTGCAAGATCAGCTGCTCTTGACAAGGCCATTGCTGCGGATGTTACGTTGTTTTTTACCTCTTTTTTTGCCGCGATGGCGTCTGACGCCGCTTTGGCACGAGAGAGTGCTTCGGCTACCCGGCCCAGAATCGTTGTTGGATCCTTGCGCTGTTCGTCCATCATGGCTTCAACTCGCGCATAACTTGCAGCCATCTGAGCCTCTGTAGGCGTCGAGGCTGGGACTTTGGGTGGGTCGCGTTGCATGTTGTCTTTCAACGCCGAAGACGCTCTGCGTGCCGCTGCACGAACTCGCCAGTCCGACACCGGTGCAGAGGTGACGGCAACAGAAGCTGCCGCCCTTGGGACAAAAGGCTCGGCTTGTACTTTGGCTTTCAAGTCCGAGGCCTCTCTTCTGGCTGCTGCACGAGCACGCCATCCGGAAGCCTGCTCGAGAGATACCTCGACGCAGGCCGCCGCCTTCAAGACGGAAGATTGGGGTTGTAATTTGTCTTTCAACTCCGAAGCTTCTCTGCGAGCGGCTACACGAACTCTCCAGCTTGAGACTGGTTCGCAGGTGACGGCAACCGTCGCTGTCGCCTTGGGGGTCCGACTAGCAGCCAAGAAACTCGTGGTAGGAAGTATCTCAGCTCTAGCCGTTGGTCTAGCAGGTACGGTTCCTATGTTAAATATTCGTCAGCTTTGATTTGTATATTCTAGATATGGGATATCATGATCAATAGATTGAACAGTAATACTCCGTTTGCCCACTCATGTAGTTTTAACATCATCAAGGTATACGGAGTAATACATGAGGGACTGATGGAATAAGCATGCACATTGAGAAGTATGGTGATGATGACCGTAGTGAATAAGATGTAACAGGTATATTAGATGTAAAAGATGGAAAAGATGTAAAAGATGTAAGAGATGTAAAAGATGTAAAAGATGTAAAAGATGGAAAAGATGTAAAAGATGTAAGAGATGTAAAAGATGTAAAAGATGTAAGAGATGTGAGAGATGTGAGAGGTGTAAGAGATGTAAGAGATGTAAGAGATGTAAGAGATGTAAGAGATGTAAGAGATGTAAGAGATGTAAAAGATATAAAAGAAATAAAAGTTATAAGAGATGTAAGAGATGTAAGAGATGTAAAAGATATAAAAGAAATAAAAGTTATAAGAGATGTAAGAGATGTAAGAGATGTGAGAGGTCATGTACATGACTTAGTTATATATCAACTAATGTCACGTGGATTGATAGCGACGACAAAGGATAGAGTCGATAAAGGATGAGAGGTGATAAGATATGAGAATAGGACTAACCTGAAATAACCCGTGTACCCGAACCACTGTTGATGAGTTTTGTTGCAATGGTAGATGATGAACGCATTGTAAATTTGGATGAGAGAACCTTAAAATACTACCGTATCTGTCAGTATGTATGTTGAAAAATGTAAAGTGACAGCGACATCCAAAAATGATGTGGTTGTCATGGCAACGATGAGTATGGCTATCATGAGGCATACAATGATGAAATATAATGGATAAACGTACTTTGGATGATGGAATTTGATGAAATTTGATGGATTTTGATAATTGTATGGATAAAAAGTGGAATGAAGAAGGAAGGAAGTAAACAAATAAACAAAACAGAAAAGAGGTTTATATAGAAAAAACTTGACATGTGCTTGACTCCACCTTTGCTGACTGATCAATGGATGGAACACGGACCAGAATCACGAGATGGAAGGGTATAGCCGTGAGGGGTATAGCCAGTATTGCAAATCGGAATGTGGGACAAGAAAAAAAATTGATGACATTGACCAGATTGACATCAATAAAACCCAGAAAGATAAGCAATATTCGACGATAGCAAGCCTACCAGTAGAAGATAGTGGCGAAATGTACGCAGATATACCGAGGGGTCCAAATCGTGGGCCGGTAATGAAAGTACGGCTAATGGAACGTAGAACGGAGAAAAGTACGGCCCTCCGATGCAAACCAGATCTAGATAGGACATATCAAGACTGCGATATCGAATGACGGTTTCGCGTCCACAATTTGCACGCCCTGAATAGCCAATCAACCTAGCAAGTCCGACTTCTTCCAAAAGGGGTAATGTCTTTCAAGATAAAGCTCGCAAGAATAACTGGAAATTAAAAGCAGGCCGGGGAGCAGAGAAATACAGTGCGAATATGAAGGCAGCAAGCAAAGGAAATACTATTCAAATATGAAAAGATAAAATATGAAACAAAGATAGTCGATATGATGACAGCAGTAATAACAAGGAGCTATAGAAGGATATCTTCAAGAGCAAATACAAGGGACAATCTCATAACAAAGGAGTATATATGAGGGGCTCGAGTGAGGACAAAGGAAATCAGCCGATAGGAACGAAATGCTAGCAGTCTGTCTGATATACACCCATATACAAGAAAACATGGCTTGGGATAGAAATTGAGGGTGCTTATTGTGAAAGTATGACAACATGATAGCCATCTGAGGGTTCTCTGGGTAAGACGATGGCCTGGACAATACATCGAGGGAGATATAGGGCGGACGATAGAAATCAAGCTATAGGTGAGGTTGGAAAAAATCCACAAATTTGGGTTTGGATGGTCTAAAAATAGGAGGAGAACCAACGGGTGAACTCGATTAGGTAACTCCCGTGCTCCTGGTTGGTCTTCTGTTAAGGTTTCTCTAACCATGACACTAATTATATTGTACTACTCTGCTAACAGTAGAGGTAAGCCTCAAGCACCATATTCAACCATATTCAGCACCACTGCCTAGTGTATTGTATACACTAATATCACTGGATCCCACAACATGTTCTTTTTTATCGATATTCTCCTTTGAACAAAACCGAGTAAAGCTTGGAATTAGGCACCGATCGTTTCGGTATAGCTATAGAGATTGCTAAAGACGGCATCTCATTGTGTTAGCATATTCTAGACAAAGTAACAAATACATACACGCTTTCATTGTGCCCGTGGGTTACTATAATATCTTATTTTCACATAGTGTAATGATGTCATTTTCAACGAGTTTTAAATCTGCCTGTCAACTACCGAAAGCCCTGTTGAACTCGATTATCGCAATTACATTTTTATCTTCTAATCTTGATACGCACATTGGGATTACATCGCAAATATGCTACAGGTTGTACGATGATGACGCTGGCGAGCTCTTGTGCTCGCCGAACCTTTGAGCGCATCATATGATGATTTTAAAATGTCAGCCAAAATGTATTATCCAGATCCCTCGCCTTCACAACCTTGACTGTCTCCTCCCTCGAGTTTGTCGCGAGAGATCTAAATACCCGGTCAATCTACCATATCATTCATTTGTTCCTGGTAATAAGCAATATAGCTCCCGTGTAGCCCAACAGAATCTCGACAATTATGAACCAAAGACTGGTACCAAAACTCCTGTACCCGAGACAAGCCGTCGACTTTCTCCAAGAACGACACATTACTTTGAAGCAGGCTATGCGCTTTTCGCAAAGCGACCGTCAAGACCTTTTCCTCCACCATTCTCATCACCTCCCTCAGGGTCTTTTTCTGATCCGTTAAGCACACATAATCGAAGCTGGGACAGACGTCCAAAAGTGAATGGAGAGATGATAAGAGGCGTGACGAATGGAGATGATGCTGTTCTTGTCAGTGAAAACTTTATATGTGCGAATGATGGCGTTGGGGCTTGGGCGACGAGAGAAAAAGGCCATGCAGCGTGAGCATATCCCCCATGCATACATACAATACTAAATTAATTACTGACTGTCTATCGAAGCTTATGGTCCCGTCTAATACTACATTTCTGGGCAGTGATTGCCGAGGAAGATGGATATGGACATTCTCCAAATCCTTCATCCACTTCCAAACCGAATCCGAAACAATATCTCGATACCGCTTATACAAACACAAATGAAGCAACTTCTGCATCATCTTCTCAAGGTAAAGGTGGGCCGTGGCTTGGGACAACAACGGCGTCTAGTGCGTTGATATCCACCGACGTCGAGTCCGACAGTCCAATCATATACGTGACTCAGCTTGGAGATTCTCAAGTCCTTATCTTCAGACCAGGAGATAATGGTGGACGAAAGGGTAATGTTCTATTCAAAACAAAAGAACAATGGCATTGGTTCGATTGTCCTCGTCAGTTAGGGACTAATTCTCCAGATACACCGCTTGAAAATGCTGTAATGGATCAAGTAAAAGTACAAGAAGGAGATGT